>Ga0105053_10012795_pt1 | contig 10040 bp, 8 predicted proteins | sample BON01_FD_78093 | JGI IMG/M metagenome (GOLD analysis project Ga0105053, IMG submission 78093) | Freshwater microbial communities from Lake Bonney liftoff mats and glacier meltwater in Antarctica - BON-01 | ecosystem: Environmental > Aquatic > Freshwater > Ice > Glacier meltwater | place: Lake...
CATGTCACACATATGAATACGTCATGTCACACATATGAATACGTCATGTCACACATATGAATACGTCATGTCACACATATGAATACGTCATGTCACTCACAGGTGTCGTTGCACTGGAATGAAGACGTATGTGTTGCAGTGTGTGTGCTGCACTGTATATGTTGAAGTATGCGATGCAGTGTGTGTTGCTGTGTTTGAAGACGTCATGTCACACACAGGTGTCGTTGCACTGGAATGAAGACGGGTCGGTGCAATCACCGGGTCTTGCCCTCACAGCCGGACAGCACGCGTTGTTCGTAAGCGCCAGTCATGGGCTTGAGGCGTCAGAGACTGCTGCCATGCGCGCCGACGTGGCGTCATCGGATGGGGATGCGAGTGTGCTGGTGCATCATGTCGCCCAGCTGCATCACACGTGTGCGCCCGGCAACGCAGCCTGCAAGCCGAATCCCACGATCCGCATGCGCATCGAGCACCCGGCGCTGGAGCAATCAAAGCCGAAGCCAAATTCCAATTCGAATCCAGACGCAGATTCAAATTCGACTTCAAGTTCGAGTATGCTGGGACCCCTGGAGCACATGCGGTTGCCCACCTCGTTGGCACGCTGCCATTCGTTTTTCCGCATTTTGGCGCGCGCTTCTACAGTGGGCGCGGGTGGCCAAGGCACGGGTACAGAGCATGTGTGTCTGGAGGAGCTCGTCATGTTTGCTCAGGGCGATCCGGAGTGGATTGTGGATGTGGGTCCCGCAACGATCAGCGTTAGCTCTAAGGTGGGAGGGCGCGATAAGGACAAGGTCTACGACAAGAAACCCGGTGCTGGCGCGCTCGGGGGCGAGGCTACTGCCTTTTGCTGGGACTCTCAACAAATGACTGTCGCCGATGAGTGGGTCGAGATTCAATTTCCCGCGCAAATGTGCGTGGCGGGGTATGGCGTTCTCAACAGTGCGCTCCAGCCCTGTCTTACCGACTGGGACCTGCAGGGATCGGACGACGGCGCGAACTGGACCACGATTGACCGGCAGCGCAGCCATGTGTGGACACACCGCCAATGGAAGAAGTTCAGTTTGCCGCACCAACGCTCCGAGCACTACCTCTTTGCCAATGGATTGACGTATGGAATGACTCACCTCACCGACCAGGACGAAGGCGGCCTGGCGACGAGTTCGCGCGTGTATCGATTGAATGATCCCTTGCTGCACCCTGCCAACAGCTGGCAAGTGCACCAATACGTGGGCGGTGGAGGCGCGCATGCGGCATCGCACTTTGTGATTGGACTCGAGCACTTTCTGGCTGTGTTGCGATCCAGGACTTCCGCAGGTCCCGACGCCGTGTCTGAGATTCTGCGATGGGATGGTGAGGCGTTGGTCGCTGATTACGCACTCCCCGTCGGGTGGAGCAGTGCAGCAGCGTATTTCGAAGCTGGCGCATCGCATTACCTCGCTGTCTCTGACCACGGCACCCGCTCTCCATTTACTGCTGCGGATGTTGTGGTGTTGAGATACGGCGGTGCTGCGGGGGGGTGGCAGATGGTACAGCGCATAACACACCCGTCGTCCACCTCGATCCACGATCTGCAAGTCTTCTCAGGCGGTGGCTCCCTGTACCTAGCGTCGGCATACGCGTCCTTTACCCTCCTGTGCCAGGGCGTGTACTCGTGTATGCAACCTGGTGTGTTTGAGTGTGGGGCAGGCAACCTGACGCAGCTCATCCGCTTTCATGACGCTGGTTCTTTGGTCGCCGATTCTGGCTCGGCACACGGTCTTCTCAGGGGATGTCGGTGGATTCTCGCGCCGCCCGGCGCGTCGAACGTGACGCTCACGGTGGAGGAAGACTCTGCACCTTCGCAGCTTGGCATTCTAAGCGTGCACTCTTGCTCTGATGCGTCGTGCAGCAGCATGACGGCTGTTGCCAGCATCGTGAGTGGCGTGGGCGCGAGTGAAGGCGCCGTGTCGGGGGCGTCAGGAGTGATGGTGGTGGAGTTCGAGGCAATCAGGGCAACAGTCCAGTGCAGCGGCGGGTGCGATTGCGACGCGGCGGCTGGGGAGTTGTCGGGCGTCGTGACGGATGGCCCGGGAGATTACGGCAACTTTTTGGATTCAAATCCTTGCACGTGGATCATCAGCGTGGACCAGCGTTTCAAGGCCGCTGGAATCTCACTCACGTTCGAAGGCGCTGTTGCAATACAATCCCCGAATACAACATCGGGGACGCTGACGGATGCGCTACGCATCTCTAAGTGCCAATCCGATTGCAACACGTGGGACTATGTATACTCCGGCGTCAATGCGTCCGCTGACGGCCAGGTTCTCACCACCGACACCGGCACCATGAAAATCCAATTCACGAGCGACAGCAGTCTCAGCTATGGTGGGTTCCGCGCCGTTTGGAAGCTTGGTGCAGGCAGCTCGGCGGAGCCTTTGCGTCTCCGCTTCGCATCAGTCGTGTCACCAACACCTGGCTTCCTCGCTCTGTACCGGTGGACCTTGCCCGACGCGCTCTTTCAGCCGGTCGGTGCGAGTGTGGAGGTCGGTGCAGTTGCGGCTGCGTCAGTCGCTTCTGTGGCCGGCAATATGGATGGTGATGGCATGATGGTGGCGGTGGACTTGGAGCACTTTGTGATGGAGGGCATCTCCTATCTCGCGGCTGCGTCCGTCGCTTCTGCCTCGCCCAATGCCGCGCCTGCCGACTCGCTCATCTACAAGGTACGTTGCAGTGTGTGTTGCAGTGTGTGTTGCCGTGTTCTGACGTGTGTTGCCGAGTGTTGCCGTGTGTTGCCGTGTGATGAAGTGTGATGCAGCGTGCTGCAGTGTGCTACAATGTGTTGCAGCGTGTTGCAGTGTGCTGTTGTGTTGCAGTGTGACGTTGCCGACTTGCTCATCTACCAGGTGCGCTGCAGTGTGTTGCAGCGTGTTGCGGTATGTTGTAGCGTGTTGCAGCGTGTTGCAGCGTGACGTTGCCGACTCTCTCATCTACTCGCCAGAGGCCTGTCGCTGGTGGAGCGTCTGTAAGCGTGTCGCAGTATGTGTTGCAGTGTGTGTTGCAGAATGTGTTGCAGAATGTGTTGCAGCGTGTGTTGCGGTATGTGTTGCAGTGTGTTGCAGTGTGATGCAGTGTCTGATAGCATATTGCAGGATGTCACAGTGTGCTGCAGCGTGTCGCAGCGTGTTGCAGTGTGTTGCAGCGTGAATTTGTTGATTCGCACATCTACAAGGTGCGCAGTGGAGGGCTGTCGCTGGTGGAGCGTGTTGCAGCGTATTGCAGCGTGCTGCAGTGTTTCGCAGCGTGTCGCAGTGTGCTGCAGCGTGTTGCAGTGTGCTGCAGTGTGTTGCAGTGTGTTGCAGCGTGAATTTGTCGACTCACACATCTACTACGTGCACAGCGAAGTGTTGTCGCTGGTGGAGCGTGTTGCAGCGTGTCGCAGCGTGTCGCAGCGTGTCGCAACGTGTCGCAGCGTGTTGCAGTTTGTTGCAGTGTGTTGCAGAGTGTTGCAGCGTGACTTTGTTGACTCGCACGTCTCGTAGGTGCACGACGGAGAGCTGTTGCTGGTGGATCGGCTGCCAAGGCAGGCAGCTCTACGGTGCAAGCACCTTTACAAGGACGGTCTCGACTACTTAGTCTTCGCGTCTATCGGGTGTGTTGCAGTGTGTTGCAGTGTGTGTTGCAGTGTGTGTTGCAGTGTGTGTGTTGCAGTGTGTGTGTTGCAGTGTGTTGCAGTGTGTTGCAGTGTGTTGCAGTATGTTGCAGTGAGTTGCAGTGTGTTGCAGTGTCTGGCAATGTGTGGCAGTGTGTTGCAGTGTGTTGCAGTATGTTGCAGTATGTTGCAGTGTGCTGCAGTGTATTGCAGCGTGGTGCGTACATCTCTCTCTCACTGCCTAGTCTTGGCGTCTGTCAGGTGTGTTGCGGTGTGTTGCAGTATATTGCAGAGTGTTGCAGTATGTCGCAGTGTGTGTCAGTGTGTTGCTGGTTGTTGCAGTGTGTGTCCCAGTGTTGCAGAGTGTTGTAGTGTGGCATGTGTGTGTGTCTATGTGTGTGTGTCTATGTGTGTGTGTCTCTGACTTCCCCGTCGTGGTGCCTGTCAGGGGGTACTCCGCCGTCTATCTGTGGACTGGCCTCAACTTCACGTTGGCAGGACATTTGCCGGTGAGCAACTCCACGAATCTCGCGGCCTTTGTGTCCGAGGGCGCCGTCTATTTCGGTATCGCTGCACCGCTGCCGTCGAGTGGCACAGGAGTCCAAGAAGTCACGGTCAAAGTGGCACGGTGGCTGGATGCCGCTGAATGGCTCGGGGCGTTGCACTATTCCAACGCTTTCACGCCTAGAGCAGCATTTGTCGTGCGCGAATTGCGCGACACAACGCTGGTGGCCTCTGCCAACCGCTCCTACGTCGCCACTGTGCGACCCGACAGAAGGCTCCCTGCAGGCATCACCATCTGCAACACACTGCAACACACTGCAACACACTGCAACACACTGCAACACACTGCAACGCACAGCAACGCACAGTAACGCACTGCATCACACTGCATCACACTGCATCACATTGTATCACACTGACAGAAGGCTTCCTGCAGGCATGACCATCTGCTACACCTTCCATCACACTGCAACGCATTGCAACACACTGCAACACACTGCAACACACTGCCAGAAGGCTCCCTGCAGGCTCCCTGCAGGCGTGACGATCCAGATCTTCCGCATTGCATTGCACCTCAGCACACTGCAACACACTGTAACACACATGCAACTCTATGCACACTGCAAAACACTGCATCACACTGCATCACACTGCATCACACTGCATCACACTGCAATACACTGCAGGCGTGACGATCCAGATCTTCCGCATTGCCGGGGTGTCGCAAGAGTCGGCGCACGTAGTACTCTACGGCCCCGACGCCATGACGTTTGGCGGCACGGGCCTCTGGATCCAGTCCGCCTCGATGCTTCAAATGACTGCGGTGCGCGGGATCGACCCGGATTGTGATGCAGTGTGTGTTGCAGTGTGTGTTGCAGTGTGGTACGTGTATAACATGACTAACTGTGGTGACACTGCAACACATTGCAACACACTGGAACATACCGCACCTCTGCAACACACTGCAACAGGTGCGCGGGATCGACCCGGAGCAGGAGGTTACCGTTGCCTTCGCCATTGCCAAGGGCCACGCCCCACGCTCGGCGCTCAAACTCCAAGTGTCGTGCAACGGGCCCGTGACGATTCTGCCGCAGGAAATGCACGTTTTCGGCAACGGGTATCCGGCGCTGACTGGCCGCCTCCGCACTGACTGCAATAAGGGCTACACCGCCTTTGATGCCTGGCCCTGCCAAGCTTGCGCTCCTGGCTTCTATAAGGTGTGTGTTGCAGTGTGTTGCAGTGTGTTGCAGTGTGTTGCAGTTTGTTGCAGTGTGTTGCAGTGTTTGCAGTGTGAGGGCTACACCGCCTTTGATGCCTGACTCTGCCAAGCCTGCGCTGCTGGTTCTATAAGGTGTGTGTTGCAGTGTGTTGCAGTGTGTTGCAGTGTGTTGCAGTATGTTGCAGAGTGTTGCAGTTTGTTGAAGGACACGACGGAGGCGTGCTGTTGCCGTGAGTCGTGGGCACTTGCTCAAAGAAAACATTGCGCTCGTGACATACACACACATACACGCATACACACACACACACACATACACACATACACACACACACACACACACGCACACACGCGCACACACACACACGCACACACACACGCGCGCACACACACACGCGCGCACACACACAGGACACGACGGAATCAGCGGCGTGCTCGGCGTGTGCCGTGGGCACGTATTCGGGTGTGACGGCGAGGACGATGGCGTGTGACTCCATGTGCGCTGCGGGCTACTTCGCCACGGGTGCCAACGTGGAGTGCGAGCTGTGTCCCACCTATACTTACGCGCCTCATTTGGGCAGCAATCTCACCAACTGCACCTGTGATCCGGGCTACACAGGAGCCGACGGAGTCATGTGTGCCCCCTGCATCGCTGGCACGTATAAGTATATCAACGGGTCGTCAGCATGCCTAGAGTGTGTTAGCGGCAAATACTCCACAGAGGTCGGCGAGGTGGCGGAGGCGACATGCAGCATGTGTCCCGCGCATGCCTTCTCGCCGCGGGGCTCCAACAATATCACAAATTGCTGGTGCAACACGGGATACACGGGTCCCCTGGGCGGTCCGTGTGTGGCATGCCAGGCGGGCTTCTACAAGAATTCCAACGGCAGTGTGGCATGCAGCAGCTGTTCCCGTTTCACCGTGTCACCGGTGGCGTCGGAGCAAGAGGAGCAGTGCATCTGTGATGCAGGCTACTCGTCGAATCGCTCTTCCAACGTGTCGTGGCAATGCATCGCATGCGTCCCCGGCACGTGGAAAGCAATCAATGGCACAGCGCTGTGCACAGAGTGCCAGCGAGGCAAGTACTCCGACCACGCCAATGCATCGTCCGAGGCAATCTGCACCCTTTGCCCTTCCCACTCCTTCACGGGGCGCGAAGGCTCGGACGAAATCGAAGCGTGCACGTGCAATCTTGGATTCACTGGACTCAATGGAGGCAACTGCTCGGCGTGCGCGGCGGGCAAGTATAAGGATGTCAACGGCACTGCGTTGTGCACCGTGTGTGTTGGCGGCAAGTATTCCACGCACATTGCCCCGATTTCCGAGGCCACGTGTAGTATATGCCCCAACAAAACCTTCTCGCGCGACGGCAGCAACATGCTCACCAATTGCACCTGTCTCCACGGCTATGACGGCCCCGACGGCGCCGCCTGCTCTGCCTGCGTGCCAGGTTGGTTGCAGTCTGTTGCAGTCTATTGCAGCATGCTGCAGCGTGTTGCCGCATGTTGCAGCTTGTTGCAGCTTCACGCTGCCGTATGTTGCAGCTTGTTGCAGCTTGTTGCAGCGTGTTGCAGTGTGTGAATACTGATGGCTCCGCCTGCTCTGCCTGCGCACCAGGTCTGTTGCAGTCTGTTGCAGTCTGTTGCAGTCTGTTGCAGTCTGTTGCAGCGTGTGAATACTGACGGCTCCGCCTGCTCTGCCTGTGCGCCAGGAACATACAAGAACGTGAATGGTTCGTTGCCGTGCATGCAGTGCGATGCGGGCTGGTACCAAGAGTTTGCGGGCGCGACTGTGTGCCACATCTGCGCGGGCGGCTTCTACTCGGCGGGCGCAGCTGTGGAGTGCAGCCAGTGCCCGAACCACACCTTCTCCCCGGCCGGCAGTATTCTGGTCAACTGCACGTGCAACCAAGGCTTTACGCCCGTGACCGTGACCGAGTCTTGGACCTGCACCGCTTGTGCGCCGGGCTTGTACAAGGACGTCAGCGGCTCTTCAGAGTGCTTGTCGTGCGACACCGGCAGCTACTCTGCAGACTCTGCCCGCGTCACTGCGTGCACCGATCTATGCCCACCGGGGTCATACTCTATGCGCGCGGCGACAGGATGCAGCACGTGTCCGCTTGCAAGTAACTCGCCCGAGGGGAGCGACATCTTCAACTGCTCTTGCAATGCTGGCTACGCACCCAAACTTCCGCTGGCGTCGCAGTGGGTCAGCAGTGTTTTGGCAAGCTCAGATTCAGTCGCGGCCGACGACGCCATCAACCGTTTCCCCGCCAGCGCCGTCATTGGGCCGCCAGACCGGTACCCCTTTTACGGCGCCAGCCATCGGGGATGGAGCCCCAGCAGCATGTCGTCATCACACGAGTGGCTCGAGCTTACCTTCGCCGACGCCGTCTTTGTGGCAAGCGTCGAGATCTTTGAGACGTCTGCGCCCGGCGCCTGCACTAAAGTCCTCCTCCTCAATGAGCTTGATGAGTGGATCACAGTGTGGAGTGGCGCACCAGCGCCGCTTTACCCTTTCGCTCTCCCTGCCTCTGCCGACGGCAATGGCGCTGGCGTGGGGTCGGGCGGGTGCTCGACAGACAGCCCCTGCGGCGATGGATTCTTTTGCAATTTTGATGGTGGATCGAGTGGGGGGTGCAAGCGGTGCGTGGATTGTGCCAACTGCTCTGCTTGTGGATTGCCGTCGGCTGGAGAAGTCGACTGCGAAAATCAGTGTTCCTTTGAGGGGCAGTACACGACGGGCACAGGGCGCATTTTCGCACCGGCACTGGAGTGGCTGGGCAACACGACACGCAGCGTGCGCCTAGAATTCAACATGTCAAACTGGCACGTGCACTATTCCATCGACGCCGTGCGCATAGTGGCAGGCGACGAGGGCTGGGTTGTGGGCGTGTCCGACTTTAGCTCTCAGTATCGACGCGACATGTTTGCGGCAGGCGACGTGGTAGGTGCAGCTGACGCATACCCGGGCTACGGTATTAATCCCGCGGCCTGGACCCCCAGCACGATGGATCGCACGATGGGCGCAGGCTTAGAGTGGCTCGAGCTCGAAATTGCACGCCAACAGGTAGTGTCGCAAGTCTTCATCTACGAGACCAATGCGCCGGGCTACTGCGTGGAAATCAGCTTACAGCATCCCGAGGGCGGCTGGGACGTCGTGTGGACGGGCGCGCAAGCCCCGGCGCCGCCGCGCGCGCGGATTTTCGCGCCGACGCTCGCGCCTAGAGAGTACACAACGCGGCGAATCAAAGTCACGGTCAACACCTCGGGCCTCTACGACTTTTACCAGATTGACGCCGTGCGCACAGTGCCCCGTACCAGCCACTGGTGCGTCAATGTCACCGACAGTTGGTGCGCGCACGATGCCGCGCACTCGGCCAATGATGTAACGTTGCTTGCGTGCCGTTTAGGGCAGAATCAGCTGCTGGGCCCCCCCAACATGTACCCCCTCTACGGCCCGGCCAAGTCCTGGCTTGTCCCCGCGGGCCAGAGCCATGTGTGGCTGGACCTCACATTCGGGTCGCCGGTGATAGTGGGTGGGGTGGCGCTGTACGAGACTCAAGCGCCCGGAGCGTTACAGCGCATCAGCCTCTTTGATGCGCGCACCGCCGTGTGGGAAACGGTGTGGGAGGGCGTGAGCGGGCCGCTGCTGCGCAACGAGTCGCGCGTGTTCGCGCCGCCGCTGGTGCCGCGGCGCAACACGACGCACCAACTGTCGAGTCGTGTGCGCCTAGAGTTTAACACCTCGGCCTTTGAGCATGATTACGCGCTCGATGCCGTGCATGTGCGCGAGGGTCTTTTGCCCCAGGGCCGTCTGGATGTGCCGCCAGGTGTGTTGCAGCGTGTCGCACTTGTGGTGCAGTATGTTGCAGCGTGGTGTAGTGTGGTGCAGTGTGGTGCAGCGTGGTGCAGTGTGGTGCAGTGTGGTGCAGTGCTCAATTGCCTGGTGCCGTCTGTGGTACTCGGTAGAGATGCTCAAAAGTTGCAGGTCATTTGCCGCAAAAGAGCCACTAATTCTAGGGCTCTTTGACGGAAAATGATAACTTTGTTTCTCACAAGGTAGCGATGCTCAAAAGTCTGCTTGCAACAGGGTGGCGAAGACCCATCGGATGTCTTGTCCTTATACGTCATTTTCCGCAAAAGAGCCCTATACTTAGTGGCTCTTTTCCGAAAAATGATCTGTAACTTAAGGCATCCTATGGGTCTTCGCCACCCTGTACTCAATTTACTACGATCCAATTTACTCCACACTCTGTTGCAGAGTGTGTTGCAGTGTGTTGCACAGTGTGTTGCTGACTTGGGAGAAACTTTGCAGTGTGTGTGTTGCAGTGTGTTGCAGAGTGTGTTGCAGTGTGTGTGTTGCAGCGTGTTGCAGAATGTGTTGCTGACTTGGGAAATACTTTGCAGTGTTTGCCTGTGCCGCGTGCCCGGCGGGCTACTACAAGGCTGCGGATGGACGCTTGCAGTGTGTGGCATGTGATGTGGGGTTGACGTCTAATCAAACCAGTGTCGCCTCCACCGACTGCCAAGCCATCACATAGGCGGGCAACGGTCCGTGACAGTCTCTTGGGGAGAGGTGGGGGGCTGGGGTCGAGACCCAAAAAAATGTACGGGGAGAGATTGGGGGATGGGGTCGAGTACCATTTAATGAAACCTACGCCCCGTCGTTAAGTACCATTTACGACGGGGC
>Ga0105053_10012796_pt1 | contig 10040 bp, 15 predicted proteins | sample BON01_FD_78093 | JGI IMG/M metagenome (GOLD analysis project Ga0105053, IMG submission 78093) | Freshwater microbial communities from Lake Bonney liftoff mats and glacier meltwater in Antarctica - BON-01 | ecosystem: Environmental > Aquatic > Freshwater > Ice > Glacier meltwater | place: Lake...
GACGGAGAAACACCCTAAACTGCTAGATTTTGTGACTTTTGCTGATCGGCACGGTCTCGCCGCCGGAGCAGCTCGTTTTTGAGGCGTGAGAAAGAACATGCTGGTGAGCGCTTCAACCCCTCTACACAACGTACCGCCCCAAGACCCTGGCTGTTGCCAAGTGGGGACGTAAGTCGTGCACTAAACTCGTACTGTCCCATCGGATCACGCATAAAAGCTTCGTCAATCCCTAGCGTCACCGCTTGACCTCTGCTCCGACCAGGGCCCCTTCCACGTCGGGCTACACCGCGTACGCCCAGGGGCAGGTGTGTGAAGGATCCGAGCTGCAAGTGGCGAGCCTAGGCCGCACCACAGAGGCCACACAAGTGCATGTCAACGCATTTGCCTCGTCGGGTGCATGCTACCCGCACTGTTCCCTGACGTATGGTCCACCCTCCACCACTTAACTTTTCTTGGAGCGCGACCACATCCGCCTGCTACTGCTACAACAAGCCGCAGAGCAATTTGATCTCGGTCGAAGAGGTACAAATGACGACATTCCAAGTCTTCACCCTGGCCACAAACAGTCCGACGCCGAGGCCTTCCTTGAGTCCTGCTGGAGTGCCTTTCGATCTGCCCACATTGCGTCCTACGCAGGTACCCATGTTGCTGCCCAGCGCAATGCCCTCTGCGTCTCCTTCCTCCAGCTCGTCGTCCAGTCCGTCGGCAACGCCTTCCTCGGCCTCACCGTCATCGTCACCGAGCAGCAGCCCAGCAGAAGTGCCCTCTGCGTCTCCTTCGAGCAGCCCCTCCGCTTCCCCTTCGAGCAGCCCCTCGGCTTCGCCCTCGGCCTCGCCCTCGGCCACCCCGTCCGCGTCGCCTAGCAGCAGCCCCACGGAGCTGCCCTCTGCGTCTCCTTCCGCGAGCCCGTCGTCGTCTCCTTCGAGCAGCCCCTCCGCTTCTCCTTCGAGCAGTCCTTCGGCTTCGCCCTCGGCCTCGCCCTCGGCCACCCCGTCCGCCTCGCCTAGCAGCAGCCCTAGTCAAGGCCCAACGTTGGCCCCCCCGGTCGAGCCAGGTTCTGTCTGGACGATTCAAGCCAGTGCAACTGATGTTAGCTGGTATGATGTGACGTATGGGGACAGTTTGTTCGTTGCCATCTCGCCCTATGGCCCGGTCCAAGTTTCCTCCGACGACGGAATCACATGAATGGCTTACCCCAGCGCGGGAGAAAATTTCTGGCGCAGCGTGACGTACGGCGACGGGATTTTCGTCGCTGTCTCCTACACGACGTGGACGGAGCAGGTGGCGACCTTCCCCGATGACCAGACGTGGACCGGTCAAAGCAGTGCGGCAGGCAACAACTGGATGTCTGTGACGTGGGGCAACAGGACATTTGTGGCCGTCGCTAAAAGCGGAATTGGGAACCGAGTAATGACATCATCCTCCGTGGGTGAGCAGAACCAGCGTGGCAGACAACAGTTGGTGAGTTTTGTACGCTTGTCTCAAACATTCGCTTCTTCTTCCTCACCTCCCTCTGCTCTCATCATGATTATCGTTATCTGCTTGCCGCTCCTGATTGCCGCTATCATTGATAGATCCAAGTGTTATCGGTTGCAGCGAAAATGACCTGTCCTGCCCGCATGCTGCGTAAACTCGATTTCGAGCCACCCACCGACTTAAAAATTTCTGAGCAAAGTGGCGCTGCTTGCGCGTGACTTCCAACCCGTAGAGACAACCAGACAGGGCCAGCGGCCACAGGGTTGTGATCGGCTTGCTTGCAACACTGTGAGTGCTGCCACGGAGAGGTCGTGGCGTGCGTGTGCTGACCCGATTTCTGGCCTTGCCTCTGAAAATTGTAACTCGGTGGGTGGCTCGAAATCGAGTTTGCGTGCCGTGAGAAGTTCGTGTATGCGCGCGTGGCATGACAGGTCATTTTCGCTGCAACCGACAAAATATACAATAAATGTTCGTTTCTTTCCCTTCAGTCTCGTTCCCTCCATACCCAGCATACTTATCTAAGAGGCCGAGAAACGAGCGGTCCTTGGACTTTAATGATGAATTATGATGACACCAGTGCCCAGCTCACAACCGAATACTGCATTCTCTTGCAACATAGGAGCAGCGTGGCGTATGGCAACAACACCTTTGTGGCAGTTTCATACGATGGCGCGGACCCAGTCCAAACCTCCTCTGACGGCGGCGTCACATGGACGAGCCGAAGCAGCGCATCCAATTTTTGGACTGCAGTCACGTACGGCGGTGGTCTCTTTGTCGCCGTGGGGACCACCGGAGCGGGTAGCCGCGTTCAGTCCTCTCCCGACGGGATTGCTTGGACGAGCCGAGCCAGCGCGGCAGACTGGTGAGTCATGTGCGCGCCTTCGTCGGTTTTTCTTCCTTCCCTTTTGCTTTCATCATCGTCATCATTTGTATCGCCTGCTTGCCGCTTCTCGTTGCCGTTAATTACATAAATACAAGCATATACCATTTGTCCCTTTCCCTTCATTCTCGTTCCCTCCGCACCCAGCCTACCTATTCAGGGGCCGAGGAGTGAGGGGTCCTTGGAGGATTATAATCGCACTCGATGACTAGGAGAATAATAATAGCACTCAAGCTCATGATCAAACACTGTCTTTTTTTGCAACATAGGTTTAGCGTGACGTACGGTGGCGGGCTATTTGTTGCCGTGTCGTATGATGGTTTCCCCAGCCAGGTTCAAACCTCCTCCGACGGGTTGACCTGGGCAACGCAGACGAGTGCGGCGGACAATTTCTGGTTCTCCGTGACATGGGGCAACAATACCTTTGTGGCCGTAACATCTAGCGGAGACGGCGACCGGGTAATGGTGTCCTCCCCCTCGATGCCTCATAACTTTCGCACGCATAGCCCTTCGCCTGCACCCACGATAGTACCGACCCTGTCGCCGACCAACTGGCTCGCGGCATGTGACAATCCGTCCTGGTGGTGTGCATGGTGTGTATGCGCGGCATGGTCGTCCTGGGCTTCAATTCGTACAGCCTACAATACGACGGCTACACCATCCCTGCAACGTGCATTGAAAACAATATCAAGAGCGCAGGTTTGATATTTGATATTAAGTTCTCAGTTGTTTGGCCCACGGGTGCGGGAGGATCTGATTTTTCACTCTTCACCTTGAAATATATACAACAACAAAAAACAGGGATTTACAAATTTGTCCCGCCCGCGAACGATGTCTGCACTTTCTCAACCTGTACGTTTGACAGGGAGGGGATGAGGAGGGAATGTAAATCTTGAAGAACAATCACTTGAGCTTGTCCAACCTCGAATTTATGTTTGCAACATACACACAACTGAAAACAGGCGGCGATGTTTATGTGGACACAGTGATGTCAATCAACGCAGGATGCGGACCAGCAGGGAATGAGTTGGCTGCCGATTCTGGAAGTTGCTATAGCGGCTACAGTGCACCTAATATTGTGCATCTTTACGCCGCAGCGGGCGAGACCCTGTACATCTATCTAGGTAAGAATTCAAAATAAACAAGAGGCAGTGGGCGGCGGCAGTTGACGTCATACACACCATGCACACCACCCACGCATACAGGCAGCTACTTTTATACGAGCGAAATGGACAATCTCAGCGGCGTACTGACCGTGACAGGCACTAATGACAACACGGCTTGTAAAACCGTTCAAGAGGTCATAATATGACCGAACAATTGTACCCTCCAAACTTTCGGGTACACCCTGCCTACGGCGTGTAATGATCAAGGTTGGTTTGCTCGTATCTCGACCCATTTCTTCTCATGTTAAGGCATTTGCACATTCACTTGCATGCACTCCCTTCTTCTCTTTCCTTAGGCATCAAGGACGGAACAATTTTCCGGTTTACTCCGCCAGCAGATGATTTCTATATGTTCTCAACATGTGAGTTTACTGCATAAGAAGGAGTGCAAGAAGATTGAAGCAACTAGGGCCCGAGGGTGAGGTGTGCGCGGGAGAGAAAAGGCAGAAGAGGGTTGGGAGCGGGCCAAAAATCAACCGGAGGGGTGGGGGGGCTGACAAAGTAGGAGGAGGAAGGACAGAAGGTCGAGGGTAGGCTCTCAAGCGAGGAACAAAGAAGAAAAATATGTGTGCTGTTATTTACTTGTTTCATTTGTTTTCAATAATCTCGCGCTCTTTTTGCCTAGCTGTTGGACGTCATCTGCGTCGCCCACCCTTCCTCCCTCCCCTCCGCCTTGGGCCACAAAAAGACACTTGTCATCTTGCTCGGCAGGACCACCCCTCCCCCTTCTTCTGCTCCTTCCCTATCCATAACTCTTTCAACAGTACGCAGAGGGCGAAAGTGCTGGTCAAAGTGGTAGACGATCGGCACCGCCCGTGGTACCTCAAAGGACCAGACGTCCTCCGCGTCCTGGAGGAGGAAGGGAGGGAGGGAAGGAGGAAATAAGAGAGGAAAAATGATACGGTGAGTGGATGATGCGCTATGAGCAAGGGTCACGTTCGCGGGATTGAGCGATTAGTCACCCTCTAAACCCCCTATTTCTTCCTCTCTCCACCCTTCCCTCCACCCCTCCTCCCCCCCTCCCTCAAGCACCTACCCGCACATCATCCAAATGGGCCATCAAGCTCCGAATGGTATTCGCATGCGACACCACCAAAATTGTCACTCCTCCACCCTCCCTCCCTCCCTCCCTCCTCCTCTCCTCCATGTGCGGCTGGACCACCCCCCGCCAATACCCCACCGCCCGCCGCTGCGTGTCCAGAAACGACTCCGTCCTCGGCGGCCATCCTCTCTCCCTCCCTCCTTGATACCGCTCCTCCCTCCGTGGGTCGACCTCACTCCCGGTCTCCACAGGAGGAGGGGCCAGCGAGAGGGACTTGGACCACTGTTTAACTGTTTTTTCCGTGTATGTACTATAGGCCTCTTCAGGCGTCAGGCCCGCGAGGCCCCACATGCGCTCGTTGAGTTGCCAGGCAGCTGTGGAGGGGAGGTGGGTGAGCTGGGAGGAGAGGAGGGCGAGCCAGGCGGTTTTGATGGCGCTGAGGGAGGGGAGGGGAGGGAGGGAGGGAGGGAGGGAAGGGTTAAGTGGGTGGAGGTCATCGGGGGCTTACATTCACAGGAACATATTTCGTTTCATCCCTCCCTCCGTTTCTCTCTTCCTTTCTTCTCCACCCTCCCTCTCTCCCCTACCGTTTAAGATAGGACGTATATACATGCGAAGGGACAATCCCATGTTCCTTCAACACCCGGCCTGCCTCTTTCGCTTCCTCCTCCCCCTTCTCTGTCAGTGGCACGTCCGTCCATCCTATGTATCTGTTGTCTCTGTTCCACGTGGACTCGCCGTGACGCAGCAAGACGAGGCGGTAGGCCCAGGGGGCTTCAGAGAGGAACAGAGGGAGGGAGGGAGAGAGGAAGGGAGGGAGGGAGAGAGAGGGAGGGAGGATAGAGACGTGAGGAGAGATTTGGTATAGAACGACACACAGCCTTTCACAACTGTAGCCAATGTCGTATTTCGTTCTTGCGCATGTCGATTCGAAGCAAAGCACTCACGCATACCAAGAGGGAGGGAGAGACATGACGCGCCTTACCTTTGCTGTCAACCCCGTTCGATGATGATGATGACGATAGTGACAGTGCACGCAGAATTGCTGTTCTAGTGCGCCTTCCTGCTATGCTTGCTGCTGCTACTGCTGATGCTGCTGATGCTGACGCTGTAGTGCTGGTGGTGGTAGCGGTGAAGCGAGGGGCAAAGGCGCGGACACTGCGAGGAAGGAGGAGGAGCATGATGATGATGCCAAGGAGGGAAGGGGTGGAGGGTCCTTGTTTTCGTTTGGGCCGTATTAATGTGGAGGCAGGAGGCACCGCAGGCATCCTTGGGGTATGGTGAACCTGCGTGTATGGATGTAGGTGTGTGATGAGTTGCGATAATGTGGTAATGAAGGAGTGGCGCGGGGTTGAACATTCGTGCGTTGTCTTCACACACCGACCGACGAGGAGCGGACTTCTATTTTATTGGAGTGGCTGAGTGCTTTTGTGCCGGAGACCAAGCCCACCACCACCACCCCGCCGCAAGCATAGCTTCCCCACAGGTCAGACAAGGCCTCGGATGCGTTGTGTGCGTGGTAGTGACCTTCCTGAAGGCACACTTTCCAAACACAAGAGCGAGCCGTTTTTTTGGGCTTGTTCTTTCCTGCCGTTGACTCCGCGTGCCCTCTGCATTCGCACTCCTAGCTAAGCTGTACACACCTAGCTACATCTTCCATACCCACTCGTGGAGCGAGTCGGTGCGCAACGAGGCTGATAGTACACTACCAAAGTCGCCGCTTTTCACACCACCAACATTCCCCTCCCCTCCACCCCCCTTTCCTTCTCTCTCTCTCTCCAGGCAGGCTTCGGGCTTGGGGGCCGCCTCACCCAAGCAAGCACTTCCGATAATGGTCAGGGCCTTTCTCAGCGGCGCAAAATACCAAGCCTCTCTCACAGAAAGGACTGTTGCCATCGTTGTCAGCAGCCTCATCCTAGCCATTTGCCTCTGGCTCATCCTCACCCAGTTCACCGTCTCCAACAAGCAGCGACGCCCAAGACGAAGCACCACCCTCCGCAGCCGCCCTTCCTACCTGTTCATTCGCAGCGGCATTCAGGCCCAAGCCATAGGTACTGTCGTGCATGCCGTTATTATTATCACCACTGCTTCCCTTAGCCTCTTGAGCAATCCTGTTGTGTCGGCCGCACGCACCACCTGCGTGGGCGTGAATCAAATCGTTAATGGCGTTCTCACCTGGAAAGGTTTTTTGGTTGTGCACCCTGACTACGAGGTGGGTTTTCCGGGAGGAGAGGGAGGGAGGGTATGTGGTGGGGTATGTGCGGATGTCGGGTCGTGTGTGTGTGTGTGTGTATGTTTGTCTGAAAAGTGGCTGGGTGTGAGTCTGCGTGTCATATATGGTGTCCGTCCATTCTTCAATTAGAGATTCAATTATCTGCTTTTCCCTCTTCCTCTTCCCTCCCCTCCCTTCAAGCTCCGCTCATTCCACCTGTTCCTCGTCTACCTCCTCCTCCTCCTCGTCTTCATCCTCCCTTACCTTGCCTCCTGGTTGTTCCTGGCCCTGAAAGGCATAAGATCTACGGGCGAAACAACTGTAAGCAGAAATGACGCACTCACCCCGCTGATGCTGCTGGTGGTAGTCGTTGTCCTACTCGCCATTCCAACAAGGATTGCGTTCGATGTTGCGTGAGTAAGGAGGGAGGAGGGAGGGAGGGAGGGAGGGAGGGAGGGAGAAAAGGTTTGTTATCTCGTCGTGCTCATTCCCCAATTCTCTGTTCCCTCTTGAGCTCTCATGCCACATTACAAGTGACCCCCTTCCCTCCTTAAATTCGCGATTCCTTCTCGCTCCCTCCCTCAATCCCAAATCTTACCACCCACCCTCCCTCCCTCCCTCCCTCCCTCCCTTCCTCCCTTTCCAGCCTGGGGAGCATGGTCATCTGTCGTATTACCGAGCTCCGCCTCGCAGTCACCGCCGCCGCCGCCTCCTTTCAAGACACCTCCACCTCGCCCTGCCTCCCCCCCTCCCCTTTTTCCCCCTTCTCCTCCCCCACCCGGGGCTAGAGCAGCGGTGCGCCCATGGACAAGCGATAGGCCCTCCTCCTCCTCCTCTCCTTCAAGGTTCTCATTTACGTTTCCTGTAACGCTGTCCTCAATTTGCTCAACGCCCTTCCGGCCCGAGAGGGGATCGTCGTGTTGGTACGTCCTCCCTCCATCCCTCCCTCCCTCCCTCTGTTCCCTTCATTAGTCTCCTTTTCCTTTGAATTCCTCGCTGCCTTTCCTCCTTCCCTTTTAAACCTCCCTCTTTTCTCCCCGGTTCATCCTCCTTTCCTCCCTCCCTCCCTCCTTCCCCCCCTCTTTTCTCCCCAGCAGGAGAGCTTGGGAACCCAGCTCGCCTTTTGCCTCCTCACTAACTTCTGCTTCGACCCTGATGCTCGTCTCCCCTCCTGCCTGCCCTTCCTCCCTCCCTCCCTCCGTCGCTACCTCTGTTTCTCTCAGATAGGGATGAAAGAGGTGGAGGAGGAGGAGGAGGAGAAGAAGGAGGGGGGGAGGGAGAGTGCCTTTGAAGGAGGAGGGAGGGAGGGAAGGAAGGAAGTGCGCATTCTGAGGCGGCACCCCATGTTTGAGATGAGGGAGGGAGAAAAGGAGGGGGAGGAGGGTGGGAGGGAGCGAAGGAATATTGACGGAGAAGGTGGAGGGGGAAGAGGAGGTGGAGGAGGGGAAGGGAGTGGTGATGGAGGCAAAGGAGAGAGCGAAGGAGGAGGAGAGATGACTCGGGGTGTGACTAGCACGCCAAGCTGTTCAGAGGTGCATACGTTGAGGCGGACGATGGTTGGCTCTGAGGAGATGAAGAGCCCTGGCAGGGAGGGCATGGAGGAGGGGGATAGAAGATAGAAAAAAGGAGTAAAACGAGCTTTCTGCATGTAAACCGCATCATCCAACGAGCTAGTATAAAGGACTGAAGAGGAGGTGCTGAGGAAGGAGTGGACCGAAAGCAAAGGGTATGTGTAAATGGCACGTGTATATTTTAGCATAGATGATCATACAACATGTAGACTACCGATAGAAAGTAGACAAAACGAGCATCCCGCTTGTGATTTAAACATCCTTCATAAAGAAATAATGGCTTTTGAATCCATGCAGTTTGCTCGCACGGCACTGCGAGCAATGTTTTTTCGCTGGACCTATGCGGGGAACACTCACTGCCTCATGTGGCCAGTGCCAGCACTCTCTCGGAGGATCTCCGTGCTTCTGATTTCTTGACCTTGTGAGAAGTTTGTCGGCTTTCAAGACATGTGCGCCTGTTTTGCTGGTGAGAAGGGAGCTGCTGCATGTGTTGCCCCGAGTTGGAGATTGATTGGCGGCGTTGAGGGAAAAATAAAGCGAGGTGTATGTGTCTCTTGTGCTGGCGACTTTTGGCCACGACTCTCACCCAGCATGGCACCCACCTTGTGCATGTCCTCATAGCTAGGCGTGAGTGCTGGCCTTGGGCTCTGCCAGTCGTGGTGTGGCAGCGGCAGAGAGGACGCCGAGCATATTGAATACGTCTCCTTCGAGCATGGGCCGCAAACGGCCGGTTTGGTGGGTGGTAAACCAAGAAGCAAGCCAAACAACACACAACACAAGCACCACACCCACTCATACTCGCACGCCCTGCTCCCAACACCAATACAGCCCTCATCTTTCTCTTTAGCATGTCCGCGATGTCGTAAGCCGGCCCCTTCCTTGCCTCCAATGCCTGCAATGCCACCAATCAACTCCATGCAAGAACGGGGGACCGTGGCAGCCCTTGCAACCAGCAGCCTCGTCCTCGCCATCTGCCTCTGCCTCATCCTCGACCAGCTCGTGTATGAACCCAAGTGACGCGGTCGAAGGAGGAGGAGGAGGAGGAGGAGGTGAATTGGGGAGTGATAATTGAGGGGAGGCTTTGAATTAATCAGTGAATTGGGGTTGAGACGTAGTGAGCAGGGTGATGATGCAGTCCATCGATAGATACAGTCACCAGGAGTAAGTAGCGTCTGTCACGAGGCTTTATGATGCTTCTCGTACAGTACTGAGAACGAGGAGGAGAAATCCTGGGGACTGGACTGGGAGGCCCCAGAAAGTGTCCCGTAGAGAGTTTTTAAGGGAAATTATGCAATGCTCTGAATTATAGAGAGGGTGTTTGGTGATTGTAATTTAACAAGTGAACATGATGACAGAGAATCGACAGTGGACAGTAGCAATACGCACGGCAATAAATCCAACCAGGTTGATAGATTCATATTTTTATAAAAGTCAAAAGTAATACCTGAAATCCAAAAAAAGGGGGGGGGAAAATGGAAATGCGTTGATTGAGCAGGAAAATGGGAGAGCAAGTTTGGCCTGCTTTGTTTGATCATCTACTCCAAGAATTTCGTCTCGTTGGCTAAGGAACGAGAAGCGTTGGCTTATCAGAAAGTCCTCCTATTTGGTGTGGTAACCTCCTCCCCTCACGGGAGCATCCACGCCCCCTCCCTGACCTCGAGACCGCAGAACAACAAGACATTCGTCCTCTCCA
>Ga0105053_10012798_pt1 | contig 10039 bp, 4 predicted proteins | sample BON01_FD_78093 | JGI IMG/M metagenome (GOLD analysis project Ga0105053, IMG submission 78093) | Freshwater microbial communities from Lake Bonney liftoff mats and glacier meltwater in Antarctica - BON-01 | ecosystem: Environmental > Aquatic > Freshwater > Ice > Glacier meltwater | place: Lake...
AGGAGGAGCCCAACCCCCCACCGCTTTAAGCCATGAGTTCGCCGACTACCGGCGACTACCGTTTTGATAACCGGTAGTACTGTTTTTGAGTGCTTTTGAGTGCTTTTGAATGTGCGCGTTTGCGAAAGTGATAAATGACGTTAAACTCTGTGAAGACATCAGCTTCTGACTTCACAAAAGGTACTCAAAAAGCGTTTTCGCAATGCAGAGGTTGGCGGTTCGATCCCGCTCGGCTCCATTTTGACGGGGAATGACAAGCGTTCACTACTCTTGTCATTCACAACACTTCCGAAGATTCCGGGTGACATGCTCATCATTGAAGGTTGGTCAGCGGTTGCACTGATTGTGCTCCGCTTGTCGGCATGCTAAGACGAAGCTACGTTCCTTGGGAAACTTGAGCAATGAAGCACGATCCCGGCGGAAAATCTCGACCATCCTGGCCTGTGGATTCCATGATCAAAGCGGCCTTCTCACCCTGTGGTCGGTACCGCTATTCGCTGTCCGAAATTTGGAATCCTGATAAGCCGTTGGTCCTTTGGCTACTTATGAATCCCAGCGTTGCATGTGTGGATTACAGCGATCCCACCTTGCGCAAGACCGGTCAGTTCGCACGCACATGGGGCTACGGCGGGCAACTCGTGGGCAATGTGCATGCCTATCGCGCCACCGACAAGAACAGACTGCTCGAAGTGGACGATCCTGTCGGGCCTGACAACGACCCTTCCATTTTGCACATGGCAAGCCAAGCTAAAACAATCATGCTCGCCTATGGCCAGCCACCCGCCCGTCTGAAAAAGCGTGGACAGGAAATGGTCAAGCTGCTGGCTGATCACCCAAGGCTCTGCTGTCTTCGAGTGGCAAAAGATGGTGTCACTCCTGTTCACCCTCTTTACCTGCCGGGCAATCTTCGGCCCAAGCTCTATGTGAACGTTGCAAAGTGAACGTTGCTAGCGGGTGTGTCAATCTCATCTCCACTCCACCAAAAGAAACAACCCCGGCGTAAACCGGGGTTGCTTGAAATTCAGGTTGTTGAATCATTCAATCACGCCATCCGACGGCGACGCATCATCAGGCCGCCTAGGCCCAGCAGTGCGAGTGAAGCGGTGGCGGGTTCGGGGACAGGGGCCGAAGCAACAACGCCGATGACATCTTCAAAGGTTGAACCGAAGCGGATTTCGTCAAAGGATTGGGGGCCTTGGCGGCTGGCGAAACTGACGATGTTCAGGGTCGTTTGGTTGAAACCAGCAATAGTCGTGGAAACGGATGTAACGGGCAGCGCAAGGGTTGCGAGACTCGGCTTGAAAAGGGTGATCTTTTCGACGTCCCCAGCGGTCGCACCCCACTCGATCTTGCCAACGATGAAATTGGTCGATGACTGAGGCGCCGAAAGTGTGCCGCTTAGGGAATCCGGTAGCAGGTTCCCGCCCGGCGACCAAGCTGCGGCTTGGACAGTGCCCTGTCTTGTGTAGAAGCCGAGGGCATCTCCATCCAACCTCGCACCATCGAAGGACGGGGCAAGCGGTGCATTGCCAAAGGCAAAGCCGGAGTGCTGATTGGACCCCAACGCGCCTGTGGTCACGACGCTAAACCAGAGGGTTGCGCCGTTATTGAGCAGCCCGGCGTTTGACAAGGCGTTGGTGGTGGTGGCACTGGCATTACCGGCTGCTTGACCGGTGGCAACATCGGCCTGATTGCCTGCGTTGGGCAAGATCCCGTACGACAAAGTGGGACTGGCAATGACATTTGGTGTAGTGGATGTCCAGTTGCCTGCTAATCCGGTTCCAGCGGCCTTGCCATTAAGCCCGCCGACAGACTGGCTGAAGGACTCGTACACCACGAGAACCGCCGATGCCGGGCTGGCCGTCAGCACTGCTGCTGTGATGGCAAAGGCCGCACCGAAAAGTGATTTGCTTTGAAACTTCATCTGACTATCTCCTATCAAGAGTTGGTTAACAATGTTGCTGATACTGAATCAGCCGATACTCGGTCACTCATGTGTAGCACCAGAAGCACCTCGATGCAAGGATTTTTGCATGAAGATTAATTTTTTTTATTCGTTTGTGTTCAGTCGTCCCTCTCTACATTCCAAGCTAGGTAGTTTAGGTAATCTGGCGGATCACCCATCGTCAGCAGATGGCAGCCACGGGTCACCAAGCCAGGCCGAGGCACCCAGCAGGTCAAGTCAAACATTCGCAGCACAACCCCAAAAGAAGCACCCCCGGCGTACACCGGGGGTGCTTGAAATTCAGGTTGTTGAATCATTCAATCACGCCATCCGACGGCGACGCATCATCAGGCCGCCGAATACCAGCGGGCCAAGCGTGGCGGTGGCGGGTTCGGTGATGATGGAGAAGGTGCCCATCAGCTTGTCGAAACGCAATCCGGTTGGATTGTTGCTACTGGGCGCGTTGTTGACGACGAAATCTGCAACGGTCCGTTTCTCGATCAACGACAGCAACGAGAACCCGTTCAACATCCTGCTGGCGGGTAATGTGATTCCTGCCTGAGTACAAGCGTCAGATCCGATCATGCCTGCCCCTGAGACACCCTGCCTGCGACGCCCTGATAATTGCCTCATATTTAGATTGCTTTTCTCCCCTTACTGATGCATGATTAGAGGCTCACGGTGTTGGGCGGAGAGAATCAATCATGACGCATGGATTTTTGCGGAGAATGTTGCACACTGCGCTCAAACGGCAGTGGAGGCGATCTCGGCACGCTCAGCCGCAGCCCAAATCGGTTGTCGCATGGCCTGAACCGGCCAGTGATGCGCCCAGCCCGCTTCAAACACTTGAGCCTCGTTTGCTCCTGAGTTTTGACCCCACCGCCTCCGAGCAGCTCATGCTCGAACTCGTCAATCAGATGAGGCTTGATCCATCGGGTGAACTTGCCCGACTGACCACCTCGCTGAGTACGCCGGCCCGATCGAATGATGCCGATATCGATGATGCACTAGTTTTCTTCGGCGTCAACGGCTCACTCCTAGCGCAGCAATTCGCATTACTTTCTGCGGTGCCTCCCCTGGCCTGGAACGAGTCGCTCATCAACGTAGCGGATGCTCACAACCAGGCGATGATCGCCAGCGATGTGCAGTCGCATGAAGCACCGGGCGAGCCGCCCTTGAGTGCCAACGGCCTGCGCACGCGCTTCAATGATCAGGGCTACAGCGCTCAATCCACGATCGGCGAAAACATTTTTGCATTTGGCGAATCCGTGCTGCACGGCCACGCTGGCTTTGCCATTGATTGGGGCGGCAACAGTTCGACCGGTGGCATTCAGAATCCGGCGGGGCATCGTGACACGATCATGAACGGTGTGTTCAAGGAAGTGGGCATCAAGATCACGCCGGAGAATAGCGGAACGACAGCGGTTGGGCCGCTCGTCATCACGCAGGATTTTGGCGGCATCGCGGGCTCGCAGCCTTATCTTTTGGGCGTGGCTTTCAATGACGCTGATGGCGATGCGTTCTACGACATTGGCGAAGGGCTGGGCGGTGTCAATGTGCTAGTTGAGGGGATTAGCGGTACGACGGGTGAGTTCAATGTTTCATCCATGAGTGCCGGTGGCTGGCAGGTGCAGGTGCCGACGGGAACGTACCGCGTCACGTTCAGCGGCGGCGGACTGGCGCAGACGATTGTGCGCAGCAGCATCACCGTCTCCACTGATAATGTGAAGATCGATTCACTGGGACCAGAAATCGATGTGCGCGGCAACAATGTTTCCATCACCGATGGCGACACTTCTCCTTGGGCAAGCGACCACACCAGCTTCGGCAATGTGCAGATTGATGGAGCGACACTAACCCGCACGTTCACCATTAAGAACACCGGCGCTACCACGCTGAATCTCACGGGCAATCCGCGTGTGCAGATCACCAGTGTCAATGCGAATGAGTTCAGTGTGATTTCTCAGCCGACTGCGACAATTGAGCCGGGGCAGAGTTCCAGTTTCCAGATTCGCTTTGATCCCGCTGCCACCGGCCTGCGCACGGCGACGGTGCAGATCATCAATGACGATGGCAATGAAGCGCTCTACGACATTGCCATTTCAGGCAGCGGAGTCGCACCGGAAATTGATGTGCGCGGCAATAGCAGCACGATTGCCGACGGCGACACCACACCTTCCACCGCCGACTTCACCGACTTTCGCCAGGTGCCAGTCAGCAGCACGGCGATTACTTCGGTGACGCGCACTTTCTCGATTCGCAATACTGCGGCAACGACCTTGTCGCTCACCGGCTCGCCGCTCGTGCAGATCACCGGTGCTCATGCGGGCGACTTCTCCGTCACCACGCAGCCTGTGGGCACGGCGGTGGCAGCGGGTGATTCGCTTGCGTTTGTCATTACGTTCAATCCGTCGGCTGCGGGCCTTCGCACGGCAACCGTTGTGATTCAAAGCGATGATGCCGACGAGGCGACCTACAACTTCGACATTCAAGGCACCGGTATCACGACAACCGCGGCGGGCAACGGCCTTCAGTTGGCGACTCTATTGCAAGGCACGGGCAACGGCGTCAGCAGCGGTCAGGGCGTGCGCGTTTTCTACACTGGCTATCTCGTCACGGGTGAACAATTCGACAGCAACGCCGGTGGCAATGCCTTCAACTTCACGCTGGGCACTGGCCAAGTTATTGCTGGCTGGGATCAGGGCATCGCCGGCATGAAGATCGGCGAGAAGCGAACGCTTGTCATTCCCGCCAGCCTTGCCTACGGCAACAACCCGCCAGCAGGCAGCGGGATTCCGGCAGGCGCGACGCTCATCTTCGAAGTCGAACGCGTCGCTGCGGACATCGCCATCACTTCGCCGCAAGGCTCTGCCAACATCGCCATCGTCTCGGGTGACAGCACACCTTCGCTCACCGATCACACCGACATGGGCTCCGTGTCGCTAGGCGGCGGCAGCGTGCCCTGGACCTTCCGCATCACAGCCACCGGCGCGCTCAATCTCATCGGCAATCCAAGGGTCGCCATCGCCGGCGCTGATGCCGCAGCATTCACGGTGAACACGCAGCCTCCCGCTGCAATCGTGCCAGGTAGCGGACTGACATCCGCCTCAGCTGACTTCATCATCACTTTCAATCCGCAGCATACCGGCCAGCATCAGGCGACGGTCACCATCCTCAGCGATGATCCCGATGAAGGAACCTACACCTTCAGCATCCTGGGCAACGGCATCGCCAACCGCATCAGCGGTGCGGTGGAAGACACTGACTTTGTGATCACCCATGCGTTGCTCAATGGGGCCATGCGCGAAAGCGGTACGAGTGACTATGTGGTCACTTCCACCAGCTCGGGCCTGCTGCTTCGCAATGGCGTGCCAGTGATTCCAGGCATGACGCTCAGCAGCGGCGAGTCTTTCACCTGGCGACCCGGCGCTAACGCCAATCGCACGATCGGCGCGTTCAGTGTTAAGCCGTTTGTCGGCGGCGTCGGTGTCGGCGAAGCGCAGCTCATTCGCGTGGAAGTGACCCCTGCTGAAGATGCGCCCACCGGTGCGATCAGCAACATCGCACTGGGATCAGGCGGGGAGGCGGCGGATCAAACACTCAATCTCGCATCGCTTTTCAGTGATGCAGACATCGCCGGCACCATCGTTCGCATTGCCACGTCACTGGGCGATATCGATGTGCATCTGTTTGACAACGCCACACCGGCCACCGTCGCCAACTTCATGAACTATGCCAATGACGGCGACTGGGTGAACACGATCATCCACCGCGTGATCGCTGGCTTTATTGTGCAGGGCGGCGGATTCAAACCGCAGCTCCCCGCATCGCACATCCTCACCGATCCTGCCATCACCAATGAGTTTGGCGTTTCGAATCAGCGCGGCACGATCGTCATGGCCAAGGTGAGCAATCAGATCAACTCCGCCACCAGCGAGTGGTTCTTCAACCTGGGCGACAACAGCGCCAACCTCGACAATCAGAACGCCGGCTTCACGGTGTTCGGCGAAGTGATCGGCAACGGCATGACTGTCGTTGATGATATCGCTGCCTTACCGCTGTTCACCAGTGGCTCCACGCTCACCTCGTTCCCACTAAGCAATTACGTCAACGGCGCGGTGCAAGATGCCCACTGGGTCAAGATCAACTCGGTCACCACCCTCTCCTCACTCACCTTCGCCATCGTCAGCAACAGCAATCCCGCGCTGGTCACACCCACACTCACCGGTGCTTTGCTTGATCTGGATTTTGCAAGTGCAGCGGTGGGCAGCAGCGACATCACCATTCGCGCCACCGATCGCACCGGTCGCTCGCTGGATGCGACTTTCACCATCTCTGTGGCTGGCATCAGCGTCAGCGCCATCGACAGCCAGGCTGCTGAGCCAGCCAGCGGACAGCCAGCCAACACCGGCCAGTTCCGCATCACACGCGCTGGCCTCACTGACGATGCACTGACTGTGAATTTCACACTCACCGGCAGCGCGGTTCATGGCACCGATTACCAGACCATCCCGCTTGAGGCTGTCATTCCTGCTGGCCAGAGTTTTGTCGATGTCACCATCACGCCCTTGGCTGATGCACTCAGTGAAGGTCTCGAGTCGGTGATGCTCTCCATTTCGACTCATAGCAGCTACACCATCACCGGTTCAGGCAATGCGACGAGCACCATCACTGATGACACGGCCATCGTTTTAGTCACTGCCGTTGACGCACTCGCTGCTGAAACTGTTACGGGGCAGCCAGCCGACGGCGGCGTGATTCGCTTCTCACGCACCGGCAGTCTCGGGCAGCCGCTCACTGTTCAATACACGATCGCCGGCCAGGCGAGTAACGGCATCGATTACCAACTCATCCCGCAGTCGATCATCATCCCCGCCGGTGCCAGCACCTTCAACCTCGGCATTACCGCGCTCAACGACAGCCTCAGCGAAGCTGCGGAAAATGTGACCGTCGCGCTGGCCACCAGCGATTCCTACTTCATCGACAACAACAGCAGCGTCGCCACGGTCACCATCATCGATGATGATCCAACCCTCGTGCAGATCGCCACCATCACTGGCAACCTCAGCGAGAACACGCCTGACACCTCCGGCATCGTTCGCATCAGTCGCACCGGAAACACCGATGCAGATCTTCTCGTGAAATTCACGCGCAACGGCAAGGCCAAGTTCGGCTCGACTGGCGACTACACGCTCTCCATCGGCCAGACCGATCTCACCACCACTTCCATCACCATCCCCGCAGGGCAGGCATTCGTTGAGATCAACATCAACGTGATCAATGACACCTTGCCCGACGCTGGCGAGACCGTCATTCTCAAACTCGCTAAGGGCACGGGCTATGCGATTCCCGCATTGCCGGCCGACCAGATCGTCGAACTTGCCATCGCAGACAACGAGCCTGATCTGACCATCGCATCCACTGGCTTTTCCGGCGCTGACGACGAAGCTGGTGAAAGCGATCAAGGCCAAGCGAGCAACACCTCCCTTTTTCGCATCACACGCACTGGCCAGACGACGCTGCCTTTGGAGATCAAGTACACCCTCTTGGGAACCGCCAAAGGCAAAGGCGCTGACTACATCATTCAGGTGAGCGGCCAGACCATCACCGCTAGGACGATCACCATTCCCGCGGATGCTGATCATGTCGATGTGCTGGTGATTCCCACCAATGATGCGATTGTGGAGAACACTGAAACAGTCATCCTGAAACTGGTTGCTGATAAGAAGAAGTACACGTTGCCTGTGGACAAATTGCAGCAGTTGGCAACAGTGACGATTGCTGACAACGAGCCGACGGTCTCCGTTACGGCACTGGATGCAACGGCCGATGAGCCTGGCGGCACGGGCAACACAGGCACCTTCCGCATCAGCCGCACAGGCAGCACGGGCGGAGCGATTGATGTCGCCTTCAAGATTGCAGGCACCGCCAGAGCTGGCAGCGACTACGTGAAGTTGGGGACGAAGGTCACGATTCCTGCCGGTGCTTCGTTTGTAGATCTGGACATTGAACCGCTGATGGACGCAGCCATCGAACTGTCGGAGACCGTGTTACTCACCTTGGGCAAGAGCAAGGCGTACTACCTTGCAGCTAATGCACTGGCGAGCACCATCACCATCACTGATAGCACTGCTCTGAGTGGCGCTGATCTCGTGGCACTATCGCTTACGGTGCCTGCTAAAACTTTCAGCCTCTCGGCAATCACCAGTGATCTCAAGGGTGGCCGCGTCGATCAAGAATCAAGGCAATCTCGCCACGACCGCCAGCGCACAAGTGCGCGTGCTCCTGTCGAAGGATCGCACACCAGACGCAGGTGACATTCAACTGGGCTTCCTAAACGTTGGTGCACTTGCCGCTGGCAAGGCTTCCACTGTGTCCGGCAATTTCAACATCACCAGCCTCGGCCTGACCAGCACCGCCATCGGCAGCTACTTCCTGCTGCTCGTGATCGATGATGCGAACAGTGTGAACGAGTCAATCGAAACCAACAACCTGATCGCGTCACAACTGGCCAACATCAGTGTCATCGCATAACTCTACTTTGCGAATGCCTTCAAACTCAGTCAGGCTCGCTGACTTTGATAGAAACCAAGCGACAAAGCACGTACAAGCAAGACTTGCTGTAACCGCGCGTTCGTACTTAACAACATAGCGGCATCAGAGCGAAACTCTTTCGCCATCGTGTCCAAGCATCACCATCCAAGGATTGCCATGTTCCGTCGCAAGCATTTCAGCATCGCATTCATTCTCGCCTGTTTTCCAAGCCTTTTATCTGCGCAGACGATGGTCGGTAGCAGTGCGGCTCTCGTCGCTGCGGTGCGCGATGGTGAGGAAGGTGCGACCATTCACATCGCTGCGGGGACATACGAATTGGAGTCACCGCTGGAACCCAAAGCCAGGATGACGATCAAAGGCGCGGGCATGGATCAGACGATCATCACGCACGTCAAAGCGTGGAAGCCTTCCACCAGAACGCTGCCTGATCCCGAAATGCGAACGCAAGGCATGGACACTCAGGCCTACCTCATTCGCCTCAAGGACAAAGCCGCTGGCATCACCATCTCCGACCTGACCCTGCGCGGCCCGCAGCTTCACGGCGCGATCTTCGGCTGGGAGAATCACGACCTCCACCTGCATCACCTACGCATTGCCGAAACGCTCTGGACAGGTATCCGCACTTTTCTAATGAAGGATGCGAAGATTCACGACTGCGAATTCATCGATGCCGGTGGCAGGTGGGAACGCGGACAGCCCGGCATCAAAGGCGGCATCACCGGCGGCGCGATCTTCGCCATCTGGATGGCCGACTGCGAGATCGCCCACAATCGCTTCACCCGAACCCGCATGGACAAAGAGCACGAGTTCTACGGCATCAAGGTGCGACAGGCCAAGCGCAGCCGTGTGCATCACAACACCATCGAAGTGAACTTCTCCATGGAGTTCCCCTTCGAGAACGATGAAGACAACGAGATCGATCACAACATCTGCCACGGCACCATCTCGCTCCCCAAACACGCAGGCGGCCCGGTTCCCAAAAGCGGCAAGACTTTTCACATCCACCACAACTGGATGCGCGACAGCTATGCCATCGAATTCGTTCGCAACGGGATCGAAATCAGTCACAACCTCTTCGACTTCGATGTGAAGGCGGACCACGGCAACCTGATCTCCGGCTTCGGCAAAGCGCCCGCGCCAGGCCCCGCCAAGTTTCACAACAACCTCATCAGCAACCCAGGACGCGGCGTCATCTGGATCAACGAGCCTTACAACAACATCGAAATCCGCAACAACCACATCATCACCCGCACCACACAGACACCACGCACCGAAGGTCTGTTCGGCTTCGATGCTGCTAGTGATTTCAAAACCATCACGATCCGCGACAACATCATCGAATGCCAAGGCCAACCTCGCCCGCTACTGCGCTCCAAAGAAAGCTACGGCTCCACCGTGGAAAACAACAAGCTGACTAACGTGTCTGATGTTGAGAAATATTTGAATAAAGCCGCCGATCGCATTGTCGGTCTGGAGCAGCCGTTGAAATTTGAATGCGGCGTACACGGCGAAATGACTGTCGATGGATGGAAGACCATG
>Ga0105053_10012800_pt1 | contig 10039 bp, 8 predicted proteins | sample BON01_FD_78093 | JGI IMG/M metagenome (GOLD analysis project Ga0105053, IMG submission 78093) | Freshwater microbial communities from Lake Bonney liftoff mats and glacier meltwater in Antarctica - BON-01 | ecosystem: Environmental > Aquatic > Freshwater > Ice > Glacier meltwater | place: Lake...
TCAGCCGTTCGGCGCGACTCAATTCTTCAAAATTCATCGGGAGGACTCCATGGCAAAAAAATACGAAGACACCACAGTAACCCATCTTCTCTATTCGCGCAATCGTCTATGAGCGCACCCAGTCCCAGATCTGTCGCGGCGAACGATACAGCCTGGACAAATTACCTAAACGGAGTTGCCGTCACGCTGCCAGCCGCAGACCAGCCGCACAAAACAGTTGATCTGAAATTGTCGAATTCCCTCAGAGCGAGTCAGTCGCCTGGCATTGACAGGTCGGCAGAGTCTCACAAAACTCGGGTACCAGTAGGCAGAAACGGCATCCGTGGAGATGCTCAATTCATGTTTCCCCGGAACATGGCCACCAGACTGCGGCGAATTCCAACGAAAAGTGGACTCTGGCAACACGTGAAATCACGGCGGTTGCAGTTATGACACACGGGCGCTGACGGCAGAAGTAGAAACTGGAAGCGGCGCGCCACAATCGCCTGCAAGCTGTGTTTCTGAACGCACGTCACTGAACAGCACAAGTGTTGATTAGTCGCAGGGTGCCAGCCCCGGTTTTGGGGGGGGGTGACACAACAACCGGAACTGACGCCCATTGACTAATTTGGCAATGAATCGTCGATGACATTCAAAACGACCGCACGCCGTCTGAAAAGTCACAGCAATTCACTCAGGTTACCGCGATCATAATCGCAGTAACCTGTCCAGAGCGCATGGATCAGACAAAGCTGTTACGGAAACATTCGATGCCGGGTACACGTCTTCGGAAAACGCGAGAACAAAACGTTGACTATCAGACGAAAATCGAGGCATGCGTCTCAACTCAACACGAACAAATCGCTTGTCTCCATTTGAGTCTTCGTCGTGGTACAAACATTCGAATGAGTCCTGATCTGCAACAGACTTTTGCACGTTCTCAATCCATGCTGCCTGATACTGCGGGGGAATCAAACTTTGCAGGCTCACTTCGTCTGCGTTCTCGGTATGGTCGGATGTGGATGTGGTTTCAAATCTATGGCAAAACGTATGGTTGGCTCACACTACATTGCAGTTTCCATTCAGGATTGCCACACATTGGTTTGTCAATCCTGCGAACGACGCCAGCGTGTTTGCAACAGTCGGCCTGTCTTTCCCCGACGTGGAATTATCCTTCATCAACTGGTACTGGACGCTAAGCAATCCCTCCGTCCGCGCCAGTGTGAACTGGCTTTGATGCAACTGTATTGCATAGCGGACGGCACGGCTTAACAGAGCGCCGATGTGTTCTGACTTTGGAATGTAATCCTGAGCCCCCCGCGCGAGCACCTGTTCTGCCAATTGAGGATCGTTGTTGCCGGTTAAAACAACAATCGGAATGTTCAGCAGTTCGACAAGTCGTTCCAAACCGTCCAGCCCGGAACTGTCCGATAAGCTGAGGTCCAGCAGAATGACATCGTAACGATGCTGAAAGATTTTCTGGAAGGCCTGGGAAAGGGTTGTGACATGATCAACCTGATGATTCACGATGTTCCATCGAACGAAATGCTCGGCGAACAACTTCCGCGTCAATCTCATCGTCTTCGATCAACAGAACTCGATAATCACTCACGTCGCGTCTCCCCAACAAATAGCAATGCGTCTCAGTGACCCGGTACCCTCAGTCCACCCCTGTCTGAATTCACCTGCTTTGAAAAATTCGAGTTTGCGCGGCAAATCCCCCAGTTACGTTTAACTGCAAGGTCGTGACTAAGCAAAAGGTCTGCTACTTCAAATAAGCACAACCTGCCTATCGATTGATAGCGAACCAACTTGCGGTAAAGACAAACAGCACTTATGCGATTTTAACGCAAGAGGCAGCGGCTGTGCTCGATACTAAACCAGCAGTAGCCTGAGTTATTATCCTGCGGCAGCATTTTCGATTGACACAACAGCAAGTGGATTTGAGCAGCTGGTTTACAAAACCGCGGCAACAATCCCAATAAATGATATGGCGTTCCAATGACAGACATCCAAAGAATATTCCTGCAATGGCCAGGCGCAATTCGGCGAGTCGGAGTAATCGTCACTGCGTTCGGTGACAACATTCCGTTTAACGATTACATGGTCAACGGAAAACTGCTGCTACTGCTGCGTCCCACGCCTGATGCACATAACATCCGCCGTGTGATCGTCAACATGGACAACATCGTGGGACTTAAGTTCGAAGACGCCATTGAGCCCGAACGATTTACAGCAATGGGATTTCAACGACCGGAAAAATGTGGGACCGCACCGGCCTAGCTCGGTTGGATTATCGCCAATCATTAGTAATTCGCCGTACAGCATGGAGTTTGCATGATGAGTTCTGCAGTCGATGCTTCATTAATAAAATCGCAATTTAGCTGGACAGAATTGTGCCAGAATTCTTTGGCGGGACTCAAGGGCTGTGACCTTTCAACGGAGGTTCAGATTCCAACCTTCCCTGCCGCATTGATGGAATTCATGAAAGCAGCGGAAGATCCGAACGTGGAATTCCGCACACTCGGAAAAATCATAGAACACGATCCAGGCCTCACACTTGACCTGCTGAAATGCGTCAACGTGTGCACCTACGCAACTCAGTCACGCGTGCGAAATGCTACCGAAGCTCTGTTGCGAATGGGAATTTCCAACGCACGGGCTTACCTCATGGTCATTGGAATGCAAAACTCGCTGCTTTCGTTCGAATCAAAACTGATGAATCATCGAAACTTCTGGAACGAAGCGATGCAGAAAGCGCTGTTCGCTCAAAATGCCGCAGCGTTGCTGCAGACGGACAAAGGCTTTGCATTTCTGGGCGGCCTATTGCAGGACTACATTCTGCCAGTGCTGACTAACCAGTTCGACGATGAATACATCACTTATCTAAAGGGTGATGGTGCCGACGGTATGCCGCTGCACGTTTGGGAAGAATCAAGATTTGGTTGGAGCCATGCCACCGCCGGAGCCTTCATCGCCAGTCGATGGCATCTTCCGGATGACCTGCTGTGCTCGATCTTCCACCATCACGACATTGACCTGCCGTTGCATGCGCCTCAGGCCGAATTATCCTCATTGCTTCCTGCCACACTGGCGGCATTGCTTCCCGACCAAATGCGACAAATGCCGAATGGTATGGCGCGACTTATTCGAGCCGACTCGCAATCAAAGGCATTCGATCTGGACACCCTGTGCCAGCAGGTCGATCAAGAACTGGAGACGATTTCTCAGGGACACGACAAACCGGTTTGCCTGAAACCCGCTGTAGAAGCCGCACGATTGGCAATGGCTCAATAAGACAACGCTCATCGGAACAGTTTACAAAAACACAGGCACGATTTCGGCTCGCGAGAAACACGCAGAGCAGCCCGAAACGTGTTATGCGCGGCCATAAATCAGCGAAGTACAAAGTAAACACAGGATCGCTTCAGGTTCGTGATCCGATACCCGGCCAGTTGCACGAAGACTCATTGTTTGAATCCAGTTCAACATTGTCCTGCGATTACGCCGCGTCTGCGAGTAAACTTCCCCGCGAGTCTGGAACTGCCCGCTTGCCTGGCACTGCGTAGTTACAAACATGTAGTTTAACAAAGCTGAACTCCGTGTCGCGTTCCGTTAGGGCCTTGCTGTTTTCTGCAGATACGGCCAATGCCCCACACGACCAATGCATTAGCTGTCCGGATCATTGATCAGATTACTGCAGCTGCAAAAAGGTTAGACTCAGTCAGCAAAAACCATCATGCGGATTTCCTCTTGCCACGGTAATTCTGCCAGTAGTATCGCGATCTGATGCGCAAGCATGGTCGACTTATTTTCTACGAAAGTGGCTTCAGACATTCGTGAGCGTCACGCGACCTCTGACCACGCGACGGTATTTTGTTTGGAACATTTTGCGATCTAAGCCACACCCACACGGTCACTTCGGATTTCGAATGACCGTTGCTCTGCTGAACGTTCCGTAGCCGGATGACGTAATCCGTTCACTGGAATGTCAGGCGATCGGCACTCCTGACGATGTTGCCATCGGACTGAAACGTTATCATCCACGTGACCTTGTCGGACCGGATACATCCCGTAAAACCACACAGGTCTGCAGACAGCGTATCGAACAAATCCACCTTGAAAAGCTGGCTTAAGAAAAGCATTTTATGAGCGATCCGGTTGTGATTATTAGCGCGGAACTGGCAGGACTTAGCTGCGCCAATCAGCTACACAAAGCAGGAACAGAATTCATTCTACTGGAAGCCGCGGATGGCATTGGTGGACGAGTTCGCACAGACGAAGTCGATGGCTTCCTGCTGGACAGAGGCTTTCAGGTACTGTTGACGGCCTATCCCGAAGCAGCTCGGATTCTGGACTACAGTGCACTCAATCTGCAGCGTTTCGAACCCGGTTCACTAATTAGAACGGCGGACAGTTTTCAACGACTGTCGGACCCGTGGCGAAAGCCTCAATACGCCATTCAAACGGCCATGGCACGTGTCGGGAGTCTGGCTGACAAACTACGAATTGGCTGGCTGCGCCGATCAGCCGCCAGGGGAACACTGCAAAGCATTTTCGAACGTAAAGATCGATCGACAGAACAGGAACTGAGATTCCTTGGCTTTTCCGATTCCATGATCGAAACATTTCTGCGTCCGTTTCTCGGCGGAGTGTTTCTTGATCGTGATTTGCAAACGTCCTGTCGTATGATGTACTTTGTGTTTCGTATGTTCACCGAAGGCGACACCGCGATTCCTGCGATGGGGATGGGAGCGATCTCTGATCAGCTTGCTGGCGCACTGCCTGAAGATTCGGTGAGATTGAATTCAGCCGTTGCAGAAATTCGCGAACACAAAGTCGTCTTAGTATCTGGCGAATCCATCGCCTGTCGTGACGTGGTACTCGCCACAGAACAACCGGCTGCAGCAGGACTTCTGCCTGAAATCGCGACAGAACGAACGCCTCGATCTGTAAATTGCGTTTACTTTGCCGCCGAAGAACCACCCGTGCGTGATAAGATGCTGGTTCTGAACGGAACTGGTACGGGACCTGTTAACAACCTGTGCGTGCCCAGTCAGATAGCACCGCGTTACGCCCCCGATGGACGTGTTCTGGTGTCGGCAACTGTACTGACAGCGAAAACTGTACTGACAGCGAAAGGTGACAGTGAATCTCTGGCCGATCCGGAGACACTGCCATCCGAAATCAAACGGCAGATGAAATCCTGGTTTGGCAACGTCGTCGATTCATGGACACACTTGCGCACGTACAAGATTCCATACGCTCTGCCGAACCAGACTTCGCCCGCGTTTAATCCCGCCATTCAGCCCGCCCAATTGCGGAAACATCTCTACGTCTGCGGTGATTATCGAGCCAACGGGTCAATCAATGGGGCATTGTTGTCGGGCCGTCTTGCCGCCGACGAAATTCTGAAATAGTCGAACATGACGCGCGATGTGTTACTTTCGTGAAGATAACACACAAGTGCAGCACTGAACTTTTGCGCATCGGTTCGGCGGTGCGAAGCCAAGATGTTAAATCGGCTTTACCTGCGCCTGTGCACCTGTGCGTCAAACATGTGCATCAAACATTCAGTTTATGTTTCAAGAGCGATCTTCGTTGACTGCTCTGGCGACCAGCAGGCCTGAATGGTGCTTCCGGCAGATAACGTTCACTGCTGCCAGCATGTATTCAAAATGTTCAACGTCATTAACTTTTTCGTGTGGACACGCTATTCGGTGGTCCTACAAACAGGCATAGGAATGAACGTTCCTGAAACGAGTCTCCCAACTTCGCCCCAAAGGAAAATGAATCATGAAAACGTTAGTAACGATGGCCGCTGTAGCTCTGATGGCATCTCAGGTTTCTGCCGGAGAAAAATGTAAGGGAACAGCCGTGACCTGCAAACCAGTTCAGGTAACGTATGTGTCGACGGTCATTCATCCTGCTGCTGCCGCTCATCCGGCAGTCGCTGCCAAAGCTGACATCGTTGATACGGCTGTTGCAGCTGGTTCGTTCAAGACACTCGTTGCCGCTGTTAAAGCAGCCGGCCTGGTTGAAACGTTAAAGGGCGCCGGTCCATTTACGGTGTTTGCTCCAACTGATGAAGCCTTTGCAAAACTGCCGGCCGGAACTGTTGAATCTCTGCTAAAGCCCGAAAACAAAGCCAAACTGCAGGCTATCCTGACATACCACGTTGTGGCCGGTAAAGTGATGGCTGCGGACGTTGTGAAGTTAACGGGAGCAACAACGGTTCAGGGGCAAAACGTTGTTATTGCCGTCACTGATGGCAAAGTGACGGTTGACGGTGCTACGGTTTTAAAGACGGACATCGAAACATCAAACGGTGTCATACACGTGATTGACAGCGTCATCTTGCCAGCAGATAAGGACATTGTCGACACTGCTGTTGAAGCCGGATCTTTCAAGACGCTGGTTGCCGCTGTCAAAGCCGCAGGTCTGGTCGAAACTCTGAAGAGCAAAGGACCATTCACGGTATTTGCACCAACAGATGCAGCTTTCGCAAAACTTCCGGAAGGTACTGTCGCGAGCCTGCTGAAGCCTGAAAACAAAGACAAGCTGATCGCCATTCTGACCTACCACGTCGTGGCTGGCAAAGTCATGGCCAGCGATGTTGTGAAACTTTCATCAGCTAAAACTGTCAACGGCAAGTCAGCCACGATCAAAGTCGGCGACGCAGGAGTTATGCTGGACGGTGCGAAAGTTGTTGCTACAGACATCGAAACAAGCAATGGCGTCATTCACGTAATCGACAGCGTGATTCTTCCATAGTGCAGGTGCGGATTAGAATCTATTAAAGAAGGCGATCGGAATATATCCGGTCGCCTTTATCTGGTTTTGGAATAGTCGCGATCAGGATTTTTGCCGTGGCATCGACTCCGACACGAAAGACTGTGATGTTTCTGATGGCAGCCATGTTTGGGATGCTGCTAATATTCACCTTCCGAGCGGCCAGCGTTCGCAACATACTTGATAACGGTGCGCTGCTGTCAGACGTGTGGTTTCAAGTGACGCTGCTGGATGCCTACATCGGCTTCACTGTTTTTTATGTGTGGGTCGCTTGCAAAGAACGATCGCTGCTGCGAAAAGCCGTATGGTTTCTGTTGATCATGAGCTTTGGCAACCTGGCAACCACCGCTTACATCATGCTGCAGCTTGTCAGATGCCCAGAGGCTTCCGGCCAAATCACGTCGAACAAAGCTCCCTGCCACTGATTATTTGCAGAATCGCTGGATTGGTGCTACTTCGCGAAACAGGGAAACGCCGGCAACTAAGCGGCCCCAAATTGTTCCACATGATGAAGGGCTTTTCCGAAAAGAAGCCCAAGACCATGGTATGGCCGCATGCCACAGCTGAAAAACGTCTGCAAATCTGATGTGTGTTCCGGACTTAATTCGCAGCCCCCGCGCCTCTCCTTGAGGATGTTGGAAATCGTCTGACGATAGGTTCAATTGAATGCTAACGTTCGAAGTTCCCCAACAATTCGGGTGTAGACGACGCGTGGCTGCTTAGCAACTGCACTAACAAGTCCGCCTCTCACCCGCGGCTGTGGGGTGGACGCCTTTTCGATTCGTTTTTGGATCAGCTGAATTCCATTTGATGCGTTCATTGTGAAGTTTTCTTTAACTGAAGAACACGTCAAATGCAGCACAAGTTCAGGTGTATAAACTTCTGAGTATCCAGTACTCGACTGCAAACCCCGCCTATTTTTGACCAAGGCAATACACTGCATCCCCGGTACGTAAGACCAGATATTCGCCAACAATCGCCGGGCTTGTCATACAAAGCTCTTCACTCGGTAATTCGTTGGTGTGAAGTGGTCTGAACTCCCGACCGGCTTCGATCACGATCGTTGCCCCAAATTCGTTCAGGCAGAATATTTTGCCATCGTAGGCCCATGGGGAAGATGTGAACGAGCGCCCATTTGGAATTCTCTGCTTGTCGTAAATCAATTCTCCGGTCTTTGCATCGTACGAAGCCATCAGTCCGCGGTCGTGGAGCACGTAGAGTTGATCGCCGTAAACGAGTGTCGATGGATTGTAGGGAGCGGCCTGCGGTTGACACCAGGCAATAAATTCATTTGACGTCGCGTCGCCCTGAAGAGATATGTTACCTTGCCCACCCGGACGAATGGCAAAGATAGGCCGCTTCTTGTCCTGCACGTAACCGGATGTAACGTACAGCAATCCGTGAGCAGTATACGGCGTGCCGATTGTGATGCTGGAACAGCCGCTAAGTTCATAAAGCTGTTTTCCGTCAAGATCATAAGAGCGGATTCGGCCAGTCCCTGGCGTGATAATCTCGGTTCGCAATTCGTTCTTCCAGATGAATGGAGTCGCCCAGTTTGATTTTTCATCACGTTCGACTCGCCAAATCTGCTCGCCGCTCTTCGCATCAATGGCAGTAAGATACGAAGCGTCTTCATTATCGCTGACGACATACAGACGGCCGTCGTGCAAAACCGGCGACGCAGCGGTTCCCCAGTCATAGCGAGTCTTGACCGGCGGCAGTTGCTTCTCCCAGACAGGATCGCCGTCAAGAGTCAGGCAGTACAGGCCGACGTCGCCGAACAGCACATAAATTCGTTCGCCGTCGCTGACGGGAGTCTCTGAAGCGTAGCTGTTTTTGATGTGCCGCGCCGTTTGTGGTTTACCCTGATGAAGCGACTTTTTCCAAATAGGTTTGCCCGTCTTCAAATCCAGACAAATGGCCATCCACGCGTGCGGAACATCGGCGGCCTTATCACGATCACCTCCAAAATAAAGCCCTGGCCTGGCGTCTTCCGGCTTGCCGGTGTCGCGTGTCACGGTCGTAAGAAATACTCGATCACCTACCACAATTGGGGACGACCATCCTCGTCCGGCAATCGGCGTTTTCCAGACGATGTTTTCAGTTTCGCTCCATCGGTCCGGCATCCCGCTGGCTTCGGATACTCCTCGAGCTCCCGGTCCCCGAAATTGCGACCAGTCTTCGGCTGCAGTTGAAGATAGCCCGCATCCAAGAAAAACCACAGGCATTAGAAAACGACGAATTTCGGCTAAAAGCGGTCCCCAAACCGCTCCCGCGAATTTTTGAATGCAAGCAAGACGGGCGAGTGAGTGTGTTTTGCAAATGCTGGCTTGATTTGCTCGCGTCGCGCGACTGAAAATTTGCGATTTCAGAACCGCCTCTGGAACGTTTCGGTGCATGATTGAGCTCCGTTCTTTAATTGCCAACTGTAAATAGTGCGCCGCGTTATCCGCGCGGGATTCGGCCCCGGCAGTTAGTCGACACTGTGAGTATTAGTGGCCGAGCTAAGTCGCTGTCAAGTATGCCTTCGCTTTGGCGTTCCTTTTTCTCGCACCGTTTCAGGATAACTCGAAGGCTGCCTACCAAACAGCCTTTCTGTCTTTCTAAGCCGGCATTCTTCTTTGTGACGTCACATCGCATTACCCGCGATTTCGAACGCCCAGAAAAATGTCCCGAATCACAATCGTCCAATGCATCACGACCATGTAGGTCGCGTGCTGAATTCGTACTCAGATTTCGTCGCGATCCCGGAAGACGACCTCGGTCGCGATCTGTCACGGTCGCGATCTGTCACGGTCGCGATCTGTCTCAGTCGCGATCTGTCACGGTCGCGATCTGTCACGGTCGCGATCTGTCTCGGTCGCGATCTGTCTCGGTCGCGATCTGTCACGGTCGCGATTGTTTTTCGGTAATGCCCATGGCGATGTCTCTCAGATGGATCAATCAATCATTGCGACCAATGACTAACCGAATGTTTCATCCATATAAGATGACAGGCGATCTGTTTATATTGCTGCGGCCTTTGTGCACGCAGGACGGAATCGGCCAACAGAAACCACGAAGTTCTCAGCTTCCGATTCAAGATGCTTAAAAAGCCGCGTGACCTCCAATCGCATTCAGGCAACTGCTAAGTGGACTAACGAGTCTAGTGCTTTGTCAGCATTGAATTTTAGGGTAGACGGACTTGAGTTTATATCGAGCGTCGTCGATTTTCATTTGCCAGTCGACGCCGCGCTGAGTGTTGTTGACATCGGCTGACCAGGCCGCA
>Ga0105053_10012802_pt1 | contig 10039 bp, 6 predicted proteins | sample BON01_FD_78093 | JGI IMG/M metagenome (GOLD analysis project Ga0105053, IMG submission 78093) | Freshwater microbial communities from Lake Bonney liftoff mats and glacier meltwater in Antarctica - BON-01 | ecosystem: Environmental > Aquatic > Freshwater > Ice > Glacier meltwater | place: Lake...
GCTTTTTCCGGTGAGAACTTGTTTTCCGGCTTGTCGAGGATCGTGGAAATCTCCTTGAAAATCCCCACGTCCGCGACCCGCTCGTCGAGCCATGCGCCAACCACATCGCGCCCGCCCACAAGTTTCGGCTCCTTGCCCCAGCTCTCCTGCCATGGGCCAGCGTTGCCACGGACGCGCTTGCGCCACAGCGTGCGCAGGTGTCCCCTTTCTTTCCAGAGCACGCCGAGCCTGTCCTTGTCTTCCTTGGCACCATCGAAATGCTGGATGCCGGCCCAATAGAGATCGGTCCAGTCATAGGTTTTGGAGCGCTTGACCATCGCCTCGCGAGGCGGCTGATATTGCGGCTGGGTGAGATACCAAGCGGTATCGACCTTTGCCATGCCGACCATGTTCGACTGGCCTAGGAGGAAAACGATCTTGAGAGGCTGGCCTGAGGGTTCTTTAGCAAGGAGCGGAGAGCTGAGAGCTAAGAGAAGGAGGGAACAAAGTTTGGAGATTTGCATATGATTTTTCTTAAAAGTTGAGTGTCGGGTGGTTCATTTTGCGGGGGTGCCTTCTTCGGCGGATCCTTTTGCGACGGGCGGGACTTCCATTTCCTGAAGCCAGATCGAGACGTGCTGTTTCCGGTCGCCTTTGTGTTCGTTCATGAATCCCATGTAGGAAATCGTGACTTTCCCATCATCGAATTTCCTGCGGAAATCGGTGTCGATCACGTTTGCGATGGGTCTTCCGCCTTCGCGCGACCAGACGCCGCGTGGCCTTTCGTAGAATTGCTCCCCGTCGAGATAGACGCGGAAACCCTCGCCGCCGCCGACGTGTGACATGCCACCGACCAGCAGACGGTAGCGGTGACCGGGCTTGAGCGGCGGATAGCTAAAAGTGCCGGTCAACAGCAGGATTTCCTTGTCCCATAGGGTCTTCATCGGGAGTTCATGGCGGCACCAGTCCTGGCACTGCTCCGTTGTTTCGGTGACGAGGTTTCCGTTGAATGCCCCGAAGGGCTGGTGGCCGGTTTTCCAGCCTGCTTTCTTGGCATCGAAAGCCGTAGCGAAGAAATTTTCTGATCCTGCGGGCAGGGTGACGGGGCGGAAGCGCGGCACAGCCGGTTGATCCCATGCCATTTTTTCGGCAGGATCGAAAGTGAGATAATTCCACTCCATCGCATCGAGGCTTGGGCCGAAATCGCGCCAATTGTATTTCTCAACCCCCATGCGGTCATAGAGTTTCGTGAGTTCGTCCATGCGGATGAGATGGGTCTTGGCTGGATCGCTGGCGGATTCGGTAGCGAGCGCGGCACGGTTTTTTTCCACGTATTCCGGGATCAGCCGGGACTCGATCACCTTGCCAACAGCGGCACGCAGCTCGGCACTGAAATCCTTGGGATCGGCGGAGAGGAAAATGCTTTCGAAGGGCAGCGCGACGTCCGGCTGGTTCTGTTTCGCGGCATGGAAAAGCATATCGTATCCGCCGGGCAGATTGACGATGGAATAGGCGATCACATCGGTGATCTGAGGATTGACCAGCTTGTCGATAGTCTCGATCGGATCACGGTAGGGCTTGTACTCGGCGAGAATCTCGGAAAAGGTTTCCTGCGCCGCCTTCTGCACTTCCTCCGGTGCCTCGCGGAGGATTTCCGGAATTTTGCTCCAGCGGAAGGAGCCTTGGATCAAGTAGTTGTAATTGCCGTCAAGCAGCTTGCGGATCGCTGGGAAGATGCGCTGATAGGCGCGGGTGTCATCCATGACGGGAGCCAGCGCCATCAGGGCGGAGTGGTTGAGCCACCATTCCTTGTGCTCCATGAACGGAAGGATCAGATCGACATCGCCCACGAGGGTGTCTTTGGGGAATCGTCCCAATGCGTCCAACGTGACGGTTTTCACATAGAGCGATTCCTTTTCATCGCGTAGCATCGCGGTCAGCCGGTCATGGATCTCCGCGCTGCGGTAGGTTTCGTCGAGTTCTTCACCGGAGAGAAATTTCGCGGCGATGTGACGCAAGCGCGCATCCTCAGAGTTCAAAAGACCGAGGATGGTCCCGGCACCAAGCTTGCCCATGTGCTTTAGAAACATCTCACGAACCGACATCACCGGGTTGTGAATCCAGCTCATCACCGTCGCCGCATCCGGGTCGCCGCCGACGATTCGTGAGAGCGCCATCCCGCCCGCCTCTGCCAGGGTCTTATTGGAAATATCCTGACGGGTGCCATCGGGCATTACCGCCGATTCGATGGATTCGAAATCATCATCTTCCGCCGTGCCCCAAGGGCGCTCTGGAAGCTGGAATTGCTTCGCGTGTGGGGAGAGCGGAGCACCGGTCAGGCGCAGGGTTTTCCGTGGGACGGTGTAGCCCAGGGCGTAGCCAGCACCCCACGAGGGAACATCATAACGCGCGCCGCCAAATATGCCGAAGGAACCGTCGAAGCGCCGTGAAAGCTCGTAGTGCCAGCGCCGCTGATCCATGAACTCGCGGTAGAGCGCGGGAAATTTTCAGTCAGCAGCCCCATCGCGTTGCTGCGCGAGATCTCGCCGATGCCGCCGCCGGTGTGGCCGTGGAGCATGAAGCCGGTGCTGGGAAAGCTGTAGAGCGCCATGGTGTCGCGTGCCTTTGCGTAGATGCTATCCTCGCCATTCGGGGTCAGCCCGGCCGCCGCAGCCATCACGAAGGCGAGCTGGCCGTTCTTGCCATTGTCCACCAATCCGGATTCCGGCTTGTTATTCCCATACGGGACGTTTCCGCGCCCCGCCCAGCGGTAGAAGTGTGTGAGGATGCGGTTCAGATCATCATCCGCCATTTTCGCCCCGCATTCCTTGGCGAGCAGGAGATACGCCACGCACAGGGTGCTGCTGGCGTTCAGGTGTCCGCCGCCGCCACCATAGGTCACCGCTGCCAAAGGGTGGCGGTTGCCCCAGCCGCCGAAGCGCTCCATCGAAATCGCCTTGTCCGCCACCGCCTGGATCATCGGCAGCACCTCCACATCGCCTGTCCGCAGGTAATACTCGCAGAGCGCCAGCCCGCCGTAGGCGATCACCCACTGATGGGGAAACCTGTCCATCCCTTTCGCCATGACCTCCCGCGTCCATGCCTTCACCGTCTCGAGATCCTTGTCATCGCCGGTGGAAAGCAGGAACAGCATCCCGATGTCGCCAAAGCCGCGGTCAGCGCCCGGCTGCTTCAGGTATTCCGTGAAATTTCTCACAATCTTATCCGACTTCGGGCAATCCAGCGGCCATGTCGCGCTGTAGGCACCGAGAACCGGGATGCTGACGGTCACGTCCGTAGTCGGGCCGCCGGGTTTTTCCGCCACGGCGAGAACCAGCTTGCCATCAGTGGCTTCGGCTTCCGCGATCCAATTGGCGATCTGCACATAGGGATTGATGTCAGCGAGCTTTTTGCCATTCACCGTCTCGATGATCTGTCCTGGCCTGAGGGCACCGCTGGTCTCGGCGGGACTGCCTTTTTCGATGCTTTTGATCTTCATCGTGAAAGCAGGCTGGATCAGATCGATGCTCATCCCGATTGGGCCAACACGGGAAAGATTGGTGGCGGATTTCGTAGCATCGGGGCGGGTGGAGAAAATCGCGGGGCCTTCGGTGTAGTAGCTTGCCGGATCGGCCTGGACGGCGACGGGAACGAGAAGTGCGGCGAGGATCAGTAAGCGGATGTTCGAGGTCATGGTTGGAATGTGGAAGATTGTTAGTGGCTTTGCCTAACAGGATGTCAGATCAGGGTTGCTTATCGGTCGCCATCCTCCCGAGCGCGGAAATCCGAGAAGGATACAATACGCGGCACCCTCCGCCCGCCCTCGTTGATGACGAAAACCAGGCTGCGGCTGCGGGGGTCGTGCCGCCAGATTGTCTCGCAAAGAGGATGGATGAAATCGTCGCCTTCAATACGGAAATATAACTCCGCCGGATAATCCCCCCTCCCGCTGCGGGGTTCGCCAACCACCTTTCGGTCGCCCGCCTTGATATCGAGTTTCTCGGATCCGATCACGCCGCCCACCCGCTTTTCGGTCAGGTTGAACCAAAGCATCTCGCCACGGCCAAGCTGTGTGGAATCGGCGCTGACCGCTTGCACACGCACGGGGGCGATCTCGTTTTTTGGATCGCTTGTCACGATGAGATAAAAATCCGTCATCGCTTCCAGCACTTTCACAGCAGGAGCCCCTTCGGGAAGCTTTGTGGGATCGCCGGGCGGGCTGGAAAAGAAGCGGAGGTTGAGATCGCCCTCCGGCAATTTGTAGACCGGTGAGAGATTCATGCGCGGCAACTCAACCTCCTGGAAAGCCGCCCCATCGAACATTTGCAGGGATTCCGGAGGGCCGTCCGGGCCGTTGAGGAAAACAATGCGGCATGTGCGGCCGGAAGCGTTCCCCGCCATTGCGACAAGAAAGATGAGGATGGAGAGGGATAGGAAAAACGTTTTCACAGAATGGTTTGAGGAGTGTGTTGCGCCGGAATCATTCGCAGGACTCAGATCTCCTCTGCGGCGAGCCACCGGAAGGAAACCACCTCGAAGCGTCTTCCGAAAACAAGGTTGGCGGCGTTCACAGGCTGGGTGGTGATGTCCGCCGCATCCGTTGGATCCACGTATTCCCTCGTCCGGCAGACGGTGGCCTCGCACCATGCTTTTGCCTCAATGGTTCCATCCGCGCGGCGTGAATCGCCATAGGCACGGATCGTGAAAGTGTCGTCGCGGGCGGAAAGCACAGGGGCGAGCGGGCGGAGCACATCCGCCTGGCGCGTCCAACCGGGAAGGCCGTAGGTGTTATGTCCGACTGCGGCCTCCGGAAACAGGTAATCATGGTTGCCGGGGGGGGTGCCGGTGGATGGCACCGACTCCTGTTCCAACGTGCCGAATGGATTGGCGGTGGAACTTTTGGCCACCTCGTTGAGGGCTGCTTGAATGGCGCCGGCGATCGCCAACTCTTTCTTGTTGGAGAGCTGGCGGTTGACGAATTCCGACAAGGAAAGGAAAGGCCCGCGCTGGCGGACTTGCCGGACAATTTCCTCGGCGAGGTCGTCGAGGAAAGGGTCGTCTAGAACCCGGTAGCCCGTAAACTCGGTGGCGGCAAAATAGGTGCCAGGAGTCGTTGTCCCCGCTTTTTTGTCACCGGCGATGCTGGTTCTGGCGAAGGCGTAATCGGTCTTGTCGGAAAGCGCGTTACCGCTTGGGGTGTTGTAAGGGATCTTCTGGTTGCGCGCATGGCCGAGCAGGGCTCGCCATGCACGTACGGATGTGGAGTTGACATTGAACATGCCCTCGACCTCCAGCCGTGAGCCAATGGTGCGCCATGAATCTGTGGGCGCGACCCGATCGGTGTGGGTCTTGTCGGCTTGCGGCGCAGTCGTTGCCTTGTCTTCACGGATGGGGCGGTATGAGCGGTTTACCAACGGGTCCGTGCCCATCAGGAAATCGGTGTAATTGTCCTTCATGGTCTGGCCAGCGGATCCGAAATCAGTCGGTTCAGGAGCGATGGAGGAAAAGAACCAATCGTCGAAGAGCACATGGTTGGCGCAGTAGGAATCGTCCTGCTGCATGTTGTCACGGCCGTTTGCGGCGTTGTTGCCTTGGGTTCTTACGACCTTATCCGGGGGGAGCAGCGGGGTGGCGTCGGAGTTGCCAATGACGTTCATGCCGAAGGGGGGAACCGGGTTGATGCCGCGCATGTGCCAGTGCGTGAGCTCCACAAGCGAAGCGATGGGCCGCGTCGGGAATTCGGAAACGATGGAATTGGATATACCGTCGGCCGCGGTGAAGCCGGTGACGATGAAGCCGCCGTTGGTTGCCACATCAACGTTCGGGAACTGGGGGTCGGCGGGACCGGTGGCATGCTTCACAAAACTGAAGTCCCAGGGCGAGTTGATCAGGTTGGTGCAACCTGGATAGATTTTGTTAGTCCTTCCTCTGAAGATCTCGTCCTGGGCGTTGCCAGTGGCCGTGGTGTAGATCAGGGGGTTGTTCTGCACCATGCCTTTGGTGGGCATGATCGTCCGGCTGGCGATCCGGGAACCGAAGATGATCGACATGAATGGCACCGGGTTGCCCGCGGATTCGCCAAGCGTAGTGTCGGCAAGATTCTCCAGCGGAGGATAGAGGGCATCCGCTTCAGCTGGGAGATATCTGCCGGCGATGATCGCATTGGACGTGTTGGTGTTCATGGAGCCGAGCGCCCACTGGGCTTTGAGTCCGATGCCACCTGATCTCGGCGCATCAAACTTGGCGTCCACCTTAATGGCTGTGCTCCCTGGCAGCTCCACCAAGGACGGGTTGCTACGCGTAGTATTCTGCGGCATCGGATCAAGGATTTGGTCTAGGCGGCAGTATAACCCTTCGGACGTGCGCAGACCGATATCAAGATTGATGCTGGAGATGGTATTCGTGTTTCCCCTGGGAAATTCGAGCATCTGGTTCAGGGCACCCGCCCTGGGACTGAGCACAAGCGTTTGCCCCGGTTTCAGGGTGATCGGAGTGGGAAAGGTGTAGTTGACCTGCCAGTTGTTGGCGATGATCCGGGGCGGAGTTTGGTTGGTGTAAGGCGTGCTCGACCACTGGAAGGAGTGATATTCATACGGCACGCCCCCAATGGTATAGCGCAGGGCATGCGGCAGTGGCCAGTCGATGCGAAGCCCGATGCTCTGGTTGACCACCAGTTCGTAATTGTAAGGATTCCACAAGGTGAATACGGGGGTGTAGAGGATGCAGGGGATGAACATGCCCGGGGTCGTGGTGGAGGGAATGGCGTAGTGGGACATCACAAAGTGGTAACGCGTCATCATGGGAAAGAAGCGGGTATGATGGAGTCCGTAAAAAGTGTTGATCGCGCTTTTGTAAGGCCAGGTTTGGGCGGACATGCTTAGCTGGCCTGACGCCTTGCGGGTCACGAGTGGGTTGCGATACAGCGTGGCGAAGTGGGCAAGGCTGTGCCAACTGGACACAGCGCCCGCGTCATAAAAGATACTATCCGTCTTTGGGCCGTAATCCGACCAGTGATAGAACAGGCTGTACTTGGGACGATGCTTTTCCGTCGGTTCGATAGCCGCCGCAGGTATAACCGGACGGGTGAATAGGTTGGATTGGCTGGGGGTGAGCTGGAAGAAAGGTAGATCCGTAAGCGGCTGCACATCCCATTTCTCGGTGAGAAGCGAGAGATCCTTGCGCCAGCCACCTGTCGCAGTGTTGGTGAGCAGGCCCACCGATGTGGCCGAAAGGTCGTGGAAGGATTGGGACGGCTGGATGATGGCGCCTTGTTTGGAGAAGAGATCAGCGGTGTGGCGAGTGAAGGTTCTCAGGGCTGGTGTGGGGTCGGTGAGAAGGGACTCCAGCTCAAAAACTTCGGGATCGGCCACCGCATGGCTGCGCGCGGAGTCCGACCAACGGGCCGCATCGTCGCTCTTCGGAGTGTAGGGTCTTGGCAGATGGGCTTTCTGGTTCTCCCCGCTCACCCACCACGCGAATTTTCCACCGTTTTCCAGCGTCTGGAGCGGCAGATGGACTTGCCGGTCATCCCCCACCCCGACGCTTCCGCCCGCCACCATTGCAACGGAATCGACCGTGGCGACCTTGCTGGCCAGTGCGGAAACCTGATCAATCCCGCCTGCCGCAGCGGCACCGGATACCAGCCATGACACAAAGCGTCCGCCGCTCGCTTCGGTCTCCCTCTTCGCCGAGTAAACGGGCGCTTTGGGGCGGCCGCTCAGAATCCCTGTTGGCTCATGATCCGAGCCCTCCCAGCTTCGCCAGACTCCGACGACTGAGGGGTTGTCAATCTGCGGAACCTCGCCGGGCGCCGTGCTGTTGAGAATGTCCGCTGAAGCCGTGATCCGCGTATCCAAACCGGCGTTTTTCTGTAGTTCCCCTAGTGCGAGCATCAAAGCCATGCGCGCATTCGCGCGTGCCTCGGACATCGCGGAGGATTGAGATTCGCTGCGCAGTGATATGCTCGATAGCGATAGCATACCCAGCGCGAGGACGCCAAGCAGGAGCATGAGCATAAGGGTCGTAACGAGGGCGAAGCCTCTCTCTTTTGCATGTGCGTTTTTATTCATGGGGTTTTACGATTGTTTTAAGGGATAACAAAAGGGGAGTGATTAAATCTTTTGTAGTTACAAAGTAAATTTATCCTGTGAAAATGCGAGTGCAATTTCCGGTCAATGACGAGATCTTCAAAGTCATCCACCCATGCGAGTGGCGAGTCCGAGAGAAACAAGGCACCCGCCGTGACTCGCTGATCCAAACCCAACTTGCTTTGTATCCGGTCAAGGGCAGGCATCAGCGCCATCCTAGCGTCCACCCTGGCCTCCGCATTTGAGGAATCCAGGCTTACGGAGCGGATCGCCACGCTGGACAGGCTGAGCGTGCCTAGCGCAAGGATGACTAGCAAGACCATGATGGAGGGCGTGGCCACCAGCGCAAATCCACGCGGTTTTTTACCGAAGGGGGACACGGTCATGGGTATAGGGGCTTTTTCATGGGTTTTTGGTCAATGCGCTAGGCGCGAAAACTCGCATCTTTTCGGTCCGTCACATAAAGAACCACTCGACGACACACAACCGGACAGAAAAAATACAAAGTATATCGATTCGCCGTCTCACCCTTGGTTTGACTTGTCCTCAGACAAAGGGTTTTCCCGAGGGAAAACGCCCCATCCCGTCTAGGAAAAGAGCCTTTTCCCCCGCCCATAAAATATTTCAAAAAACCTGTCCGGTTTCCATCCCTGATGGGGGTTATCTTCTACAAAACTCCTATCCTGGATTTTCCAACCGGCAAAAAACAATAAGGCAGCTGCTTCAGAGGGCTGCCTAGCACCGTAACCAACAAACCACATCCAATGAAACTCAAACTACTCATCAGCATCGCCTTAGCCCTCGGATTCTCCGGCGCGAACCTCTCGGCAGCGACCATCGTATTTTCCTCATCTTATTTAGCTACAGATGGCACCTCCGTCTCCACCACTGGCACCTTGCTTGAGGCCTTTAACTTCAGTGGCGGCGTCACCGCCTCAGATTACGACACTACGGTGAATACGGTGCTCTTCAGCGGCAAGACAAATGGTCTTACCACCAATGCCTATGCGAACCCCACCGGCACATATTACTCTTCCAACTCGAACAACGTGACCCCTGTCGCTGGGGACAATTATAATCCCATCCCCACCGGCTACACCGCATACGACACAATGCTCTCAAGATTCCTTTGGGGCGGCGGGACTACCATTACGCTGAGCAATCTTACGATTAACCAGGAATACATGTTTCAGCTTTTCGAAGCCGATACCCGGACTATAGCCACAAGCTTCACGGCTGAGGTAACCAATACGGTAGGCGCAGTCACCTCCACCTTCAACACGACCCAAACCTACGGCGGTAATAGCAGATCTGGATTCGTCATCGACGGCACATTTGTTGCCGACGCCACTACCCAGACATTCACCCTCAGACGAAATGATGGATTCCATCTCAACGCCTACCAGCTCCGCCAGATCCCCGAGCCATCCACCGCTCTGCTCGGAGGTCTTGGACTTCTCACACTCCTTCGCCGCCGGCGCTGATCAGTTCCCTTCCGGCGAACAACTCTTAAACCGGTGACGCCGCCTGCGCGGCCCACCGGTTTTTTGCTCCACCCATATCACCCGGAGACAGAAAGTCACCGGCGGATCACCGGAACCGATTAACCAACAAAACAAGCACAGAATCACCAAAATGATCGCCAAAACAGCCTTCTTCGCGATCCTCGCATTCGCATCGGCATTCCCCACCCAGGCTGAGGAAAGCGCCGCCGCCCCTGCAACAGGCAAACACCTTTTCATCCTCTCCGGCCAATCCAACATGGGACCTGCCGGGCTGAACATTGCTTTCACGGAATCCGTGGAGAAAACCTACGGAAAGGAAAACGTCGTGGTCGCGCGGTATTTCCGTAACAGCCAGCCGATCCGCCAATGGGTGCGCGATTACAAGTTCCCACCAGACGAAAAACTGACGGAAGCGGAGGCGGAGAAGCGAAAACAATCGCTGGAGCGCTATCCCAACGGTGGTTTCTA
>Ga0105053_10012807_pt1 | contig 10036 bp, 6 predicted proteins | sample BON01_FD_78093 | JGI IMG/M metagenome (GOLD analysis project Ga0105053, IMG submission 78093) | Freshwater microbial communities from Lake Bonney liftoff mats and glacier meltwater in Antarctica - BON-01 | ecosystem: Environmental > Aquatic > Freshwater > Ice > Glacier meltwater | place: Lake...
AAAAGACAGCTGATATCGACGGTTTACGCTACTCCCCTGATGACCCCCACTACGGCCCTGGGCCTGTCCATACGTCTCTCTATGTTCGAGTTACGTGAGACTGGTGACTGGGACATCTTCCTATGACCCCCGGAACGGGCGAGGGCGGAGACTGGTGGAGCTGACCAATGGGTGTTAAAGCGGAGGGAATGCTCAAGGTTTGCCAGGGTGAATCAAGTAACTTTTCGCATCCCTGGGATACCCAATATTAGTTTTCAATAAAAACTCTACTCTCCACCCCCCCCCCCCGGGGGGGTTTCCTATTTACTATGTTCCCTCATCAAGAACTGTGTGTAAGAGGACCCCCCTCGAAGAACATTTTATGGATCCTTCGAGGGGGGTCCTCTTACACACGGTTCTTGATGAGGGAACATAGTAAGTAGGAAACCCCCCCGGGGGGGGGTGGTTCTTTCGATCAAATTGTTTTTCACCAACACACTTTGTTGGTCACAGGTGTTTCCACTTATTACCGTACACCACCTGATGTTCGGGTTTTATAACAACAAACCAAACAGAACTTCTCACTCTAATCTCTCTCTCGCCTTACCCAACCCCCTATCTCCCCCCGTCCCTCCCCCCTCGCCCCTAGCTCTCCCCCCCCCCCATTGGACGATATCCATTGTCAAGTATGTCAGAGTCCATTCAATGAACATCAGATGCTCCTCTGTGACATGTAACGCAGCATGGCATATGGTCTGCCTTCTCCCACCACTTACCACTATCCCACATGGAATTTGGAAATGTCCCCTATGCCTCCCGCGCCACTTCCTACCCCACACAGCAACACTCCTCCTCGCCTTCCTTTCCCCATTCTCGATTTCGACTCTGATTAAAATATTACAAAAAAATGACTCGCTATCACTAATCCGCGTTTCCGGACCACCAATTACAATTTACATTTTTTTAAAAAAAAGTACTTCCAAACGCCTATTCATGAGGGGTCACAATTTAAAACACAAGTTTAGTAAATATCTCGAGCGCAGCTCGCCATGGGGGAACTTGGGACTTCGACACATACGATTTTCTCCTTCGGGTTTTTTTCTTGGATTTTCTTTTTAAATGGGGATTGGTCCTTGCGGACTGATCCCCCCCCTCCCTTCCACTGGAATTCCTTTCTGCCACTGGAATTTCTTTCTGAGTGGAATTCCTTTCTGTCTCTAGTTACTGCTGTGTTAATTACACCCAAGGGTGTTTAGTCACCTGGCAGTCGTCGTATAGGAGTAATAGGTGCGCTGGTTCTTATCCTCCCATACCAGACCGTTGGAGCGCGCGACGGCCGAGGGCTTTAGCCCGACACCGCCGTGCGCCCACTGAATCGGACCAGAGTTCCACGGATTTGGAGAGGGGCGTGCATTCAAACTCGCGACAGGGGTGTTCATTGGTAAATGCACACCCCTCACCATAGTTTCAATGCACACCCCTGTGGGTAGTTTCAATGCACACCCCTGTCCATAATTTCAATGCACACACCTGTGGGTAGTATCAATGCACACCCCTGTGAGTAGTTGTACACCCCTCTCCAAAAAAACCAATGCACACTCCTTGCAAACCCCTTGCAATCAGGGAAAAAAACTGAATACACAGCCCTCGCTAAACAGGGAAAACATGGATAGAAACAGGAAAACACTTGGAAATGTAGAAACGGAGAAAAAACTAGACAAGTAATATGTGCGAAAAATACCCCAGTGCAAACCTCTCAAAGAACAATAACAACAAAATAGGAGCTCCGGGGAAAAATGAATTTGAATTTACTAAAAAATAGAGAGGTCCACGACGGAGGAATGCCAAACAAGACCCTGCCTTGCTGCCAGAGCCACACCTGCGGACAAACTTTCCTCTCCCTAGCCGGCCTGGTAGCGCACTGAGACAATGAGAAGTAGCCGATTGCCCTGCGGTAGCGGACTCCGTAGATGCCAGAGGATGCCCACAAAAGACAGCTGATATCGACGGTTTACGCTACTCCCCTGATGACCCCCACTACGGCCCTGGGCCTGTCCATACGTCTCTCTATGTTCGAGTTATGTGAGACTGGTGACTGGGACATCTTCCGGAAGATTTTTGAGGGCGGAGACTGGTGGAGCTGACCAATGGGTGTTAAAGCGGAGGGAATGCTCAGGGTTTGCCAGGGTGGATCAAGTAACTTTTCGCATCCCTGGGATATCAAATATCAGTTTTCAATAAAAACTCTACTCTCAAACAAACAACACGTTTGATGTAGTTGCAGTGCTAGTTGCGTGGCGGCACAACGGAAACAAAAAACAAAAACTGTTACTGCGTACTGCCTTGGCTCGCTGGCGAAGAAACCCCCGCACCGTAATGATTCCCCAATATTGGTTTAATAAAACAAAACAACACACACTGGTACTAAAAGACACTTGAACAGGAAGTCAGGCGGGTGCTGGTTTTGTCAGAACCAAGAAATATAGTATTACAATAATATGTATTTTGTGTATGTATAGAGAGAGAAAAAGAGAGACGAGAAACAGTGGGCGAGAGTCAAAGTCACAATGATTGAGTAAAGGCTCAGAGTCAGAAAACAGCAGAAACTTGAAAGAGCAAACATGGAGGGTAGTGTATGTAATTGATTCAAAAACAAACACTCCACGCGCATCTTGTTGACCGCCTCCTACTCCCGCACCTGCGGCAATGCCTCGTGAGGTAGACTAATTCCTTTATGTTTCACACTTGAGACATGAGCATTTCTTAGTCATCACGTTACCTTCCGTGGAAAACAAGCGCTCAGGAGTTGCTGAAGTTGCAGGAATAGCAAGTACACGCCTCGCCATACCGCCGATGACACTTCGCGTGTCTTTGAAAGAGTTGTCCCCCGCCCCGAAGCTTTGTATGTTTGTCGATGGGCAACAGCGCGTAACTTCCCGCCTCGGCCTGTGGGATGCAGGTACCGGTCAAGATTTACCAGGTTCATGGTTCGTGGGAAAAATTTGAATAAAAATGTGTACCACAAAAATTCACTCAACTGATCTCGCGCCAGTTAGTACGAAAAACTGAATATGAGGTCGCTATCGGTAGTGTCAGATTACTTTGTAAAGCAAGTTTTACCGGCTTCTCGCACCATATCAAAACCGGCTGTAATTTGCCGGTTTGTATCACTATTGATCGGCCGATGGAAAAGGTTTTTTCTTCAGGATTTTTTTTTCCGGTGAAATAAAGAGTAAGTTGATGTGATTATAATAAGAACACCCTCTCCGGAGGGACCACGTGGGCTTTCATTTTTTTTGTTCTTTCAAAACAATGAAAACGGAGGACCCCTCCTGAAAAACAACCCCATTTTTTCCCACCCAACAAAGAGGGGGGGGAGGGGTTCTACGATCAAAGTAAACTGTTGGTGATAATTAGAGTCGGCATTAGATTGAACGTCCACTGGACACAACTTGTTCACCACGAACCCAAAAAAAAAGTAAGCGTACGCCTATTTTTTTGGCGTGACATACATGATGAGAAGTAGCCCACAAGGCCAGCAAACCAACCAACCCCCCTCCCCCCTTCGTAACTCGCAACGAATGGGCTAATTTTCCAAAAAAATAAGCTAAAGGTATCCCCTGGGAAGGCTTCAAAGAAAGCTGCCCGTGATATTTTTGTTGTATAGTAAATGTCGGTTTGGATAAGTTGTAAATTTCTGCTGGGAAACATTAATTGGAAATTTTAATTGATTCGAGATGGGACGAGATCGGGCCGAACCAGTGATTCCTCTCCCCTCACATAGGCATACGTGATATCGATGATGAAGGGGTCAGTAAAGCGAATGACGTTGCAACATTTTTTTTGAAATTACACGAATGTTTACAAAAATATTTTTTGACTTTTTTTCCAGATTCCCTACGATTTTTATTTTTTCTGGGGCAATATTCGGGCTATTTCCAAGGCGTTTCCAGGCGCCGAAAACGGGCCAAAACACACCCACAACACCTCAAGAGGCCCCCGCGTTCTGGATCAACGCATTTATTTATGAATTGATCCGGTCTCGATTTGAAAAATCGTGTTTTTTAAGGTTGAAAAGCGCAGTATCCAGCGCAATGCAAGAACCTGGAAACGAAGATAAATACGCCCTGTGGAACCAATAAAAAACCCATACAGTACGAAAATGCTCCGACTGGAATTTCGGAACTTCGGATGGCGAGCGGCGACTGCGAGGCAAAAGCCGCTTGCTGACGCGCGCCCTTTCAGACTTTGCCCAAACCACGACATGAAATTCCACTGGTCGCCGACCACTTAGTCAGTTAGCTAAGTAGAGTACACGAACGCGGCCTAGCAAGTTAGCTAAGTGGGGTACACGAACGCCGAAGAATCTAAACTGTTATCTCTCCCTGACTCTCCCGTGGGTAGCACTTCCATCAAGGACTGTCGGTACATACACACATTGACACTTGTTCCAGTATCATACGTACAATCATGCTTGTGTAGGTCACCTCAAAGCATGACAGATGGACAAATGATGCAGTAAGACTTGGGAAACATGAGTCTACTCCAGGGGGTGGCCATGGAAGGGTATACAGGGCGGGTTCTTAGCTCAGGTAATGCTTGCCGGGGTACGACTGACAAGTCAAGCATGAAACCGGTGACAGTAACGACTCCAGCACTGTCTTGTGACGTCCTTGTGACGGCCATGTACCAGTGAAGAAAAGAATATCTCAGAATCTTTGGCCCCATTTTATTTCGAATTGATTCATCAATCAAAACCGTGCAAAACGCAGTTTCAAAAAACTACGCGGAGCACTTTTTTTTTTGGTGTTGTCAGCTGCAAAATTTGGAAAACGTGATTTTATTAGCGCGTGGGAGAGAGCATTTCCGGGTTTTTTTTGGCGAGGTTTGGGTTGCTCAATTCCCTGCACAAAGAGAGGTGTGTAATTCACTCGCTTTTTGTAAACGGTGTCGTCACAGCGTCGAGTCACGCGCTCTGACGTGTCCTTTCAAACAAATTAATCTGAGTGCTTGGTCACTGTTGAGTTGACACCCAACGCATACATACCTTTGAGGGAGACTCTGTTTTATCCAAGTTGTTTGCTCTTCACTGTCACGTTCACGCACAGTGACTCAAATTATGTCAACAGAAGCGCTTCTCTTAAACACTTCTCTTGAACTTGATGATCTTTTTCACCACCAATGAATTGGTAGACAGAACAAGAAACTTCAAATCAAATACATCCCAGAATGATTAAAAAGAACATATTTTATGAAAATCATGCACCGCAGGCCAGATTTTGAATGGAAAAAAAATGCGCCGCAGGCAAAACTTATCAAATAAAATGCGACACAGGCCAGATTTTTGGACTCTGTCCTGATGGATAATCTAGTTTGTCTTAATTGATATAGTATGTAATTCATTTCCCACCAATCGCAGCTCAGAATTTTCATCTTTTAATGAATTAATTCATTAATTCATCAAAAGATGAATTGAAAAATCATTAATGAATTAACCCTTGGCCGGCCTATGATACGTTTGTTTTCCCCACTGTAATGTACAAATCAAGAAGAGAGTTTTGTTTTGTGTTGTTTTGTTTGGATGAGCCGTCACACTGCTAACCCGGAGTTGTGAATGGTCACATTAAATAAAGATGGTGTGTGGGTTCGGAAAAGTACGGATTTCCAGAATTGTGATGTCTTAATTGATCTCTCAAATTCACATTCTGGAACGAACAAACAGGGACCCGAATTGTACTCTTGTCAGCCAAAACGAACTCATTGGGACCTCATTGGTTGGAAATCGCAGGAAAAATCATAGACAACCAAGAAAGAAGCCCGTTGGGGTTGTTATCCAGGATTATTACGGGTGGCAGCAATCTGATCAAGAAAGTGCCGTACATGAAAAGATGGCTCTGGCTAATGAGTACAAACGAGCACCGATAACGTCGACTTGTGCATTTGGAGTCGCCCGTACCAGCGCGAGGCGCATGGCCCATCCTGCCCGGGCCTTTCTTTCTTTTTTTCTTGGATGGCGAAGATCCAGCTTAAGGTGGGGTTGGGTATTTGTCAAACAAACACAGATTTCCAGTGGAATCAAGTTTACCAAGACACTTCATCGAATTTGTGGTTGTGGAAACGAAACGATTCGTCAATAGTAATTAAGCGTGACCTTGATGCGGAAAACATGCGGCCAGCGCTCGAGCATCTCTGCGGGAAACAACACCCGAGCGCTAGAAAATTGTTTGTACAAGCGAATTTGCCATATGTTCGTAAGATCAAAATATAGACTAGATTAAGATCTAGGTCTGTGCTGTTTTTGAGTACTTGCGTAAGGAGACCTGCTACCGCGGCGCAATGCCAAGTTCCAATTTTTCCTGCGGGTGGTTTTTGGTTTGTTAAGTCTTCTTTTGTTTTGTTAGGCTTTAGGACTTTATTTATATTGTATCTGTTACAATCCCACTGCACTAAAGGGCTACAATACCCAAAGCAAAGCGACAGGAGTTTTGTTCTTGGTACAGGCGATTTGTTTGTTTGTTTGTTTCAAAACCCGCCACACCGCTAGTCCTCCCGTAAAGTTGAGAACACATACGAGTGGTGCGCAATTATAAGGTGACCGTGAAGTTCCCGGCACAGTTGCACTCCCACTGGATGGTGTATGTGTATGAAGTGGCATATGTGCATGGTTGTAGGTCGAAACATGGTTTTTGGTTTTTGGTTTGTTATGCCGCCACAAAATTAGCCCTCCAATTACATCAGGAACGCAGAACACAACTTTTTTTGATTTTTCTTTTGTAAACCAGACATCAAAGTGGACATGCAACCGGACATGCAACCGGTTGCATGCGCTCCGTCGCCGCGCGCCCCCATGGCACTGCCAGCACCAGCTTTCAAGCACGATGCCACTCAATCTTTCTTTTTTCACTCACCATCAAACTGGCCGTGATCCACCAGGGACGCGACCAGCTGCAGCAATTGCAACCACGTGCGCTTTTCCTTCGTGACAGTTGTAGCCGAGCTGCTTTCAGCCAAGTCAACGATTCTGGGATCTTGGATATTGGATCATGGATCTTTTTTTGGAACTGACCTGAGGGCCGGGTATCTATAGTATAATATACCATACAGGGTCGGTTATCTAAAATCATATAGAGGGTAGTGTATCTAAAGGGTGCTTGCCTACATGCAGTGCTACTAGGGTCCTGTGTGACTAAAGGGAAACAATGCCTGCATATTTCCTTGACATGTGTGCATATTATATTTTAAATTGGTGTTGATGTAATAGAGAGTGAGAGAGGGTCAACGACACACACACAGACAGCGATAGACAAGAAATATGCAGACAGAACACAGAAACAAAAGGACAGGGGAGCACGCAGTCTGGCAGATTGTACTTAAGTAGTTATCATCCAAGTCATGCTTGCATCAGCAGGGAAGGGTTGGGTATACATGTTCGTTCCTCTGATTATTTAAAAACAGAAAAAAAGGAAATTTGCGCCAGAAAAGGAAGCGGATGGGTTCAGAGGCTCATTTGAGCATCTGACCGTTGACTAAATTCTTTTCCGTACAATTTTAGACGCTAGCAATCTTCGTCAACTTCTAGTGTGCGTCAAAAGCCACCTGTTTCATCCTTCTTTTGGAAATTTTGAGATCCTCCAAATGTTTTGATCTCGGCGCGACTCGGGCCTATTCAAAATACCAAGGTGAACCTCTATTCAGGAGGTGGCACTGAGTGTAACAGGCTTGACAAAACCCATTCTCCTGGCACAAGAATGGAGAAATCGCACTCGTAACGCCACGAACTTCTCGTTTGCTGGATTGTCTTACACTACTGAATATCGAGCAAAAGAGACTGTTTACGTTACCGTTTCGAATAAGTTAGTTAGTCTACCCTATCCGATGGTACATTGGATAAAAATGTACCCAGAAAATCTTGATTCTGAGACTGAGGGTGAATTGGTTAACCATTTATACCGCCGGGAAATTCCAACGGAGTTTACAACACGTTGGGCGGACCTCATCCAAAAAGAGTGTGATTGACGCAATCTTGGGCGGGAGAGGCTCAGCGCGTTGCGTACCCCCAAGGAAAGGCTTCCCTCAGGGATCCTGAAGGAAAAATTCAGCCGGATGATTTTTGAAAAAAAATTTTCCATGGGCGTCCGTACTATGTTTTTCGACTTCCCGAATCTTTTTTGAAACGGCTCATGTTCGCCATTATTTGGGATTTCTGCATCTCACGTCCAGTTTTTTAAAAAAATATCAAAACAAAAGCATCCACAAAAAAAAAACATCCGTATTGACTCTGGCGGACTGCGAGTGGCGCGCTGTGGCTGGGGCTAAAGCCCCCCCGCTTGCCGCACGCCCGGGTAGCCCAGGAGCGCCCAGCCCGAGGGCACTCCTTTGACCTTGGAGCTCAAGTCATACATATACACATATAGGCAAACAAAAGAGAATTAAAACAAAACACGCATTCAGAAACACGGAATATTGAAGAGAATTAAACACACCCGAAACAGCAATACATTTTACATTTAATCTAATTTATTGAAATAGTTGTTTACATATTTCATTTTTTTGTTATTTATTTCAATTATTGCTATTTTGTTTATTCATTTATTTGTATTCATTGTTTTGTTGTTATTTATTTGTTTTAAATAATTATTTGATTGATGTTGCTTTTATTACTTCCTAAGAAATAGTTTAGTAGCTTTGCTTGAAGCTCTATTTGCTCGAATCTTTTTAGATTTGAGGTATCGATTATTATGATTATAATTTATTTTATTTTTAAAGTCATATTCAATTTGTTTCATGGTCATTTTATATGTATATTTGTGCAGACATAAATATGTATTATGTTACGTATGCATTTGTTTATATTTATTCTTTTTAGTTTTATTGAACAGAATTATGGTTTTTGGTTTTTGAATTGTTATGCCGCCACACAGCCATCCACTTGCCGCCACACAGCCATCCAATTACATCAGGAAATTGCATCAGGAACGCAGAGTGGTAGTGTGCAGTAATAGGGTAGCCCGGAAGCGCCCGGCCCGAGGCTTTTTTGGTTTTGATTTTTTAAACCGCCACACAGCCATACAATTACAGCAGCAACGCATACAAGTGGTGCATACCGGTGGGGCAAACTTGCGTGACACGTTCTTTGTTTTTGTAGGGTGCTCATCGTGTGACGTACCACCGTTTTCACAGTCTGTCTTGCTGCAAGGAGGATTACCGCGCCCTGCAAAAAAGAAGAAACGAGTTTGTCAGGACGCGTGTGAGAAAGCGTTTGAGCAACACAGACAAGAACACAGACACACAAAATATAGAACCTGTGCTATCGCCGAAGACCGCCGAACTGAGGATGGCAACACAGCCTTGGAAGCACAACTCCCGCGCATTATCATTGGAGCCAGCACGTGACATATCCAACACTGTCATCTGGGTTCCAATCTTGACGACAGTGCGATACGTTCTGAAGAACTCGCAGTTCCAATTCCTGAACATCTTGTCTGCTGGAGCCTCGGGGAAGGAGCCATGGTCGCGATAAAATGGATGCATACCTCGCTCGATATTTTTCAAGTCGCTCAATTTGTCGGGCCTTGCTCAAACAAGATGGGAGTAAAGAGAGATTGTTGGTGTCGCAATACTGAAGCATGTGCAAGAAGTCGCAAATATGCTGGTGTTCCCATGCACCTTCGAATACTGCACCGCTGCTCGAATCTGTGCGGCAAGCTCGGTGCCGAAAATATCTGTACAACAGAATGCTTTGGCGACGAGTGTGCTTGTTGATCCAGAAGCAGATGACAACTGCGCGGTACATGTGGAAACTCATCGATTCTTTTGTGGAGAAATTTCCACGAACTCAAAATTATCATAGAACACATTTATAATTAAGAACCCGTTGATCAACCGCCGACCTGGTGTGGGGAGAAGGAGGAAGGGGGACAAGGAGTAGTCCCGATCAGAGTGCAAACTCCCTACTCTGGGGAGCGGGACGCGAGCCCGCGCTGGGGTGGCGTCGGCGCGATGGGCGACCGGACGGAATGGATCAAGGGCAAGGTCACCCACAACCTGGGGGTGTCCG
>Ga0105053_10012815_pt1 | contig 10031 bp, 10 predicted proteins | sample BON01_FD_78093 | JGI IMG/M metagenome (GOLD analysis project Ga0105053, IMG submission 78093) | Freshwater microbial communities from Lake Bonney liftoff mats and glacier meltwater in Antarctica - BON-01 | ecosystem: Environmental > Aquatic > Freshwater > Ice > Glacier meltwater | place: Lake...
GACAGGCATTACAACCGAGTACGCAGGCACTCGGCCAACGATTGGGTCACACCAGTTGAATTTGAACGCCTGTATCACCGAAACTTAGAGACAAGCCCTGTCTACTAATTTGACTAGGTCCAGAGTTCTACTTTAGCAGATTCAGACACTCCTCTCTATCATTTTGATGCATGATGGAGTGGTTGCTGCTAAACTTTTGAACATTTGGGTTCTGACATGAACGCAAGAAGGAAAACACGCCATGAGTACCCCTTGCTCAATTGAAATGTATGCGAGGCAATTGGAGACATCACTTAGCGATTTAGATGGCGCTGCCCTTGATGTTTTTTTTGCACACATGATCGTGAACCCATCCGGTCCCACGATTACTTTCGTGGCGGCAGCAGGTAAACCACAGAAGGGGCAAGCACTGCCACTGTTGTGGCGGGCCAATTCAAACGGCTCATTGCGAGGCAAATAACCAAGGGTGTGCCGCTCGGTAGGTTTTTTCAAACGCATCCATCTGGCCTGTGTACTTCAGCGTCAACCCAATTTCATCAAGCCCAAGTAGGAGCCGTTTTTTGCGGCTTTCTTCGATTTCAAAGCCGTGAGTCACCCCGGTGGCATCTGTCAGGCGTTGCGACTCAAGCTCAATCTTCATCTGCACGCGTGGCTGAGCATGCAACTGTTCGCGCAGTGTCTGACAGGTTTGCTCTGATTCCTTGATAAGCAAAAGCCCGTGATTGATGGCGTTGTTGTAGAAGATATCACCGAAACTCGAGCCGATAATGCAGCGAATACCGTAATCGACCAAGCACCACACCGCTTGCTCTCGGCTTGAGCCGCCGCCAAAGTTGCGATTAACCACCAGAATCTGGGCCCGTGTATAAGCCGGTTGGTTCAGTATGAAATTAGGTTTGAGACTGCCGTCTTGGTTGAAACGCAAGTCGTGAAACAAGAAGTTCTGATAACCATCCTCGCGGGGCTTTCGCAAAAAGCGGGCAGGCGCGAGCTGATCGGTATCCACGTTGGGCGCATCAATAGGGGCAGCAACCGCCTCTAACAACTCAAACGGATTCATGCCTGTTCTCCTTTAAAAATATCGCGAACATCGACAATGTGGCCTTTTAATGCAGCCGCAGCGGCCATTGCGGGACTCATCAAATGCGTTCGACTGTTGATGCCTTGGCGCCCACGAAAATTTCGATTGGTCGTCGAAGCTGTACGCATGCCTTCACCAGCCAAGTCGCCATTCATACCGACACACATTGAGCAACCCGACTCTCGCCACTCAAAGCCAGCAGCCTTAAAAATCTCATCAAGCCCCTCGGCTTGCGCCTGCTGCTTGACCAAAGAAGAACCTGGCACAACGATGGCTTGAATAACGGCTTTTCCTTGTTTGGCCACAGCAGCCGCTGCCCTTAAATCCTCCAATCGGCCATTTGTACAAGAACCAATAAAGACAAGATCAATCTTGGCGTCTGTGATTGGTTGACCGGCTGTTAATCCCATGTAATCGAGCGTTGATTCAATGGCCTTTCGGCGCGCGTCATCGCCAGCTGCTTTGGGATCGGGCACTTGACCGGTCACTGCAATCGTATCTTCAGGGCTATTGCCCCAGGTCACCATAGGTGCCAAGGCGCTGGCATCAATCGTGATCTGCTGATCGAACACCGCCTCCTCATCTGTCTTAAGCGTTTTCCAATGTCCGAGCGCCGCCTCCCAGTCCAGTGCCTTGGGGGCGTAAGGCCTGCCTTCTAGGTAGTCAAAGGTAGTTTGGTCTGGCGCAATCAAACCGGCCTTTGCGCCGGCCTCAATCGACATATTGCAAACAGTCAAACGCTGCTCCATGGTCATGTTGCGAATCGTTGAGCCGTCGTACTCAATCACATGCCCCGTCGCCCCATTGGCGCCGACTTTTGCGATGATGGTCAATATGAGGTCCTTTGCCGTCACCCCTGGCCCTAGCGCCCCCTCAACGGTTACCCGCATGGTTTTGGGTTTGCGCTGCCACAAGGCCTGCGTGGCCAAAACGTGACAAACTTCTGAGGCACCAATACCAAAACTCAAAGCACCCAATGCGCCATGTGTTGACGTGTGGCTATCACCACAGACAATCAGCAGGCCAGGCTGAGTCAACCCCTGCTCAGGCCCCACCACGTGAATAATGCCCTGGCGACTATCGTTTAAACCAAACAAGGTGAAACCGAACTGTTGAGAGTTTTCATCGAGCGCTTTGACGACTCGAATTTGATCGGGGTCCTTGATCATGGCCAAGTCATGGCTCAGGGTCGAGACGCCGTGATCTGGCGTCGCAAATAGTTGATCAGGATGACGCACAGGCAGGCTTCGCGCCTTAAGAAATTTGAAGGCATGCCATGAGCCATCGTGGGCCAAATGTCTTGAAACATGCAACAAAGACCGCCCATCGCTGTCTTGCGCAATGATATGGTTATTCCATATTTTTTCAAACAATGTGGTTGGCTTATTCATCAGAGTCTCCAGAGTCAGATCGATATCGCAGCGATTTGCGCCGCTTTTCTTTTACGATGACCTTTAATGATTGGTAAAACAATTGACAGCACCAACAAAGCCGAGATCACCAATGCAATGGGACGTTGTAGCAAAAAGGAGATTTCACCACCAGATATTTGGTAGCTACGTATCAGCTCACCCTCTGCCATTTTGCCCAACAATAGCCCGATAACCATAGCGGCGACTGGGTAGTCATAACGCCGCATCAGCCATCCGATTAGGGAAAAGACAAACACAGTGATTGGACCCACCATATTTCCTGTTAGCGAAAAAGACCCAAATATCGCTAACACAAAGACTGTGGGAATCAGATAATTCAGGGGCACTCGGACCACAGAGCTAGCAACAAACACAAACCCCAAGCCGATAATAAACAGCAGGATAACTTGTGCAAAATTACCCAAAATAATGCTGTAAACAATGTCCAAATTCTCTGACATAAATCGTGAGCCGCCCGTAATGTTGTGCATTTCAAACGCACTCAACATCACAGCAGTAGCCGCTCCACCTGGCAAACCCAAGGCCAATAGGGTGGCCATCGATCCGCCCTCGGAACTACTGTTGGCCGATTCGGCAGCCACCACGCCTCCTGGCTCCCCCTTGCCAAAAGCCTCAGGGGTGTCTGATCGGCGCTTTGTGGCTGAGTAAGATATCAAGTTGGCCACAGACGCACCCACGCCTGGAATGGCCCCCACAAGCACGCCAATAAAAGAGCCTCGAATCAAAATACCTGGATAACGGAAAGTCGCCTGAACACCTACCAAAATTTGGCCAAATGAAATTCTCCTTTTTTCAGCGTCTGACACGATATAGTTTTGACCGATGAGACGAAAAAGTTCCGAGGCAGCGAACAGGCCTATCAAAGCAGGCACTGCAGGCACCCCATCTAATAGGTAAATAAACCCCATGGTGCCGCGGATCTCGCCAGTGCCGCTCATTCCAATCGCACTAATCAGAACACCCATCAAACCGGCAATCAATCCTTTGGAAAAGTCGTTTGAACCAAGGGCTGCAATCAGGGTTAGGCCCCAAGCTGCCACCAAGAACATCTCAACCGGTCCTAGCTTGAGCACCGCTTCAGCCATCGAATTCACAAAGAGCATCAGCACGATGTACCCAATCGCGCAACCAACCGTCGAGGAGGTCAGCGCAATCCCAAGCGCTTGGCTGTGCTTACCTTGCTGAGCCATGGGATAACCATCAAAAGCAGTTCCTACAGCCGATGCCGTGCCGGGAATATTCATCAGGATGGCTGGGATGCCACTGCCAAAACCGCCACCAGTAAAAATTGCGGTCAGAAAAAGCACCGCAGGCAAGAAATCCATATATACAGTTAGTGGCAGGAACACCGCCATTGCCACAGGTATGGATAGGCCTGGAATAGCACCAAAAATCAGACCAATGAATAGCCCTGGAATCACAACTAACCACGGCTGCCAAGAGCCTAGCAATATGTCAAACGCCGAGCCTAGGGCGACAAAATCAATCATGCAGACCCCCTAGAAAAACACTGTTGGGAAGGGAAAGGGCACCATATATCTCAAGCCCCAGGTCAGTGCTAATGCCAAAACAGCTGAATAGATCGCACCAAATACGAGCCGCTTTTCTCCTTGCAGCCACAACGCAAAAAATAAGAAGAGAAATGTCGACAGGTCAAAGGCCACATAAATCAGTCCTAAGACGTACAGACCCAACAATGCCATAAATACTGGCACACGTGACTGCTTCAACACTTGCTTGGCTGACTCAACAGCTACCATTTGGCCAGCAAGGTTTTGATCATTGACTATCGAACTTTCACTGCGGCTGCGACGAAAATAACTCACAGTTTGCACTGCACACAGCAAAATAACCAACAACGATACTGGCAGGATCACAATGACATTCTCAAGACGGAAAGATTCGGACAAGGTGTCATAAAGAAAGACCAGCGTAGCAAGAGAAAAAATTGCCAGCAGGCCCAAATGCCCCCAATCCAATCGTGTCTCTATTGAAGACTTGCTCATAAACCCCTCCTTTGAGCAGACCGCAACGATGGGTCGTCGATCAACCTGGCTGCGCTAGGACCTTACAGGTCCTAGCGCCCGTCGAACCAAAAGAGCACTTAACGGTTTTTTAATAGGTAGCTATATTTATTCAAACCTTTATAACCTTCGTCGATCATGCGGCGACTTTTTTCAGGGCCATTCCAAAGGCTCCCAAGCTTTTTAATCTGGAGTTCGGCCAGAAACTCAGGGCTTTTCATGACCTTCTCATACGCCTGCACAAAGGTTTTATAACGCTCTGGATACTCTTTGGGAAAGCACGGTTGAGAGAAAACCGATACCGTATAGCTCGAGAAAATTGGCAGTTCAACTTTATAGCGACGCTTCAATACATCGTTGATCAGCTCACCCTCCCACTCAGTCACCGCCTCACCATTGACAATACCGATCGAGCGAATACGATCGCGAATAGGCTCAGATCCAGTTGCTGCCACAAAACTAAAATCAGTTTGTCCACCAGCAACAGATGTTCTAACTGGACCGCCGCCGTCATAAAGCACGAACCTGACCTGATCAGATGGCACTTTCATGACCTCAAGTACTGCAAGCTGTTGCATGAATGAGCCAGATCCGTTCATCGTGGCTGAGCTCACAGCACCTTTTTCTTTTTCAATCGCATCAAACAAATCATCGAGCGTTTTGTAGGGGCTTTCTTTTGGCACCGCGACAATGGCATAGTCCACCCACTGAGTATTAATCACATGGAAGTCATCCCACTTGACCGGGGCTCGACCTGAGATCACTGCGTTAGCCAAAAACGGTGTGGCCTGCATCACCAGAAAACTAGAGCCATCGCATGACGGCCTTTTGGCAAAGTAAGTCGCACCAACAGCACCAGCGCCACCGGGTCGATTTGTGACCGTGATCGGCACATTCATCTCTTGGCTCATTGCCCCAGCAAGGGCGCGGGCCAGTCGATCCGCACTGCCGCCCGTATTAAACGGCACCGTGAACTCAATCCGATCGCTAGGCGTGGGCCACTTGTCGGCCATGGCCGGCGCTGCTAAAAAGGCCGTTACCCCGCAGGCGGCTATTGAAACTACCCATCGTTTTGAATAATTAAAATGTCCCATTTGTCTATCCTCCTTATGTTTTTTATGTGACCATCAACCACTAGTACCGCACACGACGCTCCTTGTCGGTGAGGTACTTTTCCTCCAAAATCTTGACCTCATCCATTCCAAGCAAATTAAAAAAATCTTGGAAACTGGCCACTTCGCCCACCAAACCCTTAACTGAGCCAGTGCGTTTAAGCTCTTGTAAAACTTTATGCATAGCAGGAATGGCTGCCAACATCATGAAATTAGGATAAAGAATTAGCTTAAAGCCAAGCGCCTTGATTTCCTCAACACTTAAAAAAGGTGTTTTCCCACTGGCAGCCATATTGAACAGGGCGGGTTTCTTTAGCTGTCTGGGAATGCTAGCCAATTGCGTCATGTCTCGCGGAGCTTCAACAAAAATGACATCGGCGCCCGCTTCTTCGTAGCACTTTGCACGCTCGAGTGCAGCCTCAAAGCCTTCCACAGCAATGGCGTCTGTGCGGGCAATCACAACAAAGTCTTGGTCATGACGGGCATCACAAGCTGCTCTAATGTGCGAGGCCATCTCTTCGACTGAAATCAGCGTTTTCCCATCAAGATGACCACATCGTTTGGGCCAGCGTTGATCCTCAATATGCAAGGCAGCCACGCCCGCTCTCTCGTAAGTGCGAACTGTGCGCTGAACGTTCAGCGGACCGCCATAGCCCGTATCGGCGTCGGCCACGACCGGTAAGCCGCTGGCCTCTGCGATACGTTGGGCGTTATCTGCCATCTCGGTCATTGTCAACAGCCCGACATCGGGCCACCCCAAGCGCGAAGCTGTTGTGCCCGCTCCGGTCATGTAAATTGCCTCAAACCCTTCCTTGGCCACGATACGTGCACCAATGCAATCCACAACGCCGGGGGCTCTGACCGGCTCATCACCTGCCAGCAATTCTCTCAAAATGGTGGTTGGTTTCTTCATGGGTGACACGACTCCGAAAAAATTCTAATTGTCAATTTTGTTAATTAATCTTCGCGCCTAACTGGCCCTCAGACTGGTTTGCGGCTTGGCTGTCGGTGGCGTAACATCGCCGAAGCTCATCCCACTCATCAGCCCCAAAACGACGGAAGTTTTGATGAGGTGTCGATGTATTCAAAAACGCCGGCACTACGTGATCACGTTTAACCGTCTCGAGCACTTGATCAAATACGTTGACTGCCGCACGCAATAGTACCCCCGGCAAAATAGCAACTTTAAAACCCATTTGTTGCGCCTCTTGCAAATTGATCTCAGGTGTCTTTCCACCCTGAACAACATTGAGCAAACAAGGCCCTTTGATTCGCTCGGGGATGGCACGAACCTCCTCGATGCTTTGCGGGGCCTCGACAAAAACCATATCCGCTCCTGCGTGAAGTGCCGCATTTCCACGTCGAATAGCCTCATCAAACCCCATCGAAGCACGGCTGTCTGTTCGCGCAATAATGAAGAAATGGGGGTCGATGCGTGCCTCAACGGCCGCGCGTATCTTGCTGACGTACTTTTCGAGTGGCTCTATTTCTTTGTTGTCAAGATGGCCGCAACGCTTGGGCATGACTTGGTCTTCAATGTGAATACCGGCAACACCACGGCTTTCAAATTCCCTCACCGTTCGGATCATGTTCAGCTCGTTGCCGTAGCCGGTATCAGCATCCGATATTACCGGCACGTTGACCGATCGCGCCAAGACACCCGCGTTCTCAGCCATCTCAGTCAGCGTCAATAACCCATAGTCTGGGTATCCCAGCGATGCTGACGTGCCAGCACCAGTCATGTAAACCAACGGAAAGCCGGCCTGCTCAATGAGCTTCGCCCCGATCGCATCGTAGGCACCGGGGGCGATCAACATGCCACTCGAAGCCAGATTCTTGCGCAAAAGACTCGCTTTACTCATATTCTCCCCTTCGTTTGATGCCATCTTTGGCTGCATTTTACTGATTCGTTCAACGCCACAGTCGACCAATCACCCATCCTCACTAGTGCGGGTGTTGCTGATAATAGGTAGTGTCTAGACCATGGTCTTGTGCTTGTCGACACTCAAACGCCAAAAACTCATCACTGATTTGACTGCCGCGCAAACCGCCGCGTAATGTGTTGGCTTGGGTCTGCTTGGCCTGCACCACCCATGAGTCCGGTAAGGCTGGGCAGTTTGGAATACAGAGCCAAAGTCTAATCAGATGACGCTTGAGATCAGCGCTCTCATGATCTTCAAACCCAGTGCGCGAATGAATCACGTGATAGTTACTCACGAGCTGCAAATCGCCCTGCGCTAAATCCATCGTGTAACAGTAGGTCGGATCGGGAAATAATGACTCCAGCAAATCGATCATTCGCAGCTGATCTGCCGTCAATCGAGGGATTTCTGGAAAGTCACGCTGGGCGGCAACTATGTTTTTAAGATTGAACCGAAAAGCAAAGTAATCCTCTTTGAAGTCGACCACTGGGCAATGGAAGTAAGGTCCATCATCGCGGGCCATGGCGCCTTGCCAACTGAAACCAATTGGCTCGCGCAAAGCCGCAGCCAATGAAGGGTCGATCCGCTTGACCGCATGGTAAATGGCCTTGGAGCTGGTGATCTTGCTTTTCCCGCCTTGCTTGGCTGTGCGCCGACACATCAAACCAACCACATCTCCTGAGTCAATATGAAAGTCAAGTTTTGCGTTGGTGTTGTAGCCCCGACCTCCTTTGACGTGGTACTGCCCACCGGCATCACGCACGTCAGTCAGATAGTCACTGTTGATGTTTTGAGGCCTCGCCACCCCCAAGTACAAGCCAATACCCCAGCAAGCAAGTCTCGTTTGTGCTTCGGTCCATTGATCGACCGGAAACCCTTTGATCAGAGAAAACCCCCAAGGGCCTTGGGTGATGGTTCGTGCTTTTCCCATAGCCTGACAACACGGCTGCGACAGTGGAAAGTCGGCTCGCGTCATTTGCAAAAAAGGCTTGTTTTGTGTCGCAGCGTGATCCAGCGCTTCTTTAAAGCCCGCAATCTGTGTCGGCGTCAAGTGCACTTGCCACGATGTATCTAACTGGACATCTTCGGCCAGCCAGCCCTCTTCGATATTTGCTCTTGTCTGCAACTCAGATCCCCCGCTCAGTTGTCGCTTCTCAACTGCCATATGAATCACTGGTTATTCTTACATCTTACCTTAGTAGCAACAAAAGTGTAAACAGTTATATGATCAGAATGCTGTTTTGTGCCATTGACTGAAAATCAGGACATAGTCATAGTCGTTTGATGACACGCACGGCGGCCTGCCGCAAATGCCTGCGCATCAGCATTTCCGCTTGCGGAGCATCGCCTCTTAGGATGGCCTGTCCGACAGCGTCGTGTTCCCTTCGAGAAGCTTCACGGTATTCGTCATCAATGGAGGCTCGAATTTGAAATCGCACCAGTGGCAATTGCAGTTGACGCATCAAACCGGTTAGCTGCTTGTTAGACGCGTGCGTCAACACCAACTCATGAAAGACCACATTCTCTTTACTAAATGACAGTGCGCGCGTTGCGCGCATGAGTGCAATTTTTTCGAAAGCACTTTTGAACTTGGAATTAGACTTGGCTTGATTCATCGCTTCAGCCGCTTGGCGAGCAGCCAAGCCTTCAATCACTTCCCTGATGCGAAACGAATCAATCATTTCTTGTTGGTTAAAACTGCGCACCATTGCCCCACGGTTTGGCACGATATCGACCACACCCTCACTCGCCAAGCGTCTAAGCGCTTCGCGTAATGGCCCTCTTGTGACCTCAAATGTCTGCATCAGATCGGCTTCAATCAAACGCTGGCCCAGCGCGAATTGACCCTCACGAATTGCGCCCCGCAATAATTCCAGCGCTTGGTCCGTGGCGTTACCCGGTCTGACTGGCGACGTGCTGATTGGACTACCCATTGATCATTCTCATAGCGTTCTCAAAATGAAAACATAACATCACTGGAACACCTCGCCCCAAACTCAAAACCAGCGGCGCGAACCACAATTAACGGCCAAGCTTTTGACGCAGGTGCCTGACCTCCTCAACCAAGTCATTAACCAAGGCAGCGAGTTGCGGGTCTGCATCGTAGGTTTGCTCTATATTAGCAACTTGCGGGACTCGCACCAGCGTCGCGATTTGGAGGTAATACTCGCCGTCGCGCTTGGTACGACAATCTTCAACTCAACATAAAGACCACCCGGCACACTGGCATTGCGACCCACTGGGATGCCTTTGCCCTGTTGACGCCGGTTGAAAACTGACCACCTGGAGGTGCGGACAATAACTTGGACTACTTGGAGGTAGTTCATGTATTCATACCCCTGTGTGTCAACATAAACCTGAGCCAATTGATTTTGAGTTAATGTGTAAATCAGGGTGCTCAGGAGATCCGCAATGCCAAAGCCAGCTACCGCTGTTGACCCGATGGTTAAACCAGACCC
>Ga0105053_10012822_pt1 | contig 10029 bp, 4 predicted proteins | sample BON01_FD_78093 | JGI IMG/M metagenome (GOLD analysis project Ga0105053, IMG submission 78093) | Freshwater microbial communities from Lake Bonney liftoff mats and glacier meltwater in Antarctica - BON-01 | ecosystem: Environmental > Aquatic > Freshwater > Ice > Glacier meltwater | place: Lake...
ACAAGCGGTCTGGAAGACAGAAGGCTTGGCACTACAAATGCATATTTGAAGTTTGAACGCATCCTTGTTAATAAAAGCACACCTGGTCGTGACAAGTGAATAAAGCGTTGTTGGGGTCGTACCGCATGCCGTTACATTTGATGCGCAGTGAAGTTCGTTCGATGCAAAAACAATGCCTGAAGCATCTGTATAAGAGAAAGTTCCGACGAACTCAATACTTGCGAGTTCAAACTTTGATCTTCTTTGTGTTTCTAGCACTTGTTTGTTTGTACGAGCAAGTAAAAGTAGGCCCTTTTGTGGGCGACGTAGGAACGAGTTACGTCGGACGATTCCTTGAGACTTCAATCAACAGTACTGATGCACAATGTGGCGGAGGTGTGTCAAACTCGTCACTTGATGGCTTTCCTGCTGATCCAATATCTGAACAAGGGAAAAGCAACGGAGGAATCCTGTTCCATGTGTTTTTCATGTTCTATATGTTCATCGGACTCGCCATTATATGTGATGAGTATTTTGAGCCAGCACTCGCAGGTATTTGCGAGGCACTGAATCTCAAGGAAGATGTTGCGGGGGCCACTTTCATGGCTGCTGGGGGATCTGCCCCAGAATTGTTTACATCGATTATGGGTGTTTTTGTTGCATCCAGTGATATTGGATTTGGCACTATAGTTGGATCAGCTACATTTAACGTACTGTTTGTTATTGCTATGTGTGCTTTTGTAACTTCTAACCTTACTCTCACTTGGTGGCCGTTAGCACGTGATTGTGTTTTTTACTGCGTTTCAATTGTAGTTTTGGTAGTTTGTGTTGTTGATCGCGAGATAAGCACATTAGAATCGGTTTCGCTTCTTTGTATGTACGCAGTTTATATTACCATTATGTACTACAATGAAAGACTGGAATTGTATGTTACGGAACAAATCAGATTATCCAACGAACCAAAATCCTGGTGGAGAGAAAAACTTGATATTTGGCTTCAAAGTGATGTATTCTCCTATTTGATTTATTGCGTCATTATTGCGAATCTTGTAGTTATTGTATTGGAAATATCATCTGGAGAAACCAACGCCACGAATGTTTCAAACACGGTGTTTTCTTGGATATTTGTAATTGAGATGGTTTTGAAAATGGTTGGTTCAGGTTTCTTTGGTTATTGGACAAATTCTGTAAATGCCTTCGATGGTGTTTTGGTGAGTCTGATCATGCTAGAGGCCGCTATGTCGGCTTCAACTTTCACTGGTGCTCTCCGAGGAGTTAGAGTGTTCAGAGTAGCTCGAGCACTTCGTGTTTTGAGACTTCTATATGGAAGTCATGTCGATAAAGCTGACGGTGCGACACAAACTCTAGAAACAGACTGGAAACTCTTTGATCTAAAATATGACAATTCGCTCAATAGACGAACGTCAGGATCTGGTAATAAATCATCTGCCGTTGTTGCTCCGTTTATTCCTGAACCGGCTGTCACCAAAAGTTCGGGTGAATTCTTATCCTCCCCAGAACCTGTAATACAAGAAATTTGTGTCGAAGATGAGGATGAACCTTCAAATCCGTTTGATATTCCAGAGGGAATAGTCAATAAATTTATGTGGCTTTTATGCTTTCCATTGGCATTTGGAATGTTTCTCACAATTCCTGATTGTCGACGACCAATGTTCAAAAAGTTCTACTTCGCCACTTTTCTAATGTGCATTGTTTGGATCATGCTTTTAGCATATGTCATGGTGTGGATGGCAACAATATTCGGACATTTCTACGGCATTCCAGATCCTGTGATGGGACTCACAATTCTTGCAGCAGGAACCAGTATTCCAGATTTGCTATCGTCGGTAGCAGTTGCCAAACGAGGCTTTGGTGACATGGCAGTTTCAAGTTCTATTGGAAGCAATATTTTTGATATCTTGATAGGTCTTCCTGTTCCGTGGTTTCTGAGCACGGCAATCGTCAATCCAGGAACTACAGTACCAATAAAATCCGATGGGTTAACTATTATGGTACTGACACTTTTCATCATGGTAGCAGCAGTTATTTCAATCATTCACATGTCAAATTGGGTTATGACTAAAAAGATGGGTATTGGTATGGTTTTTCTGTATTGTTTGTTTGTTGTGGAATCGCTTTTACTCGAGTATTGTCTTCTTGGAAATTAACTTGTATTTAATAACTTTTTTAAGAATAACTAGTTGCATTCGGCAAATCGCATAAGGAGGAATCGTGCTCTTCATAAAACGATCCATGTCCACGAACAACAACATCAAAACTGACTCCACTTGAAACATGAAATCTGAAAGTACTTTGATATTGCTCTTGAACGCAGGGACTAAAACAAACATTCACTATTCCCGGTGCTCGCAGTCTGTTTGAATCCAATCCTTGCGGCATAAATGCGTGTGAAGAAGTAAGCGGAAGAGTAGGCCCATTCAAAGTCCCACTCTCTACATCAAATGACCAACGTGAGGGATCATCTACGATATTGTCTTCGCTACTTGGAATATGTTGAATTTTCCAAACACAAGGAACCACTGATGGATTTGACAACCTCAAAGTACTTTGCTTTGAACATTCTGTATTGGTGAAACCAAAATCATATGAACAAGGAGCCACAGTGATTATTGGTTCGACAATGGTGCCTTCGAGTACAACTGATTGAGTGTCATTGTTGTGAAAATGTAGTACCAACAATCCTTTTTCAGTGGTTCGAAGGTGTTCATTCACATCTTGATTATTCAAATAAACGTTCTCTTTAGGACGATATTGTATAGTCAGTACCAAAACAGCGCCGGATGGAATAGAAAGCTTATGGATATGAGGTTTGGAGTCTAAGACGGCCTCGAATTCCTTAGATAGCGAAGCAACGGTCGGTGATAGTAACGAACACTCAGCTAGATAAAATGGTGGATCTAATTGAACAGCACAGCCCAAAAATATGGGGGAAGAATTAGATAAAGTGATTGTCTTAAAGAAAGACGAATCATTCTGGTCGCTAGTAGACCATACGACAAAGCCTAAATATTGGTGTTCGATGACTCCTCGAAGTGTGCGATCTAATTTCAAGGAAGGTTTTGTTGATTTGCCTTCCAGTTCAACACGTAGAACATCCTGCATCACATCTCGGTTTACCGTCCCAGTTGATGAAATCGATTTCGTAGCATTTGAGGAAAGTTGGTGTGAGAACGACCCCATAGATTCCACTATGGATTTAGATTCTTCTGCAAGAGACCCATCTATTGCCGTCACCCATTCACTGTCTGCGAGCATGCAGGCAACTGACTGAGCCACGCACTCGCTATCTGGAACATAAGACACTTGAAATGTCGCAGTACTGTATGCCTTGACGATTTGTTCAGACGGACTCACGTAAAATGGGGGCAAAGTGGATAATTCAGAATGAGGCTCGACTCGCACTCGAACTCTTATATCCTTGTTTGCTTTCATTCCTTCTTCATCAAATTCAATAGATGCTTGAATTAGACCAGCAGTTGGGTCACGATTCGAGGTAACACGCCAACTTAGCTTTGAGGCAATAGGCCCATCATTTACTACTTTTATCGTCTTGTGAACAACACTTGTGCCAACAAGGGATTGGCCAAATCGAAGATGCGAACCGGTTTCAGTAATAACTAAGCCAGCTGTATTTTTGGAGAGCGTCAACGGAGACCCGGAAATGCCGACCCGAATTGGTATGTTGACAGGCGGAAGGCTACCAACATCACATGCAATTTCACTTCGGTATCTACCAGGCATGTTATTGAAGCAAACAATATCCACATATATCGTTTTCCAAGGATCCAGCACACCGGTTGGTGGAGTAGCCAGGAACGCAACACCATCACCCGAGGTGAGAACTTGCTGATCTTCTTCTCTCGCTAGTTTTGCCCTCACATGACTTTGACCTGCCTCTGATGAGAACATATTAAATCCTTCGTGATTATCACCAAGTTGAATTTTCTCCTTATTCACCATAGAAGTATGCTCAAACGAGCGAGGCCGGCTTTTGGCTTGGAAAGACTTGATAGTCACGGCATAGCCAGCAGGAATAGCGGAGTAATTTGTAATCGCAAGGCATATCGTTTTTCGTTTACAAAGTTCCAACTCGTCGCCAAAATCTATAGATGGGATTTTCGAGCTAGGCTCATCGCTCTTCTCTACACCTTTCTTTTTATCTTGAACAATTGAATATCCGACAACCAGACCCTTGGAAACTGTTTTCAAGTTGAACCCAAGAGGAATTGGAATCCCATCCACATCACATGCAAACATTGTATCCACTTTACCAGGTTTACTGGCGATGTAGGTAAAATAAATGCTTCGAATTTCTTTAGGAGCAAGAGTCCCAAACATCTGGTTAAACGTTCCGGTGTACCCCCCTCCATTAATACCACCAACTTCCGACCATTTGAAAGTAGCAGGAAGATTGGACAAATTTATTAACTTCATCTGTTTGAGCACTGGCACCGTCGTGTATGTGATACCTAGGTCAATAGACAAGGAACCCTCATCAGAAATTTCCAGAAATACTTTAGGAGCTTGTATTTCACCACGTATTTTCACGACATGCATTGCACTGTTCATTGTAGACACCTTTAACACTTTACGTAGTCTCTGCGGACTTATACCAGCTTGACAAGTAATGGGTATCTGTCTTTCTTCTTGAGGAGCCAATATGATTTCTGTAAATTCCATGGAAAGTTGTGCAAAATCGTTTTCTTGTTGTGAAAGCCTCTCAATATAAGTGGTTTCAATAGCTTCTAATGTAACTTCAGCGGGGACATCTGAATGATTCTTCAGCGTAAGATACTGCATTCCAGCATCAGACACCCCAAGTAATCCAAAATCTAACTCCCTGTTCAAAATACGAACACTTGGCCCCTTAAAATGGCCACTTATAGTACAACATGTGATTGCACAAGGGATGTCTTCTTTGATATACAAATCCCAAATAAGATCCATCGAAAATATTCCTGATTGGACACTTGATATTTTGAAAGAAATAGGTAATTCTTCAAAAGGTCTCAATGCACCAAAATATTGACAAGGTATTGCACAAAATGGTTCATTCCCAGCTTGTCGCAATTTAAACATGGTTATTGTGCTCGACCTATTTTTAAGCATCAATGATACAATACGTTCCTGACCAATCAATGTGGAATCAAATCTGCACACAGGTACTACCTCAACTTTTGGCTCGCTTCCTGATCCTTGAAAAAATAGACAGCAATAAGAGACATTGGCAACTAGAGAATTCAAACTGAGTTGTTCTTCCTTTGAAATAGTAATATCACTTTCCCGAGATACAGCACTAGGAGGAACATCTTCTATAATCAATTCAGCCACACCAAACGACTCTTTAATCTCCAAGGGAACAAATTTTACGGAAAACTCCAATTCTTGAAATGCAGGTAAAACACCATTCAAAGGAAAGATCTCGAAAGAGTTGCAACCAGGGGTAAACTTGTTCTTTTTCTTTTTGGAGATTTGCTTTGAAAACAGATTCCAATGAAATTTGAGATCAATGGGAGAACAATTTCGGTAGGTAAGAACACGATCACACAACGAGCCAACTGTTGTATCTGGAAATATCATTGCTGTTGGTTGTCTCAACAAAAGATTTGAATCGTCAAGGGGTAAGTTGTCAATGCTGGAAGCCCGAATCTTTACTTGACAGCTAGTTCCAGTCAGAGTAAACGATCGAACCTGACAATTATCACAAACTATCAGGAAGCTGTATTCATCGATACCACAAGCTTGCGGAGTGTAGGTTACACCAAGTTTCATTACATCCCCATTTTCCATGGTAAAATTCACTGGAGATATTTGGAATGGGCCCACGCTGAGATGTGGTCTTTTGTGGTATTCCTGCGATGGATTCATTGAGGTCCAATCCTCATCGGATAACAGTTGAAATTTCCCAGGTCCTCCAAGATTAGTGCATGAAAAATCCGAAAATGTCGAATCCCCAACAAAGCAGTTTCCAGTATTTAAGTTCCCAGGAAGAGTCACTTGCGGCGGAGGTCGTTTCGACACTAGGGCCACTCGAAACCTTTCAGTTTCAGTAATCACGGTCATGAAATCATCATAGTCACCTAATGAATCTGCACAAAAAGTAACCGTCACTTGACAACTCATTCCAGGAGCTATCATTCCGGCTTCACTAGGGTGTGAAATATTGGATAGCGCAAAGTACTTTGAAGTCGGAGGAAGAAATTTGATGCTTTTTGAAATAGTTCCAGTATTTGAAAATGAAATAACTTGGTGGTATTTTTTTCCAACTTGATAAGCTGCGAATCTTGCATAGGCAGGTTCCACTTTAAACGAAGTTTTGCTTGCCTCAGACACCCGTAGTGTATATTTTTCACCAAAACATATTGATTTGCCATCAGTTTCCATCAAAAGAGCTTCTTGCTTTGATATTTCTTTCGCTCCATAGTAAAACGGATCAGAAGCATCTCGGTTTAACAAGGATGCTTTGTAATCGCGATTCTTTACATCTAAGAAACGCGGATTTTTCAAAAATGAAATTTGATTCTCCATTTTCTTGATCACTTTCATGTTCGCTTCTTTTTCATCATTTCCCATGCGAACAGGACGATGAATAGTTTCTTGATCCGCAAGCTCGCTTTTCAAAAGTTCATCTTCGAGCTTGAGGGGCTTCTTTTTTGCAGTCGATGACTTTTGTCGAGGCAACTTTTTATTCTTTTGATAATTTGGAGTTGAGGGACGCAAACCAATTGAACCTCTTTGTTCGCTTTTGACCTGACCTCGTTTGTACATTTCTGTATCTTCATTTTCCTTCAGAATCTGTTTAGGGAGAATCAAACTTGCACTGTATTCAGGGAATCGCTCCAAATCACTCAGCAACAGCTCAAAATGGGATCTTTCTACAGGTATTTCAGCGCCTAGAATGAGGCCTTTCTTGTACATGAGCTCCTCTTCTCTTTCGTCAGCATGAGATGCCTTACTCCGTTGCTCGTTTAAATATTTTTCGAGACTTTCGGCATTTCGATGTCTGTTGGCTAGATCGATTTCAATTTTGTCCAGCTCCTCTTTCACAATTTTGTCCATGCACTCGATATCCATAGAAGTTTCTGGCTGGATCTCATCAAGCCGTTGTTTTTCAACCACTACTTTTTCTTCTTCAGGTGATTGTCTTTCATTGTCAATTGGCTGCTTTTCATTGTCAATTGGCTGATTTTCATTGTCAATTGGCTGATTTTCATTTTCAATTTGCTGATTTTCATTGTCAATCTGCTGGTAGTCATCATCAATTGATTGTTCTTCATCGTTAGTGGGGTGTTTTTCATCGAGAATTGGTTCGTTTCCAGTTTCTATTTGTTGATTGTCTATCTTGAGAGTTTCTTCAACTGTCTGGTTCTCTTCATACAGTTCACTAAAGGTCTTTCTTAGAATATGACCTAAGGATCCAACAGTCCCAGCCATCTTTCAGTTATTTGATTGAAGAGCCGTTACAGGGTATTCCAGTTGTATTAACAGTTGTACTAAAAAAGAACCCGAGGATGCCAGAGTCACGATGGGGGGATTTGGGCGATGTATTCATCATGTCGTTATCTGTATTCCTTGGAGCATTTGTATCAGGTCTTGCTCCTATATTCATCTCCTTAAACCAACAACAACTAGCTCTATTTAACGCTTTTGGCACAGGATTGTTACTCGGCACAGCACTTACAGTGATTATACCGGAAGGAGTTGAAATGTTACACGATCGGAATGAAGAGATTATGAAATTGTCTTTAGGAGTGCAGCCCGTGCATGGCATGAATACCAATGATATTCTGGGGTTAGCATTAGTAGTAGGCCTTTTATTCATGCTTATTGTGGACAATTGCGGCGAAGGATCGCATGGACACTCTCATATTAATCGAAGAAGAAGCCTGAGTGATTTACTAAGTGTAGAACTGGAAACTGTACAAGAGGAAGAAAATGAAACATCTGACATTGATTCAGTTGTCGAAAATGACTTAACTAGGAAGAATGGTTCTTTCACAATAGGACTAATAATTCATGCAGCAGCTGACGGAATTGCTCTTGGTGCTAGTCAGGCTGCCTCAAAACAAGAGCACAGGATAGGCTTTGTGGTATTTATTGCCATCGTCGCACATAAAGTACCAGCGGCTTTTGCATTCACTGTGTATCTTCGCAATTGTCATTTTCCATTGGAATCAATTAAGGAAAGTGTATTAAAATTCTCTCTTGCTTCACCAATAGCAAACCTGCTGACTTATCTTCTTTTGAGTGAATCTTTCTTTGGGGCCGCCTTTATCTCGAACACTGTAGTATCATTTGTACTGTTATTTTCAGGAGGGACTTTTTTATACGTGGCACTTGTGCATGCCTTTGGAGAACTGCCTCGAGAAAATGGCTTTTTATCGAAGACTCATCTACTTGCACTTAGTGTTGGCTCGATGGTTCCTTGGTTCCTCTCTGCTGGCCATCAACACGATTAACATATAAATGTACATTTTCAAATAGTTGCAGGACATAAATCCCGTTTTAATGTTTCTTCTGTAATTCCTGAATCAATACTCTCGATTACTCGTTGAATGGTCGTTATGTTATTAGCCATGGTCTTGTCTTCTCTTACTCTAAGGAATTTCCATCCAGGCCCTGGTAATTTTCTTGCTTCTGCCCATGGACTACCTTCATTCACTGGTGGATCAAATCTTGGCCAATCATCAACCCGTGTGCACTCTAGAATAACCGGATTACCTCCAAAACACTTCAACTTTTGCTGCTGTTCTTCGTCAATATATATGAAATCAAAGAAATAAGGAGTCCCAAATTTAGAACCAAACATAGCACTATATCTCCATTCGCGAGTGTTATCGACGCTCATGCCCCACATGGGCTTAACTTCGAAATCAACTGAATTCAAATACTTTGGTTTCCATTTCAAAATATCTTCACATGTACCAACTTGATATGGTTTGTCAATTCTTGTGAATATCAGTCCATCATTTTCATGAGGTAAATTCCCCTTGCTCATCACAGAATCGAACAAATATACAACTGCTTCTTTGCTGTACATTTGTTTCATTGTTAGTGTGCAAGGTAACTCAGAGCTACTGGACGCTCGCTGAAGAATGTATTTCCTAATAGAAAATACAACCTCCCCTTGGCCAGCTCGTAATCGATCCATTAGATCTAAACAGCCGACGTAAACGCCTCGTACACTCAACGTGTCAAATATCAAAAACGTTGATTGATACTCTGGCACTGCCCCTTCTGCTGGATCCATCAACTTTCGTTCATCAGTAACTAACTCACCATCCAATAATGTCTCGTGAAGATCTCTAGCAAGTCTATCCCCTAGTGCAAAATCCAGAGCAGGGACAGTCAAAAACTCAAATTTACGATTGACAAAAAAGAAACAGCCACTTCTACCTCCCAATATATCCCAAGACGACGGAGGCTGCCGGACGCTAAAATCCACAAAATAAATAAGAAGAAGATATCGAACCCCGTCAGACTTTTCACAGACTAAGAACTTTTCATTCTTCAAGATGCTCAGATGATTTCCAAGCAATGAAACTGGCTGCGATCCTGGAAATCTACTAAAGTGATCGTCCTTACCGGCAAGACGGGCACATGCTGCTTTCAGTGTTCTAATAAGGGATTTATCACGGACGATTTCCCCTGGGTTCTCGGGATCTAAAACAACCATTCACAAATAGATGGGGGACCGTCCCAACTTTAACTTCAAATCCAAAAAGTTATCAAGCTCTTTTTCTTTCGACTATGCATAGATACTATTGCTTATTGAGAAAGTAGCATTTGATGGCTCTTATCCACTGCTCGTAGCATTTTAATTAAAGTAATTATTGCTATGCGCAGTTGTTTTTAATTAAAAATTATGGATTCTGTTGGTGAACGGGTGTACAATTGCAATTCTTTTGGTAACGGAAAATTCTTAGATGCTCATTTCCGTGGTTCTATTGCAGTCAATGGGTCCAGACGGGACTTCAATTTAGGTGTAGATGTTTCCTTTGTTGATCCATTTGCGAAATCTTATGAAAA
>Ga0105053_10012823_pt1 | contig 10028 bp, 11 predicted proteins | sample BON01_FD_78093 | JGI IMG/M metagenome (GOLD analysis project Ga0105053, IMG submission 78093) | Freshwater microbial communities from Lake Bonney liftoff mats and glacier meltwater in Antarctica - BON-01 | ecosystem: Environmental > Aquatic > Freshwater > Ice > Glacier meltwater | place: Lake...
ACGTACTACAGGAGGGTATCGGGACTCGGCTAGATTGATCAGTGAATTTTACTGACAAAAAAATGGAGGTGTCGCAGAATTTCGTAGCGTTCGGAGTTTGCTTTCCGCAGCCCTGCTCGAGGGATGGCCGCAGGTTTGCCGCGTCAAGATCACGTGTACAAAACTACCGACGAATTGTTTCGTTTCCACCACAAAAATTTCGATGAAATGCGTTGTAAACTGGATTACACTGAGAATCCGGTTTGTTCGAAAAATACCCAACCCCACCTTAAAGATTTCCAATGCAGCAAAAAGATTCGAGAATTAATGAAAGCTATAGACACCTAGAAAGCAGATGCAGTGCAACTAGCAAATAGAGCTTCCAGCAAAGCTAATAAACGATTTATCATGGAGTAATAAAAGCAACATCAATGAAAAGATCTCTGGATTCCTATGAGAGCAGGTAAACTTGAAGGAGCAGGGCTAAGTCCAAATTCACAGTGAAGTCGTATTCAGAATCTTGAGCCTCGCCCATGGTGTTGTCGAATCTGCAACGGACTTAAATCACTTCATAAGTCACGGCAAGGCAGGCCTGATCATCTGACAGAAACAGTGGGAGATGAAGAGACAGAAGTTTACACTGCAGCAGACTAAAAGAGAGTGCGCACGAGCCTGGTAGCATGCATATGCATCCTTGTCAAATTAGTGTACGCGATAAAAAACAAGTGAGAGAGTGCGCGAGTGCAACAAAAGGGCGAAAAAGAATAAAAGAGAGCAGGAGGGAAAGAGAGGACCGTCGAAATCCCTTACCTTTCGCGAAGGTCAAAGTACCAATTGGCCACTTTTCAAGATGGAGCTAATACCCAGGCTGGATGGAAAAATCTTTTTTTTGGTGTCTCAGTTTTTACTGCAGGTCATGCCACAGTCATTTACCTCCCTCCCCCCCTTTTTGAATTTTTCGAGTTTTTTTCCTCACCCTGGTCGAGGGTAATTTCCTTCTTTGTCAGGGTTTACTATTCAGGTCTATTTTCTCAAACGGTGTACACAGTGTTGATGAGTCAGTATTCTTTCCACGAACCCGTTTTGTGGACCTCTTCACTCCAATCGCGAGGGTATTTCTCAATAGACTGATTGTGAGATCTAATTTTCCGTACTAATTGAGATGTTCGTGACGTGGATAAGCTTTCGTGAGACCTTCCAATCGTTTTGGGACCTCACTGAGGTAAATGTGCAATCCTGGTACAAAGTGTGCACTTATGATTTAGTTAACCCATTTTTCGAAATCTGTCTATTTCCCCAGATTGGCTCCGTGTTCTTGACGTTTCAAAAATTTGTACCACCAAATCCAATACACAACTTTTTCTGCACACCCTCATCATCATTCGATCCTTGGGCAAAAAAACCCACCCCAGCAATATCAGGAGCCGTATGGCGCCATAAAGGAACCACGGGGCGTGCCTGACCGCGGTGGAGTGCCCAGGTTTCGGTCTTCATTTTCGTGAAATGCCAGAGTTCCTCAGCCCATTACTTTTTCTGTTCTTGGGATTTCACGTGATTGTCGGCGGCGCCGAAGCACTTCAGAAGCTTCTGAACGGCATGCACTACGGCACTGGCAAGAGAGCCGTCGGACGGGCTGTCCACCCGATCAGTTTGGCTTTTGTATATGCCCACATCTATGACGGGGTCCCCAGGCTGCTACGAATGCTGTGTCCCGATTCAATCATCTCTCCTTCGGCCGACCATTGACAGTCCACAAATGAGTCCAAAGAACTTTTAATAGAAAATACTCCAAGATATCTTATTGATAAGATGTTAGTATTGTGACATTCCAGCGTAGCTCAGACGGCAGAGCGACTTCCTCAAAATCGGGTGGACCCGTGTTCGAACCTTGTCGAAGGGATAATTGAAGACTTTTGCCTTCACGAAACATTGAAAATTTCTTATTTCTCCAAAATTGGAAAAGCCAAATTTCGGCACAAATTCGACCGGTTTTGTATGAGCATACCATGACATCGGTAGGTATTGAACCAAAGACCTTATACTCTGACGACAATCTCTTGTACCACTGGGCCAAGAACAATGTACTCAACTTCTAATACATTCTAAATAAGTAGCAAGAAGATCGTTTTTCGAAAACTTGATTATCACACTTCGCAAGGTCTTCGGAAGAGCCCGTCGATTTGTTTTTGACGACACTCGTGGTTTGTACCAGAGAGTAGTACATTGGATTCAGCACACCTTTTGTACCTGCAGAGTTTTGTAGCACAATTCCGTAGGAACACCAGATCTTCGGAAGTGGTCAGCTATGGGAATTTCATGTGGCCCCTGAAATCGCAAATTTTCAGCGCATTCAAGCCCGTCGAGCAGATTGGAAAACTGTGTTTACCCGCCAAAAATAGGCCTAAACCTGGGGTGTGTTCGGGAAAGATTCTTCCTTCGGAAAGGTGTTAGGCCCGCACCCGTGCTATTTCATCTATTTTTGGGCCTTTAAATTAACCTGAAAGGGGGGTAACTAAAAATTAGAATTTCGGAAAATGGGCCCATTTTCCGCAAACGAAAGTTGACTAATCCGAGAAGCTGGCTGTTGAATACTAACGTGGCGCAAGGAAAGGGATCTTGGTGACGAGAACAAGGACGACAATGCAAATGTGTGGGAGAATATGTGCGTGGAAAAAAGAGAAAGAGACAGGAAAAGAGACAGAGACACAGAGAATGAGTGTGCGACCGATTGAGAGAGCATGAGTTGGAGAGGTAGAGAGCAAGAGAGGGAGGGATCAGAGCGAGAGGGAAAGAGCTTGTGCTTTTGTATGCGTGTGTGTTTTACAGTGGAAGGGAGGGAAAGTGATGACTCAAAAGAGTAAGACAGAGGAAAAAGGAGATTGCGTGTGTATGTATGTATGTGTGTGTGTGTGCAGTTGCGCGTGTGTGTTTGTGTGTGTGTGTGTGTGTACGCTAATGAGAAAGCTTCCTACATTGTTTGCTGCCTATATTTTAGATGGGTGGGCGAGAGAGTGGTGTTGCAGAAAAGTGGTGCGCGACCTCAACGTCATGCCCAGTGCATCGTGGAAGATTAGAGCAGAACAACCCGCCCGCGTCTGTGTTGTGCCGCGCACTCTGTCGCGGTCTACTGTCCTTCTCATCTGCTTGCCCCCGAATTTCGACTGGGCCTTCCTGTACCAGGGAGCTTTGTCAAAAAGAATGAAAACGCACGGGGTCTTGAAGATGGCGTCTTTCGCCACCTTATTGCCATGAACTTCCACGTAACATTTGTGTATCAATGCTGCCACACCTTCTATCCTCGCACGCCCCTGCGCCTCTGTCCCTCCGTGACTGGCTGGCCCAAATTCAGCGCGAGTATGCACATACTTTGTATACTCTCAAATGTTGCAGGTTGTATATATGGGGTGATCGCTGTGCACCTGGCTTACGGTGGAAAAAATTCGCCACATTGCCCTTCTGTGACAGTCCCTTCATTTCCCGGGTTTTGATTGGTTGCTCGCCAGCCGCACCTTGTTTGCCCAGTGCACGAACATACTGAGTCTCGCCAGTCAGGTGTCTGCCACATCTGCTGCCGCTGCTTGCCTGCAAAAACCAGGCCCAAAGTCGCCCGGGTTTGGAGGTCATCCTGGGGAGAGATCCTGAGCAATCAGACTCTGGCCGGGTTGGTCGCTCTTTTGAGCACAACTCCGCCTCGTTTCACACGTGGCATAACCCCTGGAGTAGCGTCCATGTTGCTTCGTGGGGTGACGCCCACCAGCAATTGCCGTTGACTTGTCTTGAACTTGGTGTACCCTATGGCTGAACCCTCCACCCCTCCGGAGCGAGACACATGTTTATAAGACACACCCACTCCAAAATCCGTGGTACCCGTCCCGAACTCCCAGAGGAGTCTAAACTTGTCACCATCCCAGTTAAGTAGCTCTCAATTGCGAACAACGCGGGTCTTTCTCCTTCGGGTTTTTCTTTTTTCTTTTTCTTTTTTTAAAAACAAGTGTTGCTTTGATTTGCTCGGTCGTGGGAGATGGAGGATTTCACAGTTTTGGGGGCTCCAGTACCCAAGAAATCTTTGCATTACTTAGGGCCCTCACCTATGAGGCCAAACAAACTTTGGACCTGCCCAGACACGGAGCCGCTAGGGCTTGCCCCTTGTTGTCAACAGTGTTAGTTGTTGGGTCCGTTTGAAGAGGAAGAGGAGGGGATTGGTGTAACCAGCGACATAGTCAAGGTGAAGGGTGAGGATCCGGCAACCCCCAGGTTATTATCTGAGGTCTGTTGACACGAGGAAACCCCGGGACCATAACAATTCCCCAATATCAGTTTAATAAAACAAAACAACACACACTATCGTGTGTCCTTACTGGGCCTCCTTGAGGACATGTTAGCGGGTCCCTTGAGTGCCATAGTTGCTCTCGGCTGACCCGCGTACCGTTACATCCAGTCCTGCTCCTTTTCTTTGTGGCGCAGTGACAGTGTTTGTGTTGTAGATACAGCCGCAGCCGCAGTCTCTGACGTAGATTCGCGATTGTCAAATATGGGCTGGCCTCCGCCCATGACCCAATAGGTCGGCCGCCTTGTGTAGGCCGCTGTTCCGTGCGCGTCCTCCTGCTCGCAATATCTCGTGTCTGCATTTTTGGTGTGCTACAGTTGTCTTGCAACATCATCCCATTTCTTGCAGGTGTCTGATTATTCTGGACTGTATGTGGCCATGCATCACCTGTCGTTTCATTTAGTATATTGAATAGTGAGTTGATTTTGTGAGAATTCATTCTGTCAATTCATGTAGCAGGACAATTCCAATATGGCCCCAGAGAGAAATTGTCAAAAGTATTTCTGTAGTTTTTTGATGTAGTACAAAACGCTGGTAGCAGGACCAATTTTTGGACCACTTTCCATACGCTTAGGGTCAGTCTTAGCCCAAATGGCCTTCCCGCTTCACGCTTCCGAGATAAGTGACAAATCTGAGACGGGAAGAGAAAAACATGTTTGAGTCCCAGCCGAATCGTCACATTTCTTCCCGTTCAAAAAAGTTTTGTACCGGCGGGGCCAAAATGTGTCGTTTTTCGGGAAGGATGTGACACAAAATGTCACAAGTTAAAAAAATAATTTCGTGTGCGAGAGCGTCACATTCTTCCCAGAAATGTGACAAATGTGACGCGTCACATTTTTTGTCACCGAAAAAAGTGACAAATGTGACCTCACTCACCCAAATCTGAGACGGGAAGCTGGGAAGAAATCCGGGTAAGACCGACCCTTAATCGAGGGATTTCATTTCGAAGATTGCTTGATCTCCAGATTTTACTTCGTTCATAATGTCGCCAGAAAAGATTTTCCGACGAAGGAACATTCGACCCGAATTAGAACATTTGTAGAAAACGTTTTTACGGTCTCTTTCCCAGAAAGAACTAAGTAAAATCTGGATTCTTCGAAATGAAATCCTTCGATTGAGCGTGTGGAAACTTCGTGCGCAGAGCAAAACTTGGCTTTGCTTTTAGTACTTCGCAAGAAATATTCTTGTAGCTTTGCTGGAAGCTGTATGTGCTGATTTGAGGTGGATCCAAGTGCTCGCTCAGCTGCATTCAGACTGAGTTGTGTATCTTCTAATTTTATAGTCATTTCATGTTGTACGTTGATGAGAGATTTGATCTCCTGACAATATTCGCACACACATGCACACACACAGACACATACACACACATACATATATACACACACACACACACACACACACACACACACACACACACACACACATGTGCAGCTCGGCACGCGTATTTCATTTTGGATCACGACCCCATACATGAATGTAGAATGTCTCAAATATCAGTGCTGCAGTCATTATGTACGCCATTGATTTTGTGAGAATGTGTGCAGCTGAGTGCGCGTATTTCATTTCGGATGATGACCCCAATAACGACCCCATGACCCCAAAAAGGGCCTAAACTCTCATTTGTGACAAGGTCTCGTTCGTGGGCCTTGCTCACTTGATGCGCAGCAGTAGATCTTGTTCGTGGGCGCTGTATCGCTGAAGGGTTTCTTGCGATCAAATTCAAGTCTCTCACATCTTGAAGAGCGACACATACTATGGTCTACCAAACTTAGGACGAATGGTACATGCATTGTCCAAACCCGACAGAGGGATTGAGATTAAATTGAAGCGGATCAAAAACCACCTCGACCATAATCATTTCTTTTATTGCTGCATTTGACTATTGACGATAGTTTTAAACGAGATCGCAGCCTCAGATTGGGGTTCTCGCTCTTTCAGAATAATGTAGCACTTCCATTTTTAGCGCTCTGCGTTGATGAGCTTTCACCAATTATTAACGAGCTTTCGCCGAAAGCCTGAGGAAGAAAAGCAAGACAAACCAGATTTGGAAAAACACGTCAACAGATCCGCCCAAGAATGGAGAAATCGCACTGTGGCCGAACACGCGTGTAGTGAAATGTAAATGCTGTGTTTCACAAAAACAGAATGGGTTCAATAATAAGATCCAGTGGTACAGTATTTTACTCACTTTTATTTTTAAAGTCACGTCTAGGCTTTCATGGACCAAAATATTTGTACTCAGTAATCTCAGTAATTGACAATTCACTACCTGGCAGTACTAAAAAGTAGGGAATCGCTCCGTTCGTGGACGGCCACAGCGCGATTTCTCCATTCTTGGGCGGTTGGGAAAACACGTATGACTATGGATGCCGCGTCAAGAGCAGGAGGAAAGTAAAGGCTGTGTAAAGACTGGAGCACTCCCTGCCGTTCTGAAAGCACGACTGAAAATTTTCCCTGACCAGAGTGATCCTTCAAATTTGAGGTCCAAGTGTCAAAGCACCAGATATACGTCTTTTGTCAATTTTCAAAGTAGTGACGGGTCACCGCTTTAAACCCTGACAAAAGACATGAATTGAGCATAAATCATAGTCTACAGGTCTAAAAGAGACCTCTTCAAATCATGTTTCTTCGTGAAGCTATTGTTTGTATACAAGTTGACAACGCATATTGGAATCCTGTTTGTTTTAGAAGCTACTTTACACAGCTCGGGTCCGCTTTATGAGCGAGCCTCAGTGTGCTGCCAGCGCCCGGCAGTGATTTTTTTTGGCGTTCAACATGATTGCGATAGTCCAGCAAAACCAGCGACAACTGCGGGATTCAATACGTTCAAGTTTACTTTCTTTCTTCTTTCTTGGGTGTTTACCAAGAGCCCTGGGGTCCGCCTTTGGAAAGGGCCGCACTGAGTGTGTTTACCAGCGCCCCTGTCACCTCCGCGATAGCGCCTACATATGTGTGTGTGTACATGTGTGAGTTTGTGTGACTCATATTGTAGTGTGCGGGTGTAAACGTCAGTTCATATATATCTTGAGAGGGCTGCACGTGGCGCGCGTGCGCATGTGTGCGCATGTGTGCGCATGTGTGTACATGTGTGTGTGTGTGTGTGTGTGTGAGAGAGAGAGAGTATGTGTGTGCGCGTGCGTTTGTGCAAAAGGGGGGGGGGAATAGACAGACACTAGAGAAAAAGCGGGAAAACGAGCGAGCGAGGGAGAATGAAGGAGAAGTAGACAGGGTAAACAAGCGTGAGCAAGAGCGAGAGTGAAAGCAGCGGGAAACAACAAGAGCGCAAAGTGCGTGTATAAGAACAAGCGAGCTGTATGTATATATAGAGAGAGAGAGTGACAGTGACTGAGCGAGTGAGTGAGTGAGAGAGAAAGAGAAAGAGAGAAAAGAGAGAAAGAGGGAGAGAAAGAGAGCACGCGCGCGCGAGAGAAAGAACGAGAGAGAGCAAAAAAGAGTGAGTGGGTGAGTGCGTTAAAGAGAAAGAGAAAGAGAAATAGAGAGAAGGTGAAAGAGAGAGCGATAGAGAGAGAAAAAGTGAGGGAGAGAGAGCAAGAGATAGAGCGAGACTGAGAGGGAAGGAGCGAGGAAGGGAGCGAAAGATAGAGAGAGAGAGAGAGACAGGATGAGAGAGGGCGAGAACGAGTCGTGTCACGCACGAGAACTATTCTCGAGAAATATTCATGATTCATATCACACGTACGAATCAGTCATGTATGAATGAGTCATGTCACACATGTGAATGAGTCATTTCACACATATGAAAGAGCCACGTCCCGCATACGAATGCGGCATGTCACGCATATGGATGAGTTACGTGACACGAATTATCCTTGTGATCCAAGTGTTCATATGTGTGACATGACTTATTCGTATGTGTGAGGACATGACTCCTCCATATGAACCACATGACCCATCCATACATGTGATCCGAGTGTTCATATGTGTGACATGACTCATTCATATGTGTGATGACATGACTCCTCCATATGAACCACATGACCCATCCATACATGTGATCCGAGTGTTCATACGTGTGACATGCCTCATCATATGCGTGACATGTCTCATTCATATGTGTGACATGACCCATCCATACATGTGACATGACTCTTTCATACGTGTGACATGTCTCATGCATGTGTGTGACATAACCCATTCATACATGTAACGTGACTCATTCATATGCGTGACATGACTCATTCATATGTGTGACATGACTCATTCATATGTGTGGCATGACTCATTCATATGTGTGACATGACTCATCCATACATGTGACATGACTCATTCATATGTGTGACATATCTCATGCATGTGTACGACACGACTCACGCACACGTGTGACATGACTCATGCACATTACCCCTGAGGTCCAAGTATTCGTGTATAGGGCCGCCGTAAGAACGAGTCATGTCACATACATGAACGAGTCATGTCACATATATGAATGAGTCATGTCACATATATGAATGATGATGCAGCATGTTACACATATGGATGAGTCATGTCCCATATAAATGAGTCATGTCACATATAGCCTCTCTGGGTGTGAATGGGTGACCCATTCACAATCATCATTCATATGAATGATGAGTCGTGCCGTATTTGAATGGGTCATGTCCCATATAAATGAGTCATGTCCCATATAAATGAGTCATGTCCCATATAAATGAGTCATGTCACATATATGAATGATGATGCAGCATGTCACACATATGGATGAGTCATGTCCAGTGTATTAATTTTGTGGTCTAAGTATTCTTGTACGTGGCCACCATGAGAGCAAGTCACGTGACATGTATGACTGAGGATCCATATGTGTGACATATCTCTTCAGTCATGTATGCGCCACGTCACACAAATGAACCAGTCACGTCACATACATAAATGAAATACACTAATCACATTGCAAATATGAATCAAAAGAACAAGTCACGTGACATATATGAGTGAGGATCCATACGCGTGATATATCTCCTCAGTCATATATGCGCCACATCACACAAATGAACAAGTCACGTCACATGTATAAATGAAATAAACAAAGTATATCGCATATATGAATCAAAAGAATTGCATTTATACATGTGACGTGACTTGTTCGAAGTACATCACATATATGCGCCATGACGTATAACACATATATGCGCCATGATATACTTTGTTTATTTCATTTAACAAAGTATATCACATATATGCGCCACGCCAAACAAATGAACCAGTCACGTCACATTTATAAATGAAATAAACTAATCACATTACATATATGAATCAAAAGAACAAGTCACGTGACATATATGAGTGAGGATCCATATGTGTGACATATCTCCTCAGTCATATATGCGCCACGTCACACAAATGAACCAGTCACGTTACATATATAGAAATGGACAAATCACATTACATTTATGAATCAAAAGAACAAGTCACGTGACATATATGTCTCTGAGGAGATATGTCACGCTGATGGATGAGTTATGTCACGTGTAATATTTACCCTTGTGATCGAGATATTCTTGTACAGGGCCGCCGGGGTGGAGACTAAGGCCGTTTGCCGAGTTGTCGATCTGCTCGCACACAGACACAGATGCAGACACAGACGCAGACGCAGACGCAGACGCAGATACAGACACAGGCACAGATATAAACACAGACTCAGACATAAATGTAGACACAGACATAGACATAGACATAGACAGAGACATAGACATAGACATAGACA
>Ga0105053_10012825_pt1 | contig 10028 bp, 7 predicted proteins | sample BON01_FD_78093 | JGI IMG/M metagenome (GOLD analysis project Ga0105053, IMG submission 78093) | Freshwater microbial communities from Lake Bonney liftoff mats and glacier meltwater in Antarctica - BON-01 | ecosystem: Environmental > Aquatic > Freshwater > Ice > Glacier meltwater | place: Lake...
ACGAGGATACTATTGCAGACATTTTTGGTAGGTATGCGAGATCATTTTGGTGATACAGAGAGAGGAACATCAATGTATAAAGTATTTTTAAATACTTTAGTGGCTACTTCAGGGAACGCGTTTGCATGCGACATAGCTGTCAAGTCGAGGGATGCAATTAAATTACCAGATTATTGCCAACCGAATACAAATTTTAAAAAACATCGATTTTTGTTGTTGTTTAAAAACAACAAAAATCGATAAAAGCCATCAAATGCTAATTTCTTAATAAACAAGAGTATCTTGTTGAAAGAAAAGAGCCTGATGGCAATCCGTGAGGTAATCAGAAGCAAGAACATTATGTGGAATCACTGAGTTCTTTTAAAAATCGATTTTTGTTGTTGTTTAAAAAAAAAAAAAGCCAACTGGCTTAAGCGGAGGGGGGGCTACATCGGAAATGAACTCGGGGGTCGTATCGCAGAATTTCAAGATTTTAGATGGTTTTGTTGGGGAGCAGTCGAAGGTTCACTGAGGGAAGTGAAATATTTGTTAGCGCTTCGGTTCACCTGTCAGAGAAACCAGTTCAAGTGTTATTAGAGCTACTGTGGCACACTGTCTCTGGAGGATGTGAAGCAGACGCCTTGATTGCTTGGCTGAGTGAACATGCTTCAACGATAGTGGAGGATACCATAGCAGATTCTGTGTGGCTGGTGGCAACGGAAGTTCTCGTATTGGAATCAGAGGAAGAGAAGCTTCTGAGTTCTGAGTGGAAGGTTCTCTGTTATGTTGTGCAGAAGATAGTTGAAATGAAGGTTGTTGCAGCCAAGTTGTTGATGGAAAGGCTGCCTATTGAATTATTAGCTGGCGCCGAACTCGGAAGCTTGAACGTTATGGAGGGAAAGTTGAAAAGAGGGAACACGAATCATTTGTATCGTCAACGAAAGTACAATATATTGGCAGAAGAGAGTGAGGGTTTTTCTAAGTTGATCAACCTGTTGGATACTGTAGAGGCTGACAATGTTAAAGACGTGAAGCAAGAAATGCTCCGTCTGATTGGATTCTTTAGGCTCGATCCTAATCGAGTGTTTGATTTGGTATTAGAGGCGTACCAGCACGATCACCAAAATGACGCCTATTTAGATCTAGTTGATATGTTCAAGGAGGTCAACTTGAAACAGATGATGGGCTTCAAGTTTCAAATGTATCATCCGACGGAAAAAGAAAACGAATCATCAGAAGAAGGCGTCGAAGTTAAGTACACACCCATGTCACTTTATCAACTGGCCGCGAAACTTTTCCAAACAGGGAGACTTGCAGTTGATGACATCATTCCTCACTTGCATCCATCCAAAATGACTCTGGAACTGGTTGCCAAAGAACGAGCTCATAGATCTCTAGCTGCGTGCCGAGGCGTTGGAAAGATCCGCTTGAATTCATCATCAGTGGAAGAATCTGAAAAGGACGCCGCAAGCAAAAGCGAGTCTGCGTATGCATCCCAAGTAAAAAGCGAAGATGCTCATAACCAACAGTATTGCCTCGTGGCAGGAATGATATCAATGGGTCAATGGGAAGCAGCCAAGAAACTAGCCGAAGACCTTGGGCGCCTCTCGAGCTGTCTGGACCACCCGTTGGTACTCAAGGTACTTTTTGAACAAATCGAGCTGTCCATACATCCCCTAGCTGTAAAACTCTTTCCGTCGCTCGTACAGGACAAGGATAGTTCATTGGGATCCTTTCCTGTCTGCGAAGATGCTGAGGGGTTTATGGAAATGATCGCCCCTGTTCTTGTAACATTGGCGCACAGATTGGCTTCCAACACCACCATATTTTTCCACATAGTTCGAATTCTGAATTCAATTTCGAATATCGAGGATAATTCTGTAGTTCTATCATTGTTGGATGCTAGCATCATGCCCTCGCTTTCTGTTCTTACATCACCAAACCCTTCGCTGGTTTTTATGATTTGGGATGTTGTCAAGGGATTACCTTTCACAACTCGATTCGGGTTGTATGAATCTTGGAGGGGAGAACGCTACACGGAGTCGCTTGTTCTTCGATTCACCCATGCTACCGTCAAGCATGAATCCAAGCAGGTGCTGAAGCGCGTGGCCAATGGCAAAGACGCAATGCGATTAGTGTCAAGGAGATTTGCTAAAGTATCGCATAACAACCCAATAGTGGCATTGTCAGCGCTGTTAGATAACATCCAATCTTACGACAATCTGATTCCTATTGTTGTGGACTCCATCAAGTACCTATCGCCTCTATCCTTTGATGTCCTTGCGTACCTGTTGATCGTCTATTTAGGCAAGGATGAGAATTCAAAAATCAAAGCTGATGGCCAAAGTCATTCACATTGGCTGCAATCACTTTGCAAATTCGCTGGATTTTTCTATCTCAAGTATCCTCATGTAGAGTTGAGAGGTTTGTTCAGTTTCATGATACGCCAGCTGACCCTCAATAGAAGTCTTGATTTATTGATTCTCGAGGATGTCATTGCTCGAATGAGTGGCGTCGATATCGTGGAAGACATTTCCGACGACACGCTCTTAGCCATGGCAGGTGGTGGTACGTTAAGGAAGCTTGCGAGGGCTTCTACAATTACAACCATAGAAAACAAGTATGGAGCCAGCGAACGTTTGGCAGAGACACTAAAGTCCAACAAGTTGATCATGCCTCTCTTGGTTCTGATGGCCCAGCAGCAGCAGACCATTCTATATGATACTAGCAGTAACAAGAATCTCAAGCTGATAGGACACAAGTACGATAAATGTGCATCGGTGCTGGTGCAGTTTACGGAGTTCCTTTCCTTTGCGGTGCCTGTTCAAGAACTGGCTTGTAACCATTACCTGCTTTCACTTGTAGATATGGTATCGGTGTACCACATGGAGCCAGAGGTGGCATTTCATATTACCCGACCCGTGATCGCCGCTGCCAATCACAGTGCTAACATCCTCGACGCCGAAACAGCTGCTCAGTGGCATATCGATGCAGACTATTTGGTGGATGTTTCAAAATACGTGATACAAGAACGCGGGTATTGGAAAGTACTTTCTCCTGATCTTTACGCAGTTTTCTGGGTCCTGTCTTTGTATGATGTGGTTGTCCCGCGAAAGAAATACGACGAAGAGATGAGTCGATTGCAAAAGACGACCGTAGACCCTTCATTGTCGGATTCCAAGAAGAGGAAAGAGGTGGATGCCATCGCCGACGCGGTCAAACAGTTGAAAGTTGAATTGGAGACGCAGAACAGTAATCGCACGAGGGTGTTAACTCTGATGGAGCAGAAGAAGAGTTCATGGTTTCCGCAAGGACCAATGGATGGTATGAGAGAATTTATTTCTCTGTGTGTATTACCCAGGGCCCTGTTCTCTGCGGAAGATGCATTGTTTGCCAGTCGTTTCTGCAAGATGCTTCATGACTTATCGGTTCCGGGATTCTGTACCATTTTCTTTTACGATTGCTGCATTAAATTTGTTGTCGCCAACTTATTCTGTGTTACAGAGCGAGAGGCAGGAAATCTAGGAATTTTCCTCAAGGATACTCTGGCAACATTTAACATATGGAGCAAAGACCAGAAGATCTTCAACAAGAGCATGTCGTCGAAACCAGGCGCTGTTGCTGATTTCAAAACCTCCGCCAAAATATCTTTCGTGGAGTTTCAGACAACAGTGAAAGAGTGGCAGGTTCATATTGGTACAGTATTCGGTCACGCATTTGAGTCCAAGTCTTACATGCAGATTCGCCCAGCCTTGGTTATCACCAGCAAACTTTTGGATTTCTTTCCCATGGCACAATCGGTGGCATTTGTGTTGAAAGAGAAGGCGGCCAGGTTGGGTGATATAGATTTACGCCAAGATATCAAAACGATGGCGAAGAGATACGAAGCGATGCTTGATAAAGCCATGAAATCAGGCAACCTTGAAGAAGACATTCCGAAACCGGCAACCACGAAGAAGAGATCTCGGTCTGAAATTGAAACATCGCCAATCCCGCATTCGAAAAGATCAAAACCTGACAAGGATGAAACTTCAGCTCCTGAGGAGAAAGAAAGTTCCATCACCAAGAAAGAAAGTTCTCAAGAATCCAACGTGTCGAAAACAGCAACGAACTCTTCCAAAGGGAGCCAACAAGGAAATAGCAGACACGATAGTCGCCATGATGGAAAGAGTTCATCTGATGCAAACGATAAGACTTCTCATTCAACAGATAATCGTGGAAAGGATATGAAGGGTCATACAAACGATAATAGAAATCGTGCCAATGCGAATAGAAGCCGGGGCAATGATAGCAAAAGTCAAATCAACGATACCAAGAGTCGAAGCAATGATAGCAAAAGTCAAGCTACTGATACTAAGAGTCGAAGCAACGATAGCAAAAGTCAAGTCAATGATACCAAAAGTCAAAGCAATGATAATAAAAGTCAAAGCAATGATAATAAAAGTCAACCCAATGATAATAAAAGTCGAAGCAATGATACTAAAAGTCAACCCAATGATAATAAAAGTCGAAGCAATGATAATAAAAGTCAAAGCAATGATAGCAAGAGTCGAATCAACGATAATAAGAGTCGAAGTAATGATGATAAAAGTCAAGCCAATGATAACAAGAGTCGAAACAATGATGCTAAAAGTCACAGCAATGACAATCAAAGTCGAAGCAATGATACTAAAAGTCACAGCAATGATAACAAGAGTCGAAACAGTGATACTAAAAGTCATAGCAATGATAACAAGAGTCGAAGCAATGACAATCAAAGTCGAAGCAATGATAACAAAGGTCAAGCCAATGATAGTAAAAGTCGAAACAACGATAATAAAAGTCGAGCCAATGATAATAACAGCCGAAGCAATGATACCAAAAGTCAATCCAATGATACTAAAAGTCGGAGTAATGATAATAAACGAAACCAAGATGATCGCAATGACAACAGGAGAGATTTCCGAGGAAGTAACAAACGAGGTAGAAGATAAATAGAATAATGATTTCATTTGCTTGTATTTTAGTCTATGGCCTTGGACCTGCCCTCACGACATCAGGATTATTAACAGCTGCATTAACCAGCCACGTAATCCCCTCTTCAATTCCAGCGCAAGTTAATGCACTTAACATCTGCAGTTTCTTCTCTCTTGATTTGTTTCCAATTTTGTCCATCTGAAAAACATCGTTGATCTCCTCGCGGGGTCTCGCTGTCGGTAAATCTTGTTTATTTGCACACAGTAATAGCGGAACTCCCGATAACTCTTGGTGGTTAGCGAGTGAATCCATTGCAGCTTTGGCTTCTTCAAACCTCTCTGTGTCCGCCGAGTCTAGCACGAACATCAAACCATGGGCTTCCGAGTAGTACTTTTCCCAAATGGATCGCAACGCAATCTGCCCGCCAAGATCCCAGAAAATAACTCTGCAATTGCTTATGTCCATTCGCCCTATGTTTAACCCTACCGTCGGCGGGATCTTATCCAACGGTATTCTAAGCCCTGCCTTTTGAAATATTCCTTTCATCTGCAGGTGTCAACAATGAAACAAAAACCGCCATACATTCACGTACCTGCTCCAGCAATGTTGTCTTGCCGGCATGATCCAAACCGATTATCAATATTTGAATTTCAGTCTTGGAAAACAACCAACTAAAAAGACCAGCCAATAGCGAAAACATAGGGGCTTCTTCGCCCACTACAACCTAGAATTGAGGATAGTCCCCGTTTCAAGTGTTTGAAATGGAAGAGCAGTACGTGCTATCCACTGAGGAAGAAGAACTTGTTAGTAACGTGCAGTCGAGTATCATTGAGGGGGATCAAGATTACCTTCCTGATAATAAGAAATCCAGTATTTCGGATATACAAGCGCTGTTGTCGAATCTTGGAGTGAGTAATGGGTCCACAACGTCTAATAATGGAGTCACCACAACCAACAGCGCTTTTATATCCTCAGCAATTAGACAGCTTATCCCTTCAATTGAGCTGCAATCTCTAACGAAACTTCAGATGGAGTCAACTCGTCTAATTGACAGCTCAGTTGAGGAACTTCAGTCTTTCAACACGATCTCAGAATCGAAGCGCAACGGAAATCAGGGCCAGGTTTTATCAGAGCAAGTTCATGTAAGTTTTTGCGCCATTTGAAATAGCGAAGAAGATATTCAATATTTGTAGCGGTTGCAAAAATTAATGAAGAGGATCGAATCCGTGTCTGGTCGTGTCGACAATCTACAGAAACGAATCAACCGAAAACAAATGAATGACACAGACGCAGACTCATTGCATACCATTTAGAGCATATTGGGTTCTATTACTCGTGTTCTTGTTTTATATATGGAGGAATTCGAATTTCGAGGACTCAGATGTTTCTCACTTGTAAAAAAATCTTGATTGGGAGACGATTGGGACGAAATTTTTAATTTCTCTTTTTAGACAGTAAAACTTGAACGATAATAGAAAGAATCAACCAGAATTCAAACTTACCACTATTTCAATAACTATAACTTGCTCCCTTGCACGAGAATGGAAATGGGCCTAAGAACCTTCAACATTATTCATCGAGCCAGGCTGCCTCGTCAACTATTTCATCCTCGAAGCCGGGTAAATGAATCGTTTTCCAGCATTGGATATAAAAGAAGAAATTGTAGCTATGATAAAATACATTACCAGTTTTATAGTCGGAGAATATTTGGCAGTGACCAAATCTAAATCACAAAAATTCAAATTTCAATATTCATCCCAAAGCATTAACAGTGGGATTCGAACAGCATCGTCATGATAATCAAATTAAAAGGGTAACAAAATTGGGAAATAATCGAGCATTGGAGTTGATTCCAAGGTTGGGATTACAATAATAATGGCATTTGGTGCAAGGTGTGTAAAGAGGTGTTGCCACTTTATAGCTTCTCGCTGAGTAAGAGGCACAGCATGGGATTTAAACCACATGCATGTATCAAGTGCAAAAGTAGAAAAGTGTCTCCTCTTTTAGGTTATCTCAAAACACAAGGAGTCGCAGCAAAAACCGTGGTCATGGGCCACCATCATTGCATGTTTCATGGATGGAAGAACAGTACATCAGACAGAATGGAAAATGTGCAATATCCGGAGGCAGTATGAGAGAAAATTTTGGAGATAATGACCTATATAATATATCACTTGAAAGAATTGATAATAATGCCGGATATACCAAAGGCAATGTGGTTTTCATTCGTGTGTGGCTGCAATATGGATTTTGGTATAATTTGAACCCGCAACAAATGTGAGACATTATTTATTGCGATAATGTACTCCATTATGGGTTTATCTTCAATGAGCAAAGATTTAACGAAGTTTTGATTCCAAATAAAGTCAAACGTCGAGCTCCAAGAAATTTATTTATAAAAAAGGACGAACTGGTAGATGTCATATCAAGGGTATGCACAGATTGTGATATTCGAAAAGGCGCCGATCTATATTCTGCAGCAGCAAGTTCGTAAAAATTTTGCATATCAAAACGTAATAAGAATTACCATTGTACAACACTTGGCTTTCTAAAGAGTAGCGCTCGTGATGCAAGACACAATTCCAAAGGCGAAACAAGAATTTGTCCAGAAACGACGAAAGTGGAGAAGCAGGTGATAATATTTTCAATCTCACTACCAATGCTGCTATTGCACGAAATGGAAGGTATATTTTGATAGGTATCCCACTTCAAAATAGAAGAAACCACCCTCAACAAGCATCGCCTGACAGAATCGGCAATAGTCAAGAAAATATTCAAATGATTGTTGCACTGCTAAATATATATCTGAAACCCAGCAATGAAGAGTTTCAAAAGGTTCGTCCCCGTTTTTTCAGAAGGTATCGGTATTTGAATTGCATAAACAACATCACAAAAAGACCCTTTTAAGTTCCCTATTTTCTCTATCTCATAATTTAATTACCCATACTAAGGGTTATAAGATCTCGATGCTTGAAAGGGATTCCTTCGAGGCGCACGAACGCCAGTGCTTCAACATTATAATAAGTACCAGGTATGATACCTTCTGAGTTTAAAGCGTTTTTGAATTTTGAAATTCGAAGTGAAATGCGATACGCCCCCCCCCGTATAAAGAAGTTGTACTAAGATGTTGCCTTCATGGGATGACAAAACTATCACGACGATGATTAAAGGTTGTGAAGAAGCACTTGAATCAGTGGCCATGAATAATATTTCAGGACTCAGTGATGTTGAAGACCGTCTTTGCACCCTCGCATTAGCTTATCTTCTGCAAGATGATAATTTAAGTCCCCGTTTCTTGTACAAGCGAATTTGCTCATGTACAGGCACATCCTTTGTACAGTTGGAGAAAACGAAACGCTTAGCAGAAACTCTAGCCAGCAGATCGTTCGCTGAGTTTTTTCAATTGGTAAGTTTTGCATCTCCATTTTCTCAATTGAATCGTTCACCACTTGTAGCTCGATACTATTGAAAAGGGAGACGAATCTGTTATTTGGAACTATTTGAAAAACGCCCTGAAAATGCTTAGAGAACGAACTCGATTGAACCTTGCTGTTCTCATGGAGCAGTCATTTGCATCCGTCAGTGTGTCATCGGTACACAACCAATTAGGCCTTTCAGAGCCCGACGCGGCTCTTTTTTGTACCGCAAGAGGCTGGATTGTAGAAGAAGGATTTTGGATCCTTACAGCATCAGAGTCGATTGAAGGAAAAACTGTTGGAGCGGCTGAATTAGGTGAAATGTTTGCTGGCATCACGTTGCTGGAGTCTACTTTAGGAATTGATATCAAGTCTTTATTGTCCAATAAGAACTAAAACAGCGTGACATTTTAAATGATTGGTGTAGTTTAAATTACAATTATTGTTTAAAGAGTTGAGGCTATGATGGTTAGTTTGTGTGTTTTCTTTCCAAATTTCGCTCTTGCAGAGTCTTTTGAAATTATCCGCGGCAAAACGATGGCTAATGGACGATATTCAGTTTCCGAAACAACCACAATTTTATTTTCAGATATATCCACATCCACTTGAGCAAAACTGGAAAGCAGAGGCAGGCTCACAGTCACCGATATTTCATTCTCCATGTCTTTGAGTGAATACTCGGGAATCAAGCCGGCGATTGGAGTTTTATCGATTTTATTTTCATCCTTGTGCAGATCACACTGACTGACTATTTCATCGGTATGATTGAATACTTCATTGGAATGACTGACGGGAGGTGACAAGCCAAGTGCTCCTAATGAGTGAGACATTTGAGCGAAGAAACTATTGAGGTCATTAGTGTCTGCAATCTTCTCTTTAGAAATAGATGATGCTGCTAATTCACTGTCAGCCAATTCCGCCAACTTTTCAAATTCATCAGCACCTTGAGTTTGGACATTCTTCATCATTTCTGAAAACAAGTTGCTTTCTTTTGGTGTGTTTTCTTTCGTTTTTTTTTCGTTTGTCAAGTTCTCTTTTGGTTTCCCGTGAGCTTCCATGGCCAGCCTGGCATCCTCATCAGACATGTTGTTGAGGTCAATAATGCGTGATTTCTGGTAAATGGAAGTTGGAGTTCCTTCTTTAGATCCTGAATCTCCATATAAAACACCATTCGTGTTCTGCAGAAAACCCTTTTTTACGGCAGATACTTCTTCGATTAAAGCTTTCTTTTTCGGCTTCGATTCAGGACGAGGCAGAATTTCAATGGAGGCAGGATCGTTCATCGAGTTGCTCAAAGCACCCATTAGATCTTGGGGTGATTGAATCATAGAAGCCGCTGGAGGGGCTACTGGAGAATCTGTGTAAGGCTCCTTTGTTGTTGACAGTGGTGCCTCTACAGCACCCACTTGAAAAAACGATTCAATCGAAGACCCGTCTTCTTCATCAAATCCTTTGTAAGCAGATTTGATGAGTTTATATTGACGGGAAAGTTTCCCTCTTGTTTCTTGCTCACACCAATGCAATGCTAAATCTACAACTTGGAGTTTGAAAGAGTGAAACTGGGCTGCTTGTTCGATAACCCAAGGATTAAACACAGCATCAATAGCCATTGCATCCGAGTCCACCACATTTCTGGGAGTTCCAACAGCAATAGGGATACTTAATCCGGAAGTATTA
>Ga0105053_10012826_pt1 | contig 10027 bp, 3 predicted proteins | sample BON01_FD_78093 | JGI IMG/M metagenome (GOLD analysis project Ga0105053, IMG submission 78093) | Freshwater microbial communities from Lake Bonney liftoff mats and glacier meltwater in Antarctica - BON-01 | ecosystem: Environmental > Aquatic > Freshwater > Ice > Glacier meltwater | place: Lake...
ACTGGATTCCGCGGTACAACCCCGCAAAGGGTTGAGCTTGGTAATTTTAGTACCCATGGTATGGACAATGCGCCATCCACCTGCCAGCGTACCTAAGCTAATCACCAGATGACAGGATACAACTATCCAGAAAGGTACATGAAATGCGCCTTCAATCCAGCCACTTGCAAAGAGTAATACGGCAATAATACCCATGGTTTTTTGGGCATCATTGCCGCCGTGCGTTAAACTCAACATCGCGGAAGACAGGAGCTGGAAACTTTTGAAGACCTTATTTAAGGTGCGTTCGCTGTGGTTGCGCAGCACGCGGGTTAAGGTATAAGTCAGTAATAAGCTGATTACCAATCCAAGAACCGGGGTGATAAATATACCCAGCGCTACTTTAATAAACCCCGTTAATTTTAGCGCTGTAAATCCGCCGCGCACAATCGCGGCTCCCGCCAACCCCCCAATCAGTGCATGTGATGAGCTGGAGGGCAGGCCAAAATACCAGGTGCACAAATTCCAGGAAATTGCGCCAATGAGGGCTGCAAAAATCAATTTGGCATCAATAAGATGGGTGTCAATAAGGCCGTTGCCAATGGTGTTGGCAACCATCAAATTAAAAAACATAAAGGCAATAAAATTAAAAAACGCCGCCCATAACACGGCTTGCAGAGGGGTTAACACCCCGGTGGTTACAATGGTAGCTATTGAATTTGCCGCATCATGAAAGCCATTGATAAAATCAAACAGATAGGCCATCGCAATAACGCATACAATAAAGAGTGTACCCTGATCCATGGGTTTCCTTAAGCGACCAGCCCACTGACCACCAGCGGTATTTGGAGCTGATTATCTCTGCAGGATTAATCTGTCGATGACGATTAAAGGTAATAACTACTCTTCGTCATCATCGTTGCTACACCACGCATTAACTGTTTAATGACCAATGGCAAATCAGCAGCCCCTGCATGGTGCGCGATATCTGCATGGTGTGCTTCATCTTCATGCATTTGCGCTAAAATCGCCCGTGTTTTCTCATCTTGTTCAGGCACGTTTTTCAAGTGTTTCGCCAAGTGAGCCGCGACTTGCCGTTCAGTTTCGGCAACGAAGCCTAAGCTCCAGCGATCGCCTGCCAAGCCGGCAACGATACCTAGCATCAAGGAGCCACTATACCATAGTGGGTTTAAGAGACTGGGCTGACTATCTAATGCGCGTAAACGCTCTTCACACCACGCCAAATGATCAATCTCTTCCGCCGCCGCTTGTGCCATCTGCGTTCTTACCCGAACTAACTGAGCCGTTAATGCCTGTCCCTGATATAAAGCTTGCGCACATACTTCGCCCGCATGATTTACCCGCATTAAACCGGCAACATGCGTTTTTTCACGCTTGGTCAAGGGTTGCTCCGCTAGCGCCGCCCCTGGAATCTCACGCTTGCTGGTTCGTTGTTTGGGCACAAATAGCGTGCGTACGGCGGTATCTACTTCAGATAAGATCTGCTCAATAAAACTTAGTTGACGCATAATAGTTTGTCCAATCCAACTGCCATGATGACTGCTTACTCCTAACTACCGTGAAAGTAAGGGATTTTTTCCCCATGAAGAGAGGTGGGGTTGTCGCCCTAATGACGCTACCTTAAGCAGTTTTTGGCTACATTTAATCCATTCCTACGTCCTGCTAATCTATTTCTGCGCCCCGCTATTCCATGCCTACTTCCCGCAGACAAGCCGTAGGAAGTAGGCGGTTTAGGGTACATTGGTGACTGTAATCGTTCCAACTACGCTGTTGGCTCGTACCGTGGGATCATACATTGATTCGGCAAAAATAGGTGGTACCGTATATTTTCCAGTGTTAGTCGCTTTGATGCGATAGACAATTTCACGGGCGGTAGACGCCAGGCTGCCGAAGAAAATAACCCTGTCTTCACGGATATCAATATACTCACTGTCTTCATTTTTGACCGAATCGCGTACCACTTCAAAGCCGCCTGGTAGAAGATCAACGATGGCGATATTGGTCAGGTAATGATTACCCAGGGCACGTGCCTGAATGTGAACTTCAATCTCACCTCCCAGGCTTGCGCTGGTAACTACATCACCATGGCTGTCACGATACTCGCGATAGACCTCCACCCCTTTCTGTACCGCCTCAGTCGGTGGTTTTTTATCAAAGCCTGCCTGAATCAGCTGATAAATAAACATGTTCTTATCAGGATTGCCAAAGATGATTTGTTTGGCGTTGTCATCGATGCTTGCTTTGCCAAAAGAGGTATCTACCTGGGCTAATAATTTCGTAGAGTTATCAGCCAGCATCTCGCTGATGACAAAGTGAGGAGGGGTGGTGGTTTGATCTGATTGCGCATACGCACCCAACGCCAGGCTAGTATAGGCCGACAGGATGGTATTGATATCATCACTGTTGACTGACGCCACCAACTGCACCACAAGTTTCTCTCCTGTTTGTGCCAGCCGCTCGGGGAAATGGTTGGCTAACAGATACAGATATTGTGCATTGGCAATATTGACATCATAGAAGTCTGACACCGGCGAATTTTGTGTTTGAATGGTGTACTTATCAATTAACCGGTTTGCTTCACTCGCACTTTTCAACAATTGATAAGTGGCGGCGATATAGGCACCCGTAAGCTCATGCTGCCAGGCTTGCGTTTGATCTTTATCCAGATAAAGTTGCAGGTTAGTCAGGAAATTGGTGGTGACAATTTCATTACGAGTGAGGATATAAATGGCATAGGCCTGATTTCTGGCCATCTCTGTATCGACTGGCGTTTGGCCTGCAAAATCTTTAAGAAAGCCAATGCCGGCGCTAAACATCTCGGCAGGAACATTGTATCCATGTGCTTTTGCTTCCGTCAGGAAATGCATGGCATACACAGACACAAAATTATTATTGCTGTTTTCCACAGTCCCCGGCCAATAACTGAATCCGCCATTAGTCATCTGCCGCTGACCCAGCATTTGGATAGTGCTTGCAATTTTCTCAGCAATAACCTTGGTATCGCTAGCAAACCAGGGTTGGTCAGCAATGGCCAATAAAGGCATCGCCTTGCTTACCAACTGTTCTGAGCAGCCATAAGGGAAGTTTTCAACATAGCGTTGCAAGCCTGCTACTAAAATTAAGGGGCTGCTGGAAATTGTGCCTTCTACGGTTCGATATTCAGGGTAGAGGCTGCGATCCACGGCTACTATTTTTTTAGCATCTTTACTCATGCCACTGGCTACGGAAGTAAAAAATTTGGTGGCTGGGCGTACGCTCAGGGTTGAGTCCATCGAGCTGGACTTATCACCACTGTTGGCTACCAACGTCATTCTTGCCGAGCCTAATGCACGGGTAGCTCGCAATTTAAAACGCACGGTTTGTTCACGTCCTTCGCCAATCACCAGGGTTTCATTAGCCGCCCCGATAATTTTCAGTTCCGGCGTTACTTTTAATTCTACCGCTATTTTTGCATCAACCCCTGAGGCTTCGACATTATTGGCAATGCTTGCCGAAATCTCAAATTCGTCTCCAGGAGCTACGAAAGTCGGGGTGTTAGGGTTAATAACAAAATTACCGCGAACCTCCGATTTTTTATCGTTTGATCCAACGGAATCAAGGGCTACCGCCACCGCCATGACCCGCAATGTACCATTGAAATAATCAGGCACATCGTAGGTTAATTGCCGTGGGGTGGCGTCGGTATCGACAATTCCTGACCAGTAGGCCACCGGCAAATCGGTTTTACGCTTGAAGGGGTTAAGATTTTTTGACAATAAATCTTCACCACCATCCCCACCCACTGCCGAAAGCTCACGCTCGCGTATGTATTGCGGTAAAATTTGATCCACCGTTTGTTGCGTTAACACTTCAAGCGCGCGCTTCTGGAAAAAGAAAGCAAGTGGGTCTGGCGTTTGATAATTGGCAACTTGCAAAATGCCCTCATCAATGGCAAAAACGATGATTTTTCCGGGTTTGTCACTATGATAATTAATGGTAAATGGCTCACCGGGTTTGGCCAGTGCCGGGGTTTCCAAATCAATATGAATTGCATGGGTGTCATGATCGACACTGAATGGCACCACACTGTAACTTAGGGGGCTGATAAAAATATCCGGGGAGTTCCAGTCACGGACAAAAGCCACGTTGATATAACCATTTCCCTGAAAACCTTCAGGAATGTGGATTTTTTGCACCGAGCTAGTGGTGTCGCTTTTAAACCACTGCACTGCATAAACCTTATCGCGTTCAATGGTGATTAAGCCAGCACCGGTAAACGGCGCGGTAATTTGCAATTCGATGTCATCACCGGCTTTATATTCTTCCTTATCCAGTTTGATAGTGAGCTCAGCGTTTTTGGCCAAAGGTTGCTGGCTGGCACCAATGATCCCAAAGTTAAAGTGGCTGAGTTCGGTATTATCAGCGGCCAGGATATTGAGGGCAAAATCACCTATTTTGTCGGTAGGCAAGGCAAAAACAGCTCCTTGTTCACTGATGGTGAATGGTTTGGTACTTAATACCTTGGACTGCACAATGGATTGGTATTGATAGGTGCCGTTTGGATTCTTAACCAGTGTCGATACCGGTTGCTGTGCCACGATTTGAATTTTCAAATCATTGACCGCCTGTTGGTTTAATTGCGGGTTTACGGCAATAAAACTTACACTGCGCTGGCTATTTTGCTTGATATAGCTCAAAGGCCCATCGGCTTTGTAGCCTACAAAATAGGACTGCGGGCTTACCAGGGCGGTGGCGCTGGTGGCCACACTGCGGCCACCCTCTGATTCAAACCCTTCGGCAAAGAAGGTCAATTGATAACTTGCTTTTTCAAAACGCTCCAGCTTCAAATTAAACTCAGCCTGGCCATTCTCATCGGTTTTGGTGTCGGTCAAGGTATCGGTAAATACTTTGGGTGGTTTGCTGGGATCTAACAGCGGATCAGCAAAAATATACTCAGGAAATTTGCCAAATTCTATTCGTTTAGGTTCGAGCAAAATTTTGCCCCCGACCCGGCGGTCGGTTGCCGGTGCGCCATACAAATTCCACAACTGCACTTTGGCGGTGAGCCCCGTCGGTGCAATCCAGCCTTCTGTAGGCAGTTGCGCCAAGCTTGCTTTAATACGCATTCTATCCGGCTGGAATTCAGCAACGCGAAAATTCATTGAGCCTAACAGGCTTTCCGGGTGCTTATCTTTAACGATATACAGGCTAACCATGTATTGGCCCGTAGGTGATGATGCGCTGGTGGTGAAATCCAGGGTCAAATAGCCCATGGCGTCGAGGGTGAATTTTTTATCTTCAACGGTGGTGCCACGTGGATCGGTAATGGTGGCTTCCAGCGTTAAACCAGGAGGTTGCGGCTGCGCGTAAGCCTGTTTGACGATCATGCCGACATGCGCCGAGTCACCAGGGCGATAGATACCTCGATCGGAGAATATATAAGCACTTAAGCTGTGTTGTTCCTGGTTGTTACTATAAACACCGCCGATGTCATAGCGAGAATAATTTAACTGACGGTTGGCATTGTTATAGGGGATAAACGACACATCGTTGCCATTAGCCGCCAGATAAACCACCGGCTCACGTTCATTGAGGTAATCACTTAAGCTGGGAAAGCTGGCGCGTCCCTGGGCATCGGTGGTGTAGCTCAGCAGCGGCAAGCCGTTTTTAGCTAAAATGCTGACATGGACATTTGCCAGCGGTGTGCCAGCAGCAATCGATTGCACAAATACATCATGGCTGCCATCTTGATTGTCTTTAACGACTAGCCCCAAATCAGTAATCAGGATTAAGCGATTCGCTTTGATATCAAGGGGTTGCTGGTTTTCCATATCCCAGCCATTGGCTTGCAGTAAAAACAGCCCTTGCGGCCCGCCGGCATTCGTTGCTGCCGAAAGGTATTTGGCAAAATCGAGGGCTGTGTATTGCTGTTTGGTTAGATCAGAGGCATCAAACTGCTGAATTTCCGAGAATATCTCACTAATATTTTGCTGGTTAAACGTTTGGTTAATAAAATACGGATTATTAAAATCACCGCCCGTTTGGGTGACTAGCTGATTGATGTTTTCTGGCAACACGCGCGCGAATTCAAACTTGACTGCCGGTACTCCGCGGATTAAGACGGACAGTTTTTTTTCACCACTTAATGCCAGCAACGCGCCTTTATGAATAAAACCAATCTCTTTGGGATACTCAGGAACCTTAATAACGGCGGTGTAATCATGGCTTAAAAGAAAGTCGCCAAAGCCGCGCGTACCTTTGTCGATTTTTATGTAAATATAGCGTGGTGTTTGGGTCTTAAATTTATAGCTATGCAAAGAGGCATAGTTACGGTCAGCGGGGATAGCGTGTAGCGGTAATGGTGAGGAAAGTGCCAGGATGTTTGCACTTACTTCGCCGGGATTTTGCCACTCGTAATCCTTTTTTTCTTCTTCAGCAGTGGTGGCCGGATAATTTTGCGGCAGCAAGTAAACATGCAGTGATTTTTTAATTTCAGTTTCAGTGACGCCTAAGCTGGTTTCGACCGTGAGTACTTGTTCCGGCCTGTCCTGTTCGTTGCGCACAATGGACGCAGTAGCCGCGGCGACCTTGAAGTAATTGCTGCTATCAGGGATTAACAGATTTTTACTAAACTCAAGTGCGGTATCACCACTGCCACTGGCGGATTTAACGCCTTTATTAACGGTTAACACTAAATAGCGGGCAACTTCGGATAAGGACAAAGGTTCAGAGCGCACATAAGCATTACGCTTATATTTATCATAACTTATCGTAAATTTATAATGCTTGGCATCCAGATTTAATTTGTTATTTTTCAGCGACTGTAAGATGAGTGAGGTATGATTTTCAAGGCTTACCGTATCAACCGGGTAGTTGAAGTTAATAGTAGCCGTGGCCAGTTTAAGTTTTGCATTAACGGGATCTTGGTAAAATAGAAACTCAGTAATGTTGGCAGTGAATGGCAAGGTGGAAAAAGAGTAAGCCAGGGTTTGCATCTTTATTCCGCTAGCAAAGCTGTCTTGGGTAAAATGAAGGGTGAATTTTTGCCCTGCAGGCCAATCTTTGCTGGGAGTAAACACCAGGCGGCTGTCATTTTCCCAAACCCATTTACCGTCCAGACTGGGCGACATTTCAATGCCGGCATTCACTTCCTTGCCGACTTGTTTAAGCGGTGCTACTGCCTGGGCGACAAAACTGCCGGCAGCATCAGGCAAGCCAAAATCGATGGTTAATGGGTCGATTAACAATTCATCGTCTTGGATGGTGGTAATTTTGGGAACCGTGATCGCTGCAATAACCAGTTGCGGTTTTGGCAGATTTTTATACCAGCAATAGCTATATGCGCCGGCGAGCAGCACTACAACGAGGCTAAGCATTGAACTCCAAAACATCACCGGGCGCGCCACCGATGTACGGTGTATGCTGCGAACCCACGGCGGGCTGCTCCAAGTCACTCGCCCAAAGGTAGCCGCAAAAAAATGGCCGATAGCTGCAAAAAAGTGAGATGATTTTTTCATGTAATAATCCTCGCCAGCAAAACTGAAATTTGGGCCATATCCATTATCAACAAATCAGGATAGGACTTCATAATGGAACGTTTGGATGTGTCCGGTAAAAATATTTTGCCTACATGCCGCACTTTGCTCTACCTACCTCCCGCGGCTTGTCCGCGGAACCTCATAATCGCGCGCAGATATAGAGCCTTAGACCCCGCGGACAAGCCGCGGGGCGTAGGGGATTTGAAATATTTTGTCTGCATCCCCAGGCTTGCTTTACCTACATCCCGCCCAAGTTTATAAAATCACTCGTGCTAAATTTTATCTGTTACAATTACGCGAACTTGCTAAGGTTTCTTAGTAGAAAACCCATCCTGTTGTATAGTAACGCTCATGAAATTATTTCGATCACTTAGCATAACCTTAGTCACCCTGTTTGTCAGTCTATGGGCCGTACTATTTTTTCTTCCCAAACCCTCTCTGTTAGCGGGCATGAGTTTCTCCACAGCCGTTTATGATAATCAACAACATTTATTACGCCTGACTCTTAGCCATGATGATAAATACCGTATCTTTACCCCTTTAGCGCGTATATCACCGCTACTAATTTCGGCAACGCTATTGCAGGAAGATCAATATTTTTGGTGGCATTATGGCATTAATCCCCTGGCGATGGGGAAAGCGACCTGGAGCACTTATGTCTTGCAATCGCGGCGAGTCGGGGCATCCACGATTACCATGCAGCTTGCCCGAATTCGTTACCGGATTAATTCCAAAAAAATATCGGGGAAATTATTACAAATAATTCGGGCGTTACAAATTGAAATGCACTACAGCAAGAAAGAAATTCTGGAAGCTTATTTAAATCTTGCTCCTTACGGCAACAATATCGAAGGAGTCGGGGCGGCAAGTTTGATTTACTTTAACAAACAGGCAAAAGATGCCAGCTTACCGGAAGCACTCACGTTGAGCGTTATTCCGCAAAACCCCAGCAAAAGGACACCGCGTAACAGCAATCTTAAAGATATCCGCAATAAACTTTTTAGCCGCTGGCTGGAGGATCATCCTGAGGATAAAAATAAAACAGATATGATCAATTTACCGCTAGCGATGAGAAATCTGCACGAATTACCTTTTGTCGCTCCCCATTTAGTCAACACGATATTGCAGGATTTTTCCTTAAAACAGCAGCAAATCACCACGACGCTGGATAGCCATTTACAAGCGATTTTGATGCGTATTACCCGGCAATATATCAATCGTAAAAAAAAGATAGGTGCCTATAACGCAGCCGTTTTATTGGTAGATACCCGCGATATGAGTGTTAAAGGATTAGTGGGTTCTGCGGATTTTTTTAATAAGGATATTAATGGCCAAATTAATGGCACTGATATTAAACGTTCTCCCGGGTCAACGCTGAAACCATTCATCTATGGCCTGGCTTTTGATCAAGGCTTGATTCATCCCTACACGGTTTTAAAGGATGTACCGCATAGTTTTGGCAGCTACAACCCTGAGAATTTTGATTATGATTTCATGGGGCCAATTAAAGCGAAAGACGCGCTGGTGCTCAGCCGAAATATACCTGCTGTGTACCTGGCAAGTCAGTTATCGCAACCCAATTTATATCAATTGCTGGAAGATGCCCGGGTTAGTAATTTAAAGCCAGAATCATATTACGGCTTGGCGTTGAGCTTGGGCGGTGCGGAATTAACCATGAACGAATTGGCGGGGTTGTATGCGATGTTGGTCAATGATGGTGTCTGGCACCCGTTACGTACTCGCCAGAATGAGCCTATGCAGGCTGGAAAACGTTTGCTGAGTACCGAAGCCAGTTTTTTGGTGCTGGATATTTTAAAAAATACCCCAAGGCCTGAGTTTGGTAGCACCATCAACATCAACCAGCATGTGCCGGTGGCCTGGAAAACTGGAACGTCTTCGGGTTACCGTGATGCCTGGTCGGTAGGTAACTTCGGTCCTTATGTGTTGGCCGTGTGGATTGGCAATTTCAATAATAAAAGCAACCCGGCGTTTATCGGTAAAAATATTGCCGCACCTTTGTTTTTTGAATTGGTCGATGCGATCAAGCAAGAGCGCGGCCCGTTGCCACTATTAGAAAAACATCCTGAAACTATGAATCTGCAACGGGTAGAGGTTTGTAAGGCATCAGGAATGTTGCCGACACGTTTTTGTCAGGACACGCAAATGACCTGGTTTATCCCCGGAAAGTCGCCGATAAAAACAGATACCATCTATCGAGAAGTAGCGATTGATAAAAACAGTGGGTTACGCACCTGTCATTTTGATGAAAACACCCGTTTTGAAGTGTATGAATTTTGGCCTAGCGATTTGTTGAAAATTTTCAAACAAGCGGGTATCTCGCGGCGTGCACCACCGCTCTATGCGCCGGGATGCGCGCTCACTGGCACGGTAGGTCTAAGCCCGCAAATCACGTCGCCACAAACAGAGTTGCGCTACATTGTGCAAGCGAACGCGACTCTAAAAAATAAAATACCGTTAACGGCGGTGACCGATGCTGATGTGGCAACTAT
>Ga0105053_10012828_pt1 | contig 10024 bp, 8 predicted proteins | sample BON01_FD_78093 | JGI IMG/M metagenome (GOLD analysis project Ga0105053, IMG submission 78093) | Freshwater microbial communities from Lake Bonney liftoff mats and glacier meltwater in Antarctica - BON-01 | ecosystem: Environmental > Aquatic > Freshwater > Ice > Glacier meltwater | place: Lake...
ATAGATAAAACTGCAGTCATAAATATTGCTGCCATAGCTGTAGTACCCGAAACTGAAACCGTAGGTACAGGAAGTGTCCACTACATTACATCAGATAAAACGTGGACTTCAGATAGAATTTGGATTATGAATGGTAAAGTAGTGGTACAAAGTGGGGCCACTTTAACTATTGAACCAGGGACTATCATTAAAGCAGAAAATAAAACTGGAGCAGAAGCCACTGCACTAGTGGTTGCTAGAGGCGCAAAAGTAAATGCTTCTGGAACTGTTTCTAAGCCAATTATTATGACTTCTGTTTTAGACGATATTAATTATAAGTCTGTAAATTTCAAAGGATCTACACTTAATAATGCAAACCAATCTTTATGGGGCGGATTAATTGTTTTAGGTAAAGCTGCTGTTGGGGTTTCAGGAGGAGAAGATAATATTGAAGGAATTCCTGCACTACCTTTTTCTTTATATGGTGGGAATGTAGATACGGATAACTCTGGAACTTATAAGTATATTTCTATCCGTCACTCTGGCGCAGAATTAGCTCCGGGAAATGAATTACAAGGATTAACCTTAGGAGGTGTTGGTTCTGGAACCATTATAGAAAATATAGAAATTGTTGCCTCTGGTGATGATGGTGTAGAAATTTTTGGTGGTTCTGTAAACGTAACAAATATCTTAGTTTGGGCACAAGGAGATGATGGGATAGACTTAGATCAGGCTTATAAAGGGACTATTAAAAATGCCATGATTGTATTGGGTGTAAATTCAGATACAGGTTTAGAAATTGATGGAACGGAAGACAGTACTAGAGCAATAGACGGAGCGTATACATTAGAAAACGTGACCATTATTGGCAATGCCAATGCAGAGGCTGGAAAGAATAGATATGCAGATTGGAAATCAGGAGCTACTGGTCACAATAGAAATATTGTTTTTAAAGATTTCTTACCGGGACGTTCTGTTAAAACTATTCAGGCTAGTACTTATTCAGGAGCAGCAACCGTTTCTTCTGTTGGAAAACTGACATTTGAAAACATTGATTTTGTATCTGCAGATAGTGCAGCTACTATTTTGGGAGCGAATACACACGTTACAGATTTTTCAACATGGGGAGAAATTGTAACCACTCAAGTTACTGGGTCTGGTGCTAATGCAGCTCCTTTTAATAATTGGACATGGTATAGCAACAAATAACATATTTTATTTTATTGACAAATTGGTAATGGTGGATTAATAATTCCTTTACATTGTGATAGTAAGTTTGCCCGAAGTTTTAAAAAGCTTTGGGCAAATTTTTTTTATGAAAAATATCATCATTTTTACATTTTTAGCATTCAGTTCTCTAGTAAGTGCACAGAAACTTTCAGGGACCATTATGGATGGAGAGTTTAACGAGCCCTTAGCCTTTTCAAATGTTGTTGTAAAAGGCACTATTATTGGAACCACTTCAGACTTTGAAGGTAAATATACCTTAGATGTTCCAGTGGGAGTTTACACCATTCAATTTCTTTATTTAGGTTATGAAACCAAAGAAATCAGTAATGTTGAGATGGTTTTAGGAAAACTTACAGAAGTAGATGTAGTCATGAATCCTTCTTCTAACCAATTAGACGAGGTGGTTTTAGTAACCTCTGCTAGACAAAATTCAGAAACAGCCATATTAAATGTACAGAGGAAATCTGTCAATTTATTAGATGGTTTATCTGCTCAAAGCATCAAAAAAGTAGGAGACAGTGATTTAGCAGGAGCCATTAAACGGGTACCAGGGGTGTCTGTTCAAGGCGGTAAATACGTGTATGTTAGGGGTCTTGGAGACCGTTATTCCAAGACAGTTCTTAACGGATTAGAAGTTCCAGGCTTAGATCCAGATAGAAACACCTTACAATTAGATATTTTCCCAACCAATTTAATTGAAAATATTTTAGTTAGTAAATCTGCTAGTGCAGATCTTCCATCAGATTTTTCTGGAGGAGTAGTAGATATAGTAACAAAAGACTTTTCGTTAGTTCCAGAATACTCAATTAATGTTTCTGCTAACTACAATCCCAGTATGCATTTTAAAAAAGACTACATCAGAGATTTTAGAAGCAAAACAGATTTTTTAGGTTTTGATTCTAACTATAGAGACTTACCCTTAGATCCTAAAGACAATATCCCTAATGCCATTACTACTAGTTCAGAAGCAAATCTTTTACCTGGTATTACTAAAAGTTTTGATCCAAAAATGGGTGTAATGAATGCTCAAAATGAAATGAATTTTTCTCTTGGCGCTACAGCGAGTAATCAGTATTCATTAAAAAATGATAAAAGCATTGGTTTTATAGCCTCTTTAGGTTACAAATACGAAACCACTTATTACGATGATTTTTTTAATGGTACTGCCATAAACCAATTTCAAGAATTAGAACCTTATTTTTCACAACAAGGAAGAGCAGGTATAGAGAACATATTGTTAAGTGGCTTGGCTGGTGTGTCATTTAAAACAAAAAGATCAAAATACAAATTAAATTTGCTCTATCTCCAGAACGGTGAGTCTAATGCTATTAAAGCAGATTATGAAGATTTTATTGAAAATCCATACCTAGGAACAGGTGAATTATTAACTTATACGGAGAGAAATATTACTTCTATTCCATTGACTGGTAAGCATAGTAATTTGAATGGAGACGCTATTTTAGAATGGAAATTAGCATACAATAAAGCGAGTGTTGCTGACAAGGATTTTAGAAGGACCGTTTTTGAAACAGATTCAGAAAGAAGTTACTTTGCTTTAAGTAGCAGCACTACTAATTTTCCTACCAGATTTTGGAGAAATTTAGAGGAGGATGTTTTAAATGGAAAAATTGATTATTCAAAAGAGATTAAATTAGGAAATACAGAGCACAAATGGAGAGTTGGAGTTGGTTATGTAGGCAAAACAAGAGATTTTTCAACTTTTAATTACACCATTGGATTTAAAGGAGATTCTAATGTTTTAAATGGAAATGCCAATGAAATATTATTAAACAAAAATATTTGGTCTCCAGCTAATAATTTTGGCTCTTATGCCATTGGAAATTTTCAAGCAACAAATCAGTACAACTCAGAAAGCACCAACCAATCTGCTTACATTTCTGACGAGATTCGTTTTTCTTCAAAATTTAAAGCAGTCCTAGGCCTTAGATTTGAAAACTATGTTTTAAAATATAGTGGTCAAAATTTAGAAGGGGCGGTTTACGATAAGGCTACTTTTATAGATAAAAAAGATTTTTTCCCCTCTGCAAATTTAATTCTCTCTCCAACTGAAGATCAGAATGTGCGTTTTTCATATGCTAAAACCACAGCAAGACCTTCTTTTAAAGAGGCTTCTGCTATTACTTTGTACGATCCTATAACTGAGCGATTTTTTATTGGAAACCCAGATTTAAAGCCTTCATATATTGATAATTTAGACCTTAGACTTGAGAAGTACGGTGCTGGAGGAGACTTTTTTGCAGTAAGTGCTTTTGCTAAGCTATTTAAAGATCCAATTGAAATAAATGCAGTAAATCTAAACTCGCCCAACCAGCTAACAGGGAAAAACAATAAAAATGCCCAGCTGCTAGGTATGGAAATTGAATACAGAAAAGACTTTATTAAAACCGAGTTCTTCACGCTAAACTTTAATACCAATATATCTATTATTGAAGCCAAACAGAAAATGTCAGATGCAGAGTATCAAGGAAGGTTAATTATTGCTGAGGGCAGGCCTTTAAATGATACGAGAAAGCTTCAGGGACAATCTCCATATATGATAAATTCAGGTTTGAATTTTAAAATAAATAAAAGTAATTTAGAGGGGGGTCTTTTTTATAATGTTCAAGGAAAAACGTTAGAAGTAGTTGGTATAGGAATTGTGCCAGATGTTTATTCTGAACCATTCCACAGCCTAAATTACAGCATGCAAAAAAGTTTTGGAAAGGATCAAAGGCAATCTATAAAATTAACAATAGATAATATGTTGGGAGATATTAGAGAAAGTTTCTACAGTTTTTATGACCAACCTGAGTTACATTTTTCTAGGTTTAAACCTGGCACCTCATTTACTTTGACCTATAATTTAAAATTTTAAAGCGTTATTTTAAAAATTTGATTGGGCACTAGCTTTTTCTTACATCCTTTTACTAAAACGTTAAGAGATTAAATGAATATTAAGGACAATGTATTTATAAGTCTTATATTTACTAGTGACCTTAAATCTCAATCCAACCATGAATAACAAAGACATAAAGATCCTTTTAGTAGATGACGAACCGGATATATTACAGATAGTTAGCTATAATTTAGCTGCTGAGGGCTACCAGGTCTTTACCGCTAAAAATGGCCTAGAGGGCGTGGCTAAGGCTAAAAAAAAGCTACCCCATTTAATTATTATGGACGTCATGATGCCGGAGATGGACGGAATTGAAGCATGTGAAGCTATTCGCGCTACCCCTTCTTTAGAAAACACCATCATTACCTTTTTAACCGCTAGAGGTGAAGATTATTCACAGGTGGCAGGTTTTGATGCTGGTGCCGATGATTATATTACAAAACCTATAAAGCCCAAATTACTAGTTAGTAAAGTAAAGGCACTATTGAGAAGATTTAATGAAGGATCCGCTCCTATAGAGACTGAAGACATTACCACTGTAGGAGATTTAGTGATTAACAGGGAAGAGTATAAAATAGTTAACAAGGGAGTAGAAATAGTTTTGCCTAGAAAAGAGTTTGAGTTATTAGCACTTTTAGCTTCAAGACCAAATAAAGTATTTAAAAGAGAGGTTATTTTAGATAGTGTTTGGGGGAATGAAGTGGTAGTTGGAGGCAGAACCATAGATGTTCATATTAGAAAATTGAGAGAAAAAATAGGTGATGATAGTTTTAAAACTGTAAAAGGAGTTGGCTATAAGTTTGTACTTTAGTATTTATGGCGATTAAACTTAAAAAATCTTACCGTTTTGCCTTGCGGTCTTCACTGCTTATTTCTGTCCTTTTAAGTTTAGGGTTGTTTACCCTACTGTATCTGTTTAATATTAAAGAGCCCTTTGTATATCCATTATTTTTTCTCATTTCTTTTGCAATATCATTCCTTATTATTCAAATAAGGGTAGAGAAATTCATCTATAGAAGAATAAAAAAGATTTATGACGAGGTGTCATTATTAGAGTCTAGTACACTATTTAAAACGGCGGTAACCTCAGATATGAAAACACTCACTGAGGAAATAGGACGTTTTGCTCAAAACAAGAAAATTGAGATTGACACTTTAAGAATTAGAGAAGAATACAGAAAGGATTATTTAGGAAATGTATCTCATGAACTTAAGACTCCGCTTTTTACGGTTCAAGGCTACATACTCACGCTTTTAGATGGGGCTATGGGGGACAAAAAAGTAAGGGAGAAGTACCTGCAAAGAGCTGCTAAAGGGGTAGAGCGACTTATATATATAGTGAAAGATCTAGACCTCATTACCAAGCTAGAAGTAGGAGAACTCAATTTAGAACCTGTCTCTTTTGACATTGTAGTTTTGGTACAGCATGTATTTGAAATGCTTGAAATTAGAGCCAAGAAGAAGAGTATCACCATGTCTTTTAATTTAGTTTACAGCAGTCCCATTATGGTGACTGCTGATAGAGAAAAAATACAGCAGGTCGTTACCAATCTTATGGTAAATGCTATTAAGTACGGTCATGAAAATGGAACCACAGAGGTCAGTATTGAAAACCTGCTTAAGAATAAAGTGATTGTGAAGGTGACAGACAACGGAGAAGGGATTGCAAAGTCTCATTTCCCAAGGCTTTTTGAAAGATTTTATAGGGTAGACAAAAGTGGAAGCAGGGCAGAAGGTGGTTCCGGGTTAGGCTTGGCCATTGTAAAACATATTTTAGAAGCTCACGGAGAAAAAATATTTGTAGAGAGTGTGGTAGATGTAGGTTCAGAATTCTCCTTTACTTTAGAGAAGTCAGAAAAAAAATAATACATATATTTCCTTAACTTTGCAACTCTAAAAATACAGCAGTCTTGGGAAGTAAAAACAAATTAAAGAGGTTTAAAGAAAATGAAACGTTCCAAAACGTGTTTCAGCCAACCAGGGAAGAGGTTCTTAATAAAAGCCTAGGTAAAAAAGGGCAATGGAACACTTTTTTTGGTAATGAAAACCCAATAGTTTTGGAACTTGGTTGCGGAAAAGGAGAATATACATTAGGATTGGCTCAAAAATTTCCAGATAAAAATTTTATAGGAATAGATATTAAAGGCGCTCGGTTTTGGCGGGGTGCCAAAACCGCACTTGAGGAAACCCTCCCTAATGTGGCATTCATTAGAACCCAAATTGAACTCATAGATTATTTGTTTTTTGCGCATGAGGTGTCTGAAATTTGGATTACTTTCCCTGATCCTCAGATTAAATACAAAAGAGCCAAACACCGGCTTACCAATCCAGAATTTTTGGAGAAGTACAAATCTGTCCTAAAAGCAGAAGGCTGTGTTCATTTAAAGACAGATTCTGAATACATGCACGGTTATACCCTTGGCTTGTTGCAAGGAATGGGCCTTCCTATAGCTTACTCCAATCATGACGTGTATAAAAATGAAGGGAGCCCAGAAGAGATACTCAGCATTCAGACTTTCTATGAAAATCAGTATCTTGCAAAAGGAAAGGCTATCACCTATTTGCGTTTTAAATTCTCTTAGTGCAATAAGATGCTTATTCCATAGGGTTTGTAATAATTTTAATTTTTCTAAAGTTTTGAATAATAGCGCATTCACGGTTAGCTATTGTGATTTTTTTAAGTTTAGCGTTCAATATGTCTCACTTAATTGTACTTTTTTTTGTTACTTTCTCAGCAGCTTTTATGGCTACAGTACCCCCTGGGCTTTTGAATATGAGTGCCGCTAAAATTAGTGTAGAAAAAGGCCCAAATAATGCTTATATTTTCAGCCTTGGTGTTGTAATAGTGGTGCTTGTACAAGCCTATATTGCGGTGCTTATCTCTAAGTATTTGTTTAGTCACCCAGAGGTGATTAAGCTGTTAATGAAAGTGGCAGTAGGGATATTTTCTGTATTTGCTATATACTTCTTTGCATCGGCCATGGGCCAAAAAAGGCCCAAAGCTCATTTTTTAAAAGTTAAAAAAAGGAGCAGTTTTTATAAAGGTATGTTCTTGGCAGCGGTGAACCTTTTAAGCATTCCTTATTACAGCGGTTTAAATGCCATGTGGAAAGCTTCAGGTTGGATTTCTTTTGCTTTAGAAGATATTTTAGTCTTTATGTTAGCAGCAGCAGCAGGAACTTTTTCAGTCTTGTATTTATACATTGTATATTTTAAAAAATTACAAAAGAAAAACAGGACTTTTTCTTCTAGAGCCAACTATATTTTAGGAACCCTTATGTTGGTGTTGGTGGTTATTACGCTTTTTAGAATTTACTATGAAACACGCTAGCACCACCCTCTCTTTTTTTGATAAAGTATATGTTGTAGTGAGGCTTATTCCACATGGAAAAGTAACTACTTACGGCGCTATTGCTAGGTATTTAGGAGTGGCAGGATCTGCTAGAATAGTAGGCTGGGCTATGAATGCCTCTCACAGAGATATGAGCATTCCCGCCCACAGAGTAGTCAATAGGAATGGACTTTTAACAGGGAAGCATCACTTTGAGGGAACACTTCTCATGCAACAACTCTTAGAGAGCGAAGGAGTCCTCATTCAAGAGCATCAGATTATAGGATTAGCCAGCTACTTTTGGGATCCTAATTTGGCTTTACAATCTGAAGGATAAGCCTTATATTTGTAATTTAGAATGAGTTTAATTAGGGTATTTTCCCTATTTCATAGGCCAAGGCCTTAACACACCAGCATGCAAATAAAAAAGGCAGACGTTTTAGAGGCTTTATCAAAAATTAGTGCTCCGGGAGAAGGAGTCAATTTAGTAGAAAGTGGTGCGGTGACCAACATTCAAATTTTTGGAGATGAGGTGACGGTGGATATTTCCATAAGCAACCCTAGTTTACAGGCACGTAAGAAAACAGAGGTGGAGATTTTAAAGATCATTCACTCAGAGGTATACGAGAAAGCTAAAATCACAGTAAACGTGAAGGTGAACGCAGCTCCAACTGCTAAAACAAATGAAATTAAAGGAAAACCCATTGCGGGCATTCAAAATATTGTGGCCATTGCCTCAGGAAAAGGAGGAGTTGGTAAATCTACTGTTACGGCTAATTTGGCTGTTACTTTGGCAGGCATGGGCTTTAAAGTAGGCATTTTAGATGCAGATATTTATGGCCCCTCTATTCCCTTGATGTTTGATGTGGCTATGGAGAAACCTTTGGCGGTAACTATTGAAGGGAAATCTAAAATGAAGCCAGTAGAGAATTACGGTGTAAAGGTGCTTTCCATAGGCTTTTTTACACAGCCCAACCAGGCAGTTATTTGGCGTGGTCCAATGGCTGCAAAGGCCTTAAATCAGATGATTTTTGACGCCCACTGGGGAGAATTAGACTTTTTACTTCTAGACCTGCCTCCAGGCACAGGAGATATTCACTTGAGCATTATGCAGTCCTTACCAGTGACAGGCGCTGTTATTGTGAGTACTCCTCAGGAAGTTGCCTTGGCCGATGCCCGTAAGGGAGTGGCCATGTTTATGCAAGACGCTATTAATGTCCCTGTATTGGGTGTGGTAGAAAATATGGCTTATTTTACGCCAGAAGAATTGCCAGAAAATAAATATTATATATTTGGCAAAGAAGGAGCTAAAAACTTGGCTACAGACATGAATATTCCTTTTTTAGGGGAGCTTCCTTTAGTGCAAAGCATTAGAGAATCAGGAGACGTAGGACGCCCTGCAGCCCTTCAGGAGTCAGGACCTTTAAAAGCTGCTTTTGAAGAAATCACTAGAAATGTAGTGACCCAAGTGGTCTCTAGGCATACAGATTTACCTCCAACAGAGGCTATTAAAATTACTACTATGGCAGGTTGTTCTGCTGTAAAACCAAAGAAATAATGAGAGTTTTTCTCTATTAATGACTAAGCATTTTCTTAGCTAAAATGAACGCTTATGACTGCAGATGCATTAAAAATTCAAGTAGAAAAAGCCTTAGAAGAAATTAGGCCCTTTTTACAATCAGATGGGGGTGATATTTCTTTAGAAGGCATAGAAGAAGGCACTAGGGTAAAGGTGAAGCTTATGGGGGCTTGTGTGGGCTGTTCTGTAAACCAAATGACCCTTAAGAGTGGAGTAGAAATGACTATTAAAAAATATGCCCCCCAAATAGAGGAGGTGATTAACGTAGAGGCTTAAATTTTTTTTGATTAAACTGACAAATGTCATGGTGACTCTTTGCATATCTCTTTAACTTTGGAGCAACAAAAACCACCTTGTAAATTACCGAGCTTGCTTGGCTTGTTTTTAACACTGCTATGATTAAAACAGATATACTTATTATTGGTGCTGGACCTACTGGTCTTTTTGCCGTTTTTGAGGCGGGATTACTCAAATTAAAATGCCATATTATTGACGCTTTACCCATGCCAGGTGGCCAACTTTCAGAATTGTATCCTAAAAAACCCATTTATGATATTCCTGGTTTCCCAGAAGTATTGGCAGGAGACTTAGTAGACAACCTCATGGAACAAATTAAACCTTTTGTCCCCGGGTTTACCTTGGGTGAGCGAGCAGAAACTATAGAAAAACAAGAAGACGGCACTTTTATTGTAACTACAGATAAGGGAACCGCACACCACGCTAAGGTGGTGGCTATAGCTGGAGGCTTGGGAAGTTTTGAGCCTAAAAAACCACTGATTGCTGGCATTGAGCGCTTTGAAAATAATGGTTTGGCTTATATGATTAAAGATCCTGAGGTGTATAGAGATAAAAAAGTACTTATTTCTGGTGGGGGTGACTCAGCTTTGGACTGGTGTATTTTCTTAGCAAATGTGGCATCTGAGGTAACGCTGGTACACAGAAGAAATGAATTTAGAGGCGCCTTAGACTCTGTAGAAAAGGTACAAGATTTAAAAAACAAAGGCAAAAT
>Ga0105053_10012829_pt1 | contig 10024 bp, 7 predicted proteins | sample BON01_FD_78093 | JGI IMG/M metagenome (GOLD analysis project Ga0105053, IMG submission 78093) | Freshwater microbial communities from Lake Bonney liftoff mats and glacier meltwater in Antarctica - BON-01 | ecosystem: Environmental > Aquatic > Freshwater > Ice > Glacier meltwater | place: Lake...
GGAAGCTCGTGTGAAAGTGTGTAGAGGCGAGTCGCTCTCCGAGGCCGTGCTCGGTGTGTGGCGCCCGGCGCCCCTGCAAACGTCGCGAGCGCCGCCTTACCGGGCGCGCTTTGGCCGTTGGCGCGAAGAAAGATTTGGGCGGGCTCGATGTTTGACCTTGCGGTATAGTTTGTTGCTCTCTGTGTGGGTTGACCCATCCGCCAATCATATAGTTTATCTATCTATCTATCTATCTATCTACGTCGCCCCGCCCGTGGTCCAGGTGGAGGCGAAGCTGAACATATACGTTAAATAGTATGTCTATCTATCTATCTTGCTATTTATCTACGTCGTCCCGCCCGTGGTCCAGGTGGAGGCGACGCGCGTCCGCCGCGAGCGCGAGGCGTTGATCGGCAAAGTGGAGGCTGCGCTCTGGAAGCGTGAGCCCGACGCCCAGCCGCCGATGGGGCTCGCCACCATGAGCACCTCGGAGCTCCGCGCGGTGCTGGCCAAGCTCAACGGAGGAAAGGGAGCGGGCAACGCGGCCTAGGGGACGCGGCGTGGGAGGCGGCGTGACAGCCTCGGAGAGGCGCTGCGCGCAGCGCTCGCCGATTCAGCGGTAAAGGAGCGGGAAACGCGGCGAACGGGGCTTAGGCAGCACGGCGTTGGGGGGTTCACGGCGGGGTGAGCGGAAGGGAGGCCGGCATGGGTCTGCACAATGGTCTATATGGTAGGCGGGGGGGGGCGCAGCCGCGCAGCCAGCAGTCAGTAACCGGCGCGGGCTCGAGCCAGACTGCCGGCAAGCCCTCCCGGGTCAACCCGAGCCGGTCAGGCTGTTGTTGGGCGAGCCTGTTGGGCTGCAGTTGCAGGTTGCAGACGTGGCTGTGAGCTCCGCTGAGCGTTGGCGTTGTTGATGAGTTGTGGAATTGAATTAGAAGTTGAGCGGCGTCATGTTGATGTGTCTTATACGCATATGGATATGGCATATGTGTATGTGATATACATTTGGCATTTCGCATTTGGCATTTGGAATGTATACATGTATTATATATATGGATATTATGGTTTATGTGGATATAGATTTAGTGTATACGTGTAGACCGTGTAGCAGTGTTAGCGTGTAGCCTACGTCTACGTCCTACGTGTAGCAGCGTAGCAGCCGCGTGTGGTAGCATTTTGCATTTCGCATTTTTTTTATTAATGCACAGCGCGGCGGTTATAATATTTATTGTATATATATGTATATAATAGGTTGTTATATGGGTATCACGTACGTATTATAGGGTATAGGTATAATAGGAATAGTATTCAATACGACGAATAGGTATAGGTATAGGTATGTTGTGTTGTAATACTAGTAGTATATGTATATAGGTAAAGTGTAAAGTCCCTTAAAGTCGTGTGTCTTGGTGTTGTCTTGTAAAGTGTGAGTGTATGTGTATAGCTTTTAAAGCTGAAGTAGGCTAAAGCTTACATATACATATTACTGTTTGCTCTCTTCCCACCTCGTGTCGCCTCCCCTCCCACACATCCCACGACCTATACAATAGCCTACACACACTCAAACATAAACAGACACAAGCACAAGTGACAAGTCAGCAACACCAAAAGCCAAAAGTAGCAAAAGTTATTACCCTCAAAACCACCCGTCGCTTACCAAGATGAAACACGCTCTCTCTCTCTCACACCCACGCTCTTTACTCTTCATCTCTGCTCCAAAGCCCTCGCCGCCGGCCACCTCCAATAGCAGAGAGCACACTGCCCAACTCCGCAGCCGGGCTCAACAACGTGCAACGTCCACGCTGTATGCTGCGCTCGCCGACAGCGCACGGCGGCCGTTGACCCCAAAACACGCCTCGTATGATTACTGCGGTGCCGCCGCCGCTGCCGCCTGCTGCTTCTGCGATACGGAGGAGGGGTGGGGGTGGGGGTCGGTGTGTGGTGAAGGGTGCTGCCGGGAGGTTGAATGGGAAGTGGGCTGCGCGCAGAGGGAGAAGGCCGACGAAGGGGCGCGAACCTGGATGGGGAGGAAGAGCTTGAACTCTGGCGGAAGCTCCTCCTCGGAGTAGAGGCGGTCCGAAAAGTAGATCCTGCGGATGCGGCAATTCGCGTGGATCTGCACCCGGAGCGTCTCAATGTAGTTGGTGCCGTAGGCGCGCCGGGTGAAGTCGGACAGGTTGAACTGGATCTGGTTCCACCCCTCGTCCAGGCGCATGGGCATGGTGCAGATGAAGGGCTTGACACGCGTGGTGCTCTGGTAGTTGGACGCGCGGAACCGCCGGCGGACGTTCTTGTCGTCAAGCACCTGTACCTCGAACGTGAAGTACTTCTTCAACTGCGCAACGCCAGGGAGGGGGCGCCGGTCAGTCGCGGTTAACCCGAGGTGCGCGCCCTAAGCACGCGCGGCCACCACCGCCACGCGCGGAGCCCGCCCGCCTGCCAGTCACGCGCCCGCCGCGCTTTCGCGCCAGCGTCGGCGCGTGCGGCGCGCGGCGCGGCCTCAGCCCTCCTGGCCTCTTTGGCCAGCGGGCGCAGCGGCCAGACACCTCTGCAGTGCCCAGGCAGGGCGGGAGGCGGGCGCGAGCGCACGTTCTTGATGATCATGACCAGGAAGGGCAGCTTGATCCCCAGAGTCTTGTTCGCTTCGACAGGGCAAGTGATGAAGGTGGTTGAAATGTTCGTCGACATGATCTCCAGCACGGACGACTGAATGTCATTGTCTGTGATGCGCTTGATGTGCCCGTTCCGCACCTCCTTCTCCCAGATCTGCAGCGGCTTGCTGCCGATCGAGTACAAGATCGACAGGAAGCCCGACTGGAACGTGTTCTTGAACATGGCCGCTCGCGCAGCAGCGCGCAGCAGCGCTGGTGGCGCTAGCGGTAACTGTCGACGCTGGGCACCTGACGGTATTCCGCGCCTTTGAAAATTTGTAACGGCAAAGCCAGCCCGGCACCCGGCACCCGCGAAAACTAGATGCGGCTCGGCGCCGCGCCGATTGGCCTGCGGTCGGCGCCGGCACTGCCGAGCCACCTGCCAGACGCGCTGTTTCCGCGAGCGAGCCCGCGGTCGAGCCCGTCGGCGCCGCCGCGGCGGTCGCCGCGGGAGCCGACCAGCGAGCAGGCCTTTTCGCCGCGGCAGCTGCCCGCGGCGCTCTCGCCCCGCCGGGTGCGCGAGGGCGCCTCCTCGCCGACGTCGACCGAGCTCCGGGTCAACCGCTTGTACACCAGCAAGCAGGCGCCCAGCGCCGACTCGCGGCACGGGCACGTCGCCCTGCACACGCCTTCGGGTCGCGAGGAGGTGCGCGCGATGGCGAACCGCCTGCAGGGCGCGCTCAACGCTGGCGACTGCACGCACGCCGACGCCGTATGGTCGAGCGTCTTCTCGGAGCTGGTGCGCCAGGTGCAAGTCCACACGGCGGAGCGCGGCGAGCTGCTCGAGATGGTGCGGGCTCAGTATGAGGGCAAGGTCAAGGTGCTGCGCGAGAGGACGCGCAAACAGGAGGCGCAGCTCAAGAAGCTGCAGGTGGACTACAACGTCCTCTTTGGCGCCGGCGAGGACGAGCAGGGCGAGCCAGGATCCGCCGCGGTCGAGGCGGGGGCGGCTGGCGCCCCCCTGGACGCGGCGCCGGTGCCGGTGGTGGCCGGCCCGCGCGCAGGCACGCCGGGGCTCTCGGCCATTGCCGCGACCGCGCTCTCGCAGGGCCGGCGGGAGAAGCGGCTCCGGATGATGCTCGACGCTGGGCGCGCCATGCGCGCCGTCGACCGGGCCGAGCTGGGGCTGGCGCTGATGCAGTCCGACGGCGATGTGCGTGGCTGTGGGAATGTGATCGCCGAGCTGCTGGCGTCGCTGCCGACCGAGCAGCGCGCCACCCTGCTGGCCAAGGCGTTGCTCACGCTGCCGCCCACCGACGCAGTGTCCGCGTGGGCTATCATCGCGGACGGCTCCTCTGACCAGGCGCGGACGGGCATCTTTTCGGTGGTGGGGCGCCTCATGTCGGATGTGGAGCGCGAGGCGCAGCTCATCGAGATGATGGCGGCCGCGGAGCCCTCCTTGCGCGCGAACATCTCGGCGGGGATGCTCTCGAACCTGCCAACGGCCAACCGGCAGGACTCCATCGTGCGCATCTTGCGCAAGCTGCCGCGCCACGAGCGCACCTACATCCTGACCGACTCCTTCCATGAGGTTAACGCGACGGAGGTATCCATCTATCCATCCATCCATCTATCTATCTCATCTGTAGCCGGCAACCCTAGCCCTCACCCCCAACCCTGGCGCAGGCGGTCGACGTCGTGGCTGGCCGCCCGAGCGACATGGATAAGACGTATATATATATATATATATATATATATAATATCTATCTATACAAATGAGTACCTGCATACATCGGCCATACGAGCCCAACTCTCACGCCGACTCGTCCCCTGCAACAGGCGATCGACATCGTGGCCGGCCGCGCGAGCGACATGGAAAGGACGGACCGCGAGGACTTCTACGCCAAGCAGCTCGACACGCTCGCGGCCCCGGAGCGCACCGCTGTGTTGGAGCGCCACTTGGTGGCCATGCCCCTCGATATTCGCGGCAAGATGCTCTCGGAGGTGGCGGCCATGTGCACCGGGCCGGAGAGGACAAAGATCTGGAAGTCGCTCGGCGGCGCCGTGTTTGGCCAGGTCACGTCGCACGAGGGCTGAGGCGGAGAACCGCGCGTCTCCTCCCCGCCGCCACCGCCACCGCGCTCGGGGGAGGGCAAGCCGCCCGCGCGCAGGACGGGGTTCTTTTTCTTCTTCTTGACGAGGCAGGGTCGTCGTATGCTAACTGAAACTGAGGCTGCGGCCATTTTTGGGGGGTTAACACACTACACTATACGCGTGGGGTGGGGCGGGTGGGGAGCCGCCCGGGATGACTGCGGGGCGCGCGCGAACGAGCGCAGAAATAAATACTAAAATATATACACAGCACACATACACTCACATCACACTCGATCAGCGCAAACCCCGCATCCCGCCCCCCAGCGGGGCGGCAATATCCCGTCGAGCGCGCAGCCCAGGCCTAGCATTGTTCTAGAACAGCCAGGCCCGGGGGGGGGCGCAGATCGCCGGTCCACCGCGCCGCGCGCGTCACGCGGCGCACGCATCGCCTGTGTGTGCTCACTGTGGCCAGCCCAATGGCCCACCCATGCCCTAACCTACACATGTAAGAAGAAGGAGTGTGTTCGATTGCCGCCTCCGACGTCGCTAGGAGCGCGCGAGCCCCTGCGCGCTTCGACGAGCCGCGGAGAGAGCTCAGAAGAGCGCGGCCATCGAGCCGAGGAGCATGACTGCGAGGGAGGAGAGGAGCGGGAACTTGTGCTTGTTGGTCCTGTCGAAGATGGCCGGGAAGAAGGCCCGGAGCGCCCAGAGGTACACGGCGCCGGCGGCGGCCGTGAGCAGCAGCGAGATCAGCAGCGCCCAGCGCACTGCCGTGCGTGCCGTGCTGGCTATACGGCCGAACGCAAGGTTGACTGAAGAGGGGCAGCCGTCGGCGGTGGCGACGAGGCTGGGCCAGGCGTCCAACGAATAGAGCCGCAGCGCCGCTCCAGAGAGCTCAGAGACGGCGGCCACGGGCGAGTCGGCGTCGAGCGCGGTTGAGCGGTGCGCGGTGCGCGGGGTCGCCGCGTCGCGCGGCGCGAGCCACGAGACCATCGGTTTGCGAGGGCTGCAGCGGTCGTGGGCGCTGTGGGCGGGCGCCAAGCCGAAGCCAACGTCGACGGCCGGCATTGCGAGGGCCCCTGCGGCGGCCATTCGCGCCCAGTTGGCCTGGATCACGTCGATCGTATCCTCCGCTGCCGAGGCCAGGGCCCCGATCGTGGTGCAGGCCCACGGGCTCTCGAGCCAGAGACGCGTCTCGGCCGGGCAGCCGACGCACTCGTCCTGCGGCCCCGAGAGCAGCCCCGCCGCCTTGATGGGGAAGGTCTGCGCAATGTAGCTGGCGTGGCCGGCGCCCTGCGAGTGGCCGAGGATGATGATCTTGGACCAGATGATGAGATCGTCGCCGTTGAGGAAGGAGCCCCAGCCGTCCTCAGGCGTCATGGCGCGCAAGTGCAGCAGCAGCGCCGTGAGGCGGCCGACGATGGACTCTTCCGACGACACGTGCTGCCATAGGCCCGGCTCCGACTCCCCGCCAAAGACCGCGTTGGCGTGTGCGAGGAAGACACACTTTGCCACGTCGTTGGGGCTGACCGGGTGCGCGCTGGCGCACAGCGCATTGCGCTCGGCGTCGGTCTGGTTGAGCCAGAGGTAGGACAGGCCGATGGTCGGGCCCTGCTGCGAAAAGGCGTCCAAGAGGCACGAGGCGGCGGCGGGGTTGCTGGCCGTGCCGTGCAGGAAGACTCGGAGGGTCGGCCGAGCCGTGTCGGCTGGCCGGCCAATGACGAGGTGCGGCTCGTCGGACGAGTACGAGTGCGAGTCGCCTGTGCCCAGCACGATCGGAGGCGTGGCGCGCCCAGACGCGTCCGACGGCTTGACCGACCGCCAGTCGGCGCCGATGCACGCGCCCTCCTCCGCCACGCGCGTGCCGCTCACGACCGCGGCGGCCACGCCGGCGCACAGCAGAAGCCGTGCCGCGCGCGCCATCCCAATGTGCGGCGAGTTTGGCGCTGCAAAATAAAGTGTGGAACCAAAATAGACTTTATTAGGGCGGATTAGTAAGGGGTCCGTAACCGTCTTCTAACGCCATTCGTCTTGAAACCGCCCGGCGTGGGGCGCCGGCAGCTCCAGCGGCGGCCCACTGTTGCTTCCGATGGCCCGCGGAGGGCGGCCCGGCGAGAGCGCCGGCGGCTCCAGCGGCGGCCCCACGGTTCTGCAACGGACGGAGGCCAAGATGACGCAGATCGCCCGGGTGCTGCACCACCTTGGCGCCGGGGGCAGCGATGCCGGGCTGCTGGAGTCGGCTGCGAGCACTGGCGAGTCGGAGATCGAGGCGATCCTGAAGGAGGCGGCGGGCCGCGTGCGCCGGTTCCACGAGGCGTGCCAGGCCAAGGAGCAGCGCACGGCGCTCGAGGAAGCCGTCAAGGAGGTTGAGGGCAGGTACGAGGAGAAGCGCCTTTCGGCCCACACGCAGCTCGAGGAGTTCAAAAGGCGCGCCGAGAGCGCGACGGCGACGGCGCGGCAGGAGGCTGAGGCCAAGGTGCAGGTGCTCGCGCGTGACCTGGACAAGCTCAAGAAGGAGTTTGCGCTGCGGGCCAAGGCGTTTGGCGAGGCGAGCGAGGCTGCGGACCGCCGGGCGGCCGACGCGGCTGGCGACCTCGCGTCCCGCGCCGCGCGCGACGCCGACGCGCGACGGTCTGATGAGGTGTCCGAGGTGGTGCGCCAGCACAACGCCAAGTACAACGAGATGTTGCGGGAGCGGCTGCAGGCGGAGGAGAGCCTGCGCGTCGAGCTCGAGAAGGAGTGGGGCGCCAGGCTGGCCAACGCGGAGCGAGCCGGCGGCGGCGCGGCAGCGCAACTCGAGGCGCTCCGGCGCGAGGAGGCTGCGCGCGCGGCCGAGCAGGAGCGCGAGGGGCGCGCGGCGGCGCAGGAGCGCGCGCGCGCCGCCACCGAGGTGGAGCTTCTCAAGTGGGAGGCGATGGCAGCGGCTGAGCGCCACGGTCTGGCGGCGAGGGAGGCTGACGCGGCCGGCCGCGCCGCCGCCGAGATGGAGCGGAGTCTCCGGTCCGAGGTGCGCGAGGCGGCGGCGCGGGCCGAGGGCGCGGAGGCAGCGGCGGCCGCGGCGCGCGCGGAGCTCGAGCGGAGGTCGCTCGACGCGCGCGGTGCGCTCGCGGCGGCGCTCGAGGCTGCAGACAAGGAGGAGCGTGGTGCGACCGAGGCGCGTGCGGCCAACGCCGCCTTGGTCCAGGCGCTAGAGTCGCTGCGCAGTGAAGGCAGGGAGGAGGCCGAGGCGGCGCGCCGTGCGTTGGAGCAGCGCGAGGCGGCTGAGGCGGCGGCTGAGGCGGCGGCGCGCGCGCTGGTGGAGGCTGCGTCGTCGTCGTCGGGCGAGGCTACGCGGGCCCTCGAGGCTGAGCGGCTCGCTGCGGCGGGCACGCGTGCGGAGCTTGAGGCGTTGCGAGGGGCGGCGGCGCGGCTCTCTGAGGAGCTGGCGAGCAGGCAGGAGGCGGCGGCGGCGGCGGCGACGACGGGCGCGGAGGGGGCGGCGGCGCGGCGCGCGGTGGAGGGTCAGCTGGCCGAAGCTAGAGCGGCGGCCGAGGGAGCGAAGCGGGAGGGGGCGGCCGAGTTGGCGGCGGCGAGAGCTGAGGCGGGTCGCGCCATTGCTGAAGAGCGCAAGGCGAGCCAGGCGGCGGCGGCGGCGACGGCGCGCGATGCGCGCACGGCGCTCGAGGTGCAGGCTGCCAGGGCGGAGGCGCACGCAGTGGAGGCTGCGGCGGCGCAGGCCAGGACGGACGCGGAGGCGAGTGAGCTGCGGGCGCGGTGCGTGGCGCTGGAGGGGCGGTTGGGCGAGCAGACGGTAGACGAGAAGCAAAAGGCGGAGGCGGCGGCGAGGTTGCGTAAGCTGCAAGACGCGCTGCAGCGGGCGACGGCCGACGCCAACTCGCGCGGGCTCGCACTCGACGCAATGTCGCAACAGGCGGACAAGCACAAGAGGATGTGCGTGCATATATATATATATATATATATATATATATATATATATATATATGTATGTGTGTGTGTGTCAATGTATACATACATACATACATATGTATGTATATATACATACATACATATGTATACATATATATGTGTGTGTATATATATATATATATAGCCACCACACACAAACCATGTTGTTGTGCGCAGTCGATGCCACACATATATCCCGATATATAGGGTGCTGTTTCGCTGTTTCCCCCGACTACTCATCACAGCTGACCGTTCAGGCGGACAAGCAGAAGAGGATGTGCGTGTTACCACACACACAAACCATGTTGTTATGCCACACATATATCCCGATCTATAGGGTGCTCTTTCGCTGTTTCCCCCGACCACTGATCACAGCTGACCGTTTCGATCAGTGGTTCGGTCTCCAGGCTTTCACCCACGACCTCGTGGGTTCGACTCTTGATTCTGCTACATTCCCCTTTCTGGTTTGTGACACATGTCTCTGACACAAACGCGCCCTACTCTGCCTCACCACCCGCGCCCTCCGCATCACCGCACGCGTGTCTTCTTCCAGTACGAGGACGCCCCTACTCCCAGCGTCTCCATTACGCCCCTCTCCAACTCAAGCACGCCATGCATGCCCTGCTGATCCCCGTCCCATACGAGTTCGAAGGTGCATCCCCCTTCTCCCACGCACCCCCGCCTTCCGCATCGTCCTCCTCGAGGACGCAATCGTAACTCCCTTTTCCTAGTAGGAGCACTAGTAGTAGTAGTAGTAGTAGTGGTAGTAGTAGTACAAGTAGGAGGAGGAGGAGGAGGAGGAGGAGGAGTGGTTGTAGTGGTAGTGGTAGTAGTAGTAGTCTTAGCAGTAGTACTAGTACTAATACTAGTAGGTCGTAGTAGTAGTAGTACTAGTAGTAGTAGTAGTAGTAGTTAGTAGCAGTAGCAGTAGCAATAGCAGTAGTAGTCGTCGTCGTAGGAGTAGTAGTAGTAGTAGTCTTAGCAGTAGTACTAGTACTAGTACTAGTAAGTCGTAGTAGTAGTACTAGTACTAGTACTAGTAGGTCGTAGTAGCAGTAGCAGTAGTAGTAGTAGTAGTAGAAGTAATAGCAGCAGCAGTAGCAGCAGTCTCAGTTGTAGCAGTCGTAGTAGTAGTAGTAGTAGTAATAGTAGTAGAAGTAGTAGTAGTAGCTGCCGTAGCAGTCGCAGTAGTAGCTGCCGTCGCAGTAGTGTAACTCAACCACGCCTACCCGGGGGATGGCAGGGGAAAAGGAGGCTGGATGGATACGTATGTGTACATAGATATATGCAAGTAGATATAGATACATATTGGATAGATAGATAGATAGTTAGGTCAGAAAGGCGGGCTGTGTGTGTGTGTGTGTGTGTGTATATATATATATATATATATATATATATATATATATATATATTTA
>Ga0105053_10012830_pt1 | contig 10023 bp, 8 predicted proteins | sample BON01_FD_78093 | JGI IMG/M metagenome (GOLD analysis project Ga0105053, IMG submission 78093) | Freshwater microbial communities from Lake Bonney liftoff mats and glacier meltwater in Antarctica - BON-01 | ecosystem: Environmental > Aquatic > Freshwater > Ice > Glacier meltwater | place: Lake...
AGCGGGTTCTCTTCTTGGAGTCGCGCTTCGTTATCCAGACGCAATTCCCATTCTTCGTTGAGTCGTGCCGTGATCGCGGCCGTCACACGATGTTTCGCAAAATTAAGCGCGTAGAAACTCGCATCGATCGAGGTCGAACCGTAGTCCGCATCCTTATCCACGAATGTATAGCCCAGCGTCACCCCACCCCAATCAAAGTCGCGCCGCCCGACAATTTCGAAACCCGTGGTCGCGATATCCACGGCATTCGCGAAACGAGCCGTCACGCCACGACTGAAAGTCCAATCCACCAGATCATCGTCCTGCCGATAGAAGATCGCGGCTTCGGTTTGCCAACCGCCATAGGTTCCCGTGATGCCAAGTTCCACATTGCGACTCGTCTCCCGCCCCAAATTCGCATTGCCGCGAAACAGACCGCCGGTCGCGGATGAATTGATCGCCGTGTAACTCGGCACTTGAGTCGCTTCAACATAACTCAACGCGACTGACCTCGTGGCGCTCCCCGTAGCAAAGTGTCGCGCCAATTCCAACACCGGCGAGACCGCGCCGCTATCTCGATTCGTATCATCAAGGGTCACCCCTCCCAGCGCTTTCCAGGCCCCACCATCGCTCGCCGCCCATCGCCGTTCGCCCGCGAGAGCGAGTTTGAGCATCTGTCGAGTAGTGTAGCTCCCCGATTTCAGTGACGTGGATTCGATTTTATCCGACGCGACTTCGCCTCGATAAATTACCGCCCAATCACCACGCACCTCGCGACCCGAAACCGCGGCGCCGCGTAACCAGGTGGTGTGTTGGTAAGGATTATATTGTCCGGGAATGTGCCGGTTAAATTCGTAGTCGTCCTTATTGCGACGGTAGTAGGCACCCGCTTCAAAATACCCGCCCGCTTCGCGTTCGGCGCGATGGTTCAAAGTCATGAGCACCGTTTGCAGGTTTTCGGTCTCATCGACACCGTAAGGCGTGTAGAGATTGGGCCAGCCGAAGAACTTCGCTTGATAACCGATAAACAGATCGGTCTGCGCGCGATCCGTGCGCCATTGAGCGCGACCACCCACGCGCTCGAAATCGTGATCACCTTGCGGAATGGAACCATCCGCAGATGAGCGCGCGTATTCAGCATCAACCCCCAAGGTCGCGCCTCCGCTCAACTCACGCGCGTAGCCTTGATAGAGCTCTTGCCGATTCAGGTTACCCTCGCCGATGCCGAGCGAAAGTTGCCCGCGTGTGACGATCGGCTGCCACGCATAAGCAATCGTGCCCACATTCACATTCATGCTACCCAGAGCATTCGCCGCCCCAGTCAAAATATCCGGTGCGCCCAACATGACCGGCGGCACGGGGATTTCCGCGAAGTAGTGGCCCGTTTGCGGATCGAGAATCGTAAGGGTGCCGATGCGAAACCCCGTATTTTCAAACGTGCTTCCCCGAATTGACACATCCGCCTGCCCCTCGGCCATGTTTCGCCCCTGCACATCCACGAGTGGTTCATAGCGCAGCGCCGAGACCGGCATGGCGAAGGTCGAAACCGGCGCCTGATTCGCGATCCGGGGCGAATGAATCACCATCTCAGACAGTTCCACCGTAGTTTGGGCGGAAAGTGTCAGGCAGCTAGTCGCCAGAAAAATGGGCAAAGCGATTCTCATCAGGGCAGATGGGTAACAGCTGAATCCTCAAAAACAAGGACTAGTTATTGTTTTTCACAAATCACCTTAACAAGGCGCATTACTCGAGCGGAGTCCGGAATAGAGGCACAAAAAAGCCCGACCACATGGTGTCGGGCTGAAATTGTTGCGATGACGCGAAGCTTACTCCTTGCCGTCTTCGCCGATGGCTTCCACTGGGCACCCCTCAAGGGCTTCCATGCAAAGACCAACGTCTTCTTCGGTCTCAGGCTGCTTGTGCACGTAGGAATAGCCTCCCTCGTCGTGGCGTGTGAAGAACGCCGGAGCGGTCTCTCGACAAAGATCACAGTCGATGCATTGCTGATCGACATAGAATTTGCCTGATGCGTTTTCCTCCCATTTGTCAGTTTTGTCTGCCATAAGTTCTCATACTGACTGTTAACTTGCTGCCCGCTGTCAAGCGGTGTTCACCATAAATTGCGACATATTGCTCAGCTCGCAAACTAGAGCCCTTAACATAATCCTCCAAGCTGACTTGTGTTCGCCAGCGCAGGAGACTTAGGTGATCGCCACACATGCTCTCAGACCGACCCTATATGCGCAGTGACTACTCACAGCCCAAGACCACTGTCCTGGTGAAGTTGATCGTCGTCATCATTGTCGCCTTTCTTCTGCAAACGATCTGCCTGCGTTGGTTCGGTGCTGGTCAGGGATTCATGAGCGCCTTTGCCGTCACGATCGATGGACTCAAATCGGGCAAAGTGTGGACCCTACTCACCTACAGCTTTTTGCACAGCCCGGCGAATCTGATGCACATCGTGGGAAATCTGCTCGGCCTCTATTTCATCGGTCGGGTGTTGCTACCACTGATGGGTGACAAGCGCTTCCTCTATTTCTTCGGCACGGCTGTCCTGGCGGGAGGATTGGTCTGGACCATTACGCATTGGATCAATGGTGCTCACAACTACCTGATCGGCGCCTCCGCCGGAGTCACCGGACTGTTCATCATTTTCGCCTGCCTCTATCCCAATCGCCAGGTTACTTTTCTGCTCTTCTTTATCATCCCCGTCAGCCTCAAGCCCAAATATATGGCCTATGGCTTGATCGGGTTGGATCTGCTCGGATTCCTTTTTTATGAAGTCATGGGAGCAGTGTCTCCATTCGGCTTGGCCCACTCGGCCCACCTTGGCGGGATGATGACTGGCTGGCTCTACTTCCGCTATGTCCACAGCGAAAAATTAAGCGATTCGAGTTTTGAACTGCCCAAATGGGCCAAGAAGCCCCCCCCTACTGTTTCGCCTAAATACAAAGTAAACGTCGGTAATAAAACCGATCTAAAAGCAGAGGTCGATCGCATCCTCGATAAGATCAACAGCAAGGGCTTCGGCTCTCTTACCGCTGAGGAAAAAAAGGTGCTCGACGATGCCCGTGACAATATGAGCCGCCCCTAGCACCCACGTTTTTTGCTCTGGCGATCAGCAATCGATGAAACATTTTCGTCCCTTTCGAATCCAAAGACACTCCATGATATTTTTTTCGCGTTTCTCCCGCCCCGTTTCGGCGCTACTTCTGGTGGGGCTCCTCGCCACGGCCACCCAGGCGGTCACCGACCGCAAGTTCACCACCTCGCCGACCCTCGCCAAAGAAGTGCGCGTGATGGTGGATATGATGACGCAACTTCACTATAATCGCGATGCGGTGCACAGCAGCGACTACGCCGGAGTCGTCAGCGAATATATGGGCAATTTGGATGGGCAGCGGCTCTTCTTTCTCCAGAGCGACGAACGAGAGTTTGAAAACCAATACAACTCCGGCCTCTTCTGGGAGTTGAAGAAACTCGGCAACATCGATGCCGCCTACAAGATATTCATCCGCTACGAGCAACGAGTTGAAGAGCGGGCCAACTGGGTATTCAACTACCTCGACAACACAGAGCCCGATTTCACCGATGAAGACCGTTACCAATATGATCGGCGCGATATCCCTTGGCCCACCAATCAAGCCGCTGCGGATGAGCTCTGGAGGACGAGAATCGAATACGAACTCATCGCCGAGCTTCTGAACGACAAGACGCCAGATGAGGCCAAAGAAAAGGTGCGCAAGCGTTACCACCGTATGCTCAAAAACGTCGCCGATATCGAAGGTGACGAACTCGCCGAACTCTACCTCTCGACCATCGCCGGGCTCTACGATCCTCACTCCACTTATTTTTCCGCCGATACTTACGAAGACTTCGCTATCCAGATGAAACTCGAGCTTGTCGGCATCGGCGCACTCCTGAGTATGGAAGACGGTTACTGTGTAATTAAGGAAATCGTGCCGGGTGGTCCTGTTGATATAGGCAACCTTCTCGAACCCAATGACCGCATCCTCGCAGTCGCCCAAGGTGAAGGCGAATCAGTCGAAATCATCGGCATGAAGCTGCGTAAAATCGTAAAAATGATTCGCGGTGAAAAAGGCACGAATGTGCACCTCACGATTCAACCCGCCAATGCTGATGATGCTACCCGACGCGAAGTCATCATCACCCGCGACGTCGTAAAATTAAATTCCGCACGAGCTCACGCCGCGGTGTTCCAAGTGCCCAGTGAAGACGGCATCAATGTGCCCATCGGCGTGATTAGCCTGCCCTCTTTTTACGCCGCGGAAGATGATGGTGATCCTGAAACGGCGGACTCTATCGCCTCTCGCGACGTCGCTACGTTGATCGATCAACTCAAGGCCGCCGGCATCAAAGGCATGGTGCTTGACCTGCGGCGCAACGGCGGGGGCTTTCTCTCCGAAGCGATTAATGTAACTGGACTCTTCATCAAACAAGGTCCGGTAGTGCAGGTGAAGGATTACGCCGGACAAATCCAAGTGGACAATGATGAGGACGCCTCCATCGCCTACGATGGACCTCTTGCCGTGCTGGTTGATCGCTTCAGCGCATCCGCCTCCGAGATCGTCGCCGGAGCGTTACAAAATTACGGGCGCGCGGTGGTCGTTGGTGATAGTTCCACCCACGGCAAAGGTTCGGTGCAAACTGTCGTAGAGATGAAACGTTATGTGCCTCAGTTTACTCGCTCACCGCTCAAAACAGGGGCGGCTAAACTCACGATCCAAAAATACTATTTGCCCAACGGAAACTCCACTCAGCTCAAGGGTGTGATTCCCGATATCATCCTTCCCTCGATCGGAGATTTTCTCAAAATCGGCGAACGCGATTTGCCACACGCTTTGGTCTGGGATGAAATCCCCACCAGTAACCCCAAAGGCAGCCCGCTCGATCTGCACCTTCTCAGCCTGCTTCGTAATACCAGCGATCAACGCCGACATAACCTTCCCGAATTCGAATACCTACGCGAAAGTGTAGATTGGTTCAAAAACCGTCAGGAAGAGAAGCTGATCTCCCTGAATCTTGATGCACGACTGACCCGCAAAGAGCAGGACAAGACCTTCCGCGACATCATGAAGGAAACCAAAGAGGAACTCGCAAAGCACGATTACACTTTCGAGGAATTCCGAATCGTGCCGAAGCCTCCCGCCCGCATCAAAGCCGAGCCCACCTCCGAGGAAGAGAAAAACAGCGAAATCCTCAGCACCGACGACAACGATTCGTATGCCAAGGTGGACATCCATCTACGCGAAACCCTTCGCGTGATCAGCGACGCGATCTCTCTGGCCAAGACTCAAAATGAATGGGCCAGCAATCGCCAACCTCTCACCGCAATCAGCGACGATCAGGGGTGAACCGAGCATTCCAAGAGGCTGCCCAAATAACGCCTGCATGAAGGCAGAGTCGGTTACGTGTCCGCCGTAGCCTTGGCGAAGGCCGGATCCTTTACCGACCTATATGCGTGGTCGAAGGCCGTTCGGGATAAACCGCCTCAACGCTTAATTTTTCCGTGGTCTCAATGGCCGCAGCGTCTCACTTCCAAGCGAAGACAAAGCGTTCACGCTCTGTGAGGTCGGCGACAAATTCGTGGCGGGCATAGGCAGCCCGCGTGAACATTTCCTCTAAGGCTGCTCGCTGAGCAATACCCGTCTCCATCGCAAGCAAACCACCAGGCGCGAGGTAATCGTATGCTTCGCGGATGAGGATCTCATACGACTCAAGTCCTGACTCTGACCCACCAGGCGTCAGCGCAATCCGCGGTTCAAAATCTTTCACCTCGGTCAATGTCTCCTCGGTTTCTTGTTCAGAAAGATATGGAGGATTCGAAACAATCAGATCGAAGGTCGCGCCGCTCTCAATCGCGGCAAACCAATCCGACTCCCTCACCTCCACGCGAGCAGTGAAATTGAGTGCAGTCGCGTTTTCTTTGGCGATTGCGACTGCGTCTGGGCTGATATCAGTCGCGAGCACTTTAGCTTCGGTGTAATGCTGCGCGAGTGATAACGCCAACGCACCAGAACCCGTCCCCAGATCAAGAATAGTCTTAGGAGGTTCAGGCAGCTTCTCCACGATTTGCGCGGCAAGATGCTCTGTCTCCGGACGCGGAATCAGCGCGCGGCGATCGACCTTCAGTTCCACGCCGAAAAACTCGGTCGTGCCCACGATATATTGGAGCGGCTCACGTAATCCGCGACGGCGCACCAGTGGGCGAATCTTTTCCAGATCCTCCTCTACCAGCGGTCGCTCAAATTGCAGATACAATTGCATGCGAGGCAAGCCCAGCGCATGCCCCACCAAATGCTCCGCATTGAGCCGAGCATTCTCGACTCCCTTCCCCTTGAGGAAGTCCGTCGTTTTTTGAATAATATCCAGAACCGTGAGCATAATTGTTTATAATTTCAACTGAAGGGGTCAGGCCGATTAATGTTAATTAATCATCCACATATGATGAGATTTTGCGATAAAGGGCTCGATAGAACAAGAACGAGTAATTTAATTAACATTAATCGGCCTGACCCCTTATATGTAAACTGCATGAGGATTGGTTCATAGCCGATCGCTCAATGCGGCTAGCTTTTGAGCGTGGTCGGCTCGTTGGAGCGCGGTAATCAGCTGTTCAATATCTCCTTCCATCACTTCAGGGAGGCTTTGCAACGTCAGGCCGATGCGATGGTCGGTCACTCGGTTCTGCGGAAAATTGTAAGTGCGAATGCGTTCACTGCGATCACCGGAGCCGATTTGGTCGCGCCGTTCGCTCGCATACTTGGCTTTCTCTTCATCCTGCTTTTGTTGTAGTAAGCGTGAACGCAGCACGGTCATCGCCCGCGCCTTATTCTTGATCTGCGAACGTTCATCGGAGCATACCACAATCAGTCCAGTCGGCTTGTAGATGATCTGCACCGCCGAATCGGTCGTATTCACGCCCTGCCCTCCCGGACCACTCGCCCGGCAGACGGAAATATCCAAATCCTGGGGATCGATCTCTATATCCACTTCTTCCGCCTCTGGGAGGACAGCCACGGTGATCGTAGAAGTATGGATGCGACTATTCGCTTCGGTGACGGGCACCCGTTGCACGCGATGAACACCGCTTTCGTATTTAAGTTGGCGATAAACATCAGTGCCCGTGACCAGAAAAATAACTTCCTTCATGCCACCGCGCTCGGTCGGGCTGCTACTCATCGGTTGAATCTTCCAGCCCATTCGCTCGAAGTATTTAGCATAGGCACGATAGAGCTCACCGGCAAACAGGCTCGCCTCATCCCCACCGGTGCCCGCGCGTATTTCTACGACGGTATCGCGTGAGTCGGTCGGATCGGATGGGATCATTGCACCGAGAATTGAAGCATCAAGCTCTGCCAACTCCTGCTGCATTTCCGGCAGCTCCGAAGCGGCGAGTTCCTGTAATTCAGGATCGGACTGACCCTCTTTTGAGAGCGTGACGGCCTCCGCGATATTGATCTGCAATTTCTGGTAGCGTCCATGCGCATCGAGCAATTCACTCAGGCGCTGCTGCTCGCGGCCGACGTCGGCCGCATGGCGTGGATCGTTATAAAACGACGGATTCCCCATCTCGGCGGTGAGTTCTTCGTAACGGTTTTGAAAAGGGAAAATATCAGGCAGGGCTTCCATACGGGAAAAGAGAGAATGATTTGTGAATTGCGTGAACCGCGAGATGCGGCTTCTAAGTAATATCTAAGCTTACGATGGGAACGACCCTATCGATGCTGATTCGCAATGCCTGCAACACTTTTCACGCAAAACACCATCGCCTGTATTTGGGATTTCGACAAGACGCTAATCCCAGGTTATATGCAGGCCCCCCTCTTTCGCCGCCATGGAGTCGATGAAAACACGTTCTGGGCCGAGACCAATGCCCTGCAGGAAAACTACCGGCAGCGCGGCTACAATATCTCCGGCGAGATCAGCTATCTGAACCACCTGCTCACTTACGTGCTCGCGGGAAAATTTGGCCGACTCAACAATCGGAAGCTCAAGCAATACGGCGCCGAGATCGAATTCTACCCCGGCTTACCCGACTTTTTTGATCTCGCCAAAACCTACGTCCGCGAGAAACCAGAGTATCTCAAGCACGAGATTCAGTTGGAGCACTATATTGTGAGCACTGGTCTCGCCGAAATGGTTCGAGGTAGCGCTATCGCCAAGCATGTTGATGGTATCTGGGGCTGCGAATTCATTGAGAATCCACTCCAGCCCGGATTTCTCAATCAGCATGAAATGACCATTTCCGCTGAAGCGGTCATCGCGCAGATCGGCATGGTGATCGACAACACGACCAAGACGCGCGCGCTCTACGAAATCAACAAGGGCACGAATAAGAATTCCAGCATCGACGTAAACTCCAACGTGAATCCGGAAGATCGGCGCATTCCTTTTCAGAACATGATCTACATCGCCGATGGCCCTAGCGACATCCCGAGCTTCTCGGTAGTCAAGGGCGGTGGTGGACGCACTTACGGCGTTTACAACCCCGATCATAGTGGCGAGTTCGAGCAAAACGACCGCCTGCTCCAGGCAGCCCGCATCCACGGCTATGGACCCGCCGATTACACCGCGAAGAGCAGCACCGCGCGCTGGCTGCGCATGCATCTGCACTCGATGTGCGACCGCGTAGTCGCAGACCGCGAGCTGGCCGTTTCCCAAAAGACATCCCGCCCACCGCGGCATCTGAATATGACTCCCGAGGAAGAGGCAGCGCAACGCGCCTCGAAAGAGCCCAAGCAAAGCTCGTTTCTGGGAGAGTAAGCCACCCCTGTCGATACGAGGACTCTTGGTAATCAGCAAAAAAATCAGAGCGGATGACGACATGCCCAACGACCGCTATCGCGTGATCCTCGCGGGTTTCGGACGCTCTAGGCATGTCGTTGGTCGATTACTCAAGGCCAATAATTTCGAGACCATCTTTCTCGATCACGATACCAGCCAAGTAGAGTTGCTGCGCTAACTTGGCCTCAAGGTATACTATGGGGATGCCATGCGTCTGCAGCTCTTGCACGCCGCTGAAGCCGATCACGCCCATCTGTTCATCATCACCATTGCCGATCGCCGCAAATCCCTCGCAATGGTCAAACTCCTCCCAAAACACTTTCCTCGCCTCAAGATTCTCGTCCGGGCCGTAGATCGCCCCTAGGCTTACGATCTTGTAAAATCTGGAGTGAAACACATTTATTTGGAAGCCCTCGGTAGCTACCTCGATCTAGGCGCAGAAGCATTGCACCAATTGAGTCTCAGCCAAAATCAGGCCCTCCGTCATCACGATCAACCTGCGTTGGAGGATTTCGCGAACCTGAGTGACGACGAAACCACCTATTCCAGTCGCGCTCGCAAGCACACCAGCCATTTGGATAGGCTACTGCGAGCTGATCTTGAACAGCTTCCTAAAACTGAAGCTACGGTCGGGAAGCCACCGCCTTCAAACGACGCCTCCCGAGATTGAAGCGGCTTATCCAGCCAATCCCTTCAAATCATTCAGCCCCTTGGGGCTCACAACAGCGTAATCGAAAACGCCATCCGTCCACACCGCGGCAACGGAATCACTCATCGCGAGGAAATAGGGCTTAGATTTAGCCAGCAAAGGTCCACGGCTCACTTTGCGAGGCATCACATAAAGATGATACCACGTGCCATCGCGATTGAAGCACAGCTCGATCGCTTCGCGTTCACCACATTTTACCGTGCGGCAACCACCGGCCTTCATCTCATTGAAGCTGAGCTCCAAACCACTCATGGAATGCAGATCAGAGCTGGCGAGCTTAACCAGTGCTTCTTCCATCCCCTGACCCTGTGGCGGATGATGACCACCATTATGCATGTCGTTGACCGCAAATTCGGCGTAGTTGTGCTGGGCGGCTTGGACCTTTTGCCCCAGCCACACTTCACTTACCGCAAAGACCACAATGACACTCGCGGCGAGAGCTAACCACGCGCCGAGGTGCCGACGACGTGGCGGCGCTTTCTGGGAAACTTTGCCTCCAGCCAAAATCTGTTCGCGCAGGCCAGCAG
>Ga0105053_10012836_pt1 | contig 10022 bp, 8 predicted proteins | sample BON01_FD_78093 | JGI IMG/M metagenome (GOLD analysis project Ga0105053, IMG submission 78093) | Freshwater microbial communities from Lake Bonney liftoff mats and glacier meltwater in Antarctica - BON-01 | ecosystem: Environmental > Aquatic > Freshwater > Ice > Glacier meltwater | place: Lake...
GCCCGGTTATCGCGCCGCGTTTGGGACGCGGAGGTCGCAGGTTCGAATCCTGCCACCCCGACCAAGAAAATCCGATCACTTATGTGATCGGATTTTTTGTTTTTGGCGGTATAGTGCCGAAGGCACTTAATCCGGGAAAAACAAAAAATACGGACAGGCGCTAGCCCCTGTCGGATTATCTTGAGCACCGACCTCTAAACAGGTTCACCGAACACAGTGAGGTAATCGTGGAGGGAGCCTCAATTTTATCTTGTAGGTGGTTTGGAGAGGAGCTTAATGCATGTACATTGAACGCAGTGAGGTAAGGTTAAGACATTATAAGAGATGTCAATTGAAGCACAACTTTTCTCAAAATTACTAACAATCAGTTGGGTTCCATACCCCTCAAGGGCCAAAAAAACTGACGATTCGATAGATTTTTGCTGATTATTTGCATATTCTTACTTTGCAATGTTAAAATTTATTAAATCTATAATTTTAACCATATATATTACGATATATTTAATAAGTTTGATAAGGATTAATCAAAAAACAAATCTAAAAAACCTTTATTAATATGAAAAAGTCAGTATTTATTTTGATGGCTGCAATGTTATTGAATGTGGTTCAAGTCTTTGCCACCGATCCCCAAAAGGGCGAAACAAAATCAGCAAAGGCGGTTACGACCCAGATTTTCCAATTGTTGAGTGACAATATTATTCCCGATGAGATTCGGGGCGCAACAGCCGAGGTACGTATTGCATTGGACAATGGTGATTATTTACGGGTTCTAAGTGTTAAAACAGATAACGAAGCTCTGGGGACCTATATTCGCAATAGTATCGATTTTCAGAAAGTTTCTAAAGGAACTTTCGAGCAGGGAGTGATATATCGCATTCCTTTAGAAGTCAGTAAAAAGGGAAGTATTCTGTAAGCTGATCTAATCAAATAATAGTAAAAGGCCCCTGAATGTATTTCAGGGGCCTTTTGATTTTTACGGAGAACTATAATACTTTTTTGAAAGCTACTTCAGCTAATGTTCGAGTATTATTTTATAATTTTTGATCGGCATTGCATAGCGCTATAATAAAGCCATATTGTAGTTTGTGGCTTTTAACTGAGTATTAATGATTTTCCGATGAATGTGCATTGGTATTTATTCCAAAAAATGTATTGTAATTAACAACTTCTTCGGATTTATTGCTCCTTTTCAGTTTAGTAATCAAATAAGGAATGTAGGTGATAGCCACCATAGTAATTCCTGTAACAACTAGCACCACTGGGTTAACGAAAAATTCGCTGAAAGAAAAAATACTAATAATCAAAATGGTGGAAAACGGCATTGAACAAGCCAAAATATTAACGGCAAAGTTAATATCGAAGGTGGGCTTTTTCTGTTCGTCCTTTTCCTCCAATGTACTTACAGCACTCATATGGGCAAACGGCCAAAAGCTGCAGGCACTCTGTGGGAATACCACAACAAATAAAATCATTGGGGCGGCCAATGCTGGGAACAGGAAAACAAAAATAGCCGACAGTAAAAAGGTGATACCGGCGCGTCTCATCAAAAGTGAAAAGATAAAGCCGAATTCCCTAAATTTTATACGTACCGCCATACCAATAAAAAGGAGTACCAAGGGTGTCATAATTAAGCTCATTTTAACTATGGTATTCTCCAAGAACTCAGGAAAGGAGCTAAGTGTTAGTCCAAATCCCAATAATACCATGGCTACAATTATAACCAGGTTAATAGGTTCATTCAGCATTGAAACAAACAGGCCTTTTAACTTGCTCGAAGTAGTTGCCACCAAATCTTTTACTGCCCTGGCATGATACCAGTGCATTCCTAACATATACAAAAGAATAAGGACAAAGATTTTATTGCCAACGTCTGCCAATGCGGCCAAGGCCAAATATTCATCCCCCAAATAAACTATGATAAAGGGAAAACAGGAGAGTCCTGGTGCCAAAGAGGGGAGGAGCATTGTCAATGTTCTTTTTTTTGCTCCTTCATTGTTAGGTAGTGATGATGCCAATAGGTACTTAGTGGCTATGGCCATTATAAAATTAAATACCAAAGCCATAAGGGGAAAAACCAATAACGACCCTTTCAGTTCAATTTTTAGTAGTGCCACAAATATTGTAGCTGGCAATGCTACGCTAAGTATCAAGGTCTTAATGCCTTTAAGATCTTCCTTCGCTACCTTTTTTTGTAGCAATAGACCCAGACCTATGATCAGTAGGAGTTCTAATGTTTTTTGTAAAGCATAATTCATATTATAGGTTCTTAATAATTCATTATTCCGTTCGGAGGTTTCTGTAATAAAAAACCCAACAAAAGTTGGATCATAAAAACATCGAGACAACGTTCCTATAGATCCAACTCGTGGGTAAACTCAACTTAAACCAATACTTTTTCGAGGGCTTTTGTAAAAAGCTTCATCTCGTCCATGGTGCCCATACTTACTCGACACCAATTTTTACCCATTATCTCAAAGGCACGTACACCTACTTTCTGGGCTGTCATTTTTTCAAGAAAAGCCTTTCCTTCCATTTCTATTGGGAAGATTATAAAGCTAGTATAGGACGGAATGTACTCAAAGCCCATTTTATCCAAGCTTTGGTAGACATATTCTCTACATGCAGCGTTGAGCTTTCTGGACTTGTCCTGAAAGGCCACATCATCCATACTGGCAGTAGCGGCAAAAACTGAGGTGTATGCTATGCCCATACCACCGCGAGTAATCTTTTCAAGTCTAGCCAAGGTCGATTCCAAAGCAACAATATAACCTACGCGTAGACCTGCCATACCGTGTATTTTTGAGAATGTACGGGCTATTATAACGTCCTTGCCTTCATTTACTAGCGATACCACACTTTTCTTTGCTGCATCACCTAAAAAGCCCAAATAGGCCTCATCAACAAAAACAGGGACCTTTTCGGAGACCCTGGAGCAGAAATCCACCAATTCCGCATGATCGGTCATTGCCCCGGTAGGATTGTTAGGGTTGCAGATATATACCAATTTTGTGTCTTTATCTATGGCAGCTTCCATTCCCTTAAGGTCATGTGACCAATCTGCCTTGCAGGGAACGGACTTCCAGCTAGCTCCTGTGGCCTCAGCAACCCGTATCAATGACATATAGGTGGGATCTGCAGAAACTACGTTTCCTCCTTCTGCAAAAAAGACCATGGCTGTTTTTTCCAAAAGATCTGATGATCCAGGCCCCATCATGATATTTTTTGCGTCCACACCTTCTTTATCAGCTATTTTGCCAATCAGGTCAAAAAGTTCGAACCAAGGGTAACGATTGCCTTTATATGCTACTTTCTGTAAGGCTGCAATAGCTTTTGGGGATGGTCCATAAGGATTTTCGTTGGCATTCAATTTTGCATCCAATACCGGAATCTCACGATAATTATCTGGTAAAAATTCCTTAAAAAAGGGTGTGTAAATGGCATTGCCTTGGGCATCAAGTGTCAATGTTGGTTTGGCCATCTCGGAGATTCCAAAACTCAATTGAGGCATTACCATTGCGCCTGCGGCTGTTAAGGCACCCCTTTTTAACCATGCTCTTCTGTCTAATGTTTTCATAATGTTATAAATTTTAAGTTTAAGTGTTTAAGTATTAGTTACTTTCAACCGGATCGGCATTTGCCCCCAAGTTTCCTGAAGCGACTATCGTATTGTCCGCAGCGCTTAAGTAGATATTGATATGGGCATCCAGATCTAAGAGCCCATCATAAAATGAAGTATCGCTGATGACATAAAATTTATTGTCATTCAACTCTCCAGTATCGCCAGAAACAGTATCCAATGTTAGTAGGGTTGTTGTTTCCACACCTGTGGCACCTTCTAAAATGAGTGCCGGATGTTGTTGGCCTTCAATGGTATTGTAGAGGGAAACCTGAACAAGTGTTCTGTTTAGGGTGCCTTTCCAAAAAACCACACGCCCATATACATTGGACCCACTGGGGTCGGCAGCATCAATGGTATATGCGGTATATTTAAGTAAGGTGCCCCCGCCTTCGGCAACCTCTAGTGCCGCTTCCGGCATTTCTTGCTCACAAGAAGCAATAAAGAAAACAAGAAATATCAAACTAATAATTTTTATAGATGTATGTGTCATATCTTTTATTTTTTATAGCGTTAACAGTTTAGAATCCGAAGCTCAGCCTTGCGAAATAGTATGCCCCGTTTGAACCTTGCTGATAGTTGGAGTAGAGATAGAACCCTCTTTCTTCAGCTCTTAGAATATCTGGGTATTTATTGAAGATGTTATTGCCCCCTACAGTTAATGCAAGCTTATCGGTAAAGTTGTAGGTAATTCCTATATCGGTAACAAATTGAGAAGAGAAGGTTTGATCGGAATATCCCTCTGAACCATCATTTAAAGTTCGGAAAGTGTTGTCCAATGAGGTTACTTCTCCAAAATAGGACCCCCTTAGCATCCCTGACCATTTCCCAAAGGAATAGGTTCCGGAACCAATAAAAGTGGTGTTCGGGGTGCCTGACTCAAATTGCCCTATGGAAGAGCGGTTTACATATTTCCCTTCCAATTCCTCATCTGTCAAAACAGTGTTTAAATCGGGTACACTAGCCCCTTCAAAGGTATTTTCACGAAGTACCCCGGAAAGTGTTAGGCCTAAAATTCCTTCCCCGACCCGTTCTCTGTAATTAGCGACTATTTCAATACCCTTGGTGCTAATATCACCTCCATTGATTCTAAAACTTGCTAATCCGGAACCAATTATAGGTTCCAGTGCAGGAGCCTCGGTTGCATCAAAATTATCGGTTTCGAAAATACGATCCTTGATGTCGATCTTATACGCATCCACGGTAAGGTCTATTTTGTTAAAAAGACGAGTAGTAAAGCCGAAACTAAAATTGGTGGATTGTTCTTGCCTAAGGGCTTGTATACCAATTGCTCTGGCCGCACTACTTGTATTTGGATAAAGTGTGCCGTCAAAAGGATCAAGACCTACAAAGAAAGTAAAGGTGTGCGAATAATTTAATTCTTGCAGGGAAGGAGCTCTAAAGCCGGTACTTAAGGATCCCCTTAGGGCAAAGTTATCCATGATGGAATAGCGGGTTGCTACTTTTCCGGTAAATACATCCCCAAAATCAGAATAGTTTTCGGTACGTAGTGCACCGGTCAACAACCATTTTTCGGTAACATCAAGTTCAGCATCCAAATAGGCGGCAGTAACTGAGCGAAATTCGTTGGCTTCGTTCTCAGGTGCAAAACCCCTGAAACACTGACAGTTTGGACTGTAAAACTTATTAATATTGGTGCTGGCCTCACCATATGGAAGTACTACGGGACTGCCGTCTGCATTTACGATAGGTTCAGAGTTTAGATCTTCTAATGGAAAACCATCTGGTCCCAATAGCGCTTCATTATCTTTGGTTGCGGTATAAACACCGGCATCACCTATGGCATAGCTTTCAGGCTGGCCTGCCTCAATCTGGTAGTTTTCGACCCGCAATTCCACTCCTATTGCAACGTTGAGCCCTGAAAATATGTCATCAAAATATTTTGATACATCAAAATTGGTAGTATTTTGATAAAAACTGTGTGTTCCTAAATCCATTGTGGTAGGGGATGCGGATTGAAGGCTTGCGTTGAAGGTATTGAACATGTCATACTTCATTTTGTTTCTTCCAAAGGTGTTGCTGAAATCAAAATTAAAATCGCCTATGGTGCCTTCTATTCCCCCTGTAAAGGCAATATTAGTTTGGGTACTTGCAATTTGTGGCCTAAATCCATTGGGGTACAGATCAAAATTGGCTCGGTCAGCCTGTGCAGCTCTACGGTAAAAGCAGCTGTACCCAGCAACGTATTTATAGCCAAAATCACCAAAAGAATAAAAATTTAGATCATCATTAATTGGCAATGCCATATTGTAGGCCACTACACCGAGATTGGACGCCGCTGTACCTGCATAGGAGGAAAAATCCTTGGCAGTAAGGCCTCTCGCATCCGAAAGTCCGGCATCTGTCCTAAGTTCATCGGCCAGTGCGGTATTGCCAGAAGCCTGTGCCGCCACTAGTTCTGGGTTGGTTATGATAATATTCCCTTGGGCATCGGTACGCTCGTTGTTAAGGTATGCATCCCCATAAGGAGAGGCATTACTTATATTGGGGCGAATTGTTGCTTCTGCCTGGCGGTAAAGTCCTGTAAGGTTTAAGTAGCCACCCTCTTCGAAAGAGACCCCATAATTTCCTGCCAATTGATAATTGATGCCATCTGGTTCTGTATCTTGCAACAAAGCCTGATTATCTTCACTGACATCCGTGCCGCTAAGATCTGGGGCGGAATTTGGGAATCCGCCCACAGTAAAATTTCCAGTAAACTCTCCCGTGCCCTTTTTTAATACCACGTTCATTACACCGGCAATTGCATCGGAACCGTATTGAGCCGAGGCTCCGTCCCTTAAAATTTCGACCCTTTCAATGGCATCCGGGACTAGGAAGCTCATATCGGTGGCGTTCGCAGCAGATCCTGTTTGTGAACCCGCCAAAAGTGCCGAGGTATGCCTTCTTTTGCCATTTACGAGTACCAACATTTGGTTTGGGGCAAGACCACGAAGGGTTGGCGGATCCACAGCGGATGAAAGATCTCCACCCTGTGACCGAAAGGCACTAAAAGAGGGTGCTGAAGCAACCAGCATCTGCGCCAGGTCCATCTGTGGCATATTAATGGCCTGCTCCTTTATATTTATAACATCAACTGGGGCAGTGGTTTCCAATTTTGTCCTACCCTTACTTCTGGAGCCTATAACAATAGTTTCCATTAACATTTCGGCAGCTTCCGGAAGGGTTACTGTAATATTGGTTCTTCCACCGATAAGAATTTCTTTATTGGCGTAACCTAAAGATGATAATAATAATACTGCGTCGGATTCCGCGTCAATGGCAAAATTTCCGTCAAAATCCGATATACTTCCTTTAGTGGTACCCTTGATAACTACATTCACGCCTGGTAGGGGGGTACCGACTTCATCTGTAACTTTTCCTGATACAGTAATTTGTTGGGCGTTCATCGCAAGCATACTGAATAGTGCGAGTGATAGTATTAGAGCTTTCTTCATATACAATAGTTTAAGGTAGTTAGTAAACAATGTTTTAGGCATACCAATTTCAATCGTTTCCATGGCAATGGAAAAATCAATAGTACACTGGGCAAAAGGAAAGTTCCGGATACTTAACCATCAAAAAACAACTTGTTTTTGTTGTTAAATGACTTTACAAATTTAACGATACATTATGATAAACAAAAGTTCGGATATCTTCTAAAACCTTGTATTATAGATAGTTATATAGGTAAAACTAAACATATAAATATTTTTAATCGAAATTTCTAACGATATGTCAGCTTTTGAAAATTCTGAAGAATAAAAGCTATCAATATGATAGATTATCGAAATAATTCATTTTTATCATTATGATAAAAACGCTCTTGTTAAAAATGAATTAAAATCAATTAAATATATTTTTACTTGTCATATTATTAGTGTTTTTTGTAAAATGTTAAATTTAATTTAGTTAAAATGGCTATTTTAAAGAATAAACTGAATATAATGCAACTCATATTTGTTGAAAACAGACCGATAAATGCTCTTCATTAACTTAATGGTACAAAACCATATGATGAATAAATTGGATGGATATATTTAGGCTTTAAGTTTGTGGGCCGATAAGGTTTAGCTGTTAAATACAAATATTTTCAACATTCTGGATTAATAAAATTGGAATGGAGGTCCAATACCTTGTTAGGATGGTGGTGCTCCATATAATTCATTCAATGCCAGGGGAAGATTGTTTTTGAATGATTAAAAAACCTGTAAGCAAGGATATCCTAGCCACTTAAACACCAAAACTTCATAGAATATAATCGGTAATGCTAAATTCTGGAGTTGTCGCGGTTTTTAATGCCTTCCTTACTACTTACAGGAATAAGATTAGTATTCTTTGATTTTAATTTTTTGTAAATGGTACATACATATATATGTATATGAATATTTTTTACAGAAAATATCCTAGAATTGGCTGTCAAGGCCCAGAGCGAAAAAGATTAGCCCTGCCGATTATATGAAAGTCAAGGATATTGGATGCCCGGCCTATACTTTATTATATAGATACCACAAACCTGTTGTCAAAGAAGAAGAAATATTTAAGGGAAAAATTGGCACATGACTTCTTATTGGTATTTCTTACGGATGTAAACCTTCCATTTCCATTTGCTGGATGAGGTTAATTGAGGGTAAAGGAAATTTTCCGAAGTCCTTACAAATAGAAGTTATCTGTGATTTGCCTTTGTTGTTATAAAAAAGTTTCACAAATGACCATCATATGTAAATCTATTTTTCCAAAAACTGAACTATAGTTAGTTTAATGTGAAATTTCGGAACATATCAATAGTCATATTTAATTGTTTTTATCAAAATGCCAGATATTTTGATTTGAAAGAACAGAAGCTAAGTAGACTAATAAAAAAGTGCTAAAATAGTTTTTAGCAATATGAAAAATCCTACTTCTTATAAATAACATAAAATTATTTTTACATCATTTTATTATCATATAATTAGTGTTTTTCATTAAATGATGAATTAAATTTACTGAAATCAATATTTATCAGAATAAAAGGCAACTTTCTGCAGCGGATATTGTTTTAAGAACAGACTTGAATGGTCTTGATAATGTAAAATTGACCAAGATGAAGGACAGAATAGATGAAATGGATTTCAAAATTTTAAGTTTACTGGCAGACAATGCACAGATGCCCTATACCGAGGTAGCTAAGAAGGCAGGTATTTCACCAGGTACTGTCCATGCAAGAACGAAAAAAATGATAAACCTTGGGCTGATAAAGGGTGCAACCCTTAATCTGGACTACAGTAAGATAGGTTGGAAAATGACTATTTTTTTAGGTGTTTATCTGCGTGAAAGTTTTATGTACAAACAGGTTATTGAAGCTCTACAAAAGGTACCAGAGGTGGTTAAAATTCACCACAGTACTGGCAAGTATGATATATTTCTGAAAATGCATGCTAAGGACAGTATGCACTACAGGGATATTTACCAAGATACTATTTTAACCATAGACGGGATAAAGGGTGTTGAATCGTTTATGTCCGTTGAGGAAAATATGAGCCGACATATTTCTTTTGAGTAATTTATAATTCTCCAGCTCTTAAGTTGCCATAAGAGCTAAAGATAGGTGAACTATTAGTCCATACGTTTGGAATAGGATAAAGGCTCAGAGAATAAGGTGATTTTAATGAATATTATCCACGATGAACTAGTGCAGCCACCGAAAAATATTGGCACCAGTGTTATTATTAATTAATAGTTATCCAGGGGAGAAACACCTCCAAGAACCCCTCCCCAATTAATGAACCCAAACTACCGTAAAGGATTCTACATATTTTTCAATTCCGCCACCAAATCCGTCAAGGCGGCCTTGGCGTCACCGAAAAGCATAGAGGTTTTGGAATTATAGAACAATTCATTCTCTATCCCGGCATAACCTGCATTCATACTACGTTTGTTTACGATGATATGTTTGGCATTTTCAACATCCAAAATTGGCATACCGTAAATAGGACTCGCTGGATTGTTATGGGCGGCAGGGTTAACAACATCATTAGCTCCAACAACCAGTACTATATCGGTATTGCTAAATTGGGGATTAATATCTTCCATTTCAACCAACATATTGTATTCCACGTTGGATTCGGCCAATAGCACATTCATATGTCCCGGCATACGTCCAGCTACAGGATGTATCGCATACTTTACATTTACCCCTTTTTTTGTCAATAGCTCTTCCAACTCGTGAATTACATGTTGTGCTTGTGCAACTGCCAAGCCGTAGCCTGGAACTATGACCACATTGTTGGAGTAGTTCATCATTATAGCCGCATCGCTGGGGTTGGTGCTCTTTATTGATCCTAGGGTCTTATTTTCTCCAGCGATTGCTGCAGCTCCCCCAAAAGCTCCAAAAATAACGGACCCTAAGGTTCTATTCATGGCCTTA
>Ga0105053_10012841_pt1 | contig 10020 bp, 14 predicted proteins | sample BON01_FD_78093 | JGI IMG/M metagenome (GOLD analysis project Ga0105053, IMG submission 78093) | Freshwater microbial communities from Lake Bonney liftoff mats and glacier meltwater in Antarctica - BON-01 | ecosystem: Environmental > Aquatic > Freshwater > Ice > Glacier meltwater | place: Lake...
CACTACTGTGCAAGTAGCAACCCCACCAACTGCCAGTGAGTTCCAAGGAGGAATCATTGGCGTCACTCTGAGACCCGTGTCTGGAGCTGATTTGATAAGCCCGATCACTGCACTTGCTACACACCAATGACAAGAAATGCATCGCAGCGAGCATTATAGGTACACACGCATTACCTAGTTTATCCGAGAGGCAAGGTAACGATGGTTGATAGAGTTGGCCACGAAACACCAGGACAGAGAGTGGAAATATTTACATATACTATATACTTAATATTCAGTATCACTCATGTAAATACGCATACACATACACATGCTCTCCTCTCTCTCCTTCTTCTTGACTAAGAGCTCGGCGCATCACTGAATGATGCGAAAGGCCTTGTGCCTGCATCGATTTCCATGGGGTGTTTCCTAGAGTGCAATTCTACATCATATGTCTGTACGATTATGTAATTAAAACATTCTCTCTATCTCTGTCTAAGCTCAGGGTGAGGGGTTGACTGCAAGTTCTGGCCATTTGCTTTTGGCCTCATGACATATTGTCGTTATAGTGATTGCAAGTTTGCTGTCTGATAGGGAGCCATCAGTTGTGAATTGGCTGCGAGAACAGTGGTTCAATAATAATAAACTTTCTCTCCTATATAGTCAACCAGATAGGGACGAGGGGTTCCTAGAGGTGAAAGAAGCAGAAGCAAAAGAGCAGCACAAAAGCATCATCGGTGCACTCAAAGCCAGTGCTCTGAAGTGGGAATTTGAGCATATTATCTTTGCCGTGGGTAACCACAGATCGGTGGTTGAGAGCGACTTCTACACCAAGCTCAAAAAGCTAGATGTACAAGAAGGAAAAAAGACAAGCTCTTCGCTGATCATGTGACACAGGTATGTGAAGCGCCCAATCGGGTGATTGTGTCCTTCATCCAGCAGGTGCAAGGAGGTACCAGGCCAACCACAGAGGAATCGAGGGAAAACATTGGGCACCATGTGCACGCTTGAGGAGATAGAGAGTGGAACACACGCTTGTAAAGCGTCAAAGCTGGGGCCCGTCGAACGATGGTGGACACAGGATGGTAAACTGGGAATCACAATCCAAGACCCCCCCCCAGAGTCTGGAAGACGGACACAATTATTGTATTTTACTTATTCGTATTGCATTCAGTCACGTGTCTGAAAACTTGTCACTTCGCTGCGTGTTTTACGTCACCATGAACATCTATTTCTGTTTCAAGTTTCTATATTAACACTGCACGTGATGTCGTCACGGTTTTGCTTATATTTGCTAAATATTTATCACTTTACATACACATTTTCACATGCACATACAGAGGCACACGCACACACGCACACATGTACAATCAGCACACAAGAGGAATGGCGACAACCAGGCACAGGAGCCTGGTTGAGAGGGGCTGAAGAAAGGCGTCTGTTAGAGACAAAGAAAGGCCTTGCAAACAAAGCAAAAAAAAATTGAGGAAAAAAACGATATTCACAAAACTAAAGAACAGGATTCGAGCACATGGAGCCTGCAGCAAAACAACTGAGCTATTTTTTACGAAGCAATAAAAGCAACATCAAATCTTGGCTTGGATTTTAGTCCTTATCTTGGATTAGTCTTTATCTCGGATTTTAGTCCTTATCTTGGATTAGTGCTTAGCTCAGAATTTAGTCCTTATCTTGGATTACCCTTTATCTCGGATTTTAGTGCATATCTTGGATTAGTCCTTAGATTGGATTTTAGACCTTATCTTGGATTAGTCCTTAATTCTGATTTTAATCCTTGTCTTGGATTAGTCCTTATCTCGGGGTTTAGTCCTTATCTTGGATTAGCCCTTAGGTCGGATTTTAGATCTTATCTTGGATTAGTCCTTAGATTGGATTTTAGTCCTTATCTTAGATTAGTCCTTACCTTGGATTTTCGTCCTTATCTTGGATTAGCCCTTAGGTCGGATTTTATGCCTTATCTTGGATTAGTCCTTAGGTCGGATTTTATGCCTTATCTTGGATTAGTCCTTAGTTCGGATTTTAGTCCTTATCTTGGATTAGTCCTTATCTCGGATTTTAGTCCTTACCTTGGATTAGACCTTATTTTTGATTTTCGTCCTTATCTTAGCCCTTACCTTGGAGTTTAGTCCTTACCTTGGATTATTCCTTATCTCGGATTAGTCCTCATCTCAGATTTTAGACCTTATCTTGGATTAGTCCTGAACTCAGATTTTAGTCCTTACATAGGAGTTTAGTCTTTACCTCAGATTTTAGTCCTTATCTTGGATTAGTCCTTACCTCGGAGTTTAGTCCTTATCTTGGATTAGTCCTTAGGTCAGATTTTAGTCCTTATCTTGAATTCGTCCTGAAGTCAGATTCTAGTCCTTTTCTTGGATTAGTCCTTATTTTGGATTTAGTCCTTATCTTGGATTGAAACTTACCTCGGATTTTTGTCCTTATCTTGAGTTAGTCCTTTCCTCGGATCTTAGTACTTATCTTGGATTAGTCCTTACTTCGGATTTTAGAACTTATCTTGGATTAGTCCTTTCCTCGGATTTTAGTCCTTATCTTGGATTAGTCCTTAGGTCGGAATTCAGACCTTATCTTGAATTATTCCTTTCCTCAGATTGTAGTCCTCATCTGGGATTAGTCCTTATCTCTAGTCCTTATATCAGATTTTAGTCCCCATCTTGGATTAGTCCTTACATTGGATTTTAGACCTTATCTTGGATTAGTCCTTACCTCGGATTTTAGTCCTTATCTTGGATTAGTCCTTAGGTCGGATTTTAAACCTTATCTTGGAAAAGTCCTTACCTCGGATTTTAGTCCTTATTTTGGAAAAGTCTTTACCTCGGGGTTTAGTCCTTATCTTGAATTAGTCCTTAGGTCGGATTTTAGCATCTCGGATTTTAGTTCTTATTTCGGATTTTAGTCCTTATCTTGGATTAGTCCTTACCTTGGATTTTAGTCCTTATCTTGGAATAGAACTTATTTCGGATTTTAAACCTTATCTTGGATGAGAACTTATGTGGGGTTTTAGTCCTTATCTTGGATTAGTCCTTATCTCGGATTTTAGTACTTGTCTTGTATCAGTTTTTACCTCGGATTTTAGTCCTTACCTTGCATTAGTCCTTACCTCGGATTTTAATCCTTATCTTGGATTAGTGCTTACCTCGGATTTTAGTCCTTATCTTGAATTCGTCCTTAAGTTAGATTTGGGGAGGCATCCACTAATATTTCTATGGCACGTGGGAAGCAAACTCCATGCTGTGACAGGATTCAGGAAAGTTTATGCTGTAAAAGTATTTGAGTGACAAACCAAGTCCATGGAGGCAAAGGACAGGTTTCGGGATGGGTGTGGCAGGGATTACGGCAACAACTACCCAAAATAGGCAAGATACAATCAGCATGGTGTTGGCTGTGCAGAATAGCGTGGGAGGCCCGAGGCGAGAGCACTGACGGTCTGGTGGTTGAAACATATGGTCACATCATGAGTGCAGGCTGCAAAGGGATGTCAACTACAGTTACGGGTGCCCACCACTCCATCTAGAGGAACCTGTATGACAGCATGCATGCTGCACAAAAACCAAGAAGCAAGCTCAAGTTTGTCACACTTGACAAAGAAAGTGACATGAGCACGCTGTGGCGACCAGAAGTGTTTCTAAGAATCTGCAGTGAGGAAATCTCTGGCGGAGAATGCACAAGCAACAGACTTGACAATATCAATAAAAAGTCACGTGACTCGGTGCAACCTTGATACAGTGTCTTGTTTCGTACACTGTTTCCGGGGCAGGCGATAAGATGGGGTCGCAATCGATGAGGTTCTGCTGGGTGGTCAACAGACAGGGATAAGGGGTTTAGAGAGGTGAAAGAAGTAGAAGCAATTGAGTAGTACCAAAGCATCATCAGTGCGCTCAGAGCAAGTGCTCCGACGTGGGAATTTGAGCAGATCAACTTTATTGTGGGCAACCGCGGATCTGTTGTGCAAACCACCGATAATCTCAAATCTAGAATATAAGATTTGAGCGCATAGACCCTCAATGAAGGGTACTAAACTACTATCTATAGTAATAAAAGCAATCATCATCATCATAGAAAGCGACTTTTACACCAAGCTCAAAAAGCTTGATGTACAAGAAAGAAAGAAAGACAAACTCTTTGCCGATCGATTGACGCAGGTATGTAAAGTGCACGATCAGGTGATTCTGTCCTTCCTCCAGCAAGTGCAAGGACTTGTGAAGCCAACTATACAGAGATCGAGGGAGGACACTGGGCACAATGTGCACGTGTAAGGAGATGCAAAGAGGAACACACGCTCACAGAGCGTCAAAGTTGGGGCCATCGAATGATTTTTTTGAAGACTATATCAACGAATATAAGTCACAGATTTACTTATATTCGTTGGTATTTATCACGTTCTCACACGCGCTCATAGAGGCACACACACACAAGCACACATGTATGATTCGCGCACAAGAGGAATGGCAGCAGCCAGGCACAGGCCCTGAGCCTGGTTGGGAAGATTGGAAAGAGGGTTTTGTTAACGACAACAGCCTGGCACACACCAAAAAAGATGGATGAAAAAAGATGAATGACAGCACACTGAGATCTCAAATCTAAAAAGATTCAAGCAAATAGAGCTTCCAGGAAAGCTACTAGACTGTTTTTTGTAGAGTAATAAAAACAACATCAATTTGGCTGTTCAGACAGTTAAAATTTCATTGGGCTGCTCTGGACGGGGAGAGACGGGAGGGAGAAACAAGTGTGATTGAAACAAGAGAAAGCAATTGCTGGATGGGCACAGAAATAGGCATGCTCGGAGGCTATGGGTTTCAGGGCCAAGTGACGGAAGAAAATGGTTCAGACAACAAAGTCAAAATGGGCGCAGGACATATTGAAAAGGAAACAGGAAAAACAGCAGTGTAAAGTGGGATGAGAGAAGGAGGGCTCCGGCTCGAATCAGCCTGAATTGGTAGTGTTTTATATAGCACTGCGTGACACGTTGATAGAGAAGCCGATGCTGTATATGTGTGACGACAAGTCGTTATTAAAAACAGTTAATAGGTGGATTGGTGAAGGTGGAAATGCAACGTTGGTGGGGTGAAGGTGGAAAGGCAACGTTGGTGGGGCACCTGACATGGATATTTTGGCAGCAGGCTATTGACATACTACGAAAGAGAATTGCAACGGGAACAGCAACTTTCTTGGTGAATGTGACAGCACATCGAAGAGAACCAGCGACTGAAGGAACCAACACCCTTATGGATAAGGCTCATTCAGATCTGAAGGTGGGCAAGAAATGGTGCCAATAGACGAATCAAGCAGTCTTCACATGGGAAAACCCTTGCTGCGAGGCAGGGTAATCAAATTCTCAAGATTGTTACTCGACACTTAATAATAACTTGAATGATGCAGCAGGAAGAGGGGCGGTTGAGAATGGAATGCCAACACATGAAGAGAAGATGATGAATGCTTGGAGACAGGTAAGCACTACTCAGGCGACGATACGAAAGATGGTGTAAAGGTGATGACATAGAAGACTGCACACACAATTGACGATGTGAAGTATCGTACTACAGCTTGCTGAAGGCCTTGCAGCAAATCTTGACACACTTGGATTGATGCAACAAAACTTGAAACACTTGGATTCATGACAGAAAGTTTGAGATTGTGCGTTCAAGCTAGGAAAGAGCAACACAATATTAATTACCCTGCATATGACACGTGGACAGCAGACTTCATGTTACGGCAAAGTGAAAGTAGAGCGTTCTTAGGGAAGTATTTGAATTATCCGCACGTTCTCTGAAAATACAAAAGGCACGAATTTATGGTAATCGCAGGGATGATTCCGATAGCCAAATTGCTTGCAAACATCAAACAGCAATCAGATGTAGGCTGCAGACTAAGCAAAAGGGCACGAGAGCAGCGCAGTGCAATCACTGACAATTTGCCCGTGGAGACGTACGGCACATGGGTAGCGGATTCCATGTTGAAACAGGATGCAGGAAAGTTTATACTGGAACAGTGTTGAAGCAACAAAAAAAGTCCATTTTATTACACATTTACAGACGCGAATATATAGGCACACACGCACAAGCACACGTTTGTGATCAATGCACAGGAGGAATGGTGAGAACCAGGCACAGGAGCCTGATTCGAAGAGGCGAAGGTAGTTTTTCAAGAGACAAAGGCCTAGAACATACACACGTGCAAACACATAACAATAGTTTCAAGACGACGGCATGCCGTGTCACTACTTTTTTGCATAGTGAGGACGTTGAACCATTCTGTAAAAGGTCGAGATGCGATTTGAAAAGACATGAATGCTGAGGTCAATTTCGTGACCTCAACTCCGTTCGTAGCACCGCTGCTCGCATTCTGATCCTCACTAATTTTCGTCATCTTACTCGATTCAACTCTTGTCTCCACAACTGTATCAGCACCAGGGTAAACTCCAGCTCCGGATCTGTCTTTGACGCTTCACCTTCACTCTCACTCATCGCTAGCCAGAGACACTCCGCCGAGTCCACCGGACAGCGGCGCTGTGTTGAGTCCACCAGACTGCGACACGATGCGCTGGACACGAAGCACTGGTGAACCGCATTCCACCAGACTGCGGGACAAAATCTTTGACGTGATTATTTCCGAAGAATGATTCAAAATCCTCAAAATAAAATAAAGAATGACAGCACACTGAGAACTCACTCGAAAGAATTTTATGCGAATAGAGCTTCTACCAAAGCTATTTGATTATTTTTTGTGAAGTAACAAAAGCAACGTCAATTAAATAGAAATATAGAAATACATGTTCATAGTGACGTAAAAGCCAGCAGTAAAGCGACAATTCTTAGACACATGACAGAATCAAATACAAAACAAGTAAAATACAATAAATGTGTCCGTTTCCAGATTCTGGGGGGGGCCTTGGATTGTGGTTCCCAGTCTGCTCTCCTGATACTTCTTTCGCTCTTTCGCTCTTTGACACCCTGTGAGTTTTTTTCCCTCTATATATCTCCTGTGTCACATGATGGCGAAGAGTCTGTCGTTTCCTCCTTCATGTACATCAAGCTTTTCAAGCCATCTGTAAAAGTCGCTCCACAACTGAGCCGCGGTTGCCCACAACAAAGTTGATCTGCTCAAATACCCACGTCGTGACAGCTGCTCTGAGCGCACCGATGATACTTTTGTGCTGCTCATTCGCATCTGCTTCTTTCACCTTCAGGAACCCCTCGTTCCTGTTTGTTGGCCATTTAAATTCTAAAGTATATACGATCCGATCTATAGAGCCTTATTGATTGCACACACGTGACCATTGGTCGTTTGCCCCAGAAACGATCCATGCATAAGGACACTGCCAGGCTGGATTCAGGTTGTAACGTTTTTTAAAAACAAAGAGAGACAGTACAAATAAAAAGTCAAGAGGGACGGTCTTGAATTTTTTGACTGGCATTGTCACCTCCATTTTCATGTGCCTTCTCCGCCAGAGTGTTCCTCGCTGCAGATTCTTAGAAACTCTTCTTCTCTGCACAGCGTGCTCATTACACTTTCTTTGTCAAGCTTGACAAATTTGAGTTGACAAATTCGAGCCTGCTTTTTGGATTTTCTGCAGCATGCATGCTGTCATACAGGTGCCACCAGATGGAGTGGTGCACAGCCGTACCTGTTGTTGCCATCCCGGCTTCACAGCCTGCACTGTTGATGTGACCATACGTTTCATTCGCCAGACCGTCAGTGCTTTCACTTCGGGCCTCTTGCATTATTATACTCGGGTTACATCTTAAATCGACTTGTTGTCTTCGTTTGCTGATTTGTTTCTAAGCTCCTGTTACACGATCGCGGTGCTTGTGCACCTCCTCTTCTACTGATCCTCGTCTAATCGCTGCTATTTCATGTCGACTTTCAGTCTCCATACTTGACCTTGCCTCCTTCCCCGTGAGGCTCTTGCCACGTGAAAACTGCTCGATTTATCTTGTCGTGCCATTCTGAGTCCATGGGAACATCTTTGCTTGAAACAGCCTTGCCTGCTTGAATGTTGGCTTCTTCATTCGCAGGTTCTACTCAATGCACGTTCACGTGTACCAACAAAGTCGCTGCTCCTGCTGTTTAATCAGTTTGCTTTCCCAGGCTTTTTCCCGATTGCTTCCCGTAAAATGTCTGCGTCTGGTGCTCCTACTAACGTTGCTCTTCCACCTTCGCTTATCCATTTTTTCACAGCCTTCAGCAGTGCATGGCTGTCACAACAGTAAAGCATGGGCTTTGACTCTGGGTGTTGCGTGACGCCAAGACAAGCGCTACAAGTTCAAGACAGTTCGAGCTGGATCATTTCTCTTCGCATCCCATCTACATCTGCTTCCTTACCGTTTTCCTCCCGAGATTCACGTATCCTGCTCCCATTTCCCCTCCTTTTTGACTAGATCCATCACCCGCTGTGACTTTGTCTCGGAAACCGTAACCTCATTGTCTGCCAATCTCTGTGCCTATTCAACATTCTCGCTCGATACCTGTGAGAAGTACCTGGCATTCGCTTTTTTTGCCCCATACCTTTGTTGCTGTCAACAACGCCTGAGTTTTCTTTTTTCGTGACAATGAGGTCTATGTGAACCCAGCATGAAGCTTGATCCTCGCTCACTGCCATTTTGATATTGCATTGCTTCCACCAAGACCTGCATTGTACGCTCTACCCGCGATATGCATTCTTTTTGCTTTTCTTCCTTTGAGGGTGCTCCTCTTTCAAGTTCGTTTCATTATAGTCAGAGAAGATCTTTGTCTCTCTGAGCTCAAATGAGCGGATTTTCTGGTTCCAGGCATGTGGTCAAATCCTCCGTCGTGATGATTCTTGCTTCATCCACTCGCTTCTTCTATATTAGCGATGAGTCTTTGATTCTCACGAAACCACCTGCTGGAATCTGTTGGTCCAGGAACCAAGTCTTTCCTATTACTAGTTGTGTTTCTTGCTCAGGAATAAGGTCAGGATTATTTATAGACTGTGGTATTGAGGTCGCTCAGCTTTCCATGACGTGTCCTACGCATTAACTCCAAACTTTTCTTGTCGATTGGGGTTCTGACTATTAGGGCATGATGTGTTGAGTTTTGCCTCGAGGGCTCGATCTCTTTACTCCATTCACTGTGCAGCAGCGTTAGCGTCTGTTCAAGCTCATTGTCACAACATTTTCAATCTTCATCCAGAGTGAATTCCGTAGGCGCCAAGCGATGCGCGACTAAGTGGCCACGTGTGCTTTGGCTGCTATCCGAATCCTCTGCTCTTTCCTCGTGCTGTCCTCTGCATGCCAGTCTCGACTTTGATGTACCACCAGTCAGCAGAGGGCTCGTCGAGACTCTCAGCGATGTGGAGTTTGTCTTGCACTACAACACACTACAACAAACCAGAACACACCGCAACACACCGCAACACAATGCAAAACACTGCAACACGCGGCAACACACTGCTGCATACTGACACACACGACAACACACTGCAGCATACTGCAACACACTGCAACACTTACGTGCCACCAGTCGATAGAGGGCTCATCGAGACTCACAGCAATGTAAATACTGCACACTGCAATACATTACCAAATACTGCAACACACTGCAGCACACTGCAACACACTGCAGGATACCGCAACATACCGCAACATACCGAAACATACCGCAACATACCGCAACACATTGCAACACGCTGCAACACTTACGCGCCACTAGCCAGTAGAGGGCTTGTCAATGCTCACAACGATGTGGAGTTTGTCTTACACTGTCATGCACAGCAAACACTGCAGTACACTGCAACACACTGCAACACACTGCAACATACTGCAATATACTGCAACATACTGCAGCATACGGGCAACTGCAATGCACTGCAGCATACTGCAACACGCTGCAACACACTAGAACGCACTGCAGCGCTTACGTGCCACCAGCCTTTAAAGGGCCCTTCAAGACTCACAACAATGTGAAGACTCAAAACGATGTGGAGAATGCCGCACACTGCAGCACACTGCAGCACACTGCAGCACACTGCAGCACACTGCAGCACACTGC
>Ga0105053_10012846_pt1 | contig 10016 bp, 8 predicted proteins | sample BON01_FD_78093 | JGI IMG/M metagenome (GOLD analysis project Ga0105053, IMG submission 78093) | Freshwater microbial communities from Lake Bonney liftoff mats and glacier meltwater in Antarctica - BON-01 | ecosystem: Environmental > Aquatic > Freshwater > Ice > Glacier meltwater | place: Lake...
ATGTGTATATATATGTGTGTATATATATAAATATATGTATATATACATACGTGTATAGATTCATATATATTTTCATGTGCAAACAAATGAACGCATGTAATTATTTACACAGTAAGAAATAAATACCTCTATACTTGATTCGAGATATTTATGTGTGTGTGTGTGTGTGTGTATATATATATATATATATACAAATATGCATAAATACATGCACATATGCAGGTATATATATGTATACATATATATATATGCATATATGTTTATTTATCTGTGTGTGTATATATACACATGTGTATATATATATATATATATATATCTATGTACATATATATGTAGGTATATATATATATGTATATGTAAATGTATAAATGAATGAAGATTTTTTTTATTATTAAATTCGCCCGACCCTGTTTGGAAAAATCGCAGGGGGGGGGTTTGAACTAAACGAAACACAAACAAATCCTGAAAGCTAGGAACACAAAAACAAGTAAATTGCAACCGAAAAATCGGCAGGACAGAGCTTGCAGAATCGAGCTTGCAGATTTGGGCTTAAAATTTCCTCTCATAAAATCAATCCTGCCACCGGTGTAAGAGAGAGCGGCGAAGGAGATTAGCCTCAAATTACGAAAGCCCTTCAGTACCAGGTGAGGGGATCTAGTACCCCTTGAGGGGCTTTCGTTTCGGGATTTACGAAAGCCTCTCGGTACCAAAATTTTTGGTGTTTCAATGAAAAAATTCTGATGACATTTCACTTTTGAGGATGACATTCAACGTTTTCAAGAGTGAAATGTCATCAATGACTCATCATCAAAAGTGAAATGCCATGGAAGTTTTTCATTGAAACAACAAAATTTGTGGTACCAAGGGGCTTTCGTAAATCCCGAAACGAAAGCCCCCCAAGGTGTACCTGGTCCTAGATCACCTCGCCTGGTAATGTCATTACTGATGAAGGGATTTCGTAATTTGACGCAAATCTGCTTCGCCGCTCTCTAAAACCGTTTTGGCCGCTGAATCGGGCCAAATCAAGAGAAATCAGACATTTTCCAACCTCCGAGGTTTGAATCTTTGTACCAGCCATATTTTAGTTTTTGGTTGTTTGCATGGTCAAGATGTGGTCGGATCGTACCAAAAAATAGCAGGAGAGATTTCTGGTACCAAGATTACTCGGTATTATTTACGTCGCCATCTCCATCGCGTCATCAAATGCTGTCGCCATTTGTGCCCCGGATCATTTGAACGCAAGCTGTGTCTTTTGTGGTTCAAAGAATAATCAATCAAAATATTGAAGGCGCCGGTTGCAGGATGGATTTTACGAAAGGAAATTTTATGCCCGGATCTGCAAGCTCGATTCTGCAAGCTTTTTACTACCGATTTTGTCTGTTGCACTTGAGTAATCCAAGTAAACTCGTGATTTCCAAGACATGAAAATCAAGGATCGCTTTACTCGTACACAATGCTCGGGGGCTTGTTTCTGATGGGTTGCACCATCGAAACCCCGCACGCTTGGTGGTGCTGAAAATGCGCAGACCCTGTTTGACAAAATCCCAGAGGGGATTTTTGAACTAAATGAAACACAAACAAATCCTGAAAGCTAGGAACACAAAATCAAGTAACCTTACTTGATTTTGTGTTCAGAATTACTTGATTTTGTGTTCCTTGCAGGAAAAGGGAAGCGCAAGAGCACGGGACTGTCGCAAAAGAAGAACCAAGGGAGGGTGTGGGTAGGTGCCGGGATTGAGACAGCGGAGGGCAATAACAAGTGCGAGGTGATCAGACAAAATGGTCAGAACGTCCCCAGAGGTCGCGAGTCTCTCTGGTGCCTGTTGTGCACAGGGCCAAAAACAGGCAGGAATGCATGAGGAGAAACACCTTGCTCGCGTGCAGGCCCCACATCCGCGTTGCTTAAGAGATCGCCCGGTCACTCGGCGAGCCAGGCGCTGTAGCGAAGCGCGCTAAAGCATGAAGGTTGAGACATGGCGAGTGCCTTGCAGCTCTCCAAGCCCTCGAAGCGAAAAATGGCTCACCGCCAGCTGCCCAAGGTGGACCTGGGAGGCGACCTGTCTCGCCTGCATGGCCCTCGAGGCCTTTGGCTGCAGCAGCCGCGGCTGGTGGAACAACGATGCACTGTAAATCGGGCCAGGGTGGGCGTACAGGAACGTTTTTTAGATGTGTCTGGCTCGACACGGCAGTGAAAGTACACTCCCATCTGGGTTGCAGCACTGCGCCTTCTAGCTGCCCGTGCGCGCCGCCAAACGATTTCAACATTCGAACCCCTCATTTGCTCAGGTGTGTTCGAACAATGGGTAAAAAAAATTACCGAGAAACAGCGATTCGTGGATTTTATCTGGTCAAAAGAGACCCATTTCGGGCTCCCCAAGTTTGTCTGGAGAAACATAAGATAGTCGCGAATTTTTCCCCACGGTTGCAACTGACAAATCAGCAGGATAGAAGAATCAGGCATCTGTGTGCGTTCCTGCTGTAATTGGCGCGCTAGCTTATTCAAAACCAAAAAAAGCTTGCGGACATGGGCTTAAGGACGGACCTGAAACCCTTGAAAAAAAAAGCCACGAGTTCTTAGATTCGAAACGTGAGGATCGATTTCCCAACCCTTTATTTGAATTGGTGCCTAAAAAAATGTCAAGCTTCGTTTTTCGTACCTGCTTCGGCATGCTAATTTCTGCAAGGGCCCGCGGACAACGCAAAAGTTCCCGCAGAAGTGCCAGAAGATAGCCGGGTGTTGAGATCGCGCCGTTCAGTGTTCCCAACCTCTGATCGCCTCCAAGTCTGGCTCATCCCCTCTGGAATGAACCAATCTAGACAACATAACGAGTCAACCATGGTCTGAAGCAATTTGCCCCAGTACCACCGCTTCTAGTACTTTGTCTTGTCTTTTCAAACAAAAAGAGCGTGTCAAAGCAGAAGTAAGCACTTGCAGAGGTAGTAGAGGGACAGGTTGTGTCAGACCATGATGGACTCGTGATATTGTCTAGACTGGTTCGTTCCGGAGGGGATGAGCCAGGTTTCGAGGCAATCAGAGGTCGGTAACCATACACGGCGCTCTCTCAACACCTGGCTATCTTCTGGCACTTCTGTGGGAACTTTCGCATGTCTCGCGGGGCCTTACAGAAAATGCTGAGGTGAAGCAGGTACGAAAAACAAATGAAACAGATATTTTGTACCAGATCGAAAAAAAGGGTCCGAAAATCAATCCTCACGTAGCGAACTTAACATCTTCTTGATTTCGTTTTCGAAGGGTTCAGGTCCACCCTTACCATTTCCATTCGTAAAATCCATCCTGCCACCAACGTAACCGTGACCAACTTACAACTCGAATAAAGGGAAAATCCACAGAAAAGCTGTTCTGCGGGTGGGCAACGAGAGTCACCTTGGTGGTGTCGGGTGTGCATCGTGCTGCAGCTGTCTGTCAGACAGCATGAAGACAGCACACGTTCTTTGCCCAACATGCAGCCAGGAGCACCACTGGAGAAGCAGGTGCAGCACCGGCGCCCGAATCGACGCGCTCACCACGTCCCCAGTGGGTCTCACAGTGGAGCAAGGGGAGGAGGGAGCGCCCGCAACGTTGAACTTACGCAACGTGCCGTATTTTCTGCTGCGCACCCTCAACCATGTCAATGCAGCGTAGCACTGTCAGTGCTGCTACCACGCACTGGCACGGGGCTATAGCCAAAGCAGTCCCCAATCTTGCCACTTCTGCTTCCTCAGCGCAGGTCGAAGCGCTGCTCCAAGACGCCGCAAACATGCTGACAGTCGATGCAGTGTCGTGGACCCAGGAATAGACAGAATCTACTTATCACAGGCACTTGCCAACCGTTTGCGAGATGACGTGTCTGACAGGGGGCTCTATCAACTTCAAACAAAAATGCATGAATCCCACATTGGGCTATGGGAAGTCAGAATTGCTGAATCCCGGAATATCACGGATCCTTTTGGAATCCCGCAGTATTGCAATTCAGCATTGAGCAATAATTCTTGGTACAAAGTTATTTGTTTTGAATATATTAAATGATTTGGATACAAACCTGTGTTGACAAAAATCATTCGTTTTAGGCGAAGTACATGGTCCGGGTTATCCAGCACCACTGCATTCAGACATTAAGCACCTACCTTGGTGGGTGGGAGGGGCGTGTTCCCGTAAGGAGGGGGTGCGAATTTTTTTTGGATGATTTTTTGTCAATTTTTGGAAAAATTTCTTGAAAGACAGAATTTTTGCAAATACGCAATTTTAAGAATCCGGCTCCAGCTTGACCGGTATTACCAGTATTTTGAGGCCGTCTCGTCGAGAGGTAAAGAATGATGTGTCGTAGTACCTCCAAAGTATTGTCATGGGCCTGTACGCAGTTTGTGATGAAAAGCTGGATAACCAGGACTGTGCACTTCGCCTGGTGCTGGATAACTCGGACCGTGCACTTCACCCTCATCATGCAAAGCTCCTGGTCGTCAAGGGCACTTCCGGGCTCCCCTATTACTGCGCACCACTTGTATGCGTTCCTGCTGTATTGGAGATCATTATTGATCTTCCCATTGGTTTTCCAATAAACAACATTATCTCTCCATGCATTCCTGCTGTAATTGGATTGCTAGCGGTGTGGCGGCATAACAAACCAAAAGCCATCAACCTCTCCGGATCAGCTGGCGTAAAAAGCTCATCCGAGACTGATGAGGGGTGGCACGTGCGTAAGGCGCATGGTGAGGGAGGATCCAGCCACCCCAGATTATTTAAGGGAGGACAGGGTAAGGACGTACGTCGGAGATTCTCAATCGTGGGGGCTCGCTCGTGAAGAAGAAACCCCGGGACCACAACGATTCGCCAATTGGTTTAAGTTAGGGTTGGGTTTTGTTTGAACGAACGTGCGTATTCAGTGGAATCCAGTTTACAAAGCATTTCATAGCATTCATTTTTGTGGAACAACCTAATTGTTCGGTAGTAATCCAAACGTGATCTTGACGCGGCCAGCGCTCGGGCATGGCTGGGAAGCAAACGACGAGCGTTTAGCATTCTATTTTCCCGTCTAATTTGCCGATTTTCCCAATATATAAATGTAGAGATGGTTGAGATATATGTCTGTGCATGACTTCAGGACTTGCAAAAAGAATGCGGCTGCACAGTGGCAAATTCCGAAGAATTCTGCGGCCAAACACTTTTTTCAATCGGAAATCCCCACTGTGCAGCTGCATTCTTTTTGCAAGTCCCGAAGTCATGCGCAGACCTAGATCTGATTCTCCTTTACATCTCAACATTGAGAACATATAGCAGATTCGTATGAGAAAACAAAATGCTAGTGCTCGGCGTTTCCTTTTTGCAGCCATGCCCGAGCGCTGGCTGCAGGTTTGCCGGGTCAAAATTACAGTGGTTTACTACTGACCAATTTTCACGTTTCCACAAAAACGAATTCGATGAAATACTTTGTATACTGGATTCTACTGAATACGCACGTTCGTTCGAACCAAACCAAACCCTTCATTAATGAAACAAAGCAACACACACGCACTTGATCAATAATCCGAGGCGATGTGAAATTCGCTCAGTTGGTCAGAGCGCGGGACGGTCAATCCCGAGGTCGTCGGTTCGATTCCTGCAAAACCCTCAAAAAACGACAACTCAAATCTTCATGGATTTGACATAGACCCTCAAGCAAGGGTTCTAAATTACTGTTTCACGTAATAACAGCAACAATCAATCATACAACACAGCAACACTAAATCGTGGGTGCATGTTTCTTGGCTCGCTCGTCAGTAAGCCACAGTCCCGGGCCCGTGACTCCCCAGGATCGATTCAAATAAAACAAAGCAACACACACACGCAGAGCCCCTGGTCGTCAACCGTTCCTACGTGAAACAGTCACGCAGAAGTCTTCGCTCCTATTTGAAATAGTCACGCAGTAGCCTTTTCATGATATGGTGATGTTTGTTTTAATCTATATTTCGAGTTCCTCGTCACGAGGGGATAGGGTGAGGCGGTTGCGACAATTATGGATGCCAACGCGGTTGTTTGAAAGGAGTTTATTCAAAAGCGCATTTCCAGAAGGGCATCTTGCTCACAATCCTGAAGAGCTCTGCTTGGAGGACACCCTGGGCCTATGGCGCCTTACCTAACCTAGTGGGGGGGCACCATTATGATCGGGCGCTACGTCCTTTGGCAGTTAGAGAGACTTGATTGTTGGAGCTTGTTGGCCCGAGGATGCATGCCAGCTCACAAGTATTGTAGACTGTTTTTACTCACGACTGGTTTTGCCATCATGGCAGAGGTAGGTGGGCAACGGTCCGAGATAGTCTCTTGGGTCATCAGGTTGAGTACAAGGTCAGGGTCAGCAGGCTTTTGCTCAGAAACTGCGTACAGGCCAATGATGATAATTTGGATATACTTCCACACATCATTCTTGACCTCTCGATGAGACTGTCACAAATTTTTGGGACTCCCAGTCACGCTGGGACCGGATTACCTTTGTCAAAAATGGACTCGACATGTCCTAAAGGTTGGTCCTAGCCGGAGTATTCCATATTCCATAATCCATTTTCCTCTTCCCTCGCAAGCAAGTCCGCATTTTGCAAATTTCAAGATAATCTGGAGATATCTTTCATGGATACGAATGGGGACCTTGAAATCATGTCCCATGTAAGACATCTACGGATAACCCCGGAATTTGTCCGAGGATTATGGATCGAGAATCTTTTTTGTAGTGATCGTTAGATTCCATAAAATCTCACAAATGTCACATCAAATGTCACACCTTTGACATTTTCTAGTGAGGAAAATGGATTATGGATTATGGAATATTCCGGCTACGACCGGCCCTAATCAGATAGTTCTGCTAGTCATGGCATTAGTGCTGATGGCCACGTGCATGCGTTCTTGGCTGCTGTCTCTCTTCGTGTTGTACGCAATGCTCTGCCCGTCCGAGCTTCTGCTCCTGCTTCTGTGGTTCCTTCTGTTTTTGTTTGTGGCGTTGATGCAGGTGGTTTGGCCCGGAGCGTTCTCCATGCTGATGTGATTTTGCGTGGGGTTGATGTCGCTGTCTCCCGCGTTAACGTCATGATCTCAGATGCCATCATCCGTGATATCGAAGCTGTCAGTGATGCCATGTGCTCTCTATGAAATGTTGTGGCCTGCCGTGGTGTTGTTGTTGTCGGTGTGGCCGCCGCACGCTGATCTTCGGGTGGAGCTGCCGTCTTTGCGGCAGGTGCAAGCATTGCTGCCACCGGTCGAGATTTTGGGCATATACTGATATGCATGGTTCTGTCAGTGCTTTTTATATCGGCGCGGGTTTAGGTGATATAGCTCCTGTCATCGCCAGCGACATCAGTTTGGTGCCCGGCGACGTGTCTTTGGGTGCCGGTGAGTTTTCCCAGGGATCTGTGACTCGGATGTTAGAAGGGGGTGGCTCCCCTACGGCCGCCAAAGACGTCGCGTCTGTGTTTCATGTGCCGACTCAGAGTCATGCGTGCATGAGGTACGACGGTTTACATGTTATGAGCCCTAGGACTTTTGGTGTTATGTCGAACTCTCCCGTCGATGTCGCCCTGGTTTCTTCAATCTGCCCTCGAGTAGAAGTAGGCCCTTCCACTCAAGGGCCTACTCCACTTTCACCCCCCCCCCTTGATATCTGGGAAGCTTAACAGCTGCGATCTCAGTGTCTTTCGATTTCATTGTTTTTTGCTCCTTTTTCTTTCTTTTTTTCTTGGGTTTTGAAGACCCAACCTAATCACTGGACTGGGCGGATGGTAGCCACCCGATTAAGCACTTAGGATTCAAAAAACCGTCCCGGACCGGATCCTTTTGCTGAGGGCAATCTTTAAGAACCGTTCTCAGATTTTAAAAAAACAAGTTGTTGAGATTCAAGGGCAAGGATGCAGGATGTGATGTATGACATGAAGTACCCAGACGTGCGTTCGAAAATGGATGATGTGGCACGTGTAATCCAGGCTCTGCCGCTGTGAGTCGATTTCCGCAACATCACCAATGCCACATGTTCTCACCACAGCCGAATAGGTTCAGTGCTAGCCTGAATTGTTATCAGTGTCTTCAGCACTGCGGCGGCTGTAGGAAGCCTGAGAGCGGGAGCAGTAAAGAGAACAACTTCTCAGAATTTGGCCCCGAATATATGAATTGATTAATTAAAACCGCGCGAAGCGCGGTTTCATGAAACGGCGCGGAGCTCGGTTTTTTTTTTGCGGCGTTGGCCGCGAAATTTTGAAAACGTGATATTAGTAGCGCGTCGGAGAGAGCATTCTCGTTTTTTTGTGGCGATATTTTTGGTTGCTCTACTCCCTCCAATAAGAGGTATTTTAGTACACAAGAATTCACTTGCTTCTTGTCAATGGTGTCGTCACAGCGTCGAGCCACGCGCTCTGACGTGTCCTTTCAAACAAAGTAATCTGAGTGCTTGGTCACGTCAAAATCTGTTGAGTGAGGCATTCCCCCTGCAGTACGTTGTTTCTTATAAACTATTTTGGTATTGAAATGGTGTTGTGCGATTTGTATCTCAAGAGGTTTGATTTTACAAAGGGTTTGTTATTTGAAACTTTCTTAATTACTGTTTGGTACAAATTGTGTCGTTGTTATCACTCAGTGTTGCAGTTGGAATCATTTTCATCACCAATGGATTCGTAGACAGAACAAGAAACTTCAAATCAAATGCATCCCGATTTGAGAAAATTTTATATGGAAAAAATGTGCCGCAGGCCAGATTTGTAATGAAACAAAATGTGCCGCAGGCAAGACCTATCAAATAAAATGCGCCGCAGTCCAGATTTTTTTGAGCAAGTCCTAATGGGTACTCTGTCCTTTTGATAAAGAATGTAATTTGTATTTCAAAAATCACAGCTCGCAATCTTCTTCATTTTATTAATGAATTAATTCAAGGTAACCTTTGGCCGGCCTATAGTACGTTTCAGCGGGAGACACCCGTGCTCATCTCGCAGCCGCATCACGCTGCTCGCCTGCAGGAGAGAAGAGAGAAAGAGAGAGAGAAAGGAGCGAGGTAGAGAGAGACAAGAGAAAGAGAGCGAGAATATACATATATATAGATGTGTGTATAATATAAACTACATGCACACATTTATACTGATGTATATGTATATAAGTATGTATATATGTATGTATGTGTATACACATATAGGTATATATATATATATATGTAAATATATATATAAAAATATCCTTATATGTGTGTGCGCGTGAAAGTGTGTTTGTGTGTATATATATATATATGTATATGCATAATCAATTCAAATACACAATGTTCGCATATACATATACATATATATATATATATAAATATGTTCCATGTATTCCATGAATAGGTTGACCAAAGAAGAGAAGCTCTTGCGTCCCGGTCATCACTGGCTCTACCAGTTTGGACATGCAGGTAATAGAACAAGTTGCGACAACGAGTTCAAGTTGAACGCGGCAAGTGGAAGGATTTAAAGGGTACTTGCTGCTACGATGGCGAGCGTGCGAGGACGCTTCGGGTCTCGCATATGAGGAGTGGGACCCGACAGAGAATGTTTACTATTTGCAAATGCCTGTAGCGTCTCCAAAACAAGGTGAGAGACAACATGTCATAAAATTATCACACGAAAAACCTCACCATTGCACGCGCACTCCGCACCCCCAAATATCTATTCGCAGTGGTGCTTGCTCACCCTGAACGTGTACTGAGCTCTAAGTGATTAAAAAAATTAAGTTGGGTTTTCACCACCAAAGAAACGGAAAAAAGGGAAAGAACTGCACAACGTTTAGCAGCTTTTGCATGCCCTCTGGTGTGTCAGCAAAGATTGATATATCGTCGATGAACCCTATGTTGTTGAATTGATAACTGTTTTCATCTCGCTCGTTGTCTCCTTTCTGATCCTTGCTGATCTGCAGCCCGTGACTAATATCCTCATTCTGTCCTGTAACAGTAAGCATGCGTAGCATGGCATTGATGAAAATGTTGAAAAGCTGCGGAGACGTGATACTACCTTGTGCTACACCTGTATTGAAGATGATTGTCGCA
>Ga0105053_10012849_pt1 | contig 10013 bp, 9 predicted proteins | sample BON01_FD_78093 | JGI IMG/M metagenome (GOLD analysis project Ga0105053, IMG submission 78093) | Freshwater microbial communities from Lake Bonney liftoff mats and glacier meltwater in Antarctica - BON-01 | ecosystem: Environmental > Aquatic > Freshwater > Ice > Glacier meltwater | place: Lake...
CGAACAGGCTGCGTCCGAGCCCGTAGATAAACATGCTGACGACCGCAAGTGCACACATGATGTCGGTGGTCGTGGCATCGTATTTGCCCGCCTTGAACCACCCGTCATTCGGGCGGCGGCGGAACATCGCTTGCAGATAGTCGGACATCCCTGACAACCGTACCCGCCGATCGGGACCCTGACCCGGCATGATGGATGTGATGATCAAGCGGCCGCCCGCTGGGACGATTCCCGAAGAACCTGGCTCGTACCAGTTCAAGGACAAGCACGGGCGCGTCATCTATGTCGGTAAGGCGTCGAATCTGCGCCAGCGGCTCAGTAACTACTTCGGCAGCCCGCGACATATGCATGCGCGCACGTCGCAGATGGTGCAGGTCGCTGAGTCGGTCGAGTGGACGATTGTCCGTAATGAGGTTGAGGCGCTGATGCTCGAGCACAGCCTCATCCAACAACACGACCCGCGATTCAACGTCCGACTTCGTGACGATAAGAGCTACCCGTTTCTTGCTGTGACGACGGGGGAGGAGTGGCCGCGGGCCCAGGTGATGCGTGGCCACAAGCGCAAGGGCACGCGCTACTTCGGTCCGTACGCACACGCGTACGCGATCCGTGACACGCTCGACCTGTTACTCCGGAGCTTTCCGGTTCGGACGTGTACGGATGGCAAGTTCAAGGAACACGAACGGCTCGGCCGGCCCTGTCTTCTTTTCCACATCGAGAAGTGCTCTGGTCCGTGCGTCGGCGAGATTGATGGGCAGGCGTACCAGCAACTGGTCACCGAGCTGTGTCAGTTCCTCGACGGTGACACGGACGAGATAGTCGATCGCCTCGAAGCCGATATGAAGTCGGCTGCGACATCGCTCGAGTTCGAGCAGGCTGCGCGTCTGCGTGACCGGCTTGAAGCCGTGAACAGAGCTATTGCAAAGCAGCAAATGGTCGCGAGTAAAGACGAAGACGTCGATGTCATTGGCATCGCTGAAGACGAACTCGAAGCGTCGGTGCAGATGTTCTACGTCCGCAAGGGACGGGTTGTCGGGCGAAAGGGGTTTGTGCTCGACAAGGTCGAAGATCTCACCCCTGGCGGTCTCATTAATCGAATCCTCGAAAGTTTTTACGGTGAGGAGCCTGCGCTCGGTGTGCCGAAGCAGGTGCTCGTGCCGTACGAGGCCGACGATCGCGAGGTGTACGAAGAGTGGCTTGAGCTGGCCCGTGGTTCGAAGGTCCAGATCAGAGTTCCGCAACGCGGCGACAAGCGGGCATTGCTCGAAACGGTCGAACGGAATGCGAAGGAACAGTTCACCCGCCATCGGATGAAACGGGCGAGCGATCACAACACCCGTAGCCGGGCGCTCACTGAACTGCAAGAAGCGCTCAATCTTCCAGAGGCGCCTCTTCGCATCGAGTGTTACGACATGGCGCACATCCAGGGTACGAATTATGTCGGCTCGATGGTCGTCATGGAAGACGGCTTGCCGAACAAGCGTGAGTACCGCCGATTCAAGGTGAACGAGGTTGGCTCCGAAGTCGGCGGGCAAAGCGATGACTATGCGGCGATGGCCGAAGTGGTGCGGCGGCGGTTGCAGGCGTACATCAACGAGCGAGATCGGCCCGTCAGCGAACGCACCGGACCCGACGGCGACGGCATTGAGGGCCCGAAGAGTGGTGCACGCAAGCCTGGCAAGTTCGCCTACCCGCCACAGTTGTTGCTGGTCGATGGCGGCAAGGGCCAGGTCAGCGCCACGTACAAGGTGGTGAAGGAACTGGGGCTTGCCGATGAGATCCCGGTTGCAGGTTTGGCGAAGCGGTTTGAAGAGATCTATGTCCCCGGCCGATCTACTCCAATCGAAGTACCACGGGGGAGCGAAGCGCTGTTCATGCTGCAACGCATCCGTGACGAGGCCCACCGATTCGCCAACTCGTTCCACCGTGAGCGTCGGAGTGCGGCAATGACTGTCAGCGTCCTTGACGACATTCCGGGCATGGGCGAGGTTCGCAAGAAGAGGCTGCTCAAAGAGATGGGGGGCATCACCAAGGTGAAGCGGGCCTCACTCGACAGCCTGAAGGAACACAGCTTTCTCCCCGATGCGGTCGCAAAAGCCATCTACGCCAAATTCCACCCCTGATTCGGGCCAGCTTCGCCGATCCCAGCGTCACCCCTCACCGCTCGTTGCCGGAGGGCAACTCGGGTTCATGCTTTCTTGGCCTCGACGAACCGTGATCCCGAATCACGAATGAAATATGCATCGGCAGGGGTTTAGGACACGTTGGGGATGATGTATTCGCGGAAGCGTGCGTAGGCGTCCATCCGGGCTTCAGCTGTGGCCCCGAGTGTGAAGTCTGGAACGATGACTTCGTCGAAGCCGATTGCGGCGTACTGTCCGAGCGCGTCGATGATTTGGTCGTTGGAGCCAACGATCGATCGGTCAGCCATGGGGCTCGCTGCGATCTTGTCGACGTCGCCGTCGAGGAAGAACATGGCCTGAACCGATGTGTGCTTGCTGTCGACATTGACGTCAACCGATTCGCACGCAGCGACGAACGCTGCGTGGCAGTCAGCGGCGAGCGGCGGTGCACCCCAGGTGTTCCAGTCGGTGGCGTGGCGGGCTGCAATTTTTAACATGCGTGGGCTGCCGGTGCCGACGGTGATGGGGAGCGGCGACTGGACCGGCTTTGGGTCGCACGGTGCGTCGGTGAAGTCGTAGAACTCGCCGTGAAAATCGGTGCGGTCGTTGACGAGCAATGACTCGACGATCTGAATCGACTCTTCGAAACGGCTGACGCGTTTGCCTGGAGCTTCGAGTTCGATGCCGTATGCCTGGTGCTCGTTGATTTGCCAACCGGCACCGAGGCCGAGGACGAAGCGGCCGTTCGAAAGCTGATCGAGTGTCGCGGCGCGGTTCGCCAGGAGCGCCGGATGGTGCACCGACGTCGGTGACACCAGGGGGCCGAGGCGGATGCGTTCGGTCACGGCCGCGATCGCCGGGAGGATGGTCCAGCACTCGTGGACCGGCCCGGGCTTGAACGACTCATCGCCGGTGTTCTCCATGTAGTGATCGGCGTACCAGAAGCAGTACCAGCCGTCGGTGTCGCCCATCCGAGCAAGGTCGAGCACTTCTTGAGCGGGGCGAGCGGGGCTGGGCCAAATGGAGAACTTCATCCCTCGCAACCTACTGATGTGGCCGTTTCCGGCCCGAGGGGAAGTGCACACACGTACGCTGCGGCACGTGGCCGACACGAGTAATCAACTGTGGGAAGAGCATGCCGACTGGTGGATCGAAGGCTTCACCGACGGCGCCGACCCAGAGTACGAAGAGCAGATCCTGCCGCTCGCAGCGCACGAAATCGCAGGTGCTCGACGAGTACTCGACATCGGGTGTGGCGACGGCCAGGTCAGTCGTCTTGCGGCGGCAAACGGGGTCGAGGACGACATCACCGTGATCGGTATCGACCCGACATGGAACTGCCTCGCGGTCGCATCTGAACGAGGCGGCGGCCCTGCCTACGGTCGCGCAGCCGCAGCCGCGCTGCCTTTCGCCGACGAGTCGTTCGACACCGCTGTTGCATGCCTCGTGTTCGAACACATCGACGACGTCGACGACGCGATTGCTGAGGTTGCCCGAGTCCTTGAACTCGGCGGTCGATTCTGCTTCTTCCTCAACCATCCAATCCTGCAGACACCGGACGCGGGGTGGATCAACGACCATACGGTCGACCCGCCCGAGCAGTATTGGCGGATGGGTCCATATCTCGTCGAGTCCGCCACGATCGAGCAGGTGCAGAAAGACGTGTTCATCCGCTTCATCCACCGCCCGCTGTCTCGCTACGTCAACGCGCTCGCCGAGCACGGCTTGGTTATCGAGCGCATGTTAGAGCCATCTCCGCCGCCCGGGTTTCTTGAGATCTCCGAGCAGTACGAAGCAGCATCAGCATTCCCCCGACTGCTTTATTTGCGCCTTCGCAAAATCAGCTAGTGCCGTGACTGGGTAGCGGTCACACTGTGCCTGGCACAGTGTGACCGGTCACGCGAGGTGCTGGGGTCCGCGGACAAGGCGGCCGGGGAGCGCGCCCGTGAACTTGTCGTGCTCGACGGTGACCTGGCCGCGCGCAATCGTGTAGCTGTAGCCGATGCCGTGCTGGACGAACCGGGGAGCGTCGGTCGGGAGATCCCACGTCATGCGCGGCGCGTCGACGTTGAGGTTCTCAAAGTCGATCACGTTGACGTCGGCGCGATAGCCAGTTGCAAGCACGCCTCGGTCGTACATGCCGTAGAACTCGGCAGTTTGCTGAGTCTGACGGTGGATTACGTAAGGAAGTTCCATGCGTTCTCCGCGGCTCCGGTCGCGTGCCCAGAACGACAGCATGAACGTCGGCATCGAACCGTCGCAGATGGCGCCGCAGTGAGCCCCGCCGTCGGCCAAACCCATGCGTGTCAGCGGGTGAAGATGCATCTCACGCAGCGGGTCGAGGGTCTCCTCGCCATAGTTCATCAGCGGGAAGTAGAGGAGGCCGTTGCCGCCATCTGTACAGAGGTGGTCGTAGGCGAGCGATGCTGCCGACAAGCCGTCACGCTCGGCGCGTGCCGCAAGCGAGTCGGCGGGGTCAGGCTCGTAATCGGAGTCGCCGACGAAGGCCCACATTTTGTCCCAGCTGCCGAGGACAAACTGCAGGAACTCCGATGCGTCGGGGTGCTGCTCGGCAAGGATCGCTGCTTTCACCGCGGGTTTGAGGAGCTCGGCGAGTCGTGGAGCGCGATCGAGGTCGGCGAGGGCCTCGAAGCTTGCCGCCCGATGAACGGGTTGAGCGTGCCATCCCAGCACTGCAGAATGCCCACAGGGCGACCAGCGACCTGGCCGTGCACGGCCAGGCCGTCCTCGTGCGCTTTTTCGCAGAGCCCGAGGACGTCCTTCCAAAGGTCCGGGTGTCGATCATTGATGTTGAAGTTGAAGACGACGGGATGCTGCGTGATGCTGGCAACCTCACGGAGCCAACCGAACGACTCGGGAACCTCGGGGTGGTGGAGCGCACACTCGAAGACACCGTGACCTGCAGCGGCCATCCCTTTGGCGATGCCAATGAGCTCGGACGAGTCAGCCGAGGTGCCTGGCACGAGGTCGCCGTCGACCGATTTGTGGAGGGGAGTGCGTGACGTGGAGAACCCGAGTGCCCCGGCGCGCAATGCCTCTTCGGTGAGCGCGGCCATCTGCCCGATTTCTTCGGGCGTGGCCTCGATGCCGTCGGCCGAACGGTCGCCCATGACGTAGGCGCGCAGGGCACCGTGTGGCATTTGCGCGCCGATGTCGGCGATGAACTCGCGGCGGTCGAGTGCATCGAGGTACTCGGGGAATGTCTCCCACTCCCACGCGATCCCGTCGGTCAGCGCGGCACCTGGGATGTCTTCGACGCCTTCCATCAGCCGAATCAGCCACTCCCGGCTGTGTGCGTGTGCTGGTGCGAAACCGACGCCGCAGTTGCCCATCACGACGGTGGTGACACCGTGCCAGCCGGCAGGGGTGAGGTATGGGTCCCATGTGGCCTGCGCGTCGTAGTGCGTGTGCATGTCGACCCAGCCGGGCGTGACGATCTGCCCGTCGGCGTCGATCTCTCGACGGCCGCCAGCAGTCACTGTGCCGGGTGGCCCGACGGCGACGATCGTGTCGCCGTCGATAGCGAGCTCACCGAGATATGGCGCGGTGTTGGTCCCGTCGATGATCGTGCCGTTGCGAATCACGATGTCATGCATGCTCACATCATGGCGCATGTCGGCCAGCCGAACCCTGGCGGCGGCAGCTTGTTGGGGCCTGTAGATTGGCGCAATGGCCGAAATCGTCCTCATCTCCGGATTATCGGGAGCGGGGCGCTCGGGGGCGGCCAATGTGCTCGAGGATCTCGGTTGGTTCGTCATCGACAACCTGCCGACTGCGCTCGTCAGTACCTTTGTCGAACTTGCTGCGAAGCCGGGAAGCGAGATCGCGAAGCTGGCCCTCGTCGGTGGTCGCGATCACGCCAACGTGCTGAGCAAGGTCGCAGAACTTCGCGCCGACGGACACAACGTCCGAGTGCTGTTCCTCGACACAGCAACCGCACAGCTCGTCAAGCGATATGACGCGACGCGCCGCCGTCATCCGCTGGCAGATCAGGCTGACGGCTTGGTCGAATCGATCGAGCTGGAACGGAAGCAGTTGGACAAGGTTCGTGGCAGCGCCGACCTCATCATTGACACCACCGACCTGAACGTGCATCAGCTCAAGGACCGGATTCTTCAGGCGTTTGACCATGGTACCGAATCTCGGTTGCAGGTGGCAGTCGAGAGCTTCGGGTTCAAGCACGGTCTGCCGCTCGACGCCGACATGGTGCTTGACGTGCGCTTCCTGCCGAACCCTCACTGGGATGAAGGGCTGCGGCCGCTGACCGGGCACGATCCGGCTGTGAGCGACTACGTGCTCGAGACATCGTCCGGTAGCGACTTCGTCGATCGTATCCACGATCTGCTGTCGAGCCTGCTGCCGCAGTACGAGTCCGAAGGCCGCAGCTATCTGACTGTCGCGATCGGCTGCACCGGTGGGCGACACCGCTCGGTCGCCGTCGCTGAAGAACTCGCAGGTCGGCTCCGGTCGGACGGCGTCGCGGTGCGCGCAGCACACCGCGATCTGGCGCGCTGAATCGCTCGTTTTCGATCAACGACACCGAAGCCTGAACGGCTCTGCCCGCGCCCGCTACAGTCGGCTATGCGCACTCGGTGCGTCGAACGCTCCGCTCGGGAGCCTTCACCTTCCACCACGATCAAGGGATTCATCACATGACAGTTCGCGTCGGCATTAATGGCTTCGGACGTATTGGCCGTAACTTCTTCCGCGCGGCAAAAGCGCAGGGTGCCGACATCGACTTTGTCGCAGTGAACGATCTCGGGTCGCTCGAACAAATGGCTCACCTCCTCAAGTACGACTCGGTGCTCGGTCGCTTCCCCGAACAGGTGACCGTCGTCAAGGGTGGCCTCCAGGTCGGCGATGACACCCTCAAGGTGCTCAGCGAGCGCAACCCGGCCGATCTGCCATGGGGTGAACTCGGTGTCGATGTCGTCATCGAGTCGACCGGCTTCTTTAACTCGCGTGGAGCTGCTGGCGCCCACCTCGACGCCGGCGCACCGCTTGTCATTGTCTCGGCGCCCTGCTCTGAAGCCGACGCCACGTTCGTCTACGGCGTCAACCACAAAGACTTCCGGGTCAGCCAGCACAAGGTGATCTCGAACGCCAGCTGCACGACCAACTGCATTGTCCCCCTCGTCAAGGTGCTCGACGACAACTTCGGTGTCGTCGAAGGCCTCATGACCACGATCCACGCATATACCGGCGACCAGGCTCTGGTCGATGGTCCGCACACGGATCTCCGTCGTGCCCGCGCAGCAGCACTTAACATCATCCCGACGACGACCGGCGCCGCACGTGCGACCGCCCTCGTGATGGAGTCGATGAAGGGCAAGCTCGATGGTGGCTCACTTCGCGTGCCTCTGCCGACTGGCTCACTGACCGACTTCACTGCCAACCTGAAGAAGAAGGCAACGGTCGAAGAGATCAACGCTGCCTTCAAGAAGGCTGCCAAGTCGGGTCCACTCAAAGACGTCCTCAGCTACACCGAAGACCCGATCGTGTCGAGCGACATCGTTACCGACCCATCGAGCTGTACTTTCGACGCCGGTATGACGCAGGCGCTCGGCAAGATGGTCAAGGTCAACGGCTGGTACGACAACGAATGGGGCTACTCAAACCGCCTCGTCGACATGGCCCTCTTCACGGGTTCCAAAGTTGCCAAAACGGCCAAGCGCTGAGAATGCTCCGGTTTCAGTTGGGGTCAGACCCCAACTGAAACGCTTGCATCATCATGAGTGACATTCCACGCCTCGAAGACCTTGAACTCCGCCTCGGTGGCCTGTCGGGTAAACGCATCCTTGTCCGCACCGACTTCAACGTTCCCCTCAACTATGGCGATGACGGGGCAGTGTCGATCACCGACGACTTCCGGATCAGAGCAGCACTGCCGACCATCGAATGGTTGACCGAACGCGGCGCAAACGTCGTGTGTGCGAGCCACCTTGGCCGTCCCTTCGCTGATGGACGGAGCGAACCAAATCCGAAGTACTCGATGGACCCCGTCCGTGCTCGGCTCGCCGAACTCGCACCCGATGTCGAACTGCTAGAGAACCTTCGGTTCGATGTAGGCGAGACCGGAAACAGCGATGAGTTCGTCGCACAACTGATCGCGGGAACCGATGGGAAGAGTATCGATGGCTACGTGAACGATGCGTTCGGCGCGTCGCACCGTTCGCACGCCTCGATCGTGGGCCCGCCGCAACACGTGCCCGCAGCAATGGGTCGCCTTCTCGAGAAGGAGGTGAAAGTGTTGCTCGGTTTGCGCAACAAGCCGAAGCACCCGTTCGTTGCTGTGCTTGGTGGAGCGAAGGTCTCCGACAAGCTTGGTGTGATCGGTGCGCTGCTCGAAATCGTCGACGAGATCATCATCGGCGGAGCGATGTGCTTCACCTTCTTCGCAGCGCAGGGCAAGCCTGTTGGCGCTTCGCTGCACGAGCCCGACCAGATCGACGTGTGCAAGGCGCTCCTCGCAACGGCGGCCGAGTTGGGCAAGACCATTCACTTGCCTGACGACATCACCGGTGTCGATGCGCAGGGCAACTTTGCTCAGTTCGGCAGTCGCCTCGGCGAAGGCTCGATCGGCTACGACATCGGGCCTGGCTCTGCTGCAGCATTCACCGACGTGATCATGGACGCCCGTATGGTGTTTTGGAACGGCCCGATGGGCATGTTCGAAGACGAGCGATTCGAATCGGGCACCCGCACGGTTGCACAGGCGATGGCCGACACGAAAGCGTTCACCGTTGTTGGTGGCGGTGATTCGGCTGCGGCGCTCGCAAAGTTCCGTCTCGACGACGAGGTCGACCACGTCTCCACCGGGGGAGGAGCCAGCCTCGAACTCCTTGAGAACGGTGATCTCCCAGGCCTTGAAGCACTCCGCAACTCACAGAACTGACATTTCAGTTGGGGTCTGACCCCAACTGAAACCCACGACGAAAGACGAATTATGGCAAATCGCAAGCCCTTGATCTCCGGTAACTGGAAGATGAACCTCAATCATTTCGAGGCGATCCAGACCGTCCAGAAACTGCACTATCTGTTGCCGAAGGAAATTTTCGAGCAGGTCGACGTGTCGATCCATGTTCCGTTTACCGACATCCGCAGTGTGCAGACGTTGATCGACAGCGAAGAACTCGACTTGATTCTCGGCGCGCAGCATTGCCACTGGGAAGACAGCGGAGCGTTCACCGGCGAGGTGTCGCCAGCATTCCTCAAGAAACTCAACGTGACATACATCGTTGTCGGACACAGCGAGCGGCGCGAGATCTTCGGCGAGACCGACGAGATGGTCAACAAGAAGGTTGCCGCGATTCAGCAACACAACATGGTTCCGATCGTGTGCTGTGGCGAGACCCTCGAAGAGCGTGAGTTGGGCGAGACCGAGTCGAAGGTGCTCGGCCAGATCGAAGCCGCACTGGCTGGTCGCAGCAACGAACAGATCGCAGCTCTGGTGGTCGCGTACGAGCCGATTTGAGCGATTGGTACCGGCAAGACCGCGACCGCTGAAGATGCACAATCGGTCTGCCACGCCATCCGCCAAAAGCTGCGCGACATGACCGACGACGCGACGGCCGACGCCGTTCGCATCCAGTACGGCGGGTCGGTCAAGGCGGCCAACGCTGCAGAACTCATGGGTCAGGCCGACATTGATGGCGCACTCGTCGGTGGTGCGAGCCTCGATCCCGACGAATTCGCGCGCCTTGTTCAGTTCAGCGCCCCTGATTCGGTCTGATAATACATGGCAATGAGACGCCATGTTCGTGTTAACTGATTGACATTTCACGGAGCGGACATCTTTATTTCTCACGCTGGATGGCGATCGATGTTATTGTCGCTCTCGCTGAGGTCACCGGGGAGGAGACCTCAGCC
>Ga0105053_10012850_pt1 | contig 10013 bp, 6 predicted proteins | sample BON01_FD_78093 | JGI IMG/M metagenome (GOLD analysis project Ga0105053, IMG submission 78093) | Freshwater microbial communities from Lake Bonney liftoff mats and glacier meltwater in Antarctica - BON-01 | ecosystem: Environmental > Aquatic > Freshwater > Ice > Glacier meltwater | place: Lake...
GGTGGAGCGGTGCGGTGTGCGAAACATTCGGCAAAGAGTTTAAACTCGGGGTATTTGGGGAATTCCATAAAAAAATTCTACCAAAAAAAAAAACAGGGGTGGGGATTTTTTGACCCCCCCCCCCCCCACTTTGTTGCTCCGCTTGCATGCGGCGGCACCTTTGGACGCGCACCAACGCCAAGGCGTCACACGCAGGTCACGTCCCGTTGCACCGTGGCCCCCGTTGCCTCGCCCCCCGCGCCCCACGTGCCTTCCGCGCGGCCACCTTGGATCACACCAACTTTGCCGCTCGCCGCTACCCCGATTGCACCCCCGACACACTCGAGTTGGTCCTCCAGCGAGTCGACGGTGGCCATCGCCTGGACGAGCGCCCAGCGCAGCTCATCCGAGTCGCGGTTCGCGTGACCGAGCTGGACCATCAACTCGTCGCACACGGCGCGTGCCACCTCGCAGACGCCGCGCAGGCCCGCCTCGCGCTGCGCGGCCGCGGCAGACGCGCGCCTGGCCGACATGGCCTGCGCCTGGGCGGCCTGCGCCGACGCCCGCCACTCGTCCAGCGCCGCCTGCGCCCGGGCGATGTGCTCCCCAACCAGGCCCCTGAGTTGGCTCAACTCGCGATGCTGCTCTGCGGCCGCGTCGCGCTGGGTGGCCAGCTCGGCCCGCGCCTGGGCCAGCGACTGGTGCAAGTTGTGGCCACCAAGCGCTGCCCGGAGTTCAGCCATCACCTGGGTGCACGCGGACCGCGCCGCATGGGCGAGCTCGCGGTGCCCCGCCGCGCGTTGCTCGGCGTCCGCCAGTTGGCGGCGGCCCTCGGCGGCCTCGCGCTGCGCCTCGGCTTGTTGGCGCTGGGCTGCCACGTGCGCCTCGGCAAGTTGGGCTTTGAGCTCGGTGCACGCGTCGCCCTCCGAAGCGGCGCTTGCCCCCTCCGGAGCGGCAGCCCTCTCCGCAGCGGCAGCCGCAGCCGCAGCCGCAGCCGCAGCGGGGGACCCCAGGCCCGCGTGGGTGGCGCGCCCCAACCCTGGCGGCGGCGTGCGTGCCACCGGCAGCATCGGCGCCAGTGTGTCGCGCCTCGGCGGGGTTGGCCGGGCGGCCGGGGCCGGAAGCGGCGATAGCGGCCGCAGTGCCGCGCGGCCCGCCGTTGGCATGGGCGCTTTGTCCAGTCGAGCGGCCTGGGCCCAGTGGTCGAATTCGGCCATCAAAATCGGTTCGTCGCAGCACCAATTGCCCCTGTGCCACAAATAGACCCCCCCCCCTTGGGGTGTCCGAGTGAATCGTATCGCATCCGGTACCGCCACCGACCCCCCCCCCAAGTGAAGGGGAGGGGGGGGGGGCGGGTGCATCGCTGCGCTCGCTCGGCTCACTGTGCTCGCTCGACTCGCTGCGCTCGCGCTCGCTCGCATCGCCTCGGACACGACCCACACCCTCGAACATGACAGACGTCGAACACCTCGGACACGACCCACCTCCTCGGACACAACCCACCTCCTCGGGCGCTGTCCACTCGCTGCGCTCTAGACTCTGTCGCGACGGCTGCATGGGTTGAGCTGACCCGTGTACTCGGTCGCGATTGAGCTCGCTGCGCTCTGGACTTGGTCGCTGCATGTGTTGAGCTCGCTGCGCTCTGGACTCGGTCGCTGCTGCGTGTGTTGAGCTCGCTGCGCTCTGGACTCGGTCGCAGCATGTGGCGAAGCGAGTGAGAGCCAAGTGAGCGAAGCGAGCGAGTCGAGTGTCCGAAGCGAGCGAGCCGAGTGACCGAAGCGAGCGATCCGAGTGAGCGAAGCCAGCGCGCCGAGTAAGCGAAGCGAGCGCGCTGAGTGAACGAAGCGAGCGAGCCGAGGGAGCGAAGCGAGCGAGCCGAGGGAGCGAAGCGAGCGAGCCGAGGGAACGAAGCGAGCGAGCCGAGGGAACGAAGTGAGCGAGTCGAGGGAGCGCCGGGATTGCATCGGGCGCAACCCAACCGACCGCGGTAGAAATGCAACCAAAGTGTCGGCCATCGTCGCATCCGATGGCGTTCCGGTGGCATTGGCGTTCTTCCCTGGTAACACCTCCGATCAACGGACGGTTGAGGTGACACTGTGTGCACGACTGGCGCCACGTGCGGCTCCGGGGATGCCAATGTACGCGGGGTTAACCCGTTGGATTGTACATGTATAAAAATTACAGTTGATGGAACTTTCCCTTTCAACACCACGACCAACGCGCGGGTGTGGTGCATCTACCCCCCAGGTTTGATGATGACACTGCCCATTGCACGGGGCGCTCCTCCGTGGGCTCTTGGCACCTGACCGATTCCCCCTCCCCGATGTTTTCAGACACTAACGGTGGGTATCCATGGCGCACCGTCATCCGGACCGTCCCTCATCTGCACGCACATTTCCCCTGAGGTGCGCGCGCTGCTCAATGCGGGGGGGGTGGCGCTGCTCGGTGTGAGGTGGGGCGGAGGTGGTGCTGCTCGGTGTGAGGTGCGGGAGGGGTGACGATGCTCGGTGTGTGGCGAGGTGGGGGTGGCACTGCTCGATGTGAGGCGTGTGGGGGCCCAGGGAGTGGTTGTTCACGGGAATTGGATTGTACGTGTATAATCATTACAGTTGATGGAACTTTCTACTGGACTAGAGGGAAAGCATGAAATGATGATTCACAAGAGTTGGATTATGCATGTACAAAAATTACAGTTGATGGAACTTTCCCTTTTTGACTACTGTATAGGAAACCCGATGTCGAATCACTTAGGCGCATAGGCCACCTTCGAGAAATACGGTTTTGGCCCGCTCCCCCCCCCCGTGTATCTTTCTGTATCCAACTCGCGATTGAGATTTCTATAATGAAATCGACGAAGCGCAGAGTCAAACCTCACTCAGATAGCTGAGCGCATCGAATTTTGATTAAAAGTTTCGTCATGACGAGGTAACTAGTAGTACCAGTTCTATGAATTTCCCTCACACTCTAATGTGGCGAATGCTAGTGTAAATTTGGGTGTGGGTGTGGGTGAGTGGGTGTGTCATGGGTGGGTACATCATTCTAATTTGTCTAATGCTAGTGTATAAATGTGGGTGTGGGTGTTGGTGGGTGGGTGTATCATGGGTGGGTGAGCATGATGATAATATACCCCCGTGAGACACCTCCCCACACCAGGACAGTGCAGGCACAGCCCCCAGCGGCACACAGCCGCTGGCACAGCCGCCCCCACTGCCACAGACAAGGGGAACCCAGTCCCACAGCGCGCCAACCCCACTCAAACGGCTTGTGCTCACCCCCGACCCCCGAAGGGGAGCCCAGGCCCGGGGTCAGCGCAGTGTAAATGTGGGTGTGGGTGTGGGTGGGTGGGTGTGTCGTGGGTGGGTGTATTTTCCGGCGGGCAGGGTTAAGGGTTAGGGGTTAGGGGGCGGGTTAAGGGTTCACCCGGGTTAACCTTGAGGGTTAGGGTTAAGCCTCGGGTTAACCCTGACCATCGCCCGCGCGACTGTGCGCAACCCACGCGGGGAATACGCGGAATGAGGACTCGAATTTGTCTAATGCTAGTGTAAATGTGGGTGTGGGTGTGGGTGGGTGGGTGTATCATGGGTGGGTGTGTCATCCGGCGGGCAGAAACAGCGTGTGACCATCGCCCGCGCGAGTGTGCGCAACCTACGCGGGAGAAAACGCCAGGGCCAGGGCTGGTGGCACACGTCTTGTTGTATTGCATGCGGCTGGCGGGTTAACTTAACCCGCCGATACGACCGCAGCCAGCTAGCCTATGATTATGATTGTTTGTGATTGATCTTGACAATATATATATCATATAACTCCAATAACGACTAAAGCTATACTGTGTAGCTATAGTCAGTACTTAGGGATAGCTCTAGCTCTAGGGATAATGATGATGAGGATAGATGTAGATGGCATCACGCATCACACACACAGCATAGAGCTAATTTTGGGTGAACCGGTGTGGCCGTTTTTTTGTGTGGGACCTCGCGAGCTGACACGCCTTGGATCGTAGAGGCGCCACAGCAGCTCGGACGGTATCACCAGGGCGACCCCTTAAAAACTCCACTAGCTTAGGACTGCATACCACCCCCCTACATGCGATACCGAAGGGGGGGCAAAAGCGCGCACTCAATGGCCGCCGATCCCATCCTCGCCGCGCTGCGCGCCGTGGCCACGGCCTGCCAGGCGGCCGCGTGGAGCTTCAGCGACGAGCAGGCTGCCCAGGGCCTCGCCGTCGCCGACGGGCTGCGCGCGCTCTTCCTGCCGCCTCCAGCCGCGGCCTCGCCGGCCGTGCAGCCGCAGTTCGTTCAATGGCTGCAGCTCCTGCCGCAGGAGATCCTCTCCGACGTCCTCTCCCAGCTAGACACGCGCGATCTGGCCCGCCTCGCCGCAACCTTCCGCCCGCTGTGGCGCGACGCGCCCGCTCCTCCGCCGCGGCCGATGCCGCGGCTGCGGCCCATGGGGCTGGTGGAGACCGAGCTGCGGCGGCGCGCCACGGCACGCGGCTTGCACATCGGCGCTTGCCTGCCCAAAGGGGCCCTGTCGTGGATGCCTTACCTCCTGCAACGCGCACTGCGCGACGCGCTGAGCCAGGAGGCTCCGCTCGCAGTGGCAGCCAATACCAGCCTCTTTGTGGACACGGAAGGCCGCCTGCTCACGTGCGGTGCCGAGAACATCCAGGATGGTCATGAGCGTCCCGGGCTTATCCTGGGCCACGACTGGGGCCCCGATGACGAGTTCCTCGAGCCCCGCGTGCTCGGCCCGCCCACGCTGGTGCCGTCGATGCAGGGTAGGCGCATCGTGAGCGTCGCCGTCGGTGACTGGCACTGCCTGGCGCTGAGCCGCGAGGGCGAGGTCTACTCGTGGGGCGACGGCCGCGACGGCTCGCTTGGCCTCGCCGACGAGGGTGCAAGGGCTGTACCTAGCAGGATCGAGTCGCTGGGACGCATCAAAAGCATCGCAGCTGGGTCCATCAGGACGAGCGCGGCGGTCGATGAGGTCGGCAGACTCTTTACGTGGGGTCGGGCGATGTCGACCATCCCTAGCAGTGAAGCGAGGCCCACTGGCCTGGGCTACGCTCATGCTCTTGAGCCGCAGCTGACTCCGAGGGAGGTTGTTGCGCTCTCCGGAGATCGCGTGGTGGGCGTCACCTTAGGCGTGTGTTTTAACCTGGTGGTGACCGACGCCGGCGCAGTCTTTTCCTGTGGCTACAGTCCGCATGGCGCGCTCGGCCACGGCTCGTTTGAGGCCGAGGTGCTGCCCAGGCGGATCAAAGCCCTGGCGCAGACGAGGCGGCGGTTCGTTGCCGCGACCGCCGGCAGGCACCACGCGCTCGCGCTGACCGAGGAGGGCGAGCTCTACGCGTGGGGCAGACAGAACGCCAACGGCCACGGACCGGGCCAAGCCCATCAGGCCACTCTACACCAGTTGGCCGCGCTTGCAAGCAAACGCGTCAGGCACGTGGCCGCAGGCCGGCACTCTTCGAGTGCCGTGACGGAGAAGGGCGTGATCTTTACCTGGGGCGAAGGCACTTTGGGTCAGCTCGGCAATGGGAAAGACAAGGCGGAGGGGACGCCGAGGCGGGTGGAGAGGCTGCGCGGAGTCACGGTTGTGGCTGCTGCTATCGGTGGTGTCCACACCCTCGTTGCCGACGAGGACGGCGGGGTGTGAGCCTTTGGCTTCCACATGGCCTCCGGCATCGGCGATCCGGTCGCGTCCCAGGGTCTTGTACTGCAGCCAACTCAGCTCCCTGCTCTGCGCGTCCGCGTCCGCAAGAGTCCAGACGTGTTGCCGTTCCGTTGGAACCGATAGACGTGTTGGGACGCGTGTGGAGACTCCGCGGCTACTTCACCTGCGCATGCGGGTGGGTGAGTCGGGGGAGTGAGTGCGTGAGTGGCGGGGGGGGGGGGGGGGGGGGGGTGGGTGTGTGGGTGTGTGGGGGGGGGGGGGGGCGTGTGGGTGGGTGTGTCTCGTGTGGGGTTGTGGTCTTGGTCTTGGTGTTCGTGTGACATGTGACGGTGGGCGGAGACGGATTGGCGTATGTTTGTCACCGGCATGCTGACTAGTGGTATGGTGGTTGCGGTTGCGGTGTGTGGCACTCGGGTTCGGGTTAATCGTTGACCATGCCGACTGGTGCCGTGGTTGTGGTTGCAGTGTGTGACTGATTGTCTGGGGCAGGCACGGGTTAACCCTATAACCCAGAGGCGGGAGCTCGACCCCGTCCAGGTATTATTCAGTCATGGCCGCACGCGCGCCGGGCGCCGGGATAGAACATGCTCATCTCTTACGCACTCTTCTGTGGGTGCCAACCCCGACCCTTGCTTGTGCGGTTTAGAAAAAAATTACAGTTACAGTAACAGCAGTAGCGTGTGCTGGCGTCGTGGGGGGGTTGCGCCCAGCCCATGCGTCGTGTGAAGATATACTTCATTAATTTATTCATAGGTACAGGAATGCACGCGCCCTTCACAATGACACGAGCACACACCACACGCGCACATACACACATACGCATACGCACACCCAACGCCCACAACTAAACAACCTATCATTCCCTCTCTCTTATATACATTGTTTGGTTGTTTGTGTACATGTTATACGTGTGTTGCGTGTATGTACCTGGTAGACACGAGCATAAGCGGGCCTGTGCGCGCGTGTACACGCGTGTGCTGGTGCCGCCGAATAGTTAGATTTACACATACATACTCATATACATATACATACATAAACACCAAAACGTGGAAAATTTCCAGCGTGGGTGCCGCAAAGTTGGCGCATCTCTACTCCCCGCCGCGACGGTCTTGATGATGGCGCCACCTTCGCGGGGCAAACGCCGCACGCCGGACACGGTAAGGGTACCCTCGCCGCATGCCAAGCGCAGCTCGAGCCGGAGCGCGCCGACAGATGCTCTCTGCAGACGCGCGCAGACTTAGCGGCCGCACAGCCGCCTGGCTTCACCGCCTTCGATGAAGGCGCCGCCTTCGCGGGGCAAACGCCGCACGCCGGACACGGCAAGGGTACCCTTGCCGCCGCATGTCAAGTGCAGCTCGAGCCGGAGCGCGCCGACAGATGCTCTCAGCAGACGCGCGCAGACTTCGCCGCACAGCAGCAGCAGCATGCGGAAAGTCGCGGGCCAAAGGCCCCAGAGCACGAGGATACGCGGCATGGCCCAAAGGGTTGCTGCGTTCCTCCCCAGATCCAGACCCAAGCCCAGAGCCGCGGAGAACAAACCAAAGCGAACAGGTTGGCGCAGCAGGGGGCGTCAAGCTCCGAAACTCCCCCTGACCCTGACCAGGCTGGCGGGCCGTGAAGCACCCCTGCCCACGCCGCAAGTATCCACAAGCACGAGACGCCGAGCGCCTTTCCCTGAAACCAGTGCAGCAAAGGCACAGGCCAGCTGGCATCGCTCGCTCGCTGCCGCTGCACATATAGCACATCTACTTGTGCTCATGCACACATTTGACACAGCACACAGCCAACAACACACGCAAAAAAAACAAAAAACAAAAAAAACGTCACGCACAATAGACCAACACTCGCCAGGCAAGGAAGATCGAGACCAGACACACGCCACACGCACGTGCAAACACGAGGCTGAGGTCTGCTTCCTCCCTATCCGCATGGCAGAGCACAACAACAACAATAAAAAAGAATAACCTGAACAGAAGTCGCAGAACGCATAACGCAAAACAAAACAAGCTGAACAACCTGATGCTGCAACGCAGCCCTATCATACTCAACCCACTCACATAGCTCATAAAAATCGCGGCCGAGGGAGAGCAGCTAAGCCCAGGTGCCTGTCTTCTGGGCGGCAGGCACACTAAGGTAGATATTCGGCGGCACTACCAGCACACGCGTGCAAACGCGCGTGCACAGGCCCGCGGCGCCACGCCAGAGCTCTGGCGTGTCGAAGGCACCACACATCACGGCTTGTGACCGCGAGCAGGCACTCAACACGCACACGACCAATTCAATTCAAAAATCCTCACAGAGCCACACACGCGGGCAAGGAGAAGCCGATTCTAGTGCCACGATGATGATTAGGGTGATTATATACCCCTGAGAGACACCTCCCTCCCCACACCAGGACAGTGCGGGCGGGCACAGCTTCCAGCGGTCCACATAGACCACCATATGGGTGTTGTAACGGTGATAGGTACCTGTATTGCAAAGACATGAGCCATAACCTTTTCCTTCTAACGCCAGCTTGCTCTGGGCCTATGACTTCCTAGGCTCATATGAAAGCTTATGACGAGAAGAGCTTAACCCCGGAGTTGTAAGCTGAGATGCCAAGATTCCTATGATAAAAAAAACTGGAGCGTCATGGTCGGCTCGCTCTTCCGGGGCCTCTGGACGGGCTCGAGGACCATGTCACCCTACCCGTATGCATTAAGGTCTCAGAGATAGCTCATACAACTTTGGTTATGGTTTCCTTGTGAGCATTGCTAGGGACCCTCCAAAGCTCAAGGTTTGGCTATGAGCCAGTCATAAGAAGGAAAAAATTATCTGACCCCCGCTCCGGCCGCCGGTTGATTGAGGAAATAGGTGTGAACAGTGATTCACAGCTAGTTTCTCTCAATCAAACCACCGACGCGGAGCCGACCACCCGTGTTGAGCCGCCGTGTATGCGAGTACCCGTTGGATCCAAGCCTCAACTTCCGCAGAAGACCTGAGCTCCAAGAGGCATAGGTTGTGATGGCAGGGTCAGTTTCAAGCCTAGAGGGTGGCTACGTAGCCCCCTGGTCCCATTTTGCAAGTTTTGCTCTTCGCGTACCCATCACCATTACATCGGCCATATGTAAATGTAGCCTTAGCCCTAGTCTGCGTGGAGGCCCGACGCACATAACTCTACACTCGACCTTTTTTTTTCAAACTAATAAACTACACACACTTCGACACCACTACCACTGCACTACACGGCCACACGAGCCACCGCGCGCGCCACGCGCACACTACCCTACCACAACTTGGCCTTTACACGACATTGCCATCACCAATATTGTATGGTATATATCGCAATCACGCAGTGTCAGAGTGGAACACTAGAGTGCGCAATAGTATGGGCGGTGCGGTAGGGGGATGGGGTGCCTAAACAAAGGGGGTGCTTGCAAAGAATAGTCTTGATTCGGTTCGGGCACGAAAGCTTCACGGTAAAAGAATATCTTGTAAATGCCAAACACTACCGTACCACAACAACACCACACGCCGCGCGAACGCCACTTTACGACACAGGCTTCACGACACGGACAGTGTCAGACGCTACACGAGCGTGGCCGCGGACAGCGGTAGCCGCGGACAGCGATAGCCGCGGACAGCGGTAGGCGCTACACGAATGCAGGACGCAAAGGGCGCAGCCTAACGGACTGATAACCGTTCCCAACGGTTATCCAAAACCGTCCCTAACGGTTACCCCGTGACGCTTTACCCGAAGGAGCCGCGACGGGAAGAAGTCTGCTCCAGATGAGTTGGAGCTACTGGCGCTGCACTGGGCCCCGGTACGACAAGCAAACGTCTATGCTGCTGTTGCTCTTGTTCTCTCGTTCAAGGCTTCACATCGAAACCCCAACAACAAGGCGCGCGTCCAATAACTGCCAGTAACCGTAACGCGCGCTAAAAGGATATTCCAGAGTGTGAATGAGTCCTGCTCCCCACTCCTCGCGTGGCCGGTGACCCCGCGCTAGGGGTACTAAGCGCCGTGGCACGCTGTGCTCGGCGGCGCCGATGCGGTTGAGATGTGCAAGGGTAGTTGCAGGGCGGCAGTATAAAGGGCAACACATCAGCAGCTACACTCAACAGGTTCCTGGACAGTTGGCGCAGTTGTCGAGGTAGACACCAAAAAGGGGTCGGAGCCTTCAGGGCGGCAGTATAAAAGGCAACACAGCAGCAGCTACACTCAATAGATTCCGACCCCTTTTTGGTGTCTACCTCGACAACTGCGCTATGCAGCTGCTGCCATGTTGCCCTTTATACTGCCGCCCTGCGACTACCCTGCCTCGCGCTATGTACCCGGGTCGGTAGGATAGGCATATATATATCTATATATATATATA
>Ga0105053_10012851_pt1 | contig 10011 bp, 4 predicted proteins | sample BON01_FD_78093 | JGI IMG/M metagenome (GOLD analysis project Ga0105053, IMG submission 78093) | Freshwater microbial communities from Lake Bonney liftoff mats and glacier meltwater in Antarctica - BON-01 | ecosystem: Environmental > Aquatic > Freshwater > Ice > Glacier meltwater | place: Lake...
GGCCTCTGCATTTTGCCCACTCGCCCCTCCGGGGCCCTTTGGGGCCCCTCCGGGGCCCTTTGGGGCCCCTCCGGGGCCCTTTGGGGCCCCTGCATTTTGCCTGCGCATGCCCCACAACCCACCACCCCGCGCCACACACTTTTTCTGTGAGCAGGAGAAAGACGCAGGCAAGAAGATCCAAGCCGCCATTGATCAGCAGTACGACGAATTGCTCAGACAAACAGAGGCCATGCTGGTGAAACAGTCGTCTCTCGTCACAAACGACAACATCGCACAGAGCATCGTGGGTGTGCTGTGCAATGCCTTCCTAGCCGCCCCAAACGTCAAGGTCGTACTCGTGCTGAACTCGTGCTTTTCCGTCCATTTATTTCGGAACATACAGGCACTGCTCAAGAAGGAGCAGCCCGCCGGCTTCATACCAGGGCGATGTTGTGTACTTTACACCAATGGCCAGTGGCCAGGTAGCATGATGCCACGACTTTTGCACACGATACTCGTCACAGCAACGGCCTCCGATGCAACGCAGAGCGCCATGCAAGTCGCTTGCTTGGAAGTCTTGGAAAAAAACACACAGAGCTATGCCGAGGCCGGTTGCCATGGGCAGTCTGACAACAACACCGACCCCTTGGAGTACCGCAACCTCCTCCAGATCGGGAATCTCTGATCTGACATTCCCAAGACACACGGCATCGCAGGAGCAGCAGGGCACAGCGAGAGGGAGAGAGAGAGACAGAGAGAGAGAGAGAGGGAGCAAGCGAGAGCGCGAGGGAGAGAGGGAGAGAGCGAGGGAGCAACAGAGAGGGAGCAAAAGAGAGGGAGCAAAAGAGAGGGAGCAAAAGAGAGGGAGCAAAAGACAGCGCGAGGGTGAGAGAGAGGGAGGGAGAAAGCGAGAGAGCCAGGGAGCAAGGGAGCAAGACAGAGCGCGAGGGAGACAGAGAGAGAACGAGCCAAGGAGAATATTTGCCGGGTTTATTCATTATAATCATGTTCTCGGATAGTGCCCATCTCGCCACAACAGAGACACAGTCTGTGCTGATTGCCAAGAGACGTCGATACGCAGCCCTTGCACGGCTCATCTATGGGCTGGCCCGTCTCTGTTGTGTACTGCACGCGACAGTCTGGCCAGTCCTTGTTGCAGTGTTCCTCGTTGCATATGCACCGGCCAATCAACCCACCGCGCCCTGGGCGCTGCTCCAGCTGCATCCGGCACGTATTTTGCGAGTGCTTGACGGGGCACAGCGGGCACTCGCAAGCTTGATTTTCGTAAAAGGTGCGGCGCTTTTGCCTGAACTCATCGTCGCCATCGGATTCTTCTTCGACAAAATCAATGTCATCTGGATTGAAGAAGCAAGGACCGTCGTGCTCACGGTCATTGCCTAGTTCGCCACAGCAGGCACACATCCTGTGTTCATCGCCGCAACAGTCTTCGCATGCGTCTTCGCCACCGGGACCGTTCTGGATTTGTTCGCCGTCCGAGTCCTCCGCGTCCTCTGGCACGGCCGATTTGTACATGCATTGCCCGTATTTTCGGTTGCATGCTGTGTTTGTGCACTTGCACAAGACGTGCCCATTGTCGTCGTATTCCACGTCGCATGTTCCGCCGTCTTTCACTGGACAGTCGGGGCAGCCGCATCCATGTACAAAATCTCGACTCAACACAGGACCCACCCGCCGCTGCGGCTGCACCCCTTGACTGTGTGTCCATGCTAGCCTTGCCGACTTGGAGAAACTACCGCCACCGCCACCGCCACCGCCACCGCCAGCACCGCCCTCTCCTCTCGCTCCTCCTCCGAGGCCCCATGCGTTGCCACCGCCACCGCCAGCACCCCCTTCTCCTCTCGCTCCTCCTCCGAGGCCCCATGCGTTGCCACCGCCATCTGCAGGACGCTGCTTCTTCGTGCTCTTACTATCATCACTGGCGGACCGTTTTGCTTGTTTGGCATCGTTCTTTTGGAGCCACACTTCGTCCTCGTCCACCATCATTTTTTCAATGCTGACCTTGAACTGTTTGTACACTGCGGTGCCATCTTGCACCTGTTCCGCAATCTTTTGTTTCAAAATCCTCCGCGTGAAGACCAGGTTTCCATCCGACTCAGAGGCAATGCGGAACAGGTTCACCTCTTTCCGTATACAGGCGCGTACGGAACCCTCAATCGCCTCCCAAGTGACTTGACATTTCCCACAGGCCGCCGACCCCGTGCCTGCTTTTTTGCATTTGACGCAGGTGTACTCTGTGTCGTGGCTGGGCTCCGCACATATTGACACAGGTTCTGCCTCCTGGTGTTGTGCCGGACTCATCCCGTCGTAGACGGTCATCAGCGCAATGAGGTCTGCTGCAAAGTCTGTGGCATCATTGGTCCCGTTCAAAACATGCGCATACAAGCGCCATGCTTTGTGCTGTTTGGCGAAATCTGCAGCCACCTTTTCGGTACAGAAAGGACACGCCTGGCTTCCGTCTAGTTTCTTTTGCATCCTGTGCCTTCTGCAAACTTTGGGTTCTTATATACCAACCCGTCGTCTTTACATTCCGTGGGGCGGTCATTGGTGAATACGACACAAGGACGGCTGTTTTTTTTGAATCCAAATAAAACACACACACCAGACCAAGTGGCACACGAGGTGCCGGAGGCAATGTGTATATAAGATCCCGGGCGACGGCGCATTCAGGTCAATTTCTTAGATTTTGCGCCCACTGCACGCTCTCGGTGCTTGGTCTATGCCACCACTGACTGCCATATGCCCAGCGACGAGACACGACTGCTGTTAGCAGAAATTGACGGCAACGGCGCCATCCAGCAGTACATCCAGGAGGCGTGCGACGACCTCTACAGCATCACACAGAGGATGAGCCTGTACTCGTGCTTCGAGATGGCACAGTGCCAGACGCCGATCCCGATCATGTGCAACATGCGTGGGGTCAATGTGGGGGTAGTGGGTCTGGATACCAACAGCAAGGAATGGTGTCGGAATCTCCAATACCACCATACCATGCAGTTTCTGATGAATCTTGCGACCGTGCAAAACATCACCCACCCCGGCTCTGTGCGGGTTTGTGATGTTGGCACTGTGTTTTCGCACGGCAACATCCGCGAGCGGTGTGCCATGATGATGAATTTGCTGTGTCACGACAAAAAGTACAACATCATGCAGTGGCTGCTGGTGCACGTCGACACCCTGCCCTCCTATGCGCTCGCTGCGATGGACTCCTCCTCCTCGGTTTCCAACACCTTCCAAAGCCCGCCAGCTTCGAGTTGGTGCAGTAGTAGCGCACTTCCCAACATCGGTCCGGGCAGCACTCTGCCAGCGTGCTTGGATGTGTGGCAATTGAACCAATACAAACACGCGCTGGGGATCGGGAAGGCGATCTCCAGTCAGCACACAGAAAACCATGCCAAGAGAGATATGCGCAAGGCTCTCTGCAAACTCGTCAACTGCCCGCGCAAAAACACCAGGACGGTGCGCCCGCTGGGCATGCAGAACACATTCGCCTTGCCCGTGCAGGATGCCATGCCGCTGCTGTCCTGGCGTGAGCGTGCGCTACACAGCTCGGTGTGCGGCAAGGCCGCGTGTTTGGCCGCAGGCGGCGCGACTGGCCCAGGCAAACACCGCCGCAAAAACCCCCTGTTGCGATGTGTTGTCACTACGGTGGGGCGCGCGCCCATTGAGCAGTGCCATTCAGCACATTCAGCAGATTCGGCAAATTCGGCACAGGGACCGGCACGAGCTGCCGGGGCGACCACCGCTGCAGGAATCCAGCGGCAGCAGGGGTCAGACAGGCTGCCATGGCTCACCGGGCGCATGTGTTGGCAGATGCAGCCCGGCAGCAATTTTGTGGAGCATGCCAGCCGTCTCGGGGAAGAAATGGTGGCTGGGCCTTCAGGCCACACAAACGCCCTCATGACATTCATGCGGATTTTCCTCAAATTCGACGTGGAAAAATGGACCCTCATCTGCATCGTATGGCTCGTGGGTGCCGATCACCACAGCGTTTTCGAGGTCCTGACTGCCGCATCGCGACACGGCCTGCCCTACTCGCGCGAAATGAAAAGTCTCGAGTTTGCGTGGGCCCTAGTGCGGGCCTGCGGGGAGCGCTGTGCTGCAACCGTATGAGGCACCCACAGAGCATCAGCCAACCCACAACTCCACGTTCTCTTTTTTGGGAATTCACAGCAATCCTGAGCAGCCTCGTCGTCACGCAGGCAAACACGGGCCATAATGTGCGAGTGCATGAACTCGCATGATGTGTATGAACTCGCATGATGTGTAAGATGTTTATTGATAACAGAACGTCCTAAAACCCCCTGTCACTACAGGTACCAAAATTAGGTCCTCAGCCACATCCCTTCATCGATTCCGGCCGAAAACACGTCACCTCAGATTCGCATGGATTTGAGCACATAGACCCTCAATCGAGGGTCCTAAACTACTGTTTCCAGTAATAAAAGCAAAACAAATCAAACTACGGGATTGGCGGTGTTCAGTTTTGCGATTACTCGTGTTGCTGTGTATACTGCGATTTCGAATTTTCAGGACTCGGTTCTACATTGCCTGCTACCCGAATTTTATGCCCTCAAATATTAACTCGTTTCTTGGCAGCACTACCGAGGCTAGATTCAGATGAATGCCAGCACCTGGAAGATGAATGCGATTGTGGCCTTCGGTGTCGTCTGCCGCAAAAGCAATCAGTAATTTTGTGACGACGGACACATTGCAGTCTGAAATAAAATTGCGGTGGTGAATATGCATATGCAGGCTCCTGTTGTCCATTTGCAGGCCAAAAGCCACGACGTTTGCAGCCCATTCCTCCCTTGTCATGGATGGGCGTCGGACCAGGGATAGATCCACGTATGCAACACGTACTCCGGACATCCACTGGTTGCTGTGCATATGTGGGTATGGGTGAGTAATGGGCCGATTTCGAAAGTCGACACGCACACGGCACACAGTCATGCATGACCATTTTTTTTGGATTCGCCCAGCATGGACATACACGAGAAATGTTAGCACATGTTGTTTCTGAAAGCTGGCGAATTTACCAACAAAACACACACGAGGAGTCACGTGACAGACAGGTGTGTTGCGGGAGAGCAGGGTAGCTAGGGTTCTGCAGACGCACCGACTTTGCCTGCTGCCTTGTTCATCGTCATGGACATACATCTGGATGATTTGCATAATCACCCAGGGCCTTGGTGCGAGTATGTCCTGCACCATGCCCCCCTGTTCTTGCATCACGCTTTCATGACTGTCTACCAAATGAGGGTACACCAATTCGTTGTACTGCTGAATGATGTTGTCGATCGTGATGAGGACCTCCTCCACGTACTCTCGTTTCGATGAGCCGGGTGGCAGGAGGTGGTACCGTGCTTGCAGCTGAAGCAACTGGCCGTCATTGAAAATGGCCACAGCTCGCTGGTCAGCGGCAAAAAGGTCGGGAATGATCGCCAGCAAAAAAAACACCGATGCAGATGCGTAGATTTCTGCGTTGTGCTCATGGTGCTCGATGTTTCGGGGTGAGATGTTTCCGGGGCGCAACTCATCCTTGAAATCTTGGATCTGGGCAGCATATTGTCCAACGTGCGAGAAATCCAACAGCGGGGTCCCGATTCTGCCATCGTCAAAGTACCTTGGTTCTGCCAGTATGAATCTGCCAGCCACTGCTGCGTGGTCGAACAGTGGTAGACCAGCTCGTCCCCAGTCGTGCCATGGCACGAAAAGTGCTGCAGCGGCCTCGTCAAGTCGCACCCTCCACCCTTCCTGGTCGTTCCAACGTTGCAGGATGTCGACGGAATGTATGAGAAATAGCAGCCCCCAGTTCCTCCGATCGGCCCCGCATATCGTGTACGGCGCGTCGCGCGTGAAGACCTTGAAAACACACGGACTGGTGATGTCTTGGCCCGCGGCACGCGCGGCGTTCTGTAACATCACTTCGCTGGCCAGTATGCATTCTGGCGTGTCATGCTGCCTGTATCCCGCAACGTACAACGACACTTCTGCGCCCTCCTCGCCCTCGTCCTCCATGCTGTTGTCACTGAAGGCCCCCAGATCGAGGTGGTCAAATTCGAAGGTGTCGATGGGGTTTTCGTGGGCATATTCGTGCATATCCGCCTCGACACCTGCCTCCCTGCCAGGTATGTTCAGATCACTTCGGCAGATGGGGCACCTCTGAACACTGAACCTGCCGTTGGCAGGGTCGTGTCTATACACGCATTCGCGGCAAAGCCAGTGCACCATATCGGAGCCTTCGACCTGGTGCGTGACAATCGGTTCTTTTCTTTTCCACAACCGCCAAGGCTCCGATGCTTCTTCCAAGGCAAGCAAGTGCTCGTGCCATTGTTTCCAATTTTCTGCATAATCATCCTTGTCGGGCCCGTCCTGCACCCCGTGCTGGCAGATAGCACAGGCCGCCGTTTGCTGTATTTTCATCATGTTTTTGCGTGGTGAACCACACCGAGTGTCCCGCCTTTATACGTTTGTCTTTGCAAGGCAATGCAATGATTGAAACAACAAATCGGAGAGAGGAGCTTGTAGTCTTATATTATAGCTTTTGTGAAGAAAATGTCTTTATTTCCAGACTTGCGCTGTGTGCTATTTCGGGCAGATGGTGCATTCGCTTTTTTTTAAAAAAATGCCTGCATACCAATGCTATTTCGGGCAGATGGTGCATTCGCTTTTTTTTAAAAAAAATGCCTGCATACCAATGCTATTTCGGGCAGATGCTGCATTCGCTTTTTTTTTAAAAAAATGCCTGCATACCAATGCTATTTCGGGCAGATGGTGCATTCGCTTTTTTTAAAAAAAATCATGCTGTATGCCGTGTGTGTGCGCGGTGCAGCAACATGCAGACAGTGAAGAGCATCAAAATGATGACCATTACAACGCACGGTATGATGACAAAAACGATGATGCGTGCATCTAGTGCCGGCGTGCCAGCACTATCTGATGCTGCTGAATCTTGGCCTCGGACCCTGATTGTGATACTTGCCAGAGCACCAGAGTCGGCAGCCCTGCTGTTTGCCTGAGGGTGCCAGGTGTAGTCCAGCAGATGCCGCCGCCTGCTGTCCGTGGGCGCATCCGGATTCGGCGCCAGCGTCGTGACGCCAATGACCTCGAACGTGGTCTGATCGGTGGCAGCCACGCCAAAAAATATCTTGGCACTTGCCATGATCGCATGGGTGTGCTCCTTGGCAATCGACGCCTCCGTTTCCAGGTAGAGCTGCATTTCGTGGCGATTTCCGTCGTAGCGGACTTGCCGCAGCTGGAAGCCTGCGATGGTGTCAAACACCGCGTTGTGGCTGTCGCGACCGATGTGGCTCGGGGCAATGCTGTCGGTAACCGAGGTACGCAAACCCTCAAAGGCGAGGCATTCCGACCTGCCCTTGCTCGCATAGCTTTCGGAGACGGTGCCTTGAGGACACTGCACACACTTTTGCTCGAGCGTGTGGCGTATTGGCAAGATGGCCGGTGAGCGAGAGTCTGCCACCGGAGCATGCCCCCCGGACGGCGCGACCTCCACATCGATAAAAATCGCATCGTCAGCGTGCTCGTCGTCTTCACCGTAGATGTTTGCGATTGAAAGCAGTACGGTTTGTCCGACCCCGCCAGACACAGACCACGTGGCAGCGTCGGCCCCTCGTATGCCTCTGAATCGCAGCATGGGGTCGATGTGGATGGTCACGGTGGTCCCCACATCTACTGCAGCGACACTGCTGCCGTTTGCCACACTGCCGTTTGCCACACTGCCGTTTGTCAGTACATACACATTGTCCACCAGCGACACAAAGAGCGTGCGTTCTTTGGTGTTGTCCTCGGTGAGTGCAGTGCGCAGTGTGGGACCCTCGTAGTAGTAGTAATTGATGGGACAGGGCTTGCATTTTGCCACGTAGAAGAACCCAAACTCTTTGATGATGAGCTCTTGTGGCACGGTCCCTGGTAGGCATTCTCGCGCGATCTCCCCCAAAAAGTACCTATCCTCCTGTGTGTGACCGCCATGGTGCGCGACGATGCGGGTGGTGTCGTACTGCACCGTGTATGCCCCCCCCGTCTGGTGTGTCAGCGCCAGTGAGTGCACCGAAATGTGTTGCAGGTCCGACCCAGAGTATATGGAGTACACCCGCCAGAATCTCGCCAACTCCTGGGCAAATTGCTCAGCCGAACAGACCGCCCCGTTGAGAAAACAGGTCAGTACGATCGTCTTGCTGCATTGCCGGAAAGGAAAACCACGCACCAGCATCGTCGTGTGGGAGTGCTCTGACTCACAGGACGTCACACCACCCGACAGCTCCGTCTCGTCCCAGTCGACTTGGAACTTCATCACTCCCATCCCGGACATGGTAGAAATTAACGACCAGACCCAATTGCCTCTGTCAAACGCAGGAGGGAGCCCCGGGTGGGTGGTGGGGCGCGCGCCCATCGAGCGGTCCGACAGGTAGACACACGAGTCGTGCTGTAGGACAAGAACGCAGGCGTGCACCAGCGTTTCCCTTTCTTCCCCCCCTTGTGGCCGAGCGTCGGACCTTTTTGGGGTGCGCATGTACCAAAAGCATTCCTTGACGATGGCGCGGGTGGTGTACTGGTCAATAAACATGGCGCCCAGGTCGGTGTTTCGAATCACCTGCCCTACTTCGTGTCGCATGCTCGTGTTGTTGGTATCGTTCACTCGCACAACATTCGTGAGCATAGCCACAACGCGCGAGTCCATTGCCATCTCTTCCAGCCTGTACTTGCGCATGACACGTGCAGCCCGCATGATGGTTTCTCTGTTGTCCGAGGGACCTTCTATGTGTGATGAGAAAAAAAGTTCCGGCTGCAGGATGTGCAGGTCCGGGGTGTTGCTGTGGTGCGCCGCTGCCACCGTTGCAACGTCGTCGTACTCAATGCTTCGTCTGGTCGTCCCACCAGACACATCCAGCAAACCCTGGAGATCCGTACAATGTGATGTGTCAACAAACGTGTGCACGCCACCGATGGGCATTACCAGCGACGACTGCAGCAGACAGTACAGCACAGCCCCCAGGCCACACAGCGCCGGGTATCCTTGCATGATAGCCCAGAAATAGCAGTGCTTCCGTGACGAGTACACCAACGATTTATATAGTCATGGCGGGGAGCGCCCCGCGCGCGCCCTAAACCCTACACCACCATTGCCACCAGTGCCTAAAACTAGAAAATATTAAACGTGGAACACACGGTTTGTTTCAAGGACCGGTAGAGACTGGAATCCCACTGGGGATCCACGGCAAGGGGGGCTGTGTGCTCGTCGTTGTCGTTGTCTGCTGTGTTCTGGGCCCTCTCGTGTGCTGGTGCGGTGAGTGGTGGTGCTGCTGTATCGGCTGTGCCGTCAGCAGCGCTAGCAGTTTCTATCATCTCGGGCCCTGCTTCGCGCTCCGCACTTCGGACGTGGCTTTTGATCAAACAGCGGCATTGCCGCCAGTTGACAAAGTGCACGGGTGGGTGGGTGAGCGCAATGTTAGAGGGCCCGGCCCGGGCCTCGGGGCTTGCATGGCAGAGTAGCAGCACGCCATAACCGTGTTTTTGCATGACGCTGTCGGCGAAGAAGCCGTTTTTGAATCGACGAGTGTTGTACGAAATATCCACCGTCGCAACCATGTCCTCGTGTTTGGAAAAAACCTCCTGGTAGAGCACTCTGACATTTGGGTGCTGCTTTGCGTCCAGTCCCACTGAAATCGCATGCACTGTGGTGGTGTGTTGCTCTGGTGCAGGTGTTGCGGCCCCCAGAGGGCCCACTGTGGGTTTCCTATTGTAATAGGCGTGGTAGTAGCATGACAGGCCGTCATCCTCGGCATCATGCGAAGGAGGCAACCGAGACACAGGCGTCGTCGGCTGTGACTCCTCCCCTTCCGGGGCCTTCTTGTGGCAGGCGGGGGGCAATAATGGGCTGCAGGTGAAGAGGAGAATGTTGTCGGTACCCCGCACAATGATTCGTCCTTTTTTCCCGCCATGTCGCCATCGCACGTATATCATGTCTACGAACAACATGGCTTCAGTTCCCAC
>Ga0105053_10012852_pt1 | contig 10011 bp, 12 predicted proteins | sample BON01_FD_78093 | JGI IMG/M metagenome (GOLD analysis project Ga0105053, IMG submission 78093) | Freshwater microbial communities from Lake Bonney liftoff mats and glacier meltwater in Antarctica - BON-01 | ecosystem: Environmental > Aquatic > Freshwater > Ice > Glacier meltwater | place: Lake...
TACAAGCACACCCACATATACAGGGCATGCAGGGCAAGGAGAGCGGTACTGCGCTCTTCACAGGCATGCCAACCACACAGACCTCAAGAACTCGTATTGTGCATGGGTCGGAGGCTGTTTGACACGAGCAAGCTACGGGTAAGACAGATAGCGTGAGAGAGGGAGGGCGTGAGAGAGGGAGAGAGGGAGCGAGGGAGAGAGGGAGAGAGTGAGAGAGGGAGAGGGGGAGAGAGGCATGGGTTGGTGGCTGTTTGACACGAGCAAGCTACAGGTGAGAGAGATAGCGCGAGAGAGGGAGAGAGGGAGTGCGCAAGAGAGGGAGTGCGCGAGAGAGGGAGACAGCGAGAGAACGACAGATCATGAGAGTGCGCGTGCGGGCACGCACGTGCACACGCACGTGCAAGAGAGAAAGGGTAAGAGAGAAAGGGTAAGAGGCAGAGCAAGACCGAGAGCTAGAGCGAAAGGAAAATGAGAGCGAGAGTGCGATTGCGAGCGCGTGCGCTACAGAAACACAGTGTGTGTGCGTGACGGAATAAGATCAAGAGGCATGGAGCGAGAAGGACGGAGACAGAGGGAATCAGGACGCAGAGATAGGACATTTCCCGCAAAAGTGACCTATATTTAGTGGCTCTTTTGTGGAAAATGATCTGCAACTTAGGGGATCCTATGAGTCTTGGAGACAGAGGGAATCAAGACGCAGAGATAGGGAGATTGACAGAGTCACTTCGATGGATAGACAGAGTGATAGACAGACCGACAGATGGGAAGTCACAGACAGTCAGAGAGAGACACACATAGAGACACAGACACAGAGTTAGATAGGAAGAGACACAAAGACAGAGATAGACAGGGTGCGCACGCGCGCGCGGGAGAGGAAGAGAGACATCACGTGAGCGAGGAAATGAGGGTCGGTGAGAAAGAGCATACGAGCGTGCAGGAAGGTATAGATTTTTTTTGTATTTTTTTTTGGATCGTGCATTATTGTGTGTCTTTCTGTCTCTGTCTCTGTCTCTTTTTCCGTCTCTGTCTATTTCGCTGTTTGTGACAGGGGCTGTATCTATGTGGCTGTTTGTGTTCTTTGGCTTCTGCTGTGTGCAAATATGCAGGCCGCCAAGAATGAAGGCAGTCACCTGTGCTCACCACCGACAACCCGGTCACGTTGACGTCCGCAATCGTGCTTGCTGCAAGGTCTCCCCCCCTCCAATCCATATTTCACATATCTCCAGTACCATCCAAGCACCCACAAACGCGCGCACAAATCGCCTCGAATGCTCTGCGTCTGTATGTAACTACAGGAGGGCAAAAACTCATAATAGGGTTTTCCTTTGTAGGTCGTGTTTCACAGCCTGATCATTTCAATAGGTGGCTATTTTGCGGAAAGAGACCTGGAAACCCAGCCATTTTATTGCACTTCGCCATCCTGTTACAAAACAGTATGCTATGCTTCGTGCCATTGTTTGTTTTGAAGATTTTTTTGAATCTGTCCACGCGCAGGAGAAGGGATGTGGGAAGAGGGCCCGATTCAAGAGTGTTGCCTCTCTGCCGGCAGATGTATGTAACCAGCACAACACGGGTAGAACAAAGAAGAATACCGTGTCGAGTAGAAGAGTCCGCGTTTTGTAAATGAACATTGATATTGGGTCGAACAAAAAGTGCTTCTTGGCCTGAAAAGTCAGCGGGTGCGCGCACGCATCATCGCCAAGAGTCAAGGAGGCGAGAACACAAACGGATTGCGCACTTGTTCGTCGCATACGAGGGGTTCTGGCAAAGGTGGGAGGGGCAACGAGAGCATCCCGACATGGGAGTTCAAAAAACGATGCGTTTAATGAATTATGTACAGATGAAGGCAGATCGGGCCACTCTTTGGTAATTGCAGAGGAAGTTACTATCACCATGTAACTTCCTCGTGCCCAGACACTACCACGACGGAGCCAACTTTGATGGCGTGTTCAAACAACTTCATAAGCTGCTCCTGGTCGATCTCGTCGGCCGACTTTGGGCGAAATGCCGCCGTCACCTTGGTGCATGCAAGGTCGCGCTGTGTCCGCAAGAGCTCCTTGGAGTAGCTCAGCGCTGATGACGCCTTCCGAACGAATTCTCCCTTAACGCTCTGAACACGCGACCATGTGCGGGTGGCGCGCGGCGAAATTACCTCTTTGACTCGTCCAAACCCGGGCAGACACAGCACGACGCCATAGTCGTCCTCTGGTCGACAGCGTGCGCTCTGGTCGTGCTCGTGCTCATCCTTCAAATCTGGCGCGTGAGTTTCAGACACCAGGAGGGTGCCCCAGAACTCCTCCTCGTCCGCGTTTTTGCGCGAACATGAGTGTGTAGACAAGCCGCTTGCGCTCCCAGTGCTCTCGTTGCTGGACTCCCGATTGAGAAGAATTGCGTGCAAGGCGTGCTGGCTCCACACCTCTGTGTGCTTCTTTCCAACGTGGTCTCCCACTAACACGTGCTGTGCTGTGGGCATGATTTGATTTGACTTTGCTGCACGATCTTGCCTTACGACCACTGCTGGGTGGATCACCCGAATTGTTGACAAAAATGAATTTTCCTCCCCATAGTTACTACACACTTTACCACATATTCTTCCCCAATTTCCCCCGATGAATATGTAGTGCCCCCAGTTCCCCCCCAGTGATGACTGTCAGCTGTCAAAAAATGTACCAAAATTGAGAAATAGCAGTACTGTGAGATGGAGGGGTGAGGGCGAAGAGGCGTGGTGACAAAGGCGGCAAATTGACGCGGTCCTGAAACCAAATACAAACACTCAAAGAACGTTTATGCCATCACTTCTATCATAGCTCAGCTTAAATTACCATGGAACAAAATTGTTGGAGCTTTCCGTGCTTTCTCTTCTTGTTCTTTTTCTACTTTGGTCCATGCAATCCCAAAATTTCAGCGGGAAACCTTTAGGCTCGCACTTCCGATCGAAAGGAGAGGAAGGGATGCAGGATAGGAAGGGATGCAGGATAACATGACAGTGGCGTCCCGTCCGCCGCAGCCAGGTTCAGCAGCACAGGACGCTTCCAGAGACACTGTTGTGTGCAAGTCAGAGGTGAGTTGCATACAACACGGCAATGCCGCCGGCTTCAAGAAAGAGGTTACCTGTACGGCCTTCAGGGACACATCAGCCCAGCTCGGGTCTGCACATATAAATCGAATAAGATCGAGGGGACGAGGAGGACGAGGAGGACGAGGAGGACGAGGACGAGGGGGGGGGGGAGGGAGGGGAGGAGGCGGGAAGCGAAAGTGCTATCAGACATGCAGGTGGCGCGCCTCAAAATTGCCCTTACTGGCAGCAGCCAGGATCCCGCAGATCGCGAACGTGACATGTTCGCCCGCCGTCTGCAAGCACGGATAGAGCATGGATCAGCACAACGCGGAACAGCAGGAGCTGCTGGAGCGTGTTCGACTGAGTCGATGGATCCAAACCTGAGCATGGGCAATGCTGTCGGCTCCAAAACAGAGGTGGCGTGCATGGGCAAGGATGCAGAGAGGGAGACGTGCACAGGCAATGCCGATGCTGTGTTCAAATCAGAAGTGAGTTGCACACAACGTGGCAATGCCTGCAGCGTCAAATCAGAAGTGACGTGCACGGCGCCTGCGGCGATGCACGCCATGTGAGATCAAGCGAGGCGCCTGCGGCGATGCAGCAGCAGATTTTCACGAGCGCCGGCGAGGAGCCTGCGGCGGTACAGGAGCAGTCTTGTGTGCTGCAGCTGGAGCAGCGGCAGCAGGATTGGTTGCAGCAGCAACACCAGGAATTTTGATCATCTGACACGACCCTTCAGATTTGAGTTTTGATCGCTGTGTCGGATGAACAGGACTTTCGACTGAGTTCGGAGCAATTGTGAGACTCTTGAAGGCCTACATGCCAACTACATGCCAATTACATATTTTTCATGGTGCCATGCAACCATTTACACAACATTTAGCCATTAAACAATTTACCCACATTTTGATTGTTATTTGCGCAAGAGGGGGACAAGGCGGCGTCAAGTTTGACTTTGGTGGGCGGCAGTTCGCGCGTGAGAGGTGCAAAAAGGGCGTCGATTTCTTTGGCAATAGCGGGCGTATGCTTCGTTTTAAGGTCGTTCGCAATGTCTGATATCCGCGCTGGTGTAATTTGTATTTTGTCCTGTGTCGGCGCAGCCATCTGAACGCCAATCTTAGACCACTTTCAGAGGAAGAAAGACGCTGCCGCCTTGGACATCAGCGCTGACGACCTGGTGAAGGCCAGGCGCGGTGACGCAGCGTTTTTCGGAGGCCGCGCAGGTCCCGCAGCCAGTGATGTCCGAGCCAGCGCCTTGGACGTGCGTTCCAGCGAGACGGGTCTTCCCGACGGTATGGGGATGAACATTTCAGGAGGCTACCAGAAACTTCAGCAAGACGCTCCCAACTTGCAGATCCCCGTTCAAGACAAAGTGGATTCTGACCGCTGACTGCTGGCGATGAAGGGCAACGAGGCAGCTGCCCTGGCTTCCCGTGGAAAGCGCAATCCCAAATTGGGCATAACATCCGGCAACGACGCAATTCGTCGACTGGGAGAGGAAATTGGGTCAGCGGTGATGGGGCAGGAAAAGTGGGCGCAATACATTACAACCTCAGTCAAGCTCATGCTGCCGCAAGACAAGCCCCGCCCATTCCCAGTGACTCAACAATTGGCGAAATCGCGCAGTACAGGCGAGCGCGACGGATGGGTATTCCATCATGCAGACGTGACCAAACCGAGGTGGTCCATGACAGACAAGTTCACTTACCGCCTGCCCGACCACACCGAAAAAGTTCCTGATTTGCGTACAGAAACATTGCGAGATGCTATTTCCGAAGCATACCACGTAAATTGGGCGCAACACGTGAAGATGGTGCTCAGGAACAAGCAGGACAAGGAGGCTGGCAAGCCGTTGTACCGGGGCCACAATAAATCTTAGCCAGATGCAGGAGGAGATTTTTTTGCGGCAACTACAACGGCAGCAGCAGGATTTGTTGAAGCCAGCAGCAGCAGGATTTGTTGCAGCAATTCCAGGAAGAGCATCAGATGCGAGAGCGGTTTTTTGGACATAAGCCGCAGCAGCAGCAGCAGCTTTCTATCAGCCTCCTGTCCTGGCGTCTCTTCCTTTTCCTTCTCCCCTCCTCCCATCCCTGACCGCGCTCCTTGTATCACTTCACCCTCTTCTTCTTCATCTTTGGCAAGTCACACAGTGTTCTGTGTCATGTCCTTTCTTAGGCAACATCGCCTGTCACTATGTGTGTCTTTGCGTAAGTCTCTCATCTCTCTTCCTCCTCCTTCCCTTCTATTTCCTTCTCTGACTGGGCAGTCAACCTGAGATCCAGGAGTTTTCATTATCAATCATCATTTCCCCCTATTGGTGACTATCATATAATAAACATTCTCTCTCTCTCTCTTGCCGATGTCGCGCACGTGGTTTCAAGGTGCCACAAGGTGCCACAAGGTGCCAACAGTGTGGAAGCTGCAGATGTGCGTCAAGGTCAGGGCGCCGCAGCTCGCATGTTGTCTCCCCCTCGACTCCAGGTGCCAACAGTGAGGCAACCGTCGATGGGCTTCTCGGTGTCGACGATGTAGACGATGCCACATGTGGTTCCAAGTGCCAATGGTGTGGCAGCCGCAGATGTGTGTGCGTCAAGGTGAGAGCATCGTAACAGTGCGTGTTACCTCCAACTCGACTTCAGGTGCCAACAGTGAGGCAATCTCTAATGGGCATCTTGGTGTCGACGTTGCAAGTAACGGCCGTGTCTCGCCCGTTGACGTCTTTGAGGACGCTCAGTCCTCAAAGACCTCAAAGACGTCAGAGTCGCTAACTCAGGACTCAAAGACGTAGCTCGCCCATTGACGTCTTTGAGGCCGACCCTAGCGCAGGACATGGCCGCCAGCCGTAGTGTAGTTTCCTCTCACCCCCTCTCCTGGGTGTCTGGGGAGGTTTCGACCTTTGATCTCTATATCTTTCGAATGTAGTGTTTCGTACTCCTCTTGATGGTTAATCTTTAATAAACTCCCCCCCCCACACACAACAGTCCTTTCCTCCTCTTCCGCATTGGTGGGGAGCCCACCTCCAGGAGTTTCCAGGAGTCACGGTTTCTAGCAGTAGGCAGGTGTGCTTAGCAACATTCATCCCGAGCGGATTGCATCAGCACGGTGCATGTAGGGTAAAGGATAAGGGGTAAGGTTCTTGATTCAAGCTGCTTCGTTGCTAAACCCTGGCTTCTCTACCTCATCAGCCCAGTATCCTACTCCTTCCAACATCGCACTGACCTTGTCCTCGGGGGTAGCTACCCATTTCCGGAGAAATGCGAGCCAGTTGACGCCCTTCGTGCAGCAATGCCCAGGGGTGCCAGCGGGTTCTTCAATGCCCAGGGGGGTGCGAAAACAGGAACGCACGCTCTGGGAGTAGGGAGGGATCCTCGGACAGGGCTTCCACTGGTCCGGATTATCGAAAACAGGAAGGGACGCTCTGGTCCGCTTATTTGAGAATGGTGTCAATGTGAATCTTGGCCGACATAGAGGTCACATAGAGACGATTGCTACTACATCCTAGAGAGAATGAAACTTTTATTACAAGACAGCCACCAAAAAGGGGAAAAGGATGATGATGATTGTAAAAACTCCTGCGTGTCTTTCACCATCCTCATGGCAACAGCACCATAACAAACTGCAGCTGGCAAACTTGATGTCATCATAGGAGGCGCCCGCCACTAGCCTGAACAGCAGTGCATCACGGTGCTGCGCATCTCAAATTGAAGATGATTTTAGGGGTATTGTAGCAATGCTTGCCTTATTTTTCCGCCCCCAGCCAGCGCTGCAGGTGAGCCCTGAGTCCTACCTGTCGAAATCGCCATGAAAGTCTTGGGTCACCAAGAGCCCACACCCAGCCATGCTGACAACACACAGCAGTGCTGCGCATTTCAAAAAGAAACCCAAGAGACAGACATATGTGTCTATAGTGCCAGCAAGCACCCCTTCTTGACGGCTCTCAGACTCTTCCCCGCTGGCCGACCTGTCCAGGCTAACGTGTGCATGGCTGACTTTCGATTTCATCTTTCCATTTTGCCATGACCCCGAAATAAATCAGCTCTTTTCGAGACCCCAGATTAGTACCAGGTCCCATGAAGACGGGCGTGGTGGTCGAGGGGAGGGGAGTGCGAGCCTCCCCCTTGCGGAAAGTGCACATGGGTTTACTTGCCGCAAGCAGCACTATGAAGCTGAGATACCCGGCGATCTCGTGATGTGCAGGGCGTGTAAACCCATGTGCGCTTTCGACGAGGGGGAGGGCAGGAGGATCAGTCTGGCTGTGACTACCCACTTCCATCTCATCACGCTACATGTACCCATTTCCCGAAATCTCCGACCCGTTTCCGGGAAATGGATAGATCACGCTGCGCGACTGAGTGGCATCGGGTCGTCGCTCCCTCTTCAAGGAGGGAGAAACCGACACCCTGTCTCGCCCGGAGCCGCCTATAATTTTGAACGCAGCATCCTCCAAATTGACATACTGGCGGTGGGACGTGGTCCTGAGTGAGGTCCCCCCAAAACTAGGCCGTTACTGGCCCTCAATTGCATTTAGAAGAAACCAGAATATGAAGAGCAATGTTTAGGAGCCCCGCAATTGGTGCAAGCAAATGTTGCATTCAACTACCAAAAATAAAGAAAGGGATTTTGTTGCGAAGTTCAAAGTGATGAACAAGTTTCAAGTTTGCTATAGACTTAGTATCAAAAAAGTCATAGAATAGCCACTTGCAAGCAGGGATTGACAAACACGAATGCGCCGTTCTCTCATTAAGCGAGGTTGGAGGAAAGAGAAACGAGAGCGATCGAAATTCAAAACCCTTCGAAAATCAAATACTGAATCAAACTCGATATTTCTAAATGCCAAGACTACGTGAGTGCTCCAACACTCTGAGAGAAACTAATAAAAGAAAATATCACCATAACACGGATTTCAACACACGGTACCGCGACAGCAACACTGAGAGAAAGCATCAGGCACAGCCAGCAATTCAAAGGAGGTCTTTACTGTCTCGTCGATAATTAAGATATCCCCCACCACGCCCAGATGTTCAACACGACTCCCCCTCATTTTCCAAGTCAGTGAGCAATATTTCAAACAAAACAGGTTGACTGGGAAAGAGACTTGACGCAGCTGATGTAATTAGGATGTGCCCTAGAGTACAATCTCAAACCAGAAGTCTGAAGTATGATAGAATACAATTAGTCTCTCCGACAGGCTTGGTAAAGGAGACTTGAGAGAAAGGAGACGTGAGATCGCCAGTAGGACAGCCATCCGTTGACATGATCATCCGTTGACATGATGCAGACCCTCACATGACGCATACCCTCACGTGATGTATACCCTGATATGATTCCCCTACCATGAACACGAGCAGCTCCTCAACAAAGCTCTCTCGTCTCTCTTCAGCCCTTGTTGCTCTCCCGCTTGTGCGCATGTACCCACAGTTGCACGCACCAGCGCGCGCGCACCCGCAATTGCGGGTGTGCGCGCGTGCGCACATGGCACGTTTTCAAAGAATAAAGAGTCTTGTGTGATCTCCTCTCAGCAGCACTCTAACGCAAGAAGTCTTTCTCGTTAAAAGTCTTTCTCGTTAGAGGTCTCTCTCGTTAGAGGTCTCTCTCGTCAGAAATCTCTCTCGTTAGAGATCTCTCGCGTGTGTATTTGTGTGTCTTCGGCTGTGTGCAAGTATGCAGGCCGCCAAGCATGAAGACAGTCACGTGTGTGGTGTCTCTCGTTAGAGATCTCTCTCGTTCGAGATGTCCGTCGTTGAAAATGTCTCTCGTTAAACCTCTCTCTCGTTAGAAATCTCTCTCGTTAAAGATCTCTCGCGTTAGAGATCTCTCTCGTCAGAGATGTCTCTTGTCAAACATGTCTCTCGTTACAGGTCTCTCTCGTTCGAGATGCCTGTCGTTAAAGATCTCTCGCGTTAGAGATCTCTCTCGTTAAAGATATCCATCGTTAGAGATCTCTGTGGTCAGAGATGTCTCACTCTCTCCTCGTCTCCTGGCCTGTTCTCTGTTTCAAAACACTCAAAACTCAGTCCTGTCCTCCTTCTCGGAATCCCCAACTGGTGTTGTGTCTCCTTCCGACGCGCCAGATGCTTTGGTATCCCCCTGTGTCGCTGCAACTTGAGCGCTCTTTCTTCCTCCTCATTGAGTTTCTTTGTCCTCCTTTGCAGCGCCAGCGGGTGCAGGATCCGGAATACTCCAGGGAGGCGTAAATGAGGGCAACTTGCCGAACCCGCCCATCATGGGTTGCTGCCAAGTGTCTATTTTGGGCATGCTTGGCATCTGATATTCGGGCAGTTTCATCTCTGCATCAGGAATGAAGAGGAGGGGAAAAGAAAATCCAGTGAATACGCTGTAGTATGAGTGCATTGTACACATATACAGACACGCATGTGCGTGCATGCATGCATGCGCGTGCAAACACACGCACGACCTGGCGTTTCCACTTTTGGCGGTGCAAACATGGGGGTGGAGGCACAGAAATAACAATCTCGCACGTATACACGCATACAAATACACACACACCCCAACCCACGCCCACACATACAAACGAACAGACACGGAAACACATACAACCACACACACACACTCTCTCTCTCTCTCTCTCTCTCTCTCTCTCTCTCTCTCTCTCTCTCTCTCTCTCATACACACATATGCACGCATACACGCACGCATACACGCACGCGCGCACGCAAATGCACGTGCGCGTGTGCACACACGCACACCTGGCATTTTGATGGTCGGGATACTGGCGGAGGCGGAGGCAACACCTTGCTTGAATTTGTCTCTAGTCGTGTTTAATTGTTCTGTCATGGCTGCGTGCATTGTTGCTGAGACTGCTTCTGGTCGTGGCGGCGGGATAGAAATGCCTGTGTGTGTGTGTGCGTATGTGTGTGTGTGTGTGTGTGTGTGTGTGTGTGTGTGTGTGAGAGAGAGAGAGAGAGAGAGAGAGAGAGAGAGAGAGAGAGAGA
>Ga0105053_10012853_pt1 | contig 10011 bp, 8 predicted proteins | sample BON01_FD_78093 | JGI IMG/M metagenome (GOLD analysis project Ga0105053, IMG submission 78093) | Freshwater microbial communities from Lake Bonney liftoff mats and glacier meltwater in Antarctica - BON-01 | ecosystem: Environmental > Aquatic > Freshwater > Ice > Glacier meltwater | place: Lake...
AAACCCGCCTTGGGTCTAGTCTATAGTCTTGGTCGAATTGATTCTGGAGAGTTCGTGACGGTGCTTGTTGGTCACGCTTGGAGGTCCTTGAGCTTAGGTGGTATAGTATTCTATTCCAACACTATAGGCCGGCTCAAAATTGATTAATTAGTGATGAATTGATGAATTAATTCATTAATTAATCATAATCAATTAAAAGAAGAAGAATCTGAGCTGTGATTCGCAGAAAATGAATTGCTATCGAGACCTTACGTGCAAGCGTGGCTTAGTTGGGCAGAGCGAGGGACTGTTAATCCCTACGTTGTTGGTTCGATTTCGTCTAAATCCCGAGAACTCAAAGTCCCATGGATTCCAGCTGAATAGACCCTCAATCAAGGGTACTAAACTACTGTTGAAAGTAATAAATGCAATCATCATCATCATTTGGTGGTGAAAATGATTCAAGAGAAGCGCTGAAGAGAATCCCTTCTGTTGACATAATTTGAGTCACTCGGTGTGACCGTGACAGTGCAGAGCAAACGATTTGGATGAAGAGAAGCGCTGAAGAGAATCGCTTCTGTTGACATAATTTGAGTCACTCGGCGTGACCGTGACAGTGCAGAGCAAACGATTTGGATAAAGTGGATTCTCCCTCAAAGGTATGTATGAATGGGGTGTCAACTCAACAGTGACCAAACACTCAGATTATTGTTTGAAAGGTAACATCCTCGATTCTGTTGACAAGAAGCGAGTGGATTCTTGTGTACTAAAATATCTCTTTTGGAGGGAGTCGAGCAACCAAAAAGATCTCCAAAAAACCCAGAAATGCTCTCTCCGACGCGCTACTAATGTCACGTTTTCAAAATTTTGCGGCTGACGCTGCGAAGAATAAAAACCGGTATTTTGACCGCACTTTGCGCGATTTTTAAATGATTTATTAATTCGAGGTAATTCGGGGGCAAAGATTCTGAGAAGTTGATTTCCGAAATTCACTGACCACGTGCAGCAAACGCCTCGGCACGGAAATCTTGGAAGCATGGCGTCACCTGTGGCATGTATGAGCAAAGAGGCAGAAGCGATAGAAAAATAGTGCACAGCTTGCCGAGATCGCTGTAAAGAGTCTGGCAATGACACAACGAGCAGTCCATAGAACAAATGCAATTGTGATACTCCAAGCCAATTGTAGAGATTCTCAGCAACACCCATCGGAAACCGTGGACGCAAGCATTCATGTAGACGATTCACGGACACGATTCCTTTGAGAACAGCAAGGGAGAAAATACAACGTGTTGCCCACCATTGCCACAAGCCCTGTGTATTCTCTTTTTTCATCCCACAGTCCAGCCCACGTGGTTTGAAATGGCGATGTGCCAGTCTCAACCAGGAGGAGGGATGGGCTGCTTTTGGCATAGCAAACCTGCATAGTGGCGACTACATCATGTCGAAAATCAATGACGTTGCTTGCTACTTTCATCCAGTTGAACAGTGGACCAGTCAATCAGGATTTCCGGAAGATTACAGGCACACAATTTTCAACACATTTCGAACGGCCCCGCAGTGGTTGTCAGAAAATAGGATCAGCATGCAATGAACACCCCTCTTTGATTCTATAATCGAAAAATATTTAACGGAAAAGCTCAATCTATATGCATGTGGAACAAATTTGCACTGATCCGAAGACATTTCGTCTGCACGAGGTGGCATGCTTGATTCAGAGCTTGTATGGACTCATCAACAAAATCCAGCAGCAGCATAGCCCTGATCTACATAGTTTTAAAACCAACGAGGTCGGTTGACAGGCCATATTGATGTCAAGGCCTTCTTTGCATTCATACATGCACGTTGCAGGCAATGCTCACTCTGAAAAAGTGACAAGGAATGGAAACAGGCCTAAATCAGATCACAGGCTTTACTTTAGCGTTTTTTATTGGGAATTCTACATTGAGTACAGACTCACGCCACGAGTACAAATGGTGTTTAGCAAGCAACAAAAGGGGTGTAATGTCCTGCAGCATCACACAAATCACGAAAGCAACGTCTTGGTGGCAAACAAGCCGTCCAGAAATCATGCCAGGAGACAACTCCGATACCGACGGCATGTTAATTGTGACAATTTCCAATTCAGCTGCGATTAACTCATTTGTATCCATCATGAATTCGGGCGACAAAACCAGATATGTGGCTAGGCTGGAAGAACAATCTTCAGCCGCCACGGGCGCATCTTCTCATGACGAGACCATTCCTCTCTGATCGACCTCGAAGAATCATCTTCGTCGACCCGACGAGGTCAGGTTGAAGAATAAAGTTAGTAACACTGACGCAATACAAGGCACTGGGTTGGATGGAAGCCGGCCCGGGCCGGTTTTTTTTTTAAGTCCGCCTCCCACCCCTCATGTATACACATATTTACACATGATATACATGAGTGTCCTACATGGCAAAACAGAGCTGACCCAGCAAGTGCAGCTGCCACTTCTTCAATCGCCGAGCAGTCTCGTCAACAGGTGTGCCCTCAGCATTATCCGGCACCCTGAACTCCTCAACATGCGCTGCCACAGTGTCAGCAAATGCAGCCACCACCCCTGGCCCCCGTCAGGCATTAGCGCTGCAGATCCTGCACCAGGCGCTGCCTTGGATCTCGCGGAGGCAGCAGCTGCCCCCTCAGCCATTTGCGCTGGGGTCCCATCAACAGGCGCTGTCTTACCCTGAGCAGATGCAGCCGCCCTTCTGCCAGGTGTCGGCGCTACAAACTCACCCACGGGCACTACCTTCGTCCCACAAAGTCAGCAGTGGCGCCTGCCGCCCCATCAGTGGCTGGCGCTGTATACCTTTCAACGAATGCTGCTTTGGCCCCAACAAGTGCAGCCGCCGCGTATACAGGAGAAAAACTGGGGCCTTGCCAGTGAATAATGCCTCAGCTGTCCAAGCTACCAACGCTGCAGCCTCTTCAACAGGTGTCAGAGATCAAAATTCAAGCTTGCAGTGGCCTCCAACAGGTGGTGCCTCAAAAAGCTCCAATGCTGGTGGCTACACAACGGGGACATCAAGAACCATGATGCAATACTTCGTCTCATGGGTTTTTACAGGGCAACCAGAATAAGAACAGGCACTGGAATGGTAAGCGGTGTTGGAATTAGGGCAACCAAAGCGTCAAAACGCTCAAAATGCCCCCTTATGCTTCCTCTCAAAGTTAATCACTACAGAGGTGATCCAAGGTAGTTAGTCTTTCACGAAGACAAGCGGCCATTGGGAAGATTCTCTGGAGTGATTGCCCATGGACTGGCGGAGAAATTGGGGCCGCATTGATACATTTCTGGCACAACAAGGAAACGATAATGGCGCTGGAGCTGATGACAAAATGCAAATTCGACAAATACAGAACTGCTGGTGGTACGCAGGGAAGGTTGCGCAGCGCACTCATTAGTCAAGAAATTGCAAAGTACGTCGACTACTGTCTATAACCAGGCAAGGCGCCAGGCCTGGACATGTGCCTCAATGAACTCTGGAATTTTTTTAAAAGTTCCGAGTTTTCTCGCTAGAAATTCCAGGGTTCATTGAGTCACTTATTATCATCTCAATACTCTACAGACATGAATGACGCGTGCCGGTATCTGACTTACTGCAGCACGGGAAAGGGTGACATGAACGCAACCAGAGAGGTAGTGCATGGAAAAGAAAGTTTCTGCCGGACTCTTCGCACAGAAAGAAATCAGAACCTTCTGGTTCTCGGTAGCCCTCATAGAATGGTCGTAGGGTGACTTAAAGAGTCTTGAGAAGACCTGTGTCCAAGAGTAAAAAACGCATGGCACGTACCATGGTCAACTGCAAGTTTTGTATACACCTTTCCAACCGCAGAGGCTGGTCATGAGCGCCACCTGCCGTTAGAAGTATTCACACAAGCCTTGCTGCAGCACGTTTGACCAATGCACGTGGCCTGAAGATGTTGTAAAAAAATCCATGCCAGCACAGTTAGCACGCACATTTGGAGAGTGGCACTGCAACACATGTACTGACTTTAATGACGAAATGGAGCTGTGGGAATGGAACGTGGCAAACACAGATTTCTTGGTTTGGTTGGCAAAGTCGTTGCACTGTCAAAAATTGTCAGTCACATGGGCTGAACATATGGACCAAGAACTCGTTTTTGTGCTTATCCATGGAAAGATGAGCTGGGCAACGGCGACGTGACTCATCCGGAAGTGTAACAAATTGGCAAGAGTGGGGGATTACTGGTATAAACTAAGCCGACAGCGTGGGGAATTGACACACATGTCCAAATCTCCTTTGGACAGGAGAAGAAGACATGAAGAAAGGCATGCTGATCTTAAAAAAGGAACATTTGAAAGCGTCGCAGATCTACAAAGGACAGCTATAGGCTCAGGTTCAAAAGCATATCAAAACCTGCCGCCACAGCCAAGGTTGTCTACAACGTCGAATGGTGAGCAAAGAGTCCAAGTTCTTGTGCTCATTGAGCAAGGACTCCGAGTCCACTGTACCACCCGATTTCTCTTGCAGGAGTACCTAAATCTAGTAGTGGAAAGGCCCCGAGCTATCAGCAACAGAGAGAAGGTGCAAAGTGGGTGTCAAGCAATTCTAACGCTCTCCGACGGCGTGGGCACAGTGGATTGAAGTGAAAGAAACTCTCGCAAAGTTTCAAGCTGCGAGAGGCAAGAAGACGACAGATGACAAGGGGTCTTACAACGTAACATCAAAAGTGGCCGAGCGCAGGCAGCAGACGTAAGCCCAGTGTAATTCTACTGCAGAAGTTTGGCAGGAGGTAATGTGTGGGATTCTCTCGAGGACTTGCTAAAAATTATGAAGCAACAAGAGGTAGGAAAAGACGACGAAAAAGATGTCCGGGAAATGGTGCAACACCTCTTCGCAGATTTCATTAACCCTGCACTTTGCTAAGCGAGATGGCCAACAGGCAAAGACGCGCGTCGACTCCCTGTTTCTTAAGCTTGTTAATAGAGTGCACTTGATATAGAATGAGAAATCCTTTCTGGATTAATCTCAAGAAATGGTGAAGGCAGCAATTAATGAGCATGCCAATTACAATACTGCAGAGCTTGACAGGAGTCGCCCAGTCAGGAAAGGAGCGGCGAACAGAAGGCGAACAAGTAAACAGACAAAGGTCAACATGCACACAGTGGGTACAAGCTGCGTCGGAAAGGTAAGAAATGACCTTCCACAGTTTGGCGCTTCACTCGGTCGACCTCAATGCTGGAAAACGAAACGGCAGACGTAGGCTCGCGAGGTGTGCAGCTGGCATGGCCAATAATTTTGTCACGGGCTTGGCGAAGCTGGAATAACGTGCGTGCCACCTCGCCGGTGCGTTGTTGTACCAGTACATCTCGCTCCAAATGCTTCCATTCGGCAGTGAAGTGCTCCTGCTGCAATGCCGAGGATAGGTTGAGCCTGTCTGGCTTGTAATAATAATATTGTGCTCAATCCATCACTTTGTGAGCTTGTTTGTAGAGTCTGAGACACAGAGAACACACAGTCATCTTGTGATAATACAGGCAAATCTGCATGTATATGAGACCGCAGTACTCGGCTGCATCGTCTGGCGACGTAGAGGCAAGCAGCGCCTGCTCGCTGACGGTGGCCGTGAACGACTTGAGCAGCGAGCGAATGCCTTGCGTCCACATCTTCATGCCTGCACCTGCTTCAGGGGAGGTGGGCAAGAGAGGTGTGATCACTGGTGTATCCATTGGTGTGTCCACCAGAGTATCCACTGGCGAGTCCACTGGCGTATCCACTGGCTTGTCCACTGGCGAATCCACTGGCGTGTCCACCAGAGTACCCACTGGCATGTCCACTAGAAGGGGGCGGATAAAATCTGCTCATCTGAGCTCAGCGGGGAAAACATCATTTCAAAGGACAAACAACGCAAACAACGCCACCCTCATTGAAGCTAAGTAAGAAAAGACGAAAGAGTTCCAAACGCAATTACTACGTTATTTCTCCAAGAGTGATAATAAAAGCAATCATCATCTTACTGGACTGTGATGAAACAAAATCGAAAGAAAGAAGAACTAAATGAACAAGAGCAAAAAGAAAGCATATCGCGGGCAGAACATACGATACATGTCATGGTGGAAGTAGAGCAATATCAAAATGGGAGTGACACTTCATGATGAGTTCACAAAGACTTCATTGTTGCAAAAAAGAAAATTCAGGGGTTGTCAAGAGCAGAGGCAAAGGCGTAGGGCAGAAAGGACAAATATCAATTACGACTGACATGTATCGAGCAGGAATATTGGATGGGCACAGAGAGATCGGCAAACTAGAAGGTTACGGCTTCCGAGGCACAGTCACAGCAGGTAACGCATCTAACCAGAAAGGGGGTCAATGGTAGCAGGGTATGTAAATCTGAGGGTAACAAAGAAAAGGAAGCAGATGCAGGTGGGACTCGAAGAGGAAGGATCCAGCTCGAATCATCCTGAACTAGCAGCCTTTGTCTTGGCGTCACGTGACACTCAGTGACAAAGCCCATGCTTTATTTGTGCGACTACTAAGTGCTGCTGAAAGCTGTGCAAAGATGGATAGGCGAATGCACAAAAGCAAAGTTAATAGGAGCACCAGACGCAGGAATTTTATTGAAAGCAATTGAAGGTATCCGAAAAAGGACAACAGCGCGAGCAGCAACAGTTCTAGTCAAAGTGAAAGCGCATTGACAAGAACATGCAAACGAAGAAGCCGACAATCAAGCAGACAATCAGATGTCAAGCCAAGATGTCCCCATGAAATGGCACGACAGGACAAATCGAGCAGTCTCCACGTGGCAAGAGCTTCGCCGAAATGGAGGCAACGTGAGCTCTGAAGATCGAAATCCTGATTTGACATGGAATAGCAGGGTGTGAAAGGCAACTGGACGAGGATCAGCAGAAGAAGAGGTGCGCAAGCACCAGGATCGTGCGACAGGAGCCTGGAAACAAATTTGCAAACAAACACAACGAGTCGATGTATGCTACAGCCAGAGTATGGCAACGGCTCTACGACAGGGTACATAGATACATGAAGAAACATTTCAAAAGACATGTATCATAGCAAGGAAAGGGAGGGGAAAAGGCAGCATCCACCAACCTTTCTACGGCACATAGGTAGCAGATTTCATGCTGAGACAAGATGCAAGAAAATTACTGCTGAAAAAGAAAAAATATTTGAGCAACAAACGCTGGCAAGTACTATGGAGGCGAAAGAGACGTTTGAGGATGGGTGTGGCAGGTGTTACACTTACAGCCAGTCAGCTAACTAAAATAGGCAAGATGCAATCTGCAGAGTGTGTGGTTTAAGCATGTGATTCTCTTCTAAACCCTCTCTCCAAAGCTCGACCACCTCCTTAATTTCGTCCCTTAAAACAGACGGATGAAACCCTTAAGTTGCCAACTGCCCCATCTCAAAGATGAGGGAGTAGATGCCAACAAAGGGGGAAGAGGGATCGGGGTGAGAGAGAGACTGATCAGAACTACAGCCTCCGGTGTCCAAAAAGCAAGCTCAAATGTGTTGCGCTTGACAAAGAAATAACATGAGGCTAGCCATGAGTGCACTGTGGCCACGAGAACACTGTGGCGACGAGACGAGTTTCTCAGAATCTGCAGAGGGAAAGATCTGGCGGGCAAAGCACAGGGAATAAAGGTGAATTCTAGTCAAAAACAGTCGGGAGATACGATATAACCACAATTCAGTGTCCTTTTTCAGAGATTGTTCCTGGAGCAGGCGACCAGATAGTGTAGCACTGCCATGATTAACGAGTCTCTGCAGATTGTGACCTTCAACAAATCACTAGCCCTAAGCAACCTCCACCCCACTACTCTCGACTATGGCATCCGGAACTCACTCCACCAACTTAACAGTGACCCCCTCGTCGACCCTCTCCCTCATGTGGGTCATGAGGTCCATTTAACGAAATTCCAACTTATTCAAGGCCCGGGCCGCATGAAGAGCTACATCAAGAGGTATTATATGTCACATATATATTGAGTCATAGAATATGTCGCATACACGGCAGGTAAATTGACACGTCACGTACAAATTGAGTATGTATGTGACGTACTGTTTTATCACAATGGACCTTTATGGAATGACGAAAGGACGTTGTGGAGCAAGAAAGAGAGATAGAAACACGAGAGGTGTGGTAAAGTTTAAATCGAATACGACCGAGGGTGTGGTAAAGTGTAAATCGAATACGATATGCGTAGTAAAGTGTAATTGATTTGATTTCAATACACGTCCCTGGATTTCGGATCCAGAGGCAGAATACTCCAAGCTCGAAGCGGCATGCTCAGTATCATCCGCCCGTTGCTCAGTGTCGCTTGCTTGTTGTGATTCTGTGTATGATGTATTGCTGAGACTGTCACCCCTAGCCTGCACACTGTAACACTTGGGAGCGAAGGACAGCCTATAGGCGAACAAATAGATGTATTCGTAGGATAACTCTCAGTATCACCTATTAAGAAACTGAGCCTGTGCTGAAATCCCTGTTTTCTTCAAGCTCATGGAAGACTGTTCACACGTCTCAACGAGTCACGTCACACTTCAAGAGCGAAGCGAGATTTTACATAACTGTAATCCCAATTCAGCATTCACGTTACATATCTCGGTCTCATGCGTCATGATTAATACCTTTGCACATGTCCCGACGTATATTAGTAGGCTCCTTAAAATCATAAATCTCTTTTGCAAAAGAGCCCTATAAAAGAGACTATATTCTACATAAGAGACCTAAAAATTTATAGTGCACATGTCCCGACGTATAGTGCTCAAAAACACCTGCTCGTTTATCTTTATAACAATTCGCGATGATGTGTGCATATACAGATGATTGTAGCAACAGGCAGGGTTGAAGTCATGCGAAAGTGGTTGACCATTTTTTTTGAATAAAGACACAGCGCAGAAGCTTGGTTCAATACTACCACAATACAAATCGATAAAGGTTTATGTATGTGCACACGCGCATGTCACATACGTGCCAGAGAGTGTGTGTACTGATTCAAGTTTCCGTCTGTGGGCTCTTGCCAGTGTGTCAGGTCTTTCTATGCATCTAATCATGCATCTAATCATGTGTCTCGTGATACACGCGCACACAAATGCTGTGAAGCACACACACACGCATACACACACACGCATACACACACACACACACACACACACAAGAATGGGTGTGCGCACACACAAACTGATGTCAAGAAATATATTGTGTCATATCTAACTGCCAGTCTTGGTCTCGTAGGTCGGAAGTTGAATCATCAGACACAGACTACTTTCAGGATAGCGTGCTTGGGCATCCTGCCTGTAATCATGTTGTACAAAAGATTCTCTCAAAGACTTTTTTTTGCGCCCTGAGGGTACGTGCGTGTGTATACATGTAAATACATGTGTTATGTGTGTGTACGTGTGTGTGAGAGAGTGCGAGAAAATGAGGGAGGGAAAGAGGGACAGAGAGCGAAAACAAAGAGATAGAGCAACAATGAGAAAGCGTGCGATCGCGAGAGACAAAGTGTGTGGGAGAGAGGGAAAGAGAGGGGAATAGAACGAGAGAGATGAGCGAGAGAGAGTGTATGCGTGTGTGTGCGTGTGTGCACGTGATATGAATATATGTGTCGGCGCAGTCCATGCAACAGCAACACACAACCGTGCAAGAGAGTCTGTCAGAAAGAGGAGGAGATGGTGAAAGTGACTGAGAGGGTGAGATGGCAAAAGCGAGAGAATGCGTGAGAGAGAGTGAGAGCAAAAGCGAGAGAGAGAGCGAGAGCAGTACCCAGACTGATTGGAGAGTCGTGAAAGAGATGGAGAGCAAGATGGAGAGAGCGAGATAGAAAGAAGAAAGAAAGAAAGGGAGGGAGGGAGAGAGAAGGAGAGAGGGAGGGAGGGAGAGAGGAAGAGAGGGGGAGGGAGGCAGGGCGAGAGAGAGGCAGAGAGGGGGACGGAGGGAGAGAGAAAGGGAGGGAGGGAGAGAGAAAGAGTGAGAGTGAGAGAAGGAGAGAGATAGAGAGAGAGAGAGAGAGAGAGAGAGAGAAAGAGAAAGGG
>Ga0105053_10012855_pt1 | contig 10010 bp, 3 predicted proteins | sample BON01_FD_78093 | JGI IMG/M metagenome (GOLD analysis project Ga0105053, IMG submission 78093) | Freshwater microbial communities from Lake Bonney liftoff mats and glacier meltwater in Antarctica - BON-01 | ecosystem: Environmental > Aquatic > Freshwater > Ice > Glacier meltwater | place: Lake...
CATTTCTTCGGCAATAAGCTGGAGAAAACAGGCCGGTTCAAACTGGCGGAAAAACTCGGGGCACAGACGCGCCATCTTCTGCTGATGACGGCCACGCCTCACAACGGCAAGGAGGAGGACTTCCAGTTATTCCTCTCGCTCCTCGACTCCGACCGCTTTTACGGGAAATTTCGCGATGGCGTCCATAAGGTGGATTGCTCCGACCTCATCCGCCGCATGGTGAAGGAGGAAATGCTTCGCTTCGATGGCAGCCACCTGTTCCCCCCACGCAAGGCCTACACTGCAAACTATATACTTTCCGACATCGAGTCCGCGCTCTACGAAGCCGTCACGGAGTATGTGAAAACGGAAATGGGCAAGGCCGACCAACTCGACGGCAAGCGCAAAGGCTCTGTCGGCTTTGCGCTCACTGCCCTACAGCGCCGTCTCGCCTCCAGCCCCGAGGCCATCTTCCAGTCCCTCAAGCGCCGCCGAGAACGCCTCGAACGTCGCCTTCGCGAAGATCGTATGGGGATGCGCGGTCAGCAAATTCTCGCTGAGACCCTCGCCGAAGCTCCTGAAGACGACGACGACCTCAACGCAGAGGAGCAAGAGAACTTGGAAGAAACGCTGGTCGATCAGGCCACAGCTTCTCGCACTATTGCCGAACTTGAGGCTGAAATCTTTATACTGCAATCCCTCGAACAACAGGCCAAAGCCCTCGTCGCCTCCGGCAAGGATCGCAAGTGGGATGAACTCTCGCGCATCCTCCAGAACGAGCCGCAGATGCACGATGCGGGCGGGCGGATGCGCAAGATCATCATCTTCAGCGAACACCGCGACACGCTGAATTACCTGCAAGAAAAGATCGCCGGGGTACTGGGTAGCCATGATGCCATCGTCGTCATTCACGGTGGTGTGCACCGCGATGACCGGCGCAAGGCTCAGGCGCTATTTCGCTCCGACCCCGACATCCGCGTGCTGGTCGCCACCGATGCCGCAGGTGAAGGTATCAACCTGCAAAACGCCAACCTGATGGTGAACTACGATTTGCCGTGGAACCCCAACCGCCTCGAACAGCGCTTCGGGCGTATCCACCGCATTGGTCAGCAAGAGGTCTGCCATCTCTGGAATCTCGTCGCCAAGGAAACCCGCGAGGGCGAGGTGTATCACCGCCTGCTCACCAAGCTGGAAACGATCAATGAAGCCTTCAAAGGTCGAGTCTTCGACATACTTGGCGAAGTGTTTGAGGAAAGAAGCCTCAAGGACCTGCTGCTGGATGCCATCCGCTACAACGACCACCCCGAGCGCCACGCTGAACGCCTCAAGAGCATCGATGCCGCCTTCGACAGCTCCCACATAGAAGAACTCCTCAAACGCAATGCACTCGCTCCGGAAAGTTTCAGCACGGAGCGCCTCTTTGCAGTGAAGGAAGAAATGGAAAAGGCTGAAGCCCGACGCCTCCAGCCCTACTTTGTCCGCTCCTTCTTCATGAAAGGCTTCGAGGCGTTGGGCGGCTCTATTTATCCGCGCGAATCTGACCGCTTTGAGATCACGCATGTTCCTGCCGAGCTGCGCGAACGCGACCGCCTCATCACCGGGCGCAATCGGCGCGACCTCGCTCCCGTCCTGCGCCGATACGAGCGCGTCTGCTTCACCAAGGAAGCCGTGCGCCCCGTGGATCGCCCTGGCCTCGCCTTCGCTAGCATGATTCATCCTGGCCACCCGCTCATGCTCGCCCTCAGCGACGTGTTACTGGAGCAGCACGCCAATCTGCTGCGCCAAGGCACCATTTTCGTGGACCCGTCTGACGACGGCGACCAGCCTTCGTTGCTCTTCCTTCTCACCCACGAGGTGAAATCTGGCGACGGTCAGGTTATTTCCAAGCGCCTGCAATTCATCCGTGTCCTGCCCGATGGTAGCGCCACCTTTGCCGGTTGGGCACCGCACTTGGACCTCGAACCGCTCGCGCCTGCTGATCGTTCGCTAGTGGCCGCAACGCTCACTGCACCCTGGCTTACTGCCGGGCTTGAAAATCGCGCACTCGCCCTCGCGGCCTCTACGCTTGTCCCGCAGCACTACAGCGAAATCGCCGTACGCCGCATCGCCCATGTGGACAAGACCCTTTCCGCCGTTCATGAACGCCTGACTAAGGAGATTAATTACTGGTCCGACCGCTTCATCAAGCTGACCGACGACAAGGCCGCTGGTATAGACGTGCGGCTCAATCTCGAAAACGTCCGCCGCACTCTCAGCGACCTCGAAGCCCGGCTGGAAAGCCGCAAGAAAGAACTTCAGACCATGCGTCACGTCACCTCCGCCACGCCGGTCGTGCTCAGTGGTGCGCTGGTCATTCCGGCTGGATTGCTCTGCACCTTGCGCGGCGAACCCGCACCCGGTGGCGCTACCTTTTTCACTGACCCCGAAGCCCGCTCGCGCATCGAACATCTTGCCATGAACGCTGTCCGCCAAGCCGAAGAAGCGCGCGGCTGCCGCGTGGTGGATGTCTCCGCCCAGAAATGCGGCTGGGACATTACCTCCTATGCGCCTGCCGTGGGTGATAGATTGCCCGAGGCGCGTCACATCGAAGTCAAGGGTCGCGTCAAAGGCGCGTCCACGGTCACAGTGACCAAGAACGAAATTTTTGAAAGCTGGAATCAGGGCGTCAAATACCACCTTGCCATCGTTCTCGTCGGCGAAGACGATTCCATCGACGGCCCCCACTACGTGCCTCATCCCTTCAAGGAAGAACCCGGCTGGGGCGTGTCTTCGGTCAACTACGAACTCAAGGCGTTGCTCGAACGCGCAGAAAGAATTTAGCTCATGGCCTATCCAATAAAATCACCGCGCAAGCTCATCGAAGTCGCGCTGCCGCTCGATGCGATCAACGCAGCCTGCGTCCGGGAAAAATCCATGCGGCATGGGCATCCGTCTACACTGCACCTCTGGTGGGCGAGACGGCCGCTGGCGGCTGCACGGGCAGTGATTTTTGCACAGATGGTCAATGACCCCGGCTACCAGCAGGGCGGCGGGTTCAAATACGGGAAGAACAAGAAGGAAGCGGCTGTCGAGCGAAAGCGGCTGTTCAAAATAATTGAAGACCTCGTGCTGTGGGAAAACACCAACAACGAAGAAGTGCTGGAGCGCGCACGCGCCGAAGTTCGCCGCTCGTGGCGGGAGGTGTGTGAGTTGAATAAGGATCACCCGCAGGCGGCTGAATTGTTTAACCATGACAAATTGCCTGCCTTCCATGACCCATTTGCCGGCGGCGGCGCAATTCCACTGGAGGCACAACGGCTGGGACTGGAAAGCTATGCATCCGATCTCAACCCGGTCGCCGTGACGATCAATAAGGCGATGATTGAAATCCCACCAAAGTTTGCCGGACGATCACCGGTAGGGCCGTGTCTTGCGGGCGATAAACAGAGCAATCTATCGGAAGATTGGAGCGGTGCGAAGGGTTTGGCCGAAGACGTTAGCCGTTACGGTGCGTGGATGCGCGCAGAAGCTGAAAAGCGCATTGGTTACCTTTACCCGAAAATCGAAGTCACAAAAGCAATGACTGTTGGGCGCCCTGACCTCAATCTGTTGGTGGGACAGAAGCTCACCGTCATTGCTTGGCTCTGGGCGCGCACCGTCAAGAGTCCCAACCCTGCGTTTTCCCACGCGGAGGTGCCGCTTGTCTCCACCTTTGTGTTGTCGAGCAAGTCAGGAAAGGAGGCATATGTTGAACCGGTGGTTGAGGGCGATAAGTATTGCTTCAACGTGAAAATGGGTATGCCGCCAGAACGTATTCAGTCCGGCACAACAGCGGGCAAGCGTGCAGGCTTTCTTTGCCTACTATCCGAATCACCTATGGATTACAAGTATATAAGGGCCGAAGGATCTGCCGGTCGCATGGGGCAACGCCTTATGGCCATTGTAGCGGAAGGACCACGAGGCCGTGTCTACCTCGCGCCAACAGAGGAACAAGAAAGAATTGCCAGTCAGGCTCAACCGGAATGGAAGCCAGACCTCAAGCTCCATGGTAAATGCCGCGTAAATGTTTCAAATTACGGTTTTGACGTTTATGGCGATCTTTTCACCCCTCGCCAGTTGGTAGCATTGACGACCTTTAGTGATCTCGCGACAGAGGCGAGGAAAAAAATACGAATCGACGCACTGTCCGCAGGTATGCCCGACGACGAGCGAGGAATAGATGATGGCGGAACTGGAGCCACAGCCTACGCCGAGGCTGTCAGCGTATATTTAGCACTCTTGGTAGGCCAACTCGCCAATCACTCGTCCTCCTCGTGTGGCTGGAACCATCCCAATACGCAAATGAGAAGCGTATTTTCCAGACAGGCCATCGCTATGACCTGGGACTTCGCAGAAGTTAATGTCTTCAGTGACTCGTCCGGCAGCTATGCGAATTTATTCGAGCGACAGGTAAAGGGCATGGCGGCGCTGGGTTCTGGGGAACCCGGTCACGCTGTTCAAGCTGACGCTCAGAATCAGTCGATTTCCCTCCTCAAAGTCATCTCTACCGATCCTCCTTACTACGATAACATCGCATACGCTGACCTCTCCGACTTCTTTTACGTCTGGATGAGACGATCTTTGCGACCCGTATATCCCGGTATTCTCTCGACAATGGCAGTTCCAAAGGCAGAGGAACTTGTCGCCACAGCTTACCGTCATGGCTCACGCGATAAGGCTGAAGCGTTCTTTCTCCACGGCATGACCCAGGCGATGCGCAGCTTGGTCCTGCAAGCGCATCCAGCAGTACCAGTCACCATCTACTATGCGTTCAAACAAGGGAACACTGAGGGGGACGCAGGAACATCCTCATCAGGCTGGGAGACCTTTCTCGACGCCGTTTGCCGCTCAGGGTTTTCCGTTGCGGGCACATGGCCAATGAGAACGGAAAAGGAGGGTCGTTCCATCCAGAATGGTGCTAACGCTCTCGCTTCCAGCATCATCCTCGTCTGCCGCAAGCGCCCGGTAGATGCCGCGACCGTTTCACGTCGCGAGTTCCTGCGCGAGTTGAACGCCGCTCTGCCCGAGGCACTCGATGAGATGACCAAAGGCACTGGCGACGACCGTTCACCGGTCGCGCCGGTGGACTTGTCGCAAGCCATCATCGGCCCCGGCATGGCCGTCTTTTCTAAATACGCCGCAGTACTGGAGGCAGACGGCTCGCCCATGAGCGTCCGCACTGCGCTCCAGCTCATCAACCGCTTCCTCGCTGAGGACGACTTCGACCACGATACGCAGTTCTGCTTGCACTGGTTCGAGCAGCACGGCTGGGGCGAAGGAGTCTTTGGCGAGGCCGACACGCTCGCCCGCTCCAAAGGTACGAGCGTGGACGGAGTGAAGGAAGCAGGTGTCATCCAATCTGGCGGCGGCAAGGTGCGCTTGCTCAAGTGGCCCGAATATCCCACCGACTGGAATCCAAGCACCGACATTCGGCTGCCAGTATGGGAAGTCTTGCACCACCTCATCCGCGCGCTGAAACAGGGTGGCGAATCCGCTTCCGGCACACTCCTCGCCGCGCTCGGGGGCAAAGCCGAAGCCGTCCGCCAGCTCGCCTACCGACTGTATACTCTGTGCGAACGCCTCGGCCAGGCCGAAGACGCCCGCGCCTACAACGAACTCATCACCAGTTGGACCGGCATCGAATCCGCCGCCAACATCGCGCCAAAATCTGGCGATCCGCAAGGGTCACTTTTCGAAAGTTAAAGGACACAAGTTATGAGCTTAAAACCCTGGCGTGAAATTATCGTGCCCCACCCGGACGTGCTGAATGGCACGTTCCAGCAATCCGAATTTGCTGCCGACCTGACCGCCGTGCGGACGGGTAGAGCGACTCCGGAATACGGTGACGCACAGGCTTTTTATGAGCGCACTTTCATCACCGAGGGCATGGGCAAGCTGCTCACCCAAGTGTCGCAGCGGCTCAATGGTAAAGGTGGCGAACCAGTCATCCAACTGCAAACCTCTTTCGGCGGTGGCAAGACGCACACGATGCTGGCTGTTTATCACTTGGTCACGCGCAAGTGTGCTCTGGGGGACATGTCGGGCATTCCGGCGCTGCTCGATCACGCGGGGGTGATGGATGTACCGCAGGCAAAGGTTGCGGTGCTGGACGGCGCCGCCCACGCTCCCGGCCAACCGTGGAAACATGACAAGCAGACGGTGCGCACGCTTTGGGGTGAACTCGCTTGGCAGCTTGGTGGGGCGGAAGGTTTTGCCTTGGTGCAGGAATCCGATGCCAACGGCACCTCGCCGGGGAAGGATGTCCTCTGCACGTTGCTCGCACAGTTCGCGCCGTGCGTGGTGCTGCTGGACGAGTTGGTCGTGTACATCCGCCAGTTCGTGGAGAGCCAAGCGCTGAGCGGGGGCACCTACGACAGCAATCTTTCCTTCATTCAATCGCTGACTGAGGCTGCCAAACTCGTACCGAATGCGGTGTTGCTGGCTTCGCTGCCGGAATCTAACAGCCAGGCCGGTGGGCCGCGGGGCGTGGCGGCATTGCAGTCGCTGGAGTCAGTCTTTAACCGAGTGCAGGCCCTTTGGAAAACAGTGGCACCCGAGGAGGCGTTCGAGATTGTCCGGCGACGCTTGTTCGAGTCGATACGTGATACCAAGGCGCGTGATCTGGTGTGCCGCGCCTTTGCGGACGCCTACGTGGCTGAGGGCGCCAAGGTGCCGCAGGAAACCCATGAATCCCGTTACTTTGACCGGATGTTGCAGAGCTATCCCATCCACCCGGAAGTGTTCACTCAGCTCTACGAAGAGTGGACGACGATCGAGGGTTTCCAACGGACGCGCGGCGTGCTGAAACTCATGGCCAAGGTCATCTACCGGTTGTGGCAGGACAACAACATGGACCTGATGATTCTCCCCGGCAGTCTGCCGCTCTACGATGGGAGTGCTCGCAACGAACTGGTCTACTATCTCGGACCGGGTTGGGACCCAGTGATTGACCGGGATATTGATGGCGAGCGGGCCGAGACCACGGTACTAGAGACGAAAGAGACACGATTCGGCTCCGTACAGGCAGCCCGCCGCGTGGCGCGAACAGTGTTCCTCGGCAGTGCGCCTTCCTCCGTGACCACTCGCCCCGGCATTCGAGGACTCGACCGTGCGCGAGTGCTGCTGGGCTGTCTCCAGCCTGGGCAAACTGCCTCTCTCTATTCCGATGCGCTGAACCGTCTGGCGGACCAACTGCACTACCTGAACTCATCCGGCGACAAGGCGCAGGAGGCGACGCGCTATTGGTTCGACACACGGGCTAATCTACGGCGCGAGATGGAGGAGCGAAAGAAGCGGTTTGAAGACAAGAATGAAGTGCGTGGACGCATGACCGAGGTTCTCAAGAAGCTCACCAGTAGCGCCACCTTCTTCGATGGCACGCATATCTTTACACCGCACAGTGACGTGCCAGACGATGGCGCCCTGCGCTTGGTTGTGCTGGCACCCGAGCAGTTTTATTCCCGTGAAGAATCACGCTTAGCATTCGATGGCGTGCTCGACCATGTCAGGAACCACGGAACCACACCCCGGTATCGCGGCAACCGACTGATGTTTCTCGCCCCAGATCATGGCGCGCTTACGCGATTGCGCGATTGTATCCGTGTCGCATTGGCCTGGAACTCCATCGTGGAAGATGTGGGGGCGATGCGTCTGGTGCTCGACAATCTTCAAGCCCAACAGGCCAAGAAAGAGCTGCAAGGGGCTGAGGATGTGCTGCTGCGTGTCGCACGGGAGTGCTACAAGTGGTTGCTCTGCCCAGTGCTGGACAATGCGACGGCAGCAAAGCCAACGGTGGAGGTTTTCCCTCTCAATACCGGCGGGGCGACTCTGGGGCCTGAGATCGAGCGAGTGTGCATCGACAACGTGCTGGTGATCACCACATGGTCACCGATTCACCTGCGAGATGAGTTGAAGAAGCTTTACTGGAAGGCCGACAAGCCAGCCTTCGGCGCGATGGCGTTTTGGGATGACACCCTGCGCTACCTCTACCTGCCGCGACTGAAAAGCCGCAGTGTGCTGGAGCAAGCCATTGTCAAAGGTGCAGGCAGCCGAGATTTCTTCGGAACGGCCTACGGGCAACACGAAGGAAAGTTCGATGGATTCAAACTCGGCGATGCGAACGTGCAACTAGACGACACGCTGCTGCTGATTGACCCCGAAGCGGCCAATGCGTATGAAGCTGCGCATCCACCGGTCACTCCACCCGGACCAACACCGCTTGGGCCGATTCCTCACGGACCTGTGCCGCCGGGGCCAACGCCTCCCGATTCCAACCCGACCGCGCCGACTCCGACTCCGACTCCGAAGCCCCACGCTTTCCACGGCAACGTCGCCATCAATGCTTCGACTGCCAAGATGCGCATGGTCGAGGTGGCGGAAGAAATCATCGCCGTGCTCGCGGCGGACCCCAACGCGGAGGTCAACGTGACCGTGGAAATCCAAGTCAACTTCCCATCCGGTGCTTCCGATCAAACCAAACGCGCCGTCACGGAGAACGCAAAGACGCTTAACTTCATGAACGCGGATTGGGAGTGATGCAGGCGAGCCGGGCATAAGGGCGGCAAAGTGTACTTGGTAAGCGCAATGCCGACGCCGTTTATCGACGCGGCACACAACTGCTGACCTATAAATAAAATCTGACTGAGACAGAAAAACGATGCCTACTCTTGCGAACTCTCGCGTTGCGCCCCCAAAAAGCTGGGACGAATTTGAGGATATCGTTTGTTCGTCTGCTAAAAACCGGTGGAAACATCCGAACTTCACTCGGCACGGACGGCAAGGCCAAAGTCAATCTGGGGTAGATGTATACGGAAGTGATGAGAATGGTCAAAGCGTTGGCTTGCAGTGCAAGAACACATGGAAAGGCTTGACTACGAAAATGATTGCTACAGAGGTTGAGAATGCGCAGTCCTTTAGGCCGGTGTTGAAGACGTTGTACATTGCCACTACGGCGGACCCGGACAAAAAGATTCAGGCATTCGTTCGCACACTATCGGAAAGGCGAAAAGCCACGCGAGACTTCAATGTCGAAATTTTGTTTTGGACCGACGTGTGGCAAGACCTTACTCTGGATGTACAGAGTGTATATCAGCACTTTCCGCATATGAAGCCGGCTGCATCCACGGAGCCGCATGCGCCATCTCATGATCAGCATTTTTTTCAGAGTTTTCAATCGAGATTTGCCTACGAGCCCGCTGTTCGGCTATTGCGCGAGCATGATTTCGGTGTACCGTTTCACCGCAAATCAATCCAGCCACTTTATGACTTCGTTCAAACGTGGGACCAGCCTGAGAAGGAATTTCTCGACAATGATCTACAGGCTTCTTTGGCCGCCCTTTATGACGCCGCCCATGCGATGTCCGCTGCCCTAGCAAAATATACCGTGCCTGTTGGGAACGGCGAGTACGCCTCTGTGTTTTCCGACTCAGCGAGGGCAGCGGGTCCTCGTCCTGACTGGGTCATCAAGGAAACTCTAATATTGAACAACCAGGCAAGTCAGTTTGTCCCGATCTACGAGCGCTTTCTGCGGTTGTGTCTGGAAAAGCTTAATAAATAGTGGGAACCGGCCAAAGAGAATTGCCGCGCCACACCCATCGCGCCGGGAATAGATTTAAGGGCCTGGCTCAGGTTATTTTTACCAGTAGCAGCCCGTCACGCTTTTTTGTGCAGCGGTATCACGTCCGCCCCTGCCTTTAGCTTGTCCAGATAGTCAGCCCACTGCTGCATCATCTTCCGGCGTTCGGGCAGATGCGCTGTGCGATTGTAGGCGCGCCCGTTCGGGTCACGCACAGCATGGGCAAGCTGGTGTTCTATGTAGTCAGGGCGCACCTGTAGCACTTCATCAAGAATGGTGCGCGCCATTGCCCGGAAGCCGTGGCCGCTCATTTCATCCTTGGCAAAGCCCATGCGCCGCAATGCTGCCAGTATGGCGTTATCACTCATCGGCCTGCCATTGGTGCGCGCCCCCGGAAACACATAGCGCCCGCCGCCAGTGAGTGAATGAAGTTCGCGCA
>Ga0105053_10012858_pt1 | contig 10009 bp, 9 predicted proteins | sample BON01_FD_78093 | JGI IMG/M metagenome (GOLD analysis project Ga0105053, IMG submission 78093) | Freshwater microbial communities from Lake Bonney liftoff mats and glacier meltwater in Antarctica - BON-01 | ecosystem: Environmental > Aquatic > Freshwater > Ice > Glacier meltwater | place: Lake...
ACAAAGACACATATTTAGGGACCAAAGGGAATACACGGCAGTTGATTTGAACATTACATTCTAATCAAAGAACTCCTTCTATGTCTAGTAGACGGAGCGCACGAGTTTAGTTTACTTAAAACTAAAACTTGCGGGCGTTTAAACCACCCTTTCGTGCCTGCCAGAAAATTGGTAGTCATACTCTAGAGTTGAGTCGAGTGCTCATCACAAGATACATGGGGAGGGCAAGAATTGTGTGTGCGACACTGTGTTCGGGGGTTTCACACGATTTAATCCCTACCACGGCCGGTGAGGGACGGCGTTTGCAGTGCAGCGGGGTACGACAACCTCCTGCGTAACTTTAAACTTGTCTTCTTACTGTCCGTATCCAGACTAAAAGGAAACTTCAGGCTGTTGTAACCATGTTCCATGGGATATGCTTATGATTAAAATTATGTATATATCATTACTGAATGTGCTGAATGACTGTTGTCACCAGCACACACACACACACACGCACACACACATGCACACATATATCATCACTGAATGTGCTGAATGACTGTTGTCACCAGCCACACACCAGTGCGGGCATCATAATTTGCAGACGTATGCCGTACGTAGTAGCGCATCATGATTCTTTGATATGTGCACCAATTAGTATTAGTATTATTATTATTATTATTATTATTTTCAAAATAACTTTGTTTTTGATTTGTTGTTGTTTTGTTTTCGTTTCCGTCTCATGTGCGCCATGACGCAGTCATATGACACAAATGCGTGTGAAGACCCAAGCGGTTATGACCGTGAAGACTGTTGGGGTGCACCAGGAGTTATGTACCATAACACGTGGACATATGAGACATTCATATGTGCTCGTCGCTCAGATTCACGCATGCATCTATGTCACGACTCAATCATAGTTGTGAATAATCATATATCAGATGGATACAATTACATATGTGATCACATTTCATTCACAAGACATCTAGATATGAGTAATGACGGTTAGACACACGACTGATTCGTTTTAGAACTGAGTTGTCGGTCGCTAGTGTGACGTCTCTTCCGAAAGAAAAGGACGCTGCCCTCACCCCTCCAAAGAGGAGGTTATCGTCTGGTGTGCGTTATTCCTGTAAGGGGTTGTTGCTAGTTCGATGTCGGTGCCCAAAGGACGTACATGTACGTAACGGCTCAAACAAACATGTACTTGAATGGTACGGTGTGACGTGACTCAAATATGTCACGTGACTCATCGTACAGGTGTGTACCGGGCAAGAAATCTGCACCATGAGTCATCTATCTGCGACCATGACTGTCGGATATGTGCGCCACATGTATAGTGCTGGATGAGGACATGTGTGCAAGGGCTCATTTTAATTCCATCTTGATATCGGTGATGAGTGATTGACATATTTGTATTGTAGATGCGAATCATGTGCCTCAAGTTTCACAGAGGTGTGCGACATGACACATATGTATGCGTCATAATTTCCAGACATATTTGAATGCGTGCAGGATGACTATTTGATATGCGTGTCACGGCTTTTACAGTGACCGTCACAGCAGATTGACAGCACATTTTATGGTGGGTGGGAAGAAAGAAACCAGCAAGAAGTAAACAACTAGCCTTTTTGCTTGTTGTTCGCCGAAGCTGCTCACTGCAGTTCCAAATAAAAATATTCAACCGTTACACGGTCAGCATCATTTCTGCAGTCGACTGCATTTATAGAGCCTTGCCGTGATCTTCTTACTCCTCACTACTATAATGTTGATAGGCGCGGGCGCTATCTATATTTAAGTAGTTGGCGAGAAACAGGCATATCTAGCTCTATTTTGCTAATGTAGTAAATCCCTCCATAGATATCATACACAAAGACACATATTTAGGGACCAAAGGGAATACACGGCAGTTGATTTGAACATTACATTCTAATCAAAGAACTCCTTCTACGTCAAGTAGACGGAGTGCACGAGTTTAGTTTACTTAAAACTAAAACTTGCGGGCGTTTAAACCACCCATTGGTTCTAATTTCCTAAGATGAGTCTCCTAAATGAACTCCCATTAGTCCTAAATTATGTGTTTGTTGTTACATATAAGCGTGAATATGCCGCGTGACACCTTTTTAAGAGTATTGGGTTATGTTGGGGAAAATATTGTGCGACGATCATATATGTGACATGATTAACATATGCGCCATACCTATCTGGTCGCCATAATTTGACATGCGCACCATGACTCATATGTACATGTGCGCAACGGCGCAGTCATATGTGTCCACCAAGACTCTTTGATGCGTGTAGGAAATGTGAGACGTCAGACAGATTCGTTTTTGGCGAAACATTTGGTCTGTCACATAGGTGTGAATTGATGGAAATCATGCTGTGATCACTTCTGTGGAATAGGGGAACATTAGCGTCTTTCACTTGCTTGCCAAGGGAAGGACAGCGGTTACCCCGCTGCGTAAGGATACGTAAGGATACCGCTAGTTTGACGCCATGGTCGAAGGGAAGGGCGCCGCCCTTACCACTCCGAAGAGGACTGACACCTAGATTGACACCTTTACCATGGACACCGACACCTAAAACTGCACCAACATCGACACCTACACTGACATCCACCCCATCATCTTCGCAGCCCTTAACCCACATTGCCAAGGATTGCTTCGAGGACGTCTTTTTCAGAATTCTTTTTATTTCTAGGACAAACTTGTAACAGCTCCATGACAGCGGTGAGTTTTTTTGGCATACAGTAGAAATGTTCCAGGCATTCATACCATCGGTTGGATATTTGTGCGCACGCTAGCGTCTGTGTCTGACCTCAGGGCACGATCGGGGCGCTGCTGACTAGTCCCGCCGTTGCACAGCCCAGACAGGCGCGACAGAAGCTGCCGAGGTAGGCCTTGGAAAAAATTATGATGTACGAAGCTAGCCCTCCTGACCTGCTGCTGTTGCGTGGTGCTCTGGGCAGAGATGAAGACGGGAGCCACGACCACGAAATTACACATTGGGCATGTACCAACCTGGCCCTGGTGGATGCAAGTGGACAACCACGTGTTGGCACATTCCAAATGCATGGAATGCGAGCACTTGAACCGCGATACAAGGTCCCCTTCCACCAGCTCATCGAGGCAGATGGGGCATTCGACGCCACACATCGTCGCATCTGCTGCACTCGTTGTACTGGGCTGGGAACAATCCACACCGGCGCATTGCGCGCGTGTTGCAGCGTTCGTCCAGGTTTGACGCGGTAGCCACGATTTAATATCCGTACCAGCGATGACTTTTTGCTTGTTGATCTTGTCATAGCTGGTGCGCCCGTCAGGCCTCTGAACTAGTGCGACCATGTCCATTCCCGTCAGCGCCTGGCTATGTGGGTGCGCCGGCATCGTTGTGGCTTGTGGGCTGACCTTGAAAACTGTTAGAGTATGCTTCGACTAACCCGACTTGTCCCCGGACGCTCTCTTTTCAAGGCAAACGCCGCCACACACATCCCCTCAAATTTGGGTGCGCGCGAACTCATATTGCGACAGAAACACAAACAGGTTTGTACCAGTCACACCGAATGTGTGACCAATTTGTGACATTCGCGATGGTGACAAACTGTTACAAATTTGAATTTGTGACCGAATTTGTGAGTTTGTTTTGGTTTTATTTTTTTAAGCAAAACAGGTTTGGTCACATTTTGGTCATAAATGGTCAACTTTGAATTGTGACTGGCACAAACCTGTTGCTGTTTCTGTTCCGATTGAAATCGTTCGGGACGAACGAAATATGGAAAAACATACCAGAAAGTGAGCTCTGTTTCTGTTTTCTTTTTGAAATCCGGTCGGAACGACTCTGAAATGGGCACGGTCCAGAAAACTCAAAAACCATGTGAAAACCCTGATTCCGATGAAATAAACATGAAAAGGAATCGCCACAGAAGGTGCAAAGGCTTATGATCCAGAAGAAGGGACATGCATCATCAGAGAAGGGTTTCCTTTGGTCCCATCCCCGGGCCACAAATTTCAGAGACTGACCGATTGACGAAGGAAAGAAAGAAAGATTTCCGGGTCACAGCCCCATGCCATGGTTCCATGGACACTGGACATGGCGCTGGAGGGAGAGGTGTGAAGCGTCGAAAATATGCGTTCGCGGAACATTCATATGCGCGAACTCATGTATCACCATTGAGGCCTGACATAGATCAAAGGGGATGTAAAGAGAACCAAGTCGGACAAGGGTTGTGAATAGTTAATGCCATCGCTGGTGAGCTTGCCTAAAGGTTGTTCGGAAACCAGCACATAAGTGAATGAAACACAACTCGGTCGCCGTGTGCAGAAAGGGCTCACATCATCGCCCCCGCCGGCCGACTTCCCTTTCCTTGCACCAGGATGAAAGTACCACCTTTCTAATGGCCACTTTAAGATCAAGGGTGAGCTAATTCCCCGCCTAAGAGAAATCACTTCACACGCCACAAACCGAGTTTTCGAGAGATCGTTAGTATCGACATAGTACTAACGATCTCCCCAAAATGAATTTAATTATATTACTGGTAGAAATAAGTTAGTCTACCCTATCGAGACGGTAAATGGGTTTAACTTTGAAAAAGTATTCTGAGAATGTCTTGATATAAAGCCTGAGATGGACTTGGTACATAATAATTTGTACTGGGCGGCAAGTTCTCAGAGATTTTGCTATACATTCGGCGGACTTCAGCCGAAAAGAGTGCGATGAACACATTCTTGGGCAGTAGGCGGCTTGGGTTTGTTTGGATTTCATTGTCCCAAGGTCAACTTGAACACCGCAACATACAGACACGCAGAAGATTTGAATTTGCAAAGCGAAAATTCGCCTGGCGCGAACTCATATTGCGACTCTTGACCAAGGCGGTCGTGGTTACTTTTCCCGGCGGTAAGGTCCTAGCCAGAAAGAAAGAAAGGGGGGAAAAAGAAAGGTACCAACCAAAACCCCCCCGTGGAAGTTGTTGCAATGAAACAGGATGTGCTTCACTCTCTACACTGTTCTCCTGTCAAGCACGCAGGGCCCGTTACAAATTCTAGAGAACGGCCCCGGACCGTTTGACGAGGGAAAGAAAAAACGGGTTCACAGCCATGGTTCCATCACCGGGACATTGGACATGGCGCTTGAGAGAGGTGTGCAGGGTTGAAAATTTGAGTTTGCGGAACACTCCTGAGCGCGAACTCATCTATGACCATTTACACCTGGCATAAATCAGAGGGAATGTAGGGTCTAAGTGATTAAAGGATCTTTCCCACCAACGTAGTCCAGTGATTAAGTTGCGGGTTCGCCTCCCAAACAAGAAAGAAACAAAGATGTAAAGAGGAAGTCGGACAAGGGTTCTGAATGGTCACATTAGATAAAGCTAAGGTGAGGTTGCCAAGGAGTTGTTCGGAGACCGGCCGCATATAGGTGCTCGAACCCCAACTTGGTCGCTCCCAGGCTGCCCGACCGACTTCCCTGTCCTTGTGCCGGGGTGAAAGCACCACCTTTCTAGCTGGCCACTTTCAGGGAGGACCTAATACCTAGGCGACTTGGCTTTGTCCAGATTTCATCGCCAGTCCCAATCCTATACTACGGCCTCAGTCACAGTGGTTCACCCCTCCCTTCCTTTGGTGAACATTTTGTAGACTTTTTGACACCTTGTTCGAGTGATTGACAGTCAGAATTTACCACACAAGCCTGTTTTCTAAATCGGTGTATTCATCTCTGAACACAAGTAAACTCGTCACCTATCTGATTTCCTTTTCACACAATCTGTCGAATTGATTTTTTCATTCACCCTCTTTGTCTGTGTGTTCTTATCCTTTCGACTTTTGGTACCAAAGAATCGAATGTCCAAATTCTTTAGTGGTGAGTCATCAAGACGACAAGTCGAAAAGCAGGGAAGCACCGAGTGGCCATCTTGCGGCAGCACACGCGTGACGGTGACCACAGGTTAGTTTGATAGTTTTAGATGTCTTTTTAATGAGTAACTTGAAGCGGGGGTCACTTCTCGCTTGCCGTGAAGTGAGTGCCTCTGTTTGTAAACTGAGCGTGCGAGTGTCTCTTCCTCTCTTTCTCCCTTCCTCCCTCCCCCTCTCTCCTCCCTCCTTATATCTCTCGTAAATCCTATTGATGAAATCATTTGATATAGGGACGCCGCAGCTCCCAGACTATTGGTTGTTTTGTCAGAAACAGAACCCAAATAGGAACATCACAACATGTGATCTCCTGAGCAATGCAGTGTGTTGCAGTGTGTTGCAGTGTGCCGCAGTGTGGTATAGAGCAATTTCCTGAGTAATGAATGAAGTCGTCTCTCCTCGACGCACTTGGTGTGCGTAGGATCTCTCTCTATATATTCTCGAGACTAGCAAGCGCGTCGAGAAGAATTTTCTTGTGCCCTATTCTGAAGCGCAGTGCCTGGCAGATATTCTCAAAAGTCAGATCTCTCGTCCATTTCACGAGGATAACCGATGCCAACACCCAGAATCGAATCGGAGTTGTTACAACAGAGGACACCATTTTAACCAGTGCACCGTGATTGTCGAATATCGAGATCGACATTTGACAACCATGGTGCAGTGGTTGTAATGAAATCCTCTGTTCTGACAACCCCAAGAAATTTTACTTGCTCAAGATTGTCATTTGATGTTGCAAAGAGTGTCTACCTGTTCGAGAATGTCCGTCGCACCCTGCCAGCCTTTGGGTACGGTGCCTTGAAGCAACGACGACTGTATCTCGAGATCTTCTTCGTATGTAGTCGGCATGCTGTCGAGCTGATTCTGAATGTAGAAAGAAAAATAAAACACGTCCAAAGAGACATCAACAAATCAAAAGAGACAAGCATCATCATATCAAAAGAGAAAAATATTTAAAAAGGGACTTATGAAAGAGACCCACATTCTCTTTGACACACGGCACGTAAATTGTTGAGTCGATGACATGTATATGACTCGTTGAGTTCGTGACCATTTACGTGACTTTTTGAGTTCGTGATATACAGACTGTCGAGTTGATTCTGCTCCGTGTCAGCACTATCAAGCATGATATATATGTGTGGGAAAAAATAAGCCTTAAAAAGTCAAAAGAGACCTGCATGTGTGAAAAGAGACCTGACACAGTAGACCTGATATGTAAAGAGACCTGCAAGGTCTATTGCGCCACCATCTCTCAGTGATTGGTCTCATTGCATGTCACTATGTAGGTCTGTTTTCAAACGTATAGTCTACATATACGTAAAGAGACCTGCAATGTCTATTGCGCCACCATCTCTCAGTGATTGGTCTCGCTTCACGTCACTTTGTTGGTCTCTTTTCAAATGTATAGTCTACATATATGTAAAGAGACCTGTAATGTCTATTCCGCCACCATCTCTCAGTGATTGGTCTCGCTTCATGTCACTCTGTTGGTCTCTTTGTAGGTCTGTTTTCAAACGTGATGTCAACTTATACGTAAAGAGACCTACAACGTCTCTGGCGCCACCATCTCTGACTCATAGACCTACAAAGAGACCTACCTATTGACATGAAATGAGAGGTCTCATATCATGTCACTTTTGTAGGTCTCTTTGTAGGTTTCTTTTGAAATATGAAGTATATGCATATGTGTAGGTCTCTTTACAAATATGTAGTCTATATAATGTAAAAAGACCTGTACCGTCTCTTGCGCCTGAATCTCTTTGTGATAGATCTCATTCCATGTCACTATGCAGGTCTTTTTGCAGGTCTCTTTTCAAATATGTAGTCTACATATATGTCCTCTATTGCACCACCATATCTCTTTGAAAGGTTTCTTTACAAATACGTAGTCTACACATATACAAAGAGACCTGTCACGTCTCTTGCACCACAATCTCGTTGTAATTGATCTCATTCCTTGTCAGTATGTAGGTCTCTTTGCAGGTCTCTTTGCAGGTCTCTTTGCAGGTCTCTTTTCAAAATCCAGTCTACACATATGTCCTCTTTGGTACCACCATCTCTCAATGATTGGTCTCTTTTCATGTCTCTATGTAGGTCTCCTTGTAGGTCTCTTATCAAATATGTGGTCAACATATATTTGTAGGTCTCTTTCTAAAATTTGTAGTCTACATGTATGTGTAGGTTTCTTTTCAAATGTAGTCTATGAATATGTATAGGTCTCTTTTCAAATACGCAGTCTACATACATGTGTAGTTCTCTTTTCAAATTTGTAGTCTGCATATATGTGTAGGTCTCTTTTCAAAAATGTAGTCTACATATATGTAAAGAGACCTGTGCCGTCTCTTGCGCCACCATGTCTTTATTATAGGTCCCGTTTCACATACGCAGGTCAATATACGTGTAGTTCTCTTCTCAAATATGTAGTCTACATATATGCAAAGAAGCCTAAATATATATAAAAAGACCTGTACCGTCTTTTGCGCCACCATCTCTCTATTATAGGTCTCGTTTCACATGTGTCAGTCCACATATGAGTAGGTCTCTTTTCAAATATGTAGTCTACATATATACAAAGAAGCCTAAATTTATGCCAAAAGACTGGTACCGTCTCTTGCGCCATCATCTCTCTATGATAGGTCTCGTTTCACATATGTGTGTAGGTCTCATTTCAGATTTGTCGTTTAAATATATATGTTCAGGTCTGTTTTCACACATGTAATCTAGATATCTGTCATATCTCTTTCGACACCATCTCTCAATGATAGGTCTCGTTTCACGTATGTGTAGGTCTCTTTTCAGATTTGTAGGTTACATATATGTGTAGGTCTCTTTTCACATATGTAGTCTATATATCTGTCACATCTCTTTCGCCACCATCTCTCAATGATAGGTCGCCCTTCACATATGTGTAGGTCTCTTTTCAGATTTATAGGTCTCCTTTCAAACATGTAGTCTATGTATCTGTAACATCCCTTGCGCCACCATCTCTCTGTGACAGGTCTCGTTTTTGTAGTCTACATATATGTAAAGAGGCCTGTACCGTCTCTTTCACCACGATCTCTCTATGATAGGTCACCTTTCACATATGCATGTCTCTTTTTTGGTCTCTTTGTAGGTCTCTTTGTGGGTCTCTTTTTAAGTATGTAGTCTACATATATATACAGAGACCTGTACCGTCTTTGGCGCCACCATCTCCTTATGATTGGTCTTGTTGCACATTTGTAGGTCTCTTTGTAGGTCTCTTTTCACACATGTGGCCTACATGCATGTACAGAGATCTGCAACGTCTGCTGCGCCACTATCTTTGTGCGATAAATCTCGTACAATATTTCTATAGGTCTCTTAGTAGGTCTCTTTTCACACATGTAGCCTACGTACATGTACAGAAACCTGCAACGTCTGCTGCACCACTATCTGTGTGTGACAAACCTCGCATGACATATGTTGGTCTCTTTGTAGGTCTCTTTTCGCATATGTAGCCTACATATATGTAAAGAGACCTGCAACGTCTGCTGCGCCACCAGCCGCCATCGAGCCCCGTGCTGCACGGACACATCACGGCCACTCTGCACAAGTTTTGCGAGCGCTAGCGCATCTAACGTCCAGCCGCCGCCGCGCCCCTCCGTATCCGGCTCTGTATATATAGTACATATAGTATATGTATGAATACAAGTGTGTATATGTACATATATATTTGTTTTTATATATGTGTGTATGCATGTAATGTCTAGCCGCCGCTGCGCCCCTCCGTATCCGGCTCTGTATATATAGTATATATAGTATATGTATACGTACATGTATATGTATATGTATATATATATTCGTTTTTATATATGTGTGTATGCATCTAACGTCCAGCCACCGCCGCGCCCCTCCGTATCTGGCTCTGTATATATAGTATATATAGTATATGTATACATACATGTATATATATGTATATATACATACATTTATATATATGTGTGTATACATTTAACGTCCAGCCGCCCCCGCACCCCTCCGTATCCGGCTCTGCATGTATATATAGTATATATATATATATATGTATATTTGTTTATATATGTATATATATATATATATTTATATATATATATATATTTATATATATATATATATATATATATATA
>Ga0105053_10012860_pt1 | contig 10006 bp, 5 predicted proteins | sample BON01_FD_78093 | JGI IMG/M metagenome (GOLD analysis project Ga0105053, IMG submission 78093) | Freshwater microbial communities from Lake Bonney liftoff mats and glacier meltwater in Antarctica - BON-01 | ecosystem: Environmental > Aquatic > Freshwater > Ice > Glacier meltwater | place: Lake...
AGGGTCGAAGCTTGCGAGTTTGGAGGCAGGGGTGGGGGAGGGGGGGGTGGAGACAGTGAGGGAATTGAGCAATTTGGGGGGGACTGGGGGGGGTCTTGTGCCATTGCGAAAGGGCAAGGTCGGATCACATGTGAGTATTTTCGGAAATGGTGTGGGATTTGCGCGGCAGTTCTACAGAATGGCGAATACCGATAGGAAGGGTTATCTTCGCAGGTCATATTCCGCAAAAGAGCCCTATGGTCAGTGGCCACTTTGCGGAAAGTGACCTGCAAAAGAAGGCATCTTATGGGTCTTCGCCACCATATATCAAGAGAGTGAGGTTGAATATGCATGTCTGTATGCACACACACGCACACACGCATGCATTTGTACACGCACACTCACAGAGCACGCGTCCGCCCCACAGGTCAGCGACGCTGTGGTGTTTTCCCGGGCCGTTGCTCGCGAACTCGAGGCACGAGCTGAAGTGATCGCACTCCCTTTCAACTGCCAGCCGCCTAAAAAGCGCTTCCGTGCCAACTATGGATATGTCACGGAGCCACAGGTTACCCCCTGCCATCTTACTCTCTCTCCCGCCGTCTCACCCCGCCCCTTCTTTTTTTTCCACGGCGCTCATGGAGCCACAGCTCTTGCACCCTCCATTCTTCCCCCCCCCCGTTCGCACTGTTTCCCTTTCTCCCTCCTCACCCTATCACAATTTCTTGTAGCGTGTACACACCAAAGACGAGTCACAACCCTCACATCTCAATCCACATAGATGTGTGTTTACAGGGTGGCACATATCTGTGTGGATGAATGTGTGGAGTTTGTAGAGAAACCCAAGTCATGCATGAGTCACGAATAAGTCTCACGAAATGAGTCACGAATGAGTCACACGAAATGAGTCACGAATGAGTCACACATGGGTTATGAGTGAGCCCTGCCAAGTCATGCAGGAGTCACGAATGAGTCACACGAAATGAGTCACGAATGAGTCACACATGGGTTATGAGTGAGCCCTGCCAAGTCATGAATGGGTGACGAATGAGTCACACGAAAGGAGTCACGGATGAGTCACACGAAATGAGTCACGAATGAGTCACGAGCGGGTTATGAATGAGCCCTGTAAGTAGTGGCTGACGTGTTGATGAAAACGTGGAGTTCGTGACTGGTTGAGTCACGGGTGAGTCACACGAAATGAGTCACAATTGAGTTACGAATGAGTCACGAATGAGTCTTCAACGAGCCCTGTAAGTAGTGCCTGATGTGTTGATGAATATGTGCAGTTCGTGACTGGGCATATATCCCCATATGGGGTGGCGAAGACACATAGGATGCGTCGTCTTCGCAAAATAATGAAAATGTGTTGAGTTTGTGACTGGGTATATATCTGTGTCGATTGGTAAGTGGGGTTCGTGACTGGGTATATATCAAAATATGGGGTGGTAAAGACCCATAGGATGCCTTGTCTTTGCAAATATCGTGCAGCGCATCAGCCCAATAATTCTTGCATAATTTGCGGAAGGAGACCCAGTCACAAATGAGTCACGAATGAGCCACGAATGAGTCACGAATGAGACACACAAAATGTGTCATGAATAGGTCACAAATGAGTCACAAATGAGTTACGAATGAGCATTATGAATAGTGTCGAATTTGCTAAAGCAGACCAGCAAGATAGGTTATCCTATGGGTCTTCGCAGCCCTGCGGGGAAACACTTTCGCACACACCCACTTGTGCAAAAAAATTCACCTGACAAGATTACTTTTTCAAGTTTGGTCCACAATAACAGACGTTTGTTGATTATTCTTCTCGAGACTAGGGTTTTATTACTTTTTTCAATTTTATTCATTTTGACTTGCCCCCACCCACGCTTCCCCCGCGCCCTCCCCCCTCCTCTCAGACATTTTTTCAAATCCGCAATTTGCCGCAGCGATCTCCGTCGCCGCCGCCTTCGCTTCAACCTTTGTAGCGAATACTCATACATGTAGAGCTCGTTTCAAAATGTATGTAGTGTGACTCTGCAACACATGATGCAACACACTGCAACTTACATTGTACATGTACTGCAACATGCACTACAGCACGCTGCAACAGGTACTTTGCGCAAGTCTGTATTAATGTTTATAAGCGCACAGCTCGTTTGAGTTTTGCTCTTTTTGTAAATGAGCAGGCTCTTTGTCCGCTCTTGAAAATAATTCGTTCAAACTAGCAATATGGCGCCCATGAACGAGATCTGCCGCAGTGTGTCAAATGAAGGCGCCCACGAACGAGATCTTGTCACGAATGAGAGTGTTTGGTTTGGGCCATTGTACATCGATATTTTGGAAGACTTTTTCCCCGATCCCGGGGCCAGTTGGGCGCATGCTTCGAAGGTGACCGCGGCGAAGGCTGCGTTCTTTGTCAAGATGCGTCCTTTGTCAAGCTGAGAGTATTAAAGTGTCACATGTACTTTTGGTTTCTCTAGCTTGCTCCATCTCCGTTGAACCTTGATGGATGGACACAAGACACGTTAAACTTGAGTTTGGATGCGAATAGCATAGCGTTGAAGGCTTCAGATTCCAGTTTTCAAATTTTGGCTGAGATACATACAAAGCTTATAACACACGTCTACCGTCACAACAGACGCTAGCGCTGTGTGCTAGCGCAAAAATATCACTGCTCATTGAAATCTACTTACAGTACTTCTGGAGGGTATCGACGAGTACACTGCTAGGTGTCTTGTGCGAACGAGCCCGGGCTATTGTGTACGACTCTTTTACAGCAAAGACCTAGCAGTGTAGGGCGCTTGCACGGCGTTGCCACCCAAATTTTGGCTGAGATACATAATAGATTGCAGGGCATCCGGCCATAACCCCCGTGCCCAGACCCTTACACAACAACGCTCAAGGCACGTCAATTTATTTACATAAATATAAAATACTGTCACCGTGGAAAAAAATCACACCAGACGCGGTGTTGTTTCGTCTTTCAGCTAGTTTGCAGCGCAGCAAGCGAGTCGGCAATGCGAGGGTCGATGCCGCTCAGCCGGCCCATGACAGCGCGCAGAGCGTTGGCGCGTTCTGCGGCACGTGCGAGCCCCTCCTCGACTTCTGCGGGGTCGCGTTCCTGGTATTGACCGCGTTCAAGGGCTTGATAGCGCTTGGCCATTTTGTGGAGGGTGTAGACTTGTGTTTTGAGTTGCTCTTTTTCCTTATCCATGACGTACATCTGCCGCAAAATGTCCTCGTCCTCATGCTGCACCTCGCGGATAGATGCACCCGACTCGTCCATGCGCAGCCCCAGCTCCTTCTGCTGCGCATCCAACTGCTTCATATCCGAGTCGTGCCGCGCAATCTCCCCCTCCAGATCCTGCACCCGTTTACTCAACTCCTGAACCATCTTCCGCAAATCCGCTTTCGTCCCCGCGCCCGCCCCCCCCTTCGTGTGCGCCTGTTTCATTTTCCCGCGAATGCCAATCGCGTCACGCTTGAAAATGGCGCGCTCCATCTCCACCATGAGCTCCTCTTGGCGGCGCATAAGCTGCGAATAACGCAGCTGCATACGGTGTATCTCGCGTTTCATGCCGGTCATGACATCTGAGCCGTCATCCTTCTGCACATACGCGGCCTGCGTCTCCTTTTCGAGCTCCATCTTGCGCTCCAGCACCATAATCACGCGCTCCTTTTCCACCAACTCCTCCTTGACGCGCTCTTTGTGCTCGAGCGTCGAGCGCACCTGCGTCTCCAGCCGCACCGCGGCCTCTTCGAGGTCCTTGAGCGTGTTGGTGAGGTCAGTTTCGAGTGTGAAATTGTCGCCCTCGAGCGTCGCGAGCGACTTGTGGTTGAAGCCAATCAGCTCATTCAGTTTCGACATGTCCGTGTGCATCGCACCTATACTCTTCTGCAGATCCTCCATCTCCTTCTTCTGCTGGTTCACCTGCCCGTCCACGCGCATGCGCTTCTGCACGAGCACGGCAGTCTGCGCCTTAATCTCGCCCACACGCTCGCTTTGCGAGGACGCCTCGTTGGACAATTTGACCAACTCCGTCTGCGTGCTCATCCACATGCGCTGCAAGTCGTTGCACGTCTTCCGCTTGGCGTCAATTTCGTTGCGCAGACTTTTGATCGTCGCCTCCAGTGGGCCAGACACTGCAGCGTCGGCGCCTGCCGCCTGCTCGAGCTTGGCGCGTAACCCCTCGAACTTGCGGTTGAGCGTGTCGAGGTCGCGCATTTTCTTTTCAATCTCGTCGTTTCTTCGGCGGATTTCGACCTCGTACTTTTCGACAAGGACCTCTTTGCGCTTGAGTTCCAGGTCGATGTCTTTGACGGTTGCCTTGAGCTGGTCGTTGTGCGCGAGCGTGTTGAGCGCGTCCACCTTGATGCGCGACAACTCGTTGCGCACCTGCGCCAGTTCATTCTCCTTGGCATGCATGTGCTGCTGCATGCCCTGCGTCTGCTTGTCAGTGCTCTGCGCAGATTTTTGCAGCGTAGTCTGCTCGGCAAGTGACTGCATCACAGCCTCTTCCATTTTGTGCGTCTCATTCTGCGTGCTAATCAGCAGCTTGTCGACCTTGCCCGTTTGCTCTGTAACCACCTTTTTCTCCTGCTCCACCGACGCCAGCTCAGCGTCCGACTGTTCGAGCGAGCGTTTGAGCACCGAGAACTGATCCTGCAGCCGCTGTTTTTGCTCGCGCACCTGCTCCAGCTGCCGCTCCAAAAACGCGGCGCTGTTGCGCACTTTCGACAGCAGCCCCGACACCGACTCGTTGCGGTCTTGCTCTTTGCGGATCGACATTTTGAGACTGGAAATTTCGCCCTGCAGCGCCATCTCCTGCTGCTGCACGTCACGGAGCGCCTTGTCAACGCCCTGCAAGTGCTCATCGCGACGTTGCACGGCTAGCAATGAGCTCTTCCACTGGTGCAACAGCTGCTTCTTCTCGAGGCGGATCTTTTCCATCTCGAGCGCCGCCTCGCCCAGTACCTCCTTGGCCTGCCGCGTCTCCTCCTTTTGCGCTTCGTTCTGTGCTGTGTACATTTCGAGCTTCTCTTCGAGCTTCTTGGTGCTGCGCATCAGGTCATCGATGAGCAAATCCTGCTGCTTCTTCTCGCCCTCGAGCTCCTGCACGTGCTCCTCTGCCTTGTAGGTGGCGCGGCGGGTGATGGCAATTTCGCCCTTCATCTGGTCGTTGTACTGTTCTACCTGCTGCAGCGTGGCGTTGAGCTTGTCGAGCTCTGCCTGGAATGTGTTCATACGCTTCTGCTGCGCGGCGACCTCGACCTTTTTCTTTTCGTACTCGTTGAACACGGAGCGCGTCTCCTCCTCTGCCTGCTCGCGCAGCTTGCGCACCATGTTGAAATTGTCGTGTGTCTTCTCTAGGATGAGCTGCATGCGCGCCAGCTGCTGCTGCACTCCATAGAGCTCCACACCTACGTCCTCCTTCTTCTTCTTGAGTCGCCTTTGGTCCTCGTCCTTTTCGCGCAGGTCCTCGACCACGCGACGCTGCTGCTCTTCGAGCTGCTTGCTCAGCGCGGCCCTGAAATGAACAAGAGAGGGAGGTGGTCAAGGCGGCGGCAAACTTTGCTCGAGCTCGTGATCAAGCAGAATCTGCTCGAGCACGTGCTCGAGCAGAATCTGCTCGAGCACGTGCTCGAGCAGAATCTGCACGAGCACGAGCACGTGCTCGAGCAGAGTCCAGCAACTCTATTCCCTCGGACCCAGAAACCCCAAAGACGTCGGCATGGCAGTTGTATCTGAAATGAGTACGCCCCCAAAATCTGCCACATGCGGAAACTCAGGGGTCTCGGTATCCCGCGATGCAGATTCGACACGAGAGAAGAGTCTGCTCGAGCAGACCCTGCTCGAGCACGTGCTCGAGCAGATGCTCGAGCACGTGCTCGAGCAGAGTCTGCTTGAGTTCGAGCACGTGCTCGAACGGAGGAGGAGGTGGCACGCGAAGGCGGTCGCGATGCAAGGGAGAAAACGGGAGGAGCAAGAGGAGAAGCAGGCAGCAGCGGAGAAGGAAGTGGCAGTGGTGCAGGTAGCAGAAGAGAGCAAGAGAGAGGAAAAAGAGAGCAAGCGGGAGGCAGAAAAGAGGGAGAGGGAGGAGGAGGAAGCAGCCATTAAAAAGGAGGAGAAAGCGGAGGAGATGAAGGCAGCGGCAACAGAGAGGAAGAGGGAGAAGGAGGAGGAGCAGGCAGCACTGAAAAAGGAGTAGGGGGAGGAGGAGGAGGTGATGCAGGCGGCAGCAGCGCAGGTGGTCTCTCTCTCACACACACGGATACGCGTTCTCTCTCTCTCTCTCTCTTTCTCTCCCTCTCTCTCTCTCTCTCACACACACACACTCTCTCTCTCTCTCTCCCTCTCTCTCTCTCACTCACTCTTTCTCACACATTCTCTCTCTCTTTCTATATCTCAATCTCTCTCACTCTCTGCCACACACTCTCTCTCTCATCTCTCTCTGTCACAGCTCTTTTGCAGGGCCCTATTCAGAATATGTAGATCTCACACACATGCTCTCTCTCACACACACACACAAACACACACTTTCTCTCTCTCACACACACACACACAAACGCATAGCCACCTGATGCGCTGGTAGAGCGGGTTGTTGGGTGCTAACGATTCCTCCTCCTCCATCTCGTCCAGCTCTTGCTGGAAGTTGGCCATCCCTCCGCCACCGTCATCATCGCCCGTGTCAACCTGGTCATAGTTCTCGTCGCCCTCCTCGTCGAACCTATCGTCGCCCTCATCCTCCATCACACCGTCGTCTTCCTCCAAGCCCTCCATTCCGTTATTGCCCATGTCATCGCCCATTCCACCGCTGCCCATATCCTCCCCACCTCCTACGTTGGACTCGGGCTGCCCCCCTGCTCCTGCAGAAGAGGAATCGAGAACAGCAGCGCTGTAGTCTACCGCAGCGCTATCGTCCACTGCTGCACTGTCGTCCACTGCAGCACTATCGTCCACCGCAGCACTGTCGTCCACAGCAGCACTGTCGTCCACAGCAGCACTGTCGTCCGCAGCGCTGTCGTCCACCGCGGCGCTATCGTCCACAGCAGCGCTATCGTCCACAGCGCTATCGTCCACTGCTGCACTGTCGTCCACCGCAGCGCTATCGTCCACTGCTGCACTGTCGTCTGTGGTGGCCTCTGCCGGCGCCTCTTCGGCCGGTGCCTCCTCAGGTGCGGCTTCTGCCTCAATCACGTCACCAAGCTCCCCGTCGGCAGGCTGCGCCTCTCCAGCATCGCCCTCAGCAGGCGGATCCGCAGGAACATCACCCTCCACTGGCGGCTCCGCAGGCGGTGCACCTCCGTCGCCACCTTCGTCCGCCATTGCGCTCCTTCCTTTTTCAACCGCGGGTTCCCAACACTCGCAACTTTTGAGTCTTGTCAGTCTTGAAACTTTCCAACTGATCTCACGAACTTCTTAAATCTTGCACAGGCGTCGATGAAATCGACCACAAAATTATCTCGGATTTTAATCCACCATCGACGATCGACCGTAATTCTCCGTAGGTGAATCCTTATCGACCGTCGATATCGACCGTATTCTCCGGTAGGTGATTCCCTATTGACCGTCAATATCGACCGTGATCGATCGACCGGGTCGATAAATCGGTGGATCGGTATCGACATTCAGATAGATGTTGGGACCATTTCTCACCACTCATGGGACCATGACTGTTTTGTAGATGTGTATCCGGGACCATTTCTCATCACTTCTGGGACCATATGGGACCATAAGTCATGGTCCTTTTTTTCCTGACTTCTCGGAAAAACGTGGCCGGGCCCAAAGGCCAAGCGTTTGAAGCGTCACACGAGGAAGCGCAAGTGAGCAGTGGGCACCAAAAAGGCCAGGTGATGCGCACCTGGCAGTCTCCATACGAAATCATTGGAGAAGGTTGCGACACGGGTGGTCACTGGTACCAGCCATTGGACTGTTTTATTCTGCGAGTCAATCATTTACATCTGTTTGTTATGAAGTATGGGTGAGTGAGGTCAATGTTCACAATTTTTTTGAGTCCATATCCACTTCAACGGTTGATATCGACCGTCGACCGATTTTTTTTGGTATGAGGGCACATCGACGGTCGATATCGACCCATTTTTTTGGTATGAATCCACATCGACAGTCGATTTTGACCGATTTTTGGGTGAAATCGATGGTCGATCAAATATCGACCGTATTTTCAAGTAGGTGAATCCTTATTGACCGTTGATATCGACCGTATTCTCAAGTAGGTGAATCCTTATCAACCGTTGATATCAACCGTATTCTCAAGTAGGTGAATCCGTATCGACCATCAATATCAACCGTGACCAATCAACCGGTCTATTAAAAAGTAATCGACCAATCGACGACACCTGTGAAATCTTGGGCCATAGTGCTTGCTCTGCTGTGTCAGAGTTGGCTGTGCGAAGTAAGTATCAACAGCAACGCCCTCAAGATGGCCTCCAAAACACCCAATTTGCCACGTTGGTCCAAGGTGGACGAATTTCAGATAGAGGACAAAGCGCGCAAGGCTCAACACCAGCATTCGATTGATAGCGCCACGTGATCAGGATCGAGAAGTCTACGCGCACCGGGGCGTACTGGATTTTTTCCTAAGAGGGGGCAGAAGACCTGGTCATGCCAATTTTAAAACCACGCTGTTGCAGTTGACCACTGACCATCACATTTGTCCTGCCATGCACCAAGAAGGGGCTCAGCTTGAGCTCGGGCGACGCTGAGATTCTTACTAGCCTGCGCATGGTTCTACTGGCCATCCCATCTGGTGGCACAGTGGGATCTAAGTGACCAGCGGCTGATGGGGTCGAGAAAAGCCCGGCGGATAAGCACCATGAATTGGATCCATTTACGATGGATTTGGGTGCGCATTCTTTTTCTCGCGTCTGTTGCTTCTGTGTATTAGCGTGTGGTTTGCTGACTCGATTTTTTTTGTACAGATTGGCACATTGTCCACCTGACTACCTCAAAGGGTCTACCGCAGCACGGCAGACCCGTTGTATAAGTGGGTAATAGGTGGCAAAGCTCGCATTGGAAGTGGGATACGAATAACACTCACCATGACAGTGAGATCACCATGTGCGAACTACTTCTCGCCACCACCCTAGATTCCACGAAACACGGTGCTATTCTCAAACACTTACCATCTCCTTTCTCTGTTCAATCCATTGGTGGGCGCGCGGTGGCGAAGGTTTATCTACTCTAAATAGGTGGAGACTACTTTGGTATAGACTCCATTTATCATGATGATCCTCCTCATTGGTTGGGACCAATCAGATAGATGCGCGGCAGAAAGCGAAACTCCTTTATTGTGTGTCCCCCCATTTTTTTCCGACAGGTTGGGACATACCTCCATGAGGCGCAGTACTACTGCGCCTTGCCGCTGCGCACCCAATCCCCTTGCTTCTGTGTGCCCATTAACCGAGAGCCATTCGTCCTCGAAATCCTAATTCAAAATAGATAAGTTGACAGTTTATCCAGACCTCAGTGCACGTTTCTCGTGTTATTATTCTGCGCCCATGTATTCCAAAGAGCGTCCTGAAGGATCTTAGGTAATGCATCCATCACCATAGCTCAGTAGAGAAGAGCGCGGGACTCAACCAATTTGGGTTATCCGCAGGTCCCCGGTTGGATTCCAGCCTAAAATCCGTCAACTCAAATCAATATGGACTTGAGCAAATAGACCCTCAAATACGGGTTCTAAACACTGTTTCTAGTAAAAAAGCCAATAAAATCAAATTAGGGAAAGTTTAGACCTAAACGCGGTGGCGTAAACTGCAAGGGCAGAGACTAGAGAGTCGAGAAGATGGCGAATGTCGGCATTAGTTTTAAGGGGAAGTGCCTCTCCAATTTACGTGAAACACATTTGTAAATTAGAAAGGAGTCTTTAGGGACGTGACGTCTGATTCGTGACTGAAGTTATCTATCAACTTTGCGTGTCTCCCTCGAGAAACTGGCAAGGCCAAAGCACTCGAAATAGATTTAAGGCGCGTAGAAGCGAGCTTGTCTACAGATGAGGAAGAAATTTTATAAAATAAA
>Ga0105053_10012862_pt1 | contig 10005 bp, 11 predicted proteins | sample BON01_FD_78093 | JGI IMG/M metagenome (GOLD analysis project Ga0105053, IMG submission 78093) | Freshwater microbial communities from Lake Bonney liftoff mats and glacier meltwater in Antarctica - BON-01 | ecosystem: Environmental > Aquatic > Freshwater > Ice > Glacier meltwater | place: Lake...
CAGAGACCTTTGATGTCATTGTGGTGGGCGGTGGACACGCGGGCAGTGAAGCGGCCTTGGCCAGTGCGCGCATGGGCTGTAAAACGCTGTTATTGACACACAACATCGAAACACTGGGTCAGATGAGTTGCAACCCGTCGATTGGTGGCATTGGTAAGGGGCACTTGGTTAAAGAAATAGACGCCATGGGTGGTGCCATGGCGTTGGCAACCGATGAGGCCGGTATCCAGTACCGTATTCTTAACAGCTCAAAAGGCCCAGCTGTGCGAGCAACCCGTGCACAAGCAGACAGGGTGTTGTACAAAGCGGCAATTCGCCGCACGATGGAAAACCAGCCCAATCTTCAGATTTTCCAGCAGGCTGTAGAGGACCTGATTGTGCAAGGTGACCGTGTGGTTGGTGCGACGACTCAAGTCGGCTTGCAATTTCATGCGGCTACCGTCGTTCTAACGGCTGGCACCTTCTTAGACGGCAAAATACACGTTGGTATGAGTAACCACGCGGGCGGGCGTGCAGGAGACCCACCTTCTGTCGGTTTGTCTGCTAGGTTAAAGGAGCTTGCACTGCCACAGGGTCGGTTGAAAACAGGCACCCCGCCACGCCTAGATGGCCGCACAATTGACTACGCTAAGTGTGTAGCACAGCCTGGTGATGGTACTCCGGGTGGCATGCGCGAGGGTGGGGGCATTCCTGTGATGAGTTATATGGGTAACGCCAACATGCACCCACAACAAATCCCGTGTTGGATCACCCACACCAACGAGCAAACACACGATATTATCCGCAGTGGTTTTGACAGAAGTCCCATGTTCATGGGCGTTATTGCTGGTGTTGGCCCCCGGTACTGTCCCAGTGTTGAAGACAAGGTCAGTCGATTTGCAGACAAGACCAGCCATCAAATCTTCTTAGAACCAGAAGGTCTCACGACCCATGAAATATATCCAAATGGCATATCTACCAGTTTGCCTTTCGATATTCAATTTGCACTTGTTCGATCAATCAAAGGGCTAGAGGCTGCCAATATTGTTCGTCCGGGCTATGCCATTGAGTACGACTACTTTGATCCGCGTGCTTTAAAAAACACGTTTGAAACCAAGTCCATTTCAGGTTTGTTTTTTGCTGGTCAGATTAACGGTACTACGGGTTACGAGGAGGCGGCCGCACAAGGGTTGTTTGCAGGTATCAATGCAGCATTGCACGTGCAGGGTAAACCGGCGTGGTTACCAGGGCGTGACCAAGCGTACTTGGGCGTGCTCGTTGACGACTTGGTTACAAAGGGCGTTACTGAGCCTTATCGCATGTTTACCAGCCGTGCAGAATACCGCCTGCAGCTGCGTGAAGACAATGCCGACGCTCGTTTAACGGAGGTGGCAAGAAGCATGGGCTTGATAGACGACGCGCGCTGGTCTGTGTTTAATCGAAAGCGTGATGCTGTTTCACGTGAAACACAACGGCTGACCAATACGTGGGTAAGCCATAAGTCTTTGCCAGAGTCTGAGGCGTTGCGCGTTATGGGCCAGGCGCTTGAAAGAGAGTACAGCTTGGCAGATTTGTTAAGAAGACCGGGCGTTGATTACGATACGCTGGTAAATATGCATGGCGGTGCATTTGTTGCGACCTCTTTGTTGGACCCAATTGGCGCAGCTCAAACAAACATAGGCATGGAGGGCGAGGTGCCTGTTACAGCGCACGCTGGTTGTGAGCAGGTTTTGCGAGCAGCCGTTGTTGAGCAGGTTGAAATCAGTTTGAAATACCAAGGGTACATTGACAGACAAAAAGAGCAGGTTGAGCGCTCGTCGTTGTATGAACATATGGCGCTGCCGCTGGACTTTGACTATTTGGGTATACCAGCTTTAGGGTTTGAGGTGAGGCAAACGTTAAACAAGCAACGCCCACAAACGCTTGGCCAGGCCTCACGCATTTCGGGCGTTACACCCGTCGCTATTTCACTGCTGCTCGTACATCTTAAAAAGCTAGGCCTGCGGCCCCATGACAAAGTGGCGCCACTGTGACACAGTCAGCGGGCCTGTCACAACAGCCTACAGCGCTGATGGGCACGGAAGCGCTTCAAAGTACGGCCCACGCCATGGGTGTCCCGGTGTCTGTAGACCAGGCAAAAGCCTTGTTGGAATATGCACAATTGCTGCTGCAATGGAACAGGGTGTACAACCTCACGGCCATTAAAAACCCCCAAGAGGTGATCACACACCACTTACTAGACAGCCTGTCTGTTATACCAGCGTTGCAACGCCAGTTGGCCGTGCAAGAGGCGTGTCATGCCACAGAGCCCAACCAACCAATAGATGTATTAGACGTTGGTTCGGGTGGTGGTTTACCTGGCGTGGTATTGACAATTTTGTGCCCGCGGCTGCGGGTGACCTGTGTGGATACGGTTGCAAAAAAAGCGGCCTTTGTGCAGCAAGTTGCGGCGCAGCTACCAGCGGCGGTTCTTGGAGGGCGCTTAAAGGCAGTGCATGGCCGCGTTGAAAACCTGCAAACCACCTATGACGTTATAGCGTCTAGGGCCTTCGCGTCGCTGGGTGACTTTACCCGGTTATCGCGCCAATCGTTAAAGACCAACGGTCTGTGGATGGCTATGAAGGGTTTGCACCCTCAGCCAGAGATGGATGCCTTGCCGGGGTGGGTGCAGGTGTTTCACGTGGAACAGCTGCGTGTTATAGGCCTAGATGCCCAGCGCTGTGTGGCTTGGATGCGTGAAGTAAAAACTTAACGTGTTTGTGTTGTTAAATAGGGTTCCCCGCTTTCACGTAAACTAAACCGCATGAATCGTGCAACAAAAGCTTAACGCAGCAGCGAGAACTGCGCAGTTAGGCCTTTGCTGTTGTGCACCGCACACGACCTACTAAAGCAACAACTATGGCCAAAATCTTCTGCGTAGCCAATCAAAAAGGTGGTGTCGGTAAAACCACGACAACGGTTAACTTGGCAGCAGGTTTGTCAAAAATTGGCCAACGTGTGCTGATGATTGATCTAGACCCGCAGGGCAATGCAACCATGGGTTCCGGCGTGGACAAGCGCGCATTGGCATACACCGTTTACGACGTGTTGTGGGGCAATGCCACGTTGGAGGAGGCCAAAGTTCATAGCGATGCGAGTGGTTACGATGTTTTGGGCGCCAACCGTGAACTCGCCGGCGCAGAGGTTGAGTTGGTGAGCGTGGACAACCGCGAAAACCGCCTGAAAGATGCCATTGCTGTTGTTGCCAACAACTACGACTTCGTACTGATTGATTGTCCACCGTCACTTAATATGCTGACGCTGAATGGGCTTTGTGCTGCCCACGGTGTCATAGTGCCTATGCAGTGCGAGTATTTTGCACTGGAAGGTTTGAGCGACTTGGTCAATACCATCAAGCAAGTGCATGGCAATCTCAACAAAGATTTGGAGTTGATTGGTTTGCTGCGTGTGATGTTTGACCCACGCATTACCTTGCAACAGCAGGTGAGTGATCAAATTAAAAGCCACTTTGGCGAGAAAGTCTTTAACGCTGTGATACCTCGCAACGTGCGTCTTGCCGAGGCACCCAGTTACGGTTTGCCCGGGGTTGTATTCGACCCTGCAGCCAAAGGCTCTTTGGCATTTATAGAGTTTGCCCATGAAATGGTGCAGCGCATGGGTAGCAAGCGCTAACACGCATGGACCCGTCGCACACCATCACGGCCACACTAACCCTGCCGGGTTGGCTTAACTCTGGTCAAGATCACTGGCAAACGCGGTGGGAGCAGTTGCATGGCGCACAACGAGTGCAGCAAGACAATTGGGAGCAACCGCTGCGCGGTGACTGGCTGTCGGCCCTAGAAGAGCACATGCTGTTCGTCGCCGACCATGCCGCCCGCAACACCACAAACGGCGCACCTACGCGCTTTGCCATTGCTGCGCACAGCCTGGGCTGTCACTTATTGGCTGCATGGGCCGCACACTCCAAGCACGCGCACTGGGTGGTTGCTGCGCTGTTGGTTGCGCCGCCAGACTTGTCACAAACCGATACCACGCCAGCGGTGGCCCGTTGGCATCCACCAGAAATGGCGGCCTTGCCATTTAAAGCCGTGGTTTGGGGCAGCGACAACGACACATATGCAAGCTGGGACAGCACCCAAGCAATTGCAGCCCAGTGGGGTGCCAGCACGGTTTGTATGGCACAGGGTGGGCATATCAACGCAGATACAGGTTTGGGTGACTGGCCACAAGGCTGGCAATCGCTGCAAGCTTTAATGGCCTAACAACACCGTGTTGTACAGGCATTCCCGATAATTTTGAGAGGTTCTAAACACCATGGCAACTAAAAAATCAAAGGGCTTGGGCCGCGGTCTCGAAGCGCTGCTTGGCCCAAAGGTCAGCGATGCGCCGTTAGACGGGGCAGGTGACAGTGGGTTGCCCAGCTCCTTGCGATTAGACCAGCTTCAGGCTGGAATGTACCAGCCGCGTACGCACATGGACGAAGGCGCCTTGTACGAGTTGGCTGAAAGTATCAAAGCCCAAGGCATCATGCAACCGATCTTGGTAAGGCCTATCGACAGCGACGGCAAACACCAACCACTGGCGGGCAGGCCGCAAACCAGCCAGCGTTTTGAAATCATTGCTGGCGAGCGTCGCACGCGAGCAGCCAAGCTGGCTGGCTTGGATGAAGTGCCGGTGTTGATTCGCGATGTTGACGACAAGGCCGCAGCGGCCATGTCACTCATTGAAAACATGCAGCGAGAAGATCTCAACCCATTGGAAGAGGCCAAAGGCTTGCAACGGCTGGTACGCGAGTTTGGTCTGACCCACGAAGAGGCGGCGCAAAGTGTCGGACGCTCACGCAGCGCCGCCAGCAATCTGTTGCGGCTGCTTAATTTAGCCGAGCACGTGCAGACCATGTTGATGGCGGGTGACATTGACATGGGCCATGCCCGCGCCCTGCTATCGCTCGAGCGGGCGACACAAATCACAGCAGCCAATCAGATCGTGGCGAAGAAAATGTCTGTGCGTGAAGCAGAGTCCATGGTCAAAAAGCTGTCTGCCGAGTTCAACTTGGTACCCAGTAAAAAGCCTAAAGCTGACACAACACGAGACACCAAGCGCATAGAAGACGAGCTGTCAGACCTGCTGGCTGCAACCGTTGAGGTGCGTGTTAAAAAGCGCATCAAGCGTGGCAGCCGTGTGGAAGAGCAGGGCGAGGTGGCGATCTCATTTGCTTCGCTGGCAGAACTCAACGGCCTGGTGGATAAGTTGCGTGGGCAAGCAGAGGCGACCTAAACCACCATGGCGCAGTATCTGAGGCTACGAAAAGATCTTGCCTGGATTCATGATGTTGTGCGGGTCCAGCGCCGTTTTAATGGCGCGCATCATGGCCACTGCGCCTTCGCCAGCCTCCGTGCGCAAGAAGTCCATTTTGTGCAAGCCAATGCCGTGCTCACCCGTGCACGTACCGCCTAGGGCAAGCGCCCGATTGACCAGTTTGTGGTTGAGCGCCTCAGCCGTGTTGCGCTCTGACTCGCTGTCAGGGTCAATCAAGTAGCCAAAGTGGAAATTACCATCTCCTACATGGCCTAATAAAAAGTAGGGCAGGCCAGTCGCATTGGCCTCCTCAACGGAATCTAGCAAGCAATCAGCAAGCCTGCTGATCGGCACGCAGGTGTCAGTAGATATGGCGCGACAGCCAGGACGACTTTGTATCGCGGCGAAGTAGGCATTGTGCCTAGCCGCCCACAATTTGGTGCGCTCTTCTGGCGTAGTTGCCCACTCGAAAGCTTGACCACCTAAGTCTGTGGCGATGTCCTGAACAATCTCTGCTTGCTCCTTAACGCCAGCCGGTGAGCCATGAAACTCCATCAGCAGCATGGCCTCTTCGCGCAAATTGAGTTTGGCGTGCTTGTTAACCATGCCGACGGTTTGCGCGTCTAGAAACTCACAACGGGCAATGGGAACACCCATTTGAATAATGTGTATGGTGGCACGCACGGCCGCTTCAATACTTGGGAAAGAGCAAACGGCGGCAGAGACGGCTTCAGGCAAGGGGTATAGCTTGAGGGTGATCTCGGTCATCACGCCCAAGGTACCTTCACTGCCAACCATTAAGCGGGTTAGGTCGTAACCGGCACTGGATTTTTTTGCACGGGTACCTGTACGAATAATTTCGCCGCTGGCCGTCACAACCTCTAGAGCCAATACATTTTCGCGCATGGTGCCGTAACGCACCGCGTTGGTACCGCTTGCGCGTGTGGCGGACATGCCGCCAATACTGGCATCTGCACCTGGATCAATGGGAAAAAACAAGCCCTGGTCTTTGACGGCAGCATTCACGGCGTTGCGCGTCACGCCGGGCTGCACGGTTACCGTCAAGTCTTCTGCGTCAATACGCAAGACTTGGTTCATGCGCGACACGTCAACACTGATGCCGCCTTGTACCGCCAGCAAATGACCTTCTAAAGAGCTGCCAACACCGAATGGGATGACAGGGACTCGGTAATGAGCAGCAAGGGCCACAGCGTCAGACACGTCGGCAGTGCTGAGTGCAAAGACCACCCCACATGGCGGGGGTACATGCGTAAAGGCGGACTCATCGCGTCCATGTTGTTCGCGAACGGCCATGGCTTGGCTGAACTGTGTGCCAAAACGTGTGACCAGCGCATCGGTGAAAGCGCTGGGTACATCCCGAATGGCAATGGCTGGCAGTGATGCATTCATATCTTTATCCGTTCAAACGATGCAAGCTAATACTTCGTGGCATTATGAAGTGATTCAATTTAACACGAGGTCACACATGGGCAACCGGCTTTCACAAATAGCAACACGCACGGGCGACAACGGCACCACGGGCCTGGGCAACAACGAGCGGGTGTCCAAAGACAGCTCCCGTGTTCGCGCCATGGGCGATGTAGATGAACTCAACTCCCACCTAGGCGTGTTGCTGTGTGAGCCAATGCCAGAGACAGTGAGGGCTTTGCTCGTTGAGGTGCAACACCAGCTGTTCAATTTAGGCGGCGAATTGTCTATTCCGGGGTTTGAGTTACTAAAAGGAGAGGCTGTTGTGGCGTTAGATGAAGCCTTGGCCAACTTTAATGCAGAGCTGCCAAAGCTGCAAGAGTTCATACTGCCAGCCGGGACGCGGGCGGCGTCGTTGGCACACGTGTGTAGAACGGTCGCGCGCCGTGCTGAGCGTGAGGTGGTTGCATTGGGCAATGCGGAGGCGCTCAACGATGCGCCACGTCAATATCTCAACCGCTTGAGCGACCTGATGTTTGTATTGGCCAGGGTGTTAAATCGCATGGATGGCGGTGACGACGTGTACTGGAAAAGTGAGCGCCTTAAAAACCAAACGGAAGCGTAAATACTGTCTGGTTAAACGTTCGGCGCTGGCCTTTTAACGCCGACCAAACAGCACGTGGTCTAAGGACAACTTGCCAGGGCCTTGGGCAATGATCACCAGCAGCAGTACCGCCCAGCCCAAGTGAGTTGGCCAAGCGCTTGGGTAAACCAGCAGCTGTATAACGGCCGTAATGCCAAGCATTCCAGCAGCGCCAAGGCGTGAGCCCAAGCCAACAAACAGCATCAGAGCAAATAAATGCTCGCTATAAGTTGCCAAGTAAGCCGCCACATTGACCGGCAGCACTGGCAGTGCATACTCGTTTTCAAATAGAAAAAAGTACTGTCTTTAAGCGTTAGCAAGCCATCTACTTTGGTGCGAGCGGATAGCCAAAAAGTGCTGCCCATTGCAATACGCGCCAGCAGTGCTATGACAGAATGCGGAACTGCGCCCGCAAGTGCGGCGCGCGAGGCATGAAGGGCGCGCCGGCATGGAGCGTTAGAGACTGTATGGGTGTCGTTATTGGTCTGCATGGTAGATGGGGTCCATAAAGGCACCCATTCGTAAAAGCTTGGCGCTAAGCCGTGCTAGGTTGAGTGGTGGTGGTGTGTGTGCGCTTGACGCGGTGTTTAAAGCCCCTGTTTCAGATGCGTCGTTGTTACTTAAAGCGGTTTCTACAGCTTCTTGTAAGGTGCCACCGATGGCTAAAGCGTTGATAAACGCCAGCTCTGGTGCGCTGATACCGCAGCTGAGTACTTCGCTGCTCGGACGGGTCAGCAGCAAACCTTCGCCATGCCAGTTGGGCGCTGTGTTGCTGGTGCGTTGTTTGGCGTCATGCCACAGCTGAGCAATGGGCGCGCCGTCGCGCCAGTGCCAATGGCAACTGGGGTGTAGCTGCAGCCTTGAACAGTGCGGATTGGCGATCGCGTTTAGCCAAGACTGCCGAGTCAGTGTTTGTGCATCAGCAGTGACATGGGCACGGCTCCATAACCAGTCGCATTGAGCAACGTCACCTAGCCAAGGCCATTGGCTGGCATGCTCAAAGGTCGCCAAAAAGCTGGGATACGTTTCGCCGATATCGATCAATATTGCAGAATCTGGTGGGTGCAAACGGATGTATTCCCGGGCAGCAGCATGTGCCCACTCGTCGCCCATCAATCCGTATATGCTGGGAAACTGGCTAACCAACGCCTCTATCCAAGCAAGCCATGTTGTATTTCTATAGACCTGTGCCAAACCAATACCACTAGGCGGCGTGGCCGAGCGCAATTGCGCGCTAAGCCATGCTGGTGACCAAGCGCCACCACTCATGAAAGACCCTTTGTTTGTCCAATATGCACTGGGCGCGCTGGCGTTGTTGCCACAGGGTGTCAAACGCAGGCACATTGTTGTCCCATTCAATCAAGGTGGGTTTGTGGCCTGCATGCGTAATAAAGCGCTGGTACAAGTCCCACACCGGCTGGCTGATAGCGCTGCTGTGGCTGTCTATCCAAAGTGCATCGCCCCAAGTGGTGGTGGCATTGTCATCAAGACTGATGCTGGCCAAGTGAATTTCACTAATTGCATGGCTGTCTAAATCAAACACCCAGTCGCTTGCGCCGACCCAGTTGTTCTCGTCACGGTGCAGGTTGTGCGAGGACAGCACGACGTTGTTGAGGTCCAGCAGCAGTTGGCAACCACTGCGTTTAGCCAGGTCATTTAAAAACTCAGCTTCGCCCAAGGTGTGCTCAAGTTCGCTGGTGTAGTGGCTGGGGTTTTCTATGGCGATGGGCCTGCCCAGCGCGTCTTGCACAAGTTGTACGCGCGCAACCACATGATGTAGCAAAGCGGGCGTGCGCGCAGCAGGGAGTAAATCGGGAAAGTAGCCGGCTTGGTCAGCTGACCACGCCAAGTGCTCGGATATCAAGTCTGGTTGAACTTGTTGTACCAGCCTGACCAGTTTGCTTAAGTGCTGTGTGTTGATGGCAACCGAGCCCGCCAGTGACAGGCCAACGCCATGAATGGATAGGCCATGGCGCTGTCGCATGGTTTGCAATATGGCCAATCGCGGCCCGCCCATAACCATGTGATTTTCAGCGTGAACCTCAAGCCAAAAATTAGCATCTTTAACAGCCAACAACGCATCCCAATGCTGGGGCTTTGCCCCAAGACCTGCACCCAGCTGAGAAGGGGTTGCACCGCTGGTCTGTGTCGTGGTCGTCATAGGCTTGATGCGCTGCTGCTGTCTGTGTGTTGTGGCCGGGCTGTCAATTACATGGCCTTCAACATGCCCATGCCGTTGGGTGTTGTCATGGTCGTGCAAGTACCTGCAGCAACATACTTCCAAGCGTTGGCTTGAAAGTCAGTTTTAGAGGTGCCGGCACAGGTGGTGCCGGGTCCTGCAGCACAGTCATTTTTACCGGCCAGGGACACGCCGAAGCATTTTTCTTGTGCGGCCTTCTTGCCCATGTTTCCCTTCATGTCGGCTTTCATATCAGCGGCCATGGCGCCAGTTGCCATGGCGCTGAGAGCTAACGCTGCGAGTGTTTTTGTTGCGATGTTCATAATATGTATTTCCATTGATGTGCAAAGCGGCACGGTTAAGCGAGTCACCATGACCCACTCACTTGGCTATTCGCGTTCCAATACCTTTGGGTTACAAGCGTTTATTTTTTTTCGTGTAACCTTCGCAAGATATTCAACGAATCTTTGTATGACAC
>Ga0105053_10012867_pt1 | contig 10000 bp, 8 predicted proteins | sample BON01_FD_78093 | JGI IMG/M metagenome (GOLD analysis project Ga0105053, IMG submission 78093) | Freshwater microbial communities from Lake Bonney liftoff mats and glacier meltwater in Antarctica - BON-01 | ecosystem: Environmental > Aquatic > Freshwater > Ice > Glacier meltwater | place: Lake...
GGAAACTCCTGAAAAAAAATATCGAGCAAATCGACCATTTTTGAAACATTTGTTGGGAAAAGTTAGTTAAATGTGTACGGTAAAAAAAAAATGTATATTGTTGTGTGGTAAATACATTCGATTGACTTGTTTTGGGAACGTGTGTGGTGATGCTCTTAGGGAGAATATATTAAATACTAAACTGAGCAAGCAAGTAATGTCGTCCGGCATACGAACAAGTGAAGTACCCTGCTGGCTTGAAGCCATCGTAGTGGTGGCTTTTCACGTAGAACACGGACAAATTGTGGAAGATGTATTTATGACAGACAGCAATAAATGGCTGTCTGACACGGTAAAGAGGAAGATATGTTCCCTCTCGCTTCCTGATTCAAACAGTGGTCAAAATGGCGATGTTCAATTCATGTTTCGAATAAGAGTCGATGAATCTCGCAGTCTTGATCGTGCAGTGGGCGACGACTTCATGTATGGCTGCGCGTTCTTCCGTCAAATCAAAGAGAAAACTTACAAGCGTGGCTACTTTCAAAAGTCAGTAGTACTGGTTTCGAAACACCCGTATTCCTCTTTCCTTTGCGAAGGTGCTTACGTCATTGGTCCACTATTCTTCGAATATGGCAAAACCGTGATGACTGCAGTGATGAATAATATCAACTGTTGGCCACCGCCTCAGCCTGGCAATTCTTACGAGCTTGATCTGGCAGGATCTCAAATTCGTGTCACCGTTCCTTTTATTCAGCAATCCACAGAATTTGGAGATGCACTGGAAAACATCGCTGGTGAAAAATCTGACGATCAATTTGGCAGGTCGCAGGAGCAGATTGTTCGTCGTTTCTCGTTCTCATCAAATGCTTCTGTAGAAGATCACCAAGTAGCTGAGACTAAAGTGTATAAAGATCGAACCGGTGCTTCAGCAGGGCTCTATCAAGATGTTCAACTGTTTGCTACATTCGGTGGCCTCTCTGTTGCACTGTGGCATGTGTGGGAATTAGCATTATGCGGTGCTCCAATATTAGTTTTGGCTCCTACTCCTGATGCATGTTCTCAAGCAGTCTTGGCTATTGCTAGCTTGGTTGCGCCACTCACCTACCGCGGAGACTATCGCCCATATTTCACCATTTACGATGCTGACTTCATGCATATCAGTAGATGCCATGACCAATTACGTGGACAAGATATGCCCTCTTATGTTCTCGGAGTAACCAATCCTTATTTTTTGAAATCGTTCGAGTTCTGGCCCAATGTGCTCTCGATGGGAGGATCCGTTCCTCCTACCCCAGTGTCAAATGCCCAAGACAGCCCACGTTCGTTAATGACACGTACCCCTAATTCGATGGTCTTCCAACGAACAGATTCTCTTAGCGTTGTCGGCAGGGATATTCGAACATCCACCTATTTGCCTACAGTTGCCAAAAGGAGCACATCACTTAATGCACTATTAACAGATCAAAAATATGAGCACTCGGTAATCCTCACAAGAGATGAGCCGCTGGTACCTCCAAACCCGAACATCCTTAAAAAGCTCTTAGATACAAGTGATGAAGCAAGAAGCGACTCGGAGGAAAATTTTCAAGAGAGTTACGCTAGAGTCGAAGCCAACAACCAGGTTTTACGGCAACACTTTCGCAGTTTGACATTGGCCTTTCTAGAGCCACTGGAGAACTATATGAAGCTAGAGTCCGTGGCATCCAGAGTCGCCAAGGATGCAGGTCTGACTGTAGATGCGTATCAAGTGATGCCCCTGCTACCCGAAGTTTTCGATCTAGAACTGTTTTTTCAGGACATCGATAGTAAAAAGTACGATCTACCCAAAGAGATACAGAAAATAGAATGGCGATTGCTGTATCGCAAGTTTGTGCAAGGTCCCAATTTCCCACCTTGGTTTAAATTTCAAAAAACCAAGCTGGAAATACAGCTTCAAAGTATATATAAACATCTTCGGATGAACGTGGATGTTGATTTCATTTTGCAAGAAGCTGGTGTTGATAACCCCAAGGGTTTAGATCTCTTAAACAGAGTGAAGGCTGCTATTAAGAAGGAACGGAGTAAACCTCAGGATGAGCTCGATGAAGAGCTATGTGTTAAAATGCAAGAGCATCTGGCCATTGTGGCGTCGTTTTTGAATAAATAAAAAATGTGGTTCTAAAATTTGATGTCTGTAATCGTTTTAGGCGGTGGAGTGTCTGGATTGTCAGCTGCATTCTTCTGTGCGCAACGAGGCCTCTCCGTGACACTAGTAGAACAGAGCAACTCTCTTGGTGGCTGGTTCTCTTCCAGAAGAACAGCGAGTGGAGTTCTGATTGAAGAAGGACCTCACAGCTTCAGACCAGTAGGAAACAGTGGTCTGTCAGCAGTAAAGCTGATCGAGGAGCTTGGTCTTCTAGATGAAGCATTGGGTACTTCAAATGAAGCAAAGAAGAGATTCGTGTGGACGCGAGGAAAGATGCACGAGTTGCCTAGTAGTATCGTGGGTTTGTTCATGAGTCCGCTCACTAGAACGGTGCCATGGCTTGCCGTGAGAAACCTGTTAATGAAACGTGGTGTGTCAGATAAGGATGAGTCTGTGTATGACTTCATATCTCAGAGGTTTAGTCCATATGTTGCTGAAACTCTTTTGGACTCCATGATCTCCGGCATCTACGCTGGCGATATTAGAAGATTGTCGGTGAATGCATGTTTTCCTATTTTACGTGACATGGAGAACGAGCATGGATCTGTTGTACGAGGCCTTCTTTCAGGAATGTTCAAACCTACATCCAAAACTGTCTTGGAAGATGCACGAGCCAACGCGCTACTGCTATCCACTGGCATCTCCTTCAAAAATGGACTGCAGCAATTGACATCAAGTTTAGAACAACAAACTTTTAGTAAACCTAATACTAAAGTGTATAGATCCAATGGAGTTGCTGCCATACTGGAGAATGGGCAAGTTCGTCTTGTAGACGGTGAACTGTTGAAAGCAGACACCGTCATTTCTACAGTACCTATTCCGAGTTTAGCACGAGCCATTCCAGATCAAAGTGCTCTCATCCAGCTGAATAACCAAACAAGTTTTGCTTCCGTAGGTGTCGTGAATGTAGCTTATAACTCCATGGAGCATCTTCCATTGCGTGGTTTTGGTCATTTGGTCCCTAGTCGGGATATGGATGGTATCTTAGGCGTCATCTACGATTCGGAAGTATTTCCTGGCCAGCAGCCACATGGTGTTAGTTGTGTCACTGTAATGATGGGAGGAATGCAGCTGCCTCATAACGGAAGATTGCCACAAGACCAAATGAAGCAGTTGGCCCTACAGAAACTTCATGAGCATCTTGGCATCACTGACATCCCGTTGGTAATCAGTGCTCGAAATCACCATGATGCTATTCCGCAGTTTGCTCTGAACCATAAGAGTCTTGTCGCGGAAATTCGAGCTGACTTGAAGTCAAGAATGCCCTTTCTCAAGATCATCGGTAATAATTTTGGAGGCGTAGGCATTGCTGACAGTATTGCTGCAGCCAGAGATGCAGTTGACGAATTAAGTTGAATTATTAATTAACTAATAGGTCTCTTGAAATTTTGGACGTATTATAGGATCTCTTGAACGCCATCATCAACTAGTTTCGGTTTCGTTGTAATAAACGGAAAATCGTAAATTGGTGGAAGTCCGACGTGTGTAACATTCTGAAATTTGGACCATGCAAATGCAGGTAAAGACCCACCACTGGCAGTAGAAGTTGGACCATTAACGATGTGTGCCACTCGTTCATTTCCACCGATTGCAAATGAACTGATCTTGGTGTCGTAACACCCAGAAGTGGATCCTTGAAAATCTCCCCTAGCACATATAGCATAAGTGGGATTTTGAACATTACCGTCGAACGAAAGTGGATCAGTTGTGTAATTGTTGTACCTCATCAGTGTCTTCAATGTCGACAAATCATGAACTTCCGAATGATCTCTCCTGAAAATTTTCGCTCGAGGTGCATCATGGTAAGTCCAATAAGATCCAAATTTTTCAACCATGGCAGGATACCCACTGCGCTTATAAATCTCAGGGTAGAATGGAACATTGTAGGAAGGCCAATAACCTTGACTTTGCAACAACATAGATTGATCTTGACCAACAACCAGTCCTGGCATTTCTTCCACAACCCATATAGTACCATTCTTCATTGAAGTTTGATGCGGAGTAAACTTATTCAGGTCCACTATTGTATACTGATTTGCATAGGTGCCAGATGGATGTCGTTTAAAAGTATTGTACCAATCAGCTCCGGAGGTTGCTAACGCGGATGCTACTCTGACACGTTGCCACGCCAGTAAAGATTCTGGAGATACGGTCGAGTATACCGAATGGTCCAACACCGTATTGGTAGTTTGTATCCATGACAAACCACTCGAGAGCATGTAGAAATCATCCAAAGAATTAAGGAACCCCGGGTAAGATGAGAAGCTTATACCTTTCGCAGCAGAATTTTGAAAGTCCAACCAATAATGTTTAAATATTCGATTCGAGTTGGAGAATGTGAACCATGAGGAGTGCGAGAAGAAAAGATCGTGGGATACTAGTTTCACGAAACCGCTGCAATGTCCGCTTCTGGAGTGCAAAACCTCAGCTTCTTGTTGTTTCAGTTTAGACCATTCCACGCGATGCTCAGGCATCACTGCCGGCATAATATCAAATAGGTCCCCCAGACCGTTCAGCATTTGAAACGCCCAACGAGGCAGAGGCGTTTCGGATGATTGGTGAAAGCCAAATACGAGTCCCTCATATTGAGATCGGATTAAACCCACGTGCCAGAAGAAGGGGTCGGAGTTCGAAGCAACCATATGGTCAGTCCAGTTCTCTTGGCGGTTCATGAAATCTTGGACAGCATCAGGCATTCTATCCGCACCCTTGAATGCGGAAGGAATAAGGTTCTTAACAGTGTTCGTTATATGTTTAGCAGTCAGATAGCCTTCTACAATACCGGCACTTCGAGCTTGAACATGATCCTCAAAATTACTTGAAGTTCGAATATTCAGTTCCCCCCATCCAGTCTCAAGAAGATCGTCCTTGAAAATTCCCCAAGCAGCGCCTGATTCACTGTCAAGAATTCCAGTGGCCAATTCAAAAGTCCCGTCTAGAGAAAAATAAACAGTTAAATCCTCTCCCGATGTTGTGTGCAGCAGCAACAATAGGAACCCAGCAGTCAACATACAACTTTTTTTACCCAAAACGCCAACTCCTTTCCGAAAAATTGGGAATGGTGGTTTGTTTACCTTGCCTCTATTTCTTAATCCCGAGAATGATTTATTTTCATTGATATATTTCCTGAACCGATCAATTGTACAAATCATATTCAAATTCTCGAGAGCGATTCGATTGGAAAATGGGTCAAGAATGCATTCCGAATTCTAAAGATAGAAAATCCGGCTACTTGTCCTAAAATTTAATCGCATAATTAATTTAAAAGAATCCTCGGAGGGACAGGGATAAGAAATTCTTTATATTAATTAATAAAAGTCCTTTATTCGAGTCTCCGTCAAATCAATTTTAAAATATTGGCAAAGTCGATCTATTTTGCGTATTTCGCTTTGAGTCGATGGTTTTGGAAACCATGAGAATTATTGTATTTTCATATCTCCTTGCATTGCTTGGCAAATAACGCCACCTGTACAATGTTTCTTAATTATTAATTAAAAGTCTGCCATTTTGATTGGATTTTAAAATCTTTTTTGAACACAACAAATCGTATCTTATTATTTGAACGCACTTATAAAATTTGTGGCACTAAAGTTTCAAAAGCAAAAAAGGAGATCATATGCATGCAAGGCGACGACTTTTTACTACGGGCCGATCGCAAGCGCGCCTTAGCAATGTCCCATTGATTCAAAAACCATGGGGAGTGGCAACGATCGAAAAGCTGGGATGGGACCCGAAGAGCTTGACTGTGAAAGATGACTACAATAGATGGCTCGTTGTCCCAGCAGCCACTGCAAACCACTTGTGTTTGGGATCTATATTCGCTTGGTCCGTATTTAATCAACCTCTGATGCGTATGGGGGGGGTGGTAGTCCCTGCACCTAATGATTGGTCCCTAGGAGATATTAACGTAAGTCCTAATTGCTGAATCCTATCGTGCACTCAAGAATAGGCTAGGTCACCTTTTCACTTGTAATGGGAGGCTTCGCTTATGGCGCTGTGTTTGGAAATAAACTGGAACATTTTGGTCCTCGAGTAACAGGCATGATCGGTTCAGCCAGCCTACTTGCCGGATTTGCCTTGGTGGGTGTTGCTTCTGGCATGCACAATTTGCCTCTACTATACGCTGGTGGTGCTGTATGGGGTCTAGCAAATGGATGGAGTTATGTTCCTCCTGTTGCTACGCTTGTCAAGTGGTTTCCTGAAAGAAAAGGTTTTGCCAGTGGGATGTGTTTACTTGGGTATGGTGGTGGGGCTATTATTGCGGCACCATTGTTCACTACATTGGTGGATAGATTTAAAGTTCTTCCGCATTATGTAGGTGCTGCTGATGATATAGATATTATTAATCATGATGGTAAACTATTTGTTGAAATGAATGAGGTGACCAAGGAAGTAGTTGTCGCTGCGGCGTCTGATATTCAATCTAGTGGCTTTTCCGATCTTGCACAAGCAGGTGTGTACTTGACAAATACAGGGTCTACTGGAGTGGTAGAAACGTTGATGGTCATGGGATGTGGTTACAGTGTGGTAATGTTAGGATGCGCATTTGTTTTTCGATTGCCTCCTGAGCATTTCGTCCCTCCGGGTTTGGTTGTAACGGAAGAAGAAAATTCTCAAACTCTCACAACCCATAATACATCTGTTGAAGATGCCATGAAATCCAAACAGTTCTGGTTACTGTATGCAGGTTTCGGTACTGCCATTATAGGTGCCTATGGGTTGATCAGTTCAGCAAAACTGATGATGAACGAGACTTTCGGCAGTGCTCTTCCGCACCTTGTTACAACTGGATTCACTACGTCATTTGTAGCGGCTATGAGTGCTGCTAACTTGACTGGTAGATTGGCCTATCCGTTACTAAGCGACGCTCTGGGTAAGAAGATAGGAGGAGATCCATTCTGGGGTCGTAAGTACACGTACACGGGCATGTGGGCTACGACGCCTTTCTTGTACGGGGGTATTATCTACTCGGTTCACTCGTGCAGTGAAGCTGCGGGCCCGATTCCTCTAGGCATCTTTGCTGGCTCTGTTCTGGGTATCTTGTCTAGTTTCGGTGGAGCAACATCGAACCGTCCTGCTATGGTAGCGGATTTATTTGGGATCAAGAGCATGTCAACCATAACCGCAAGACAACTATCGGTGGTTCTTCCTGCTGCTTTTATTGGGCCTCAGATAGTGGCGCAATCACGGCAATCTAGTTCAGAAAAAGCGATATTCCAGTTGGCAGAACAGGTGGATGATGCAGTATTCCATCATGCATTTGGCGCAGGAAAAGAAACTCTTCCTATTTTGATTCAAAACAAATCCATATCCATCGCTAGGCTGATGGAAATGCTTCCCAGTTCTGTGCAGGATCCCACACCTTTTCTATACGACAATGCCATGATCATATGCGGGGGGCTGAATTGTTTGGCATTAGCTGCCAATCTCCTCACTGTACCACTCGATAGAGAACCTGAGAAATAGATTTTTGAAAATTATTTTTAAATGATTACTGGGATTTGTGCTGAACTGCACCTCCGTAACCGTATCCTTTCGGTCCGAAGTTCTTTTGGTAGCAATTCTTACAATAAGCATTTCCATCTTTCCCATCGCTAAATTCACTATGACAAGTATTCATTAATTATATATGTCGATCTCTACTTCAGAACTTACCCTGTGTTCAGACGTTTGCTACAGCTGCCGCAGTAAAAGCAGTCCTTGTGCCAAGTTTGCGACATGGCACTCACCTTCTCAGCAAACCCTACAGTCTTACTGCATCTTGCACATTGGTTAGGTCCACCTGACACTAGAACTACGGGGGTGCTTTTGACAGATTTTTCCCTCTTGTTGGTGTACGAAACAGAAGCAACAGCATCGTTGTGCTCAGTTTTGTTTGGTTGTTTCAAATCTGGTTCATGCTCGGTCACTAAACGAGTTATTTGATGGCAATAGAAAAGCAAATATTTGACTTACTAATACCTGCCCCGATACCGTGTCCGTACCCTTTAGGCCCAAAAGATCTGAGCATTAGTCAGAATGGACTCAAAAACATGTGAAGTTGGAACATACCTTTTGTAGCATGTGGTGCAATATGGCTTGTTTTCATGCTCAAGCTTTTCAAACGTCAATACAAGCAGATTTGAGACGAAGAGTGACTTACGTGTTTTCCCAGTTCAAGAGTTTTCTCACATTCTTCGCACTTGAAACACGTCTTGTGCCAATCTTCACCGAGCGCTCGGAACTTCTCATTGAAGTAAACCGCCTTACCACAACGGGGACATTTAGGAGAACCTCCAAACATAGCAACTCACGTACAATTAAACAGCGAGAGAAGCAAGTCTACTTATAAAGTCTCGGTATCCGAAGGTGTGCAAACTGAATGCGGTATGGTCCCCTCATTGGGGCACATTTTGAAAAACCCATCAACTTCGAAGATTTCAAATCTTCAACTGCCACACAGAACTACTTGGAAACGACGCACTTGTTTAATATCTAGCCTTGTATCCAGCCACTTACATACGATGAAAGGAGTTCTAAACAACCAAGCTGCCCTCTGCCTTTCGCCAATTACGAGTTGCTCGACGACTGAGTCCCGTGCAGTCCTCATCTCTCTAAGTCAAGGTGCGGTGCGTGCTCGACCCTTCGAGACAGTATTAGGTCCGGATAATGTATTGGGAAGGAAGTATGATGGTATTGATGAAACTGCGGATGGACAGGTCAAATACATTCGAGTGATCCCTCCGAATGACATCAACTGTATTTCCAGGTTCCACGCTAAGTTGACTCACTGCGGTGGCGCTTGGTCATTAACAGACATGATGTCCAGCAATGGAGTGTATCTTAATGGAAAACGGATATCTGAGAAAGCTATAGTAGCCTCAGGAGATCGGGTGGATTTGGGAAGTTCTTTCATGAAATCTGGAAGGGGCGTTTCTTTTCTATTCTATGTCTTGCCATCTCATACTGTGGAGCTCGCCACCCTATTGGAGCCATTAACTAGTTCATTGTCTTCAATTGCATCCGCATTAGCGCCTTTAGGTGGGATGTTGCAAGAGAAGCTAAACCACCAAGAAGAAACATTGACCAGAATCATTAGAAGGGAGTTGAAAACGATTCTTAATTGTCCATCATTTGGAAAGGATAAAATTTGCCCTCCTCCTCCTCAAAGTAGTCCAAATGTGTTATCTCAATCAAACATGGAGAAAAAACATGAATGTCATAGTCAAAATGTGTCATCACAATCTAACGTGAATAATAGAGATGAATGCCACAGTCGAAATGCTTTGTCGCCAGAAAAGGATGAAATGAATAAAATTCAACCTGGTATGATATCACCAGAAAAGAATGAAGGGGACCGAATGGGACCCTATATGATATCACTGGAAAAAAAACATCGAGACTACCCTCAATGCAGTCCACTTGCGTTGTCACAATCTGACATGGATAATAGAGATGAGTGCATCGGTTCGAAACCAGAAAATGATCAAAGAGATTACCCTCAAAGCAGCCCACAGGTGTCACCCCGATCTGATATAGATGATAGAGATAACTGTCTTCGTTCATATGTGATTTCACCGGAAAAAAACCATCGAGACTACCCTCAATGCACTCCACTTGCGTTGTCACAATCTGATATGGATAATAGAGATGAGTGCATCGGTTCGAAACCAGAAAATGATCAAAGAGATTGCCCTCAAAGCAGCCCACAGGTGTCACCCCAATCTGATATAGATGATAGAGATAAGTGTCTTCGTTCATATGTGATTTCACCGGAAAAAAACCATCGAGACTACCCTCAATGCAGTCCATTTTCATCGGTGGCGGAAAACGAGGATGATTTCTCGTCGGTTTCAA
>Ga0105053_10012868_pt1 | contig 10000 bp, 7 predicted proteins | sample BON01_FD_78093 | JGI IMG/M metagenome (GOLD analysis project Ga0105053, IMG submission 78093) | Freshwater microbial communities from Lake Bonney liftoff mats and glacier meltwater in Antarctica - BON-01 | ecosystem: Environmental > Aquatic > Freshwater > Ice > Glacier meltwater | place: Lake...
TATATATATATATATATACACATATATATATGCATGTATATATATGTATATATAGGTAGGTTTGCAGGAGAATGTGATGTGACATGATGGCAGTGATGGTTAGAGAATGAGGTGATTAGAGGGCAGATGTGAGATGATGGTAGATATGGGTAGTCTTGGCAATGCTAGTGAGGGAGGAGTTGCAAGAACACAAGAAGCTGTCTGTGCGGAGCACGAGCAAGCCTGATGACCACGTTGGGCAGGCACGGTGTCGGTAGGGGAGGAGAGGGGAACGGCGGGGGGGTCGAGTAGAAGGAGGGAGGAAGCAAGGGCGGCGTAATTACAACGAAACCTAGTCAATCTCCTGTCGCCTTGCTTTGGGTATTATGATCCTCAAGTGCACTTAAATTGGCCCGGGAACAGAGTATTCAAGTTGCCACCTCGCACGGCAAGAGACTACTCTTTCTTCTTTTTTTTGGATGTTATTGATACTATCCAAAAAAGAAACTCGGCTTCGCATATGATGGAGTCGGGGACAATAGGTATATATATATATATTCTTCTGCGACGAGCATAGGAACAAATAAACGTTCCATTGGCCAGCCACAGGTTGATTGATGATTCATTAATGAATGATCATTCAACTATTAATTAATTCACTATTAGTTGATTTAATCAATCATTAAAATTAAAGAAATAAGATTCGGAACTGTTGACTTTGAACTTGAAATGAATTACATATGTATGTGGGGTGTCAACTAAACAGTGGCCAAGCGCTCAGATTACTTTGTTTCAACAGACACGTCAGAGCGCACGGCTCGACGCTATAATGACACCAGTTGACAAGGGGGGGAGTGACTGAATAGTTGCGTACACACCTATTTAATCATGGAGTTCAGCAACCAAAAAATCGCCAAAAACTCCTGGAAATACTTTTTCCGACGCACTGCAAATGTCACGTTTTCAAAAATTGACAGCTGAAATTGACCGCCAACCAAAACCGCGCTTCACGCGGTTTTTTGAAACCACGCTTCGTGCGGTTTAATTACTGAATTGATTGCCGAACACATTCGGAGCCAAACACCCTGAGAAGTTGTTTGCTTCACTGAGGACGAGGAGAGTCAGAGAAAGAGAAAGATCAGATTGAGAGAGACACACACGGAGAAAGCCACAACGAGAGAGAGAGAGAGAAAGTCGCATATATGCATAAAGAGTAGTGGAGCAGGTCACTTGGGGTTGGACGGAGCTGAAGCTCAGTGAATCAGCTTGAAGGCGCCGACAGAAGCACCGGTCGTCGTGACCCTGCCCCCCCCCAAAAAAGAAACAAGACAAGAACCAAGTCGAGGCAAGATATTGTTATTCAAAAAAATTAACGACAAGGGACTACACATGAATATATTACATGCATTCATGACTCGTGGTGTGTGCGTGCCACAGTGAGCGTGCCTGTGTATGTGTGCTGTCATGTCACCTCCGAAATATGGATGCGTCGTTGATTTCGTCTAAATTTATTACCAATCTCGAACGTGTTTCACAACTCGGATGCGGAGGATGAGAACAAACAGGAAAATCATCGGTGGCGCTGGTGCAAAAATTGGCATGCATCACCAGTGTCATATGTAGACACACGTTTTCCTGGGAAAATGTGCAGACAGTCTGCATTTAGCATTGTGTATCCTCTATTACTATGTGAGAAATTAGTTATGGGATTCACCACAGAAATGACCAAATTATTTTTTGAAGAGAAGAAAACAGCATCCAGGACAATGTAAAACTAGCTCAGTTGGTCAGAGCGCGCGACTGTTAATCCCGAGGTCGTCGGTTCGATTCCGGCAAAAACTCAAAAAATGAGAACTCAAATCTACGTGGATTTGAGCTACATAGACCCTCAAGCAAGGGTACTAAATTACTGTTACAAGCAATAAAAGCAATCATCAATCTATCGTCATACCCGCACTCTGCCAGCCACCTGCACAACTACCATAAGTATAAGAACAAGTAGTCTACATTTGCTGTTTCAGCGTTGTGGTCCTGTATTTACATGCTTACGTATGGTACAAGAATGTTTAAAAAGATCAAAGTCTATAAGCCTTTCCCGTAAAGAGGAGAGACTTAGTGACGAAGTCTAGGTCTATAGTTCGTCTATATGTACATAGTATATATATATATATGTATATATATATATTGTATATATGTATACAATTTCTCCCCCTCACTAATACCAGGATCGACCTATTTGAGGCAAGCCATGGCACTATCAAGCTCTCTAAGGACGAGTCCTAATAAGTCTTTAACTTCAGAGACAGGAGGGGTGTGTAACTGCCTTTGGCTGTTGACTGCAACCTCGTTGTCAGCACCAGTACCTTCTGGAGAGCTATATATGAGCTCAAATGCCTCATTGTGCTTGCCCTGTTTGCAGAATACAGCAACACTTCATCATGAGTTGCTCTGTATTTACATGTCGATCGCAAGAGTCACACACAGACACAAACACAGACATTGACGCTGACATGAGATATGCCGTCGTTCTTTCCCTCGCGCGTGCTCCAGCAGGCACGCACACACGCACACTTGCCCGACCGCACGCACGAACGTACGCTCGCATGTACGCAAACATGCACGAAAGCGTATACGCGTATACGCACACACGCACGCACGCACACACGCACGCATGCACACACTCACACAGACACACAGACACACAAACACACGGATACACAGACATGCAGACACACGGACTGACAGGCACGCAGACACGCAGACACACAGACACGCACACACGCACTGTCGCACTCACACAGACACACAGACACACAGACACACAGACACACAGACACACAGACACACAGACACACAGACACACAGACACACGGATACACAGACATGCAGACACACGGACACACAGTAGTGTTTTGCTTTGTTTTATCAAGACCGAGAATTTGGCCGGGCGCGTCAAGTTGGCTGGGAACCGCATTAGATCATTTGTTTGTTTTTACTCAGTCGCCAGCGTCCTCCACCAAGATCCTTTATTTTGCGCCGAGGTGAAAGTACCACCTTTCTAATTGACCTCTTTCCTGGGGGCTCAGCTCAGGGTCGGTTTTAGCCGAATTTCTTTCCAGGTTCCCGTCTCAGATTTGGGTGTGTGACGTCACATTTGTCACTTTTTTCGGTGACAAAAAATGTGACGCGTTACATTTGTCACATTTCTGGGAAGAATGCTCTCGCACACGAAATTTTTTTTTAACTTGTGACGTTTTTTGTTGCATCCTTCCCAAAAAACTTCACATTTTGGCCCCGCTGGTACAAAACTTTTTTGAACGGGAAGAAATGTGACGATTCGGCTGGGACTGAAACATGTTTTTTTCTTCCCGTCGCCGATTTGTCACTTATCTCGGAAGCGTGAAGCGGGAAGGCCATTTGGGCTAAGAATGACCCTAATGGCTGAATTTATCTTTTTATCAGGGGCTCGGTTTTAATACAGTTGTTGTCACGGTCATTTACCTCCCTCCCCCTCTTGTTGGAGTACTCGCGATTTTTTCTCACCCTGATTGAGGGTTTTGTCGTTCATTGTCAGGGTTTACTACCCAGACTTGTTTTCTCAATCTGTGTAACAGCGAGGCTCGCTGTTATTCTCAATTCAGTGTAAGTTAGACCCATTCGTCACCGAGATTTTTCGGCAACACTAGCTTTTGCTTTTTTTGTTTTTTGAGTATTGGCACCAGGAATCTGGAAATGATGATCTGACTTGAATCCTAGAAATTTGGTCAGTGATTCCTAGGAAGACCGAAGATTCGGAAATTCAAAATGACGCAACTTTCCTTTTTCCAGAATTCCACAGGAAGCCTGAGATTTCAAGTTTGGAATCATATTCGATCTTATTGACCCGACGCATTGTAAATCCCGAAGGAGAGGCTTTCCTATGGGGAGGACATAGGAAAGCCCAGGGAGGATTTTGACAGATAATTGTGCAAGAAAAAAGTCTCCCTTGGGTTCCATATCTTTCAGCGATATGTCCTATGATGGTGGCAAAGCACAGTGGTAGAAAAAAATACATTTGGGTGAAACAAACCAATTGGTTTGTGTTGGAGTGTTAAGTAGAAATCCAAACGTGATCTGTGTGTGCCAGCGCTCGAGCATGGCTGTGGGAAGCTAATATAGAGCGCTGGAATTCTATTTTTGCGTGCGAATTTAATGCATGTTTTTCAAATTTGAAATCATTATGTCACCCCCTCCACAGCATGTTATTTGCTTCTAGGAGATACAGGCTTTTTCCTTATTCTAACGAAATTTGTACAAATTTGATCCATCAAAAGCATTTGACGGTCCCTTTTTGCTCACAGGGCTAAGCCCAGTTCGCTGAGAAAAATAAGGAATTCCCATCAAAATTTATCAGCGCCAGTATTTGTTAGCACCTGGGGCCATATGGTCTAACCCGAGAGTGCTGCAGGTTGCTTTGATTCGGTATAAACCCCGATGAATTGGCCCAAACACTCAAGTCACGGTTACCTGAAAACACTTGCTTGAATCAATTGCTGGGTAGATTCCTGTGGCTGCTCTTTCATTTTTTCTTTGCTGTTGCTTTGTTGTCAAATTAATTGCGGGCGACTGGTAGGAATTCCACCAGAAATCTCCGCCGCGGCTTCAAGTTTTACTGTCTCTGTAGGCTTCTTCAGTGTTCATTTCCTTTCCTCTTGCCTGATGATTTGTTTGGTCTGCCGGCTTGTTTTTTGAAAGGCTTTTGTATTTTTATTTTTAGTTCTGAAAACCCAACCAATCACCTAGAATCAAGAGATAGCCCCGGATTGTTGCTCACCTACTGGTAATCATGATGTACACACCAGTGGCCTGGACTAAAAACAGTTGAAATTGAATGTGGTTTCCTCGCTGTGGTAAGGCTCTGAGTCACAGGCGACAAACCCAGACTCGAACCAGATAGATTTGACCATTGTGAAAAAAGGTGCACTTCAGGCCAACAACACCTACGAACTAGAATGCAAAGGTAGTAATGTGCAGTCACGGTGACTACGAACCTTCAATTGAAATTGAAAATATTATCTTTTGTAGACAAAAAAATCTATGTATTAATATTGGTCAAGGAGCTTTTCAATAGCTCCGCATCGAAAGGCTCGTGGCGTTTTGTCGAAGGTTTCTTGAATCTATCTGGTCAGTTGCCAGTCGTGTGTAGCTTTGTTCTATTGACCCGAGGTTGAGGAAGAATAAAGACGAGGCCTCTGGTGTCCGTGTAGCTTTGTGTATTGACCTGAGGGTGAGGAAGATTAGAAACGAGGCTTCCAGACCTGGACGACCATCATGCGCATTGGCGCTCATCTTTCCAACATGCCCATCAGGACCTGCGTGGCCACCGGGCCGAGGATACCGTCATGCCCAGGCGAGCTGAGGTAACCCTTTTCACCGCCCCCACCTGCTACTAGTAGGCCCGTAGCACCTTCAGTGAAGCGCCGCTAGGCCCAGGGATGCCCAGGGATGCCCGACTTGCCTTCGTATCCTGGGTGCCCTGCTGGACCCGTCCGTCCTGGAGAAGAACAAAAGAAAGGGGGTAGTGGGGAGGCAGATGAGTGGTGCTTACTTGTACAACTATTATGGGGGCGATCACCACTTTGAATTGCTCCCAATATTAAGGGCCTGACAGAGTCAGTTAAGATTTTTACCCACATAGACGGATTTTGAAAGTTGGGTTGACTAACTCATAAGAGTGCACTGTGTACCAGGATTGCGCTTTTACCAGTGAGGTCCAAAATCGATTTAAAGGTCCCACAAAAGCTCATCGACGTCACAAACATCTCAATTAGTACGGAAAATCGGATCTCAAAATCAGTCTATTGAGGGGAGAGGAGGAGTGGGAGGAGTACCAGAACAAAATGCATACGATGTACAAATGATTATAACCTTCATCCCCTGTATCCCAAAATCCACATGGCAGAATTGTTATGCGACGTCCCGGACAATCCAATATTTTTTCATTTTCTCCCTTCAAGGCCCCTATTTTATTGATTGATGTTGATTTAATCACTTCGTAAGAAATAGTCTGGTGGCTTTGCTGCCAGGCTGGAGGCTCTATGTGCTCCCACCATATCAATAAAGTCGATACCAGTCAAAACGAATTGTTGACCAAAAAGATCATCTTTTTCGGAATCTCACCCGAGAAGAAGTCTAGTTGAACTAGAGGTTCGAAATATGGCCAGTTTCCGACCACTATGGCGCGTGGTGACGTCTACCTAAAACCCTCAGCCATATTCAAGGCGTGTGTCTTGGATCATTATTATGAGTATATGTAATCATAGGAATAGATAGTGGTGCCTCTCTTTTCTTTCCTATTTCCTATTAGCCTGGTATCTTTTCCATAACTTTCTTTCTTTCTTGGGTGGCGAATACTCAACGTAACCAATGGACTAAGCGGATGGTGTACATCGAAGTCCGATGACTCGGAATCACGTAGGACCTAAGAAACTGTCCCGGACCGATGCAAGCCGAAATAAGGCTCACCCACTGGATAAAAACAGGTCACAATGTTTCTCTGCTTTTCTTTCTTTCTTCTTTGACGATCTCCGCTATTACGTTGTATCTTTCTTTCTTGAGGGTAGAATATCCATTAACCACTAAACTAAGCGGGTGTTGACTCTGAGCACCCAGTTAATCACGTAGGACCACATTCAAAATTTGGAATTTTTTTTACAACATGTTCGAGAATGAAAGAAAGAAATGATCAACGGCTGACGAACCAATCCCATTCACGACAAGAGAAGGATTGAACGATGGGAGGTAAGATTGCTAGGTCATTATTGATCTTCCCCTTGGTTTTCAAATAAACAACATTATCTCTCTCTGAACGATGGGAGGTAAGATTGCTAGGTGGTATCGTGTCGTACTTGACATTGAGGGTCAAGGTTGAGACTGGAGGAGTCACTAAGTTGAGTGTAGAGGTCGAGGAGTTTGAGTGTAGAGGTCGAGTAGAGAAAAGAGGTCGAGTGGAGCCGCGTTTTCGCGTTGATGTCCATCTTTCTTCCTTCAAATGAAATGATTGAGACTCAAGAATTTGCACAACATGGTTCGTGGAGATATTTTTTCAACGTTGATCAACGGCTGACAAACAATCGCGTCGACGACTTGAAGAATTGAACCATGGGAGGTAAGATTGCAAAGTGGTATCGTGTCGTACTCATCACGAGTCCTTGAAGCAGCCCGAGGTCACTTCTTGAGGGCCAGACAGTTCATTTCATATTAAAGCCAGCATGACAACATTTGAGGAATCAAATTTGCCACTCTAATGACTCCAAATATGACGCAGATGAAAATGGAGGAGACAACCTGGCAGCGCTGCACAGGAGCTACAAGATGATGGAAAATGACAAGGTTCGGTACATGGAAGAGTCAAAAAACATCATCAAACGGCAAACTCAGGTTTGACTCCCTACCCCCTGCCAGGTTTCCTCAGTCTGCTGTTGTGCTGATGCTACTAATGCTGCTGCAGACTGCTACTGACGTGCTGCAGACTGTTGATTCTAGTCATTTTCCTTGCTGGTTAATTTGACGCAAGCAAGATACCAGTGCTCGCTGCTAGTCCTGTGAAAGGACACACGGACTGTGTCGCTCACGTTGAATTCCTTGAAGTATGCATGGAAGCTTTGAATTATATCATCCGTGCGTAGAATATGTTTCACGCGCACAAAGAGCTTTTGAACTAGTCATACCAGTTACTACATCATATGAAAGCATTCATTATCGCTGCCTACGGCCGTTGGGGCAATGGCAATGGCGGCGATCAAGATCTGAAAGAACTTGATGATGCAACTAGTAGTGGCTCTGATAAGTGTTTTGGTGGTTGTCGTACCAATGAATTTTTATAATACATAGGCAATCGAGAAAGTCAAAAAAGAAAACGAGCGTCTCAAGGAGCAGGTGGAGTCGGAGACGAGAAACCGCAGCGACAACTCTGCAGTGCAGTCACACGCGCTGCGCTTGGCGGATCAGGCAGAGGGTTACAAGCACAAAATTGAAATCGAGCAGAGACGGCTCGAGGAGCTCGACAAACAACACAAAATAATGCAGGTACACTCAATACATACAAGGGCAAGCCACCGGAGATTGATAGTTTAACTGATAATTTTAGAAATGCAATATCATGGCATGACACCATACTCGTTGTTCGGGCCCCCGCTTACGTCAATTGCCTCTGACTAAGGTGCAATCACGCAAATAGAATTGAAAAGAAAATTGCGTACTGTGCAGGTAAAGGTGCTAGAGTCACAAGTCAACTCGGGCGGCAAGGACGCATCAAAACAGCAGGACATGAAAACAACCAAGCAGATCCGAATCCTCGAAAACAGGTTGGACCACGCATTGGTGCGCTTTAACGAAGCGCTTGCAGTCAACAAGCAGCTGCGTGAGGAAATCGACCACCTTCGTCGCGAGCGTGTCGTCTTCGACAATATAAACAGGTTGGAATGCGAGATGCCGCGCGAATACAGTCATAGTGCACACGTGCAGTAGCAAGTGTCATGGCAGTGGCGTGCATGTCAAACATCATGATGCATTGTGAGCGTCTCGTTGGCGTCGACAACATGAAGATAATTGCTTACGTGTGAAACTGTAATTGTTTTCTTTCTATCTTTGCTCATATAGTGAGTGGTGTAAGACAATATTTGACTGGCGATGAGTCCATCTCCTCCTTGTCATTGCCGATGACTCTTTGTAGAGAAAGTGCATCGTCGGCATAATGGGCGATGAAGTGAGCGGCAAGATTTTTGAAGACCCGAAATTTGGAGAGATCTTTTTTTGGACTTGTGGCGTTGATTGCAAAAGAGACTTTGTACCTTCAGCACTGTGTTGCAAAAGGGCTAGGGTGTTGCAGTGCATTGCAGTGTATTGCAGTGTGATGCAGAGCGTTGCAGTGTGTTGAAGAGCGTTGCAGTGTGTTGCAGTGTGTTGCAGTTTGCTGGCCCTGACGTTGTCAGCGCTCTGTTTCAAAGCGCCTGGTTGTATATGGATGTGTACTCGTGTGTGTATACGTGTGTGTGTGCGTGCGTATGTGTGTGTTTATGTGTGTGTGTATGTGTGTGTGTATGTGTGTGTTTGTGTGTGTGTGTATGTGTGTGTGTGAGAGAGAGAAAGAGAGAAAGAGAGAGTGAGTGTGTGCTTGTGCGTGTGTGTGTGTGAGTATATGCGTATTTATGTGCACATGCACACAAATACCTACGAAACTGTAAATATATTGGTGTGTGTATATATATATGTGTATTTGAATGTATGTATGTACACATAATGTATGCACTGGTGTACAATGTATATGTGTATAGATACAATGCATAGATATATATACATAGATATATGTATATATATTTACGCAAATATATATACATATATCATGTGTATAGAAACAATGCGTAAATATATATACATAAATCTATATCGGTCTCTCCATATACGTATATATATTTACGCATTGTATCTATACACATGATATATGTATATATATACTCATATCTATATCGGTATCTAAGTACATCTACATCTATGTCTATGTCTTTGTCTCTGTATATCTGCATATCTATGTATATTTATATATGTATATCTACCACAGCCGACGTAGTACTAGATGGCTCAAAAAAAAAAAATCTGAACGAAAAGAAGACACAGATGCCGCCATTTATGTCACCCACAGCCACACCTACCCCCCCCCACACACACATACACACACAAACACATACACACACATACACACACACATACATCAAATCAGCAGAGAAGCTGTACTAACAGAAAAAAGAGATAGCGCTTATAATCAAACAGTGTGTCACCCCCACACGCACGTGCAACATGCACACGCACGTGCAACATGCACACGCACGTGCAACATGCACACGCGCAAGCACACGTGCAAGCACACGCGCAAGCACACGCGCAAGCACACGCACAAGCACACGCGCAAGCACACGCGCAAGCACACGCGCAAGCACACGCGCAAGCACACGCGCAAGCACACGCGCAAGCACACGCGCAAGCA
>Ga0105053_10012870_pt1 | contig 9999 bp, 9 predicted proteins | sample BON01_FD_78093 | JGI IMG/M metagenome (GOLD analysis project Ga0105053, IMG submission 78093) | Freshwater microbial communities from Lake Bonney liftoff mats and glacier meltwater in Antarctica - BON-01 | ecosystem: Environmental > Aquatic > Freshwater > Ice > Glacier meltwater | place: Lake...
CGCAAACCCCCCCCCCCCCCACCCACCCATAAAAAAACACACCCGCCCCCGCCCACACTATTCCCCCACCTTTCCTCCTGGGGGGGGGCCACCCCCCCCCCCCCCCCCCCCCCCCCCTTGGCATCATCCCTCCATCCAAAAGTAATGCACTGCAATAATATCCTGAAAAAAATTCTTCTGTTCAACCCAATCTACACTTGATCCCTGTACATTTGTGGGTCCTTCTCAGAAGTGAATTCGAGATGTTCATACTCGAGCATTGACCGCATCTGGCCACCTGAACACCACTGTCTCTTATTCCACATTGCTGAAAGAGTATGCTGCATGCGATAGAGATTCAGTAGATACTTACTTCTCTACACGGCCCTCGGAGCGCTCAATGCGCTTCTTGTTTTCCTTCATGAAAAACTCAAGCTTCGAGATGCGCGCCTTGTTGCTGTCGTACATCTTCTTGAAGATCTCTTTGAGGAGCATCTTGTTGCAAGCCTTGGTGCAAACACCACCGGGGCACTTCAAGCAGCATGAAGGGCACGGGCTAGGACGCTGCACAGAGATAGGTCCAGTGAAGCGCACAACCGTGGGCGGCTGCGGCGCAGGAGGCGCAATAGCCTTGATCTGCAGGTTCTTGATAGGAACCGGCGCAGGAGGAGGCAGATTGAGCGAGCCACCAAGCTGTACATGAAAGATGCTGAACGTTAGTTTGGTGCCTGGTCCGCTGGGGATAGATGGCTGTTGCACTACTTGCCAGAGACCATCTCTCAGCTTTTCACAGCACAGCAGAGTGCTCGAAAAATCGGCGCTTGCACCGCAAAGAGATCTCACCAGCGTCACATGCTGGATGAGCACGTTGCGTAGCGTGGAGCTTGCTCAAACCTTACTACATCCTGCCCAGTACACACTGCTATTCTACGTATCACTTACCGAGAAGGCATTTGAGGGCTCCGCCAGCTGCTGCGCATTGGCCGCAGAGATGGGGCGCAGCTGCTGCCAGTTCTGGGGCACACCCTGCTGGCTAGCATACTGCATCTGAGCCGGTTGCGCCTGTTCGTACTGAACCAGCTCGGTCGCCTGCACACACCCGCGGCGTCAGCTCAGGCCTCGCAAACAAGTAAGGGCGTCGCGCGACACTTCGGTAGCCAGCAGCAAGCGGCACGCTATGGGGCTCACCGTTGTGGCACGCTGGACCGCGACCAGGCCCAGCACAGCCATGGCCATCACAGCCACGGCCACGGACCGACCGCGCCACTCGACCATCCTTTCTCTCGATTCCTTGGTGGCGACGAAGAGCCGCTGCTGAACTGAACTTTTGACTAAAGGCACACAGAAATGCAAAGCTCGGCGGCGCAGAGACGACCACTGGCCGCGGCGGGCGCGGTAGTGGCGGTGGCGCTCATCGCCGGCGTAGTTTTCATGGCACTGGCGGCGGACGCCGACTGGCGCGTCGGTGCGTCTCCGTCCTCCCTGTCCTCATTCCCTGTCAACCCCAGCATGCTGCGTGTTCGCGGGGCAGACGACCCTCAGGAGTTGTGCTATGCTCACACGGAGTTGTGCTATGCTCACACGCCATCTCTTTGTGCAGTCCTTGGACAGATTGTGCAAATTGAGTCAAATGCGCCGGTGACGCTGCACACGTCAACACGTGAGCATGAACAGCGGCTGCTGGGGAAGCTTCACTCGCTAGAAGGCGAGATGAGCAAGGTGTACTTTTGTGTGTGTGAGTTTGTGTGCATGTGTGTATATATGTGTGGTGTGTATGTGTGTGTGCTGATGTGTGTATGTGCGTCAAACGTTGATAGGTCCATGGCACCTTTTTCCTGACCCAATAATGCAATCTGCACGCACAAAAATGCAATCGACACGCACTAATTGACAAACACAGGCCACTGGAATGGTGCGGGGGGTCAAAGGGCGCGTATTTAAAGTGGCCAGCGGCCAGAACTTGGATCTCGTGCCGATCGAGGGAACGGGGGCGCACCATCTGAATCCAATCTCGGGCGGCTGTCTCTTTGGGAAGGACCTGAAAACTGGGGAATGCAGGTGTCTACATTTGTCATCAATGTTGTAAACAAACATATCAATACTCAAACAAGCATCTATCAATCCATTCCTGTATCTGTCTATCTGTGCACACCTTCGTAGCTCCGTGCCTCCGGCATGGAAAGCAGCGTCCTTGCAGCAGAAGCAGCAGCAATGAATGATTAGTATGATATTGGTATATGATTGACCGCGTGGCCTCAGATTTGAGCAAAAGGAGCAGCATCAGCAATCGCAAATGTGGCAGCAAATACGACAATTAAACGTGTACGTGTTTTTTGAGTGAGTATTGTGATATACTGTATCCTCTAATACACACCCATTTCGCTTATTCGATCACCATGCTCTTTCTCTCCCGGTATCCCAGACTCGAGGGATACCCGAAATACACGTTGGACGGACATTTCAACTTACCACCCCCGCGAGGCCCCCCGGATTCCAACGGCTACCGAGCGTCGCCGCCATTAAAATATCCGAAAGCCCTCCTGTCGTATGCGGGAGAAGTGGAGAGAAAGTCGGGCAACGTTGAATTCCAGCGCAAGGTGCAGGACGAGATGAAGGCAAACGACAAAAAAATGGCCAAGATGACAGCGCAAATTGACATGCAGAACGCCATGATCGAAGAGCAGGAGCAGAACCTCAAAGACCTTCACGATGTCCTCGAAGAATCAAAAGATAAAATCTCGGCGTCGCTCGCTGATTTCAAGACGGATGTCAAGGCCAAAATGCTTACAAAGGCCAATCAGGAGGGACCTCCGGGACCCCAGGGCTTTCGAGGGCGACCGGGCATGCCGGGTTTCCCGGGACGCCCTGGGAGTCCTGGGATGCCTGGTTCTACAGGTCATACGGGGAAGCAAGGACCTCCTGGCCCTCCGGGCCCTGGTGGTGACTCTGGGGGCAATGGCGATATTGGTGCGCCAGGACTCTCGGGGCCGTTGGGGCACCCAGGCCGGCAGGGGCCGCGGGGATTCACAGCAGTAGATCCTGCTTGTAATGGTGGCGGCTGTTGAGATGCTATACACGCATTTATATGTACAGTAGGACCATGCAATGTATCAGAACTCCGTGGCAATTATTTACTATATGGCCGTGTCGCCTGTTTATTTTTGATTTATTATATAGAGTGAAAGCTCACAAAATGCGATCCTTGTGTGCGAAATTCAAGTTTGCGAATATGGCGTGATTGATCTACCCTGTCCGCATGGAATATCTCGCGTGCGTTCTTTCATCCTTCGTCACGTCACGGTTGCGTACCCCGGAGGAGAGGCTTCCCTCAGGGGCTTCGCAGGAAGAATTTGGCCGGATGATTTTTGCAAAACAAATCTTCCCTGGGGGACCGTACCAAATTTCAGTCAACGTCGACAGGTGGTCGTGGAGACACCGGAACGTGTGGCGCCCCGTGTAGATTAGGGAGAGTTTTGGGCAGCGTCTTTATGCAGGCTAGAGTGAGGCTGAGCTGCAGTGATGGTCTAACATACACGTGTCTTAAAACATTTGTTCGCCACGCCTCACCTCCACGAGCAACTTCCGCGGAACTTTAGTACGGTCCCCCAGGGAAGATTTTTTTTGGAAAATCATCCGGCCAAATTCTTCCTTCGGGGCCCCTGAGGGAAGCCTGTCATCAGGGGTACGCAACGCGTGTGTCTGTAATAAGTCCACCAGAATCCCACAGTCTTTCGACAACACGAAGATGCTTACCTACTGTAAGGATCATACACGCGTACAAATGACCAGCATGTCCTTGCCGCTTACAGGCTGTGGGGGCAGCGCGCTGGGGGATCAGGGCGGAGAGGACAAGCATACACTGACGCGCCAGTCGGCGTCCACAGCCAGTGCCATGGGAACCACGCCGTCTCTGCGCCGCCGAGCTTTGCATTTCTGTGTGCCTTTAGTCAAAAGTTCAGTTCAGCGGCGGCTCTTCGTCACCACCAAGGAATCGAGAGAAAGGATGGTCGAGTGGCGCGGTCGGTCCGTGGCCGTGGCTGTGATGGCCATGGCTGTGCTGGGCCTGGTCGTGGTGGTGCTGTCATGTGTTAATAAGAGGGATGCCAGTGGCAGCAGCCCGGCGGCGACGACAGACCTTTAACATGGGGCTTGGCCCTGGTCATTGGCTTTCACGATTAACGTGTTGTCAACCGAGTGACTCAGCTTTCAACTACACACTACTGGAAAGGTACCAAAAACATTCAACTTTTAAGATTCGTACATCTAATCCTAGTCACGGTGGCGCCGGGCACAGTAAAATGGTACTAAAGCCTGAGCACTTGGTGAGTCAACCATCACGGTGACTGTGCCTCACGGAAATCCACCGTAAAAAGGTCCACTAGGGAGGTCAGAGTGGAGCATCTACCCGACGCACTTGAATCTGTGACCGTGACCGCGACTCAATTACTATTTCTGCAAAATTGCCCGTGAACTTTAGACAAAATCCTCTGTCACGATAGGGATGGCGACACTACCAGGCTGGCCAAAAAAGAGACTCGGAAATTAAGAATGTTCAATACCATGATGACGCGTTAGACCGGCGGTCATGATATTTGTTAATGATACTGAAGAAAAGTTTCTTTCCGATGTCACAGTTTGCTGCTCCCCTGGGCCCCAGTCCGAGTCTGTGTGTGTTGTCTTCAAGGTACTATTTTGTTGAGACTTTCTTTCATTGTCACAGTTTGGGTCTGAAAATTCAACTTCATCACTTGTAATCCAAGGGACTGTCCGGACCGTTGCTCAACTACTTATGATGGTGGACCCGTTGTGGACAAAAGCGATAGTCTCACGGAAGAATGAGAATGTCAGATGCTCAGTCGTTGTAGATCTGAGGTCTGTGTTACTGTTACTGACCGCCATGAGGCCCGGCCCCCGGGCCTGCGATCTGAGGGTGTGACAATCTATTCCACTGTGTTGCAGTGGGGTACAGTGGGCTGTAGTGGGGTGCAGTGTGTTTTAGTGTGTTGCAGTGTGTTGCAGCGTGACGCAACGTAGTGCAGTGTGTTGTAATACGTTGCAGCGTGTTGCAAAGTGGTGCAGTGTATTGGTGTGTAATGCATCCCGTGACGTCATTCCTTGTGTATTCATTGTGTTGCAGTGTGCTGCAGTGTGATGCAGTGTGTTGCAGTGTGTTGCAGTGTGCTGCAGTGTGCTGCAGTGTGTTGCAGTGTGTTGCAGTGTGTTGCAGTGTGCTGCAGTGTGCTGCAGTGTGTTGCAATGTGTTGCAGTGTGTTGCAGCGTTTCGCAGTGTGTTCAAGTTGCAGTGTGTTGCAGTGTGTTGCAGGTTGTTGATATCATCTGTCGTTTTGTGAGCAAGTTCTAGTATGCACAGAATCCGCTACCACACAGCATTCAGCTACGTCGCAGTGTCTTGGTGCACTACAGGGCCAGCTAGGGAGAGTAAAGTTGGACGTCCTCAGATTGACAAGATTGAACCAGCGCACCTATCACTCCCGACGACCACCGCCCAGCGACGCAGCACCCTTGGATGAAAATAACACAACAGCAACTAGAAGCGGGGATTAATCACAAGTACACACGTACAGAGTATGGGTCCAAGAATCGTCCGCAGAGGTCCCGGTGCAAAGGCACTCCCGCAATGAATTTGGAGTCCTACGTATACACAAAAAAGGCACACACGACAGTAGCAGAACAAAACACACATTCATAAAGACGCAACATGCATAATTAGAACACAGAGCAATATACCACAAAAAATACCAAGAAGGGAGAACTCGTAAGAGGAATCCATTTTGTATTTCATTGTATTTCTTTTCTTTTCCTTGATTTATGTCGTTGTTTAATGCATAGTTTGTGGTTTTAATTTATTTGATTTAATTTTTTTTTGATAACATGTAAATAAATTCTTCTAATTATTTTTTATTTGATTCTTTTTGGGGTTTTGTGTTTTGATCAACATTTTTTTTTGTTGTTTCAGTGTTTGAATCATAATCGCGTTCATTTTTTTATTTGATAATATTTTTCCATTATTGTTGTTACTGTTATTATTATCATACGTTTTGTTTTTGTATCCATTCGGTTATCCGTAGAGGAAAATTCTGAACAAATTTGAGTCCTTTCGGGAGAATCGGACAGGTTCATAACGCGACAAGATGTCATAATTTTGGTACGATAAATTCAAATTTAGATAGAATTAGTACGGTGCCAGGGGGCACAGTACAAACAAAAATCTTCAGTACAAATCAAAAAGGACTTGGTACAAATTCAAATTTGCTTCGAAACGCTCTTTGGAACCTTCATTTTTCTTGCATGGTTTGTTATATTGATGTTTGATCATTTAAAACAGTCTTCATGTATATAGTATAAACACATGAGCACGTACGTACATTGGTGGAGTGAGGACAGACAAATCGATGTGGATGAACGTAGAGATGGGGAGGGGACGTGCATACCAATATTAAACAAATCTACATAAATGTTGCAATTATGTGATAGGTGCAGTATAGATACACAGAAATAGGGATATAGATATATGTGAATATGAACAAATATTTGTTTGCTTCTTTGTTTGTTGTTTGTTAGTGTGTGAGATTTTTTTATTTTTTTGTGTTTTGCTACCACACAGCTAGCGCGCCAATTACAGCAGGAATGCAATCAGGTAGTTTGCAGTAATACGGACGCCCGGAAGCGCCTGGCCGAATCGAATGGCACTCCCGCAATTGACCTTAGACTTATCGGCATATGCATACGCAGACATACAAACAAAACAGAATAGAACAGAACACACATTCGTAAACACGTATTGTATTGAAGTATTTTTTGTTTTCAAAGTTATATGCGTATTGCTATGTGTCGATTTTTATGTATATATATGGAAACATAGTAGGTATGTATCACCATTGTCACAAGTTTTATTCATGTATACGAAGATATACAAACAAAAGAGGAAAATAACATTATTTACGCATACATAGATCCGCCCAAGAATGGACTAATCGCACTGTGGCCGAACACGCGTGTAGTAAAATGTAAATATTTTGTTTCACAAAAACAAAATGATTTCAATAATAAGATCCATTGGTACAATATTTTACTCATTTTGATATATTAATTCACTGATAGGATTTTATGGATTAAAATATCTATACTCAGTAATCTCAGTAATTTTCAATTCACTACCAGCCAATACTAAAAATCAGGAATCGACTCGTTCGTGGACGGCAAGAGTGAGAATATTCCATTCTTGGGCGGTATACAAACAAAAAATAAATAGAATATTTATGTAGACATAAATATAAATTTTGTTTCATATCCAAAATTTGTTCATTTCATTTTTGTTTAGAACAGTGTGGTGTGGGAGTAGACACATGAATCAAGACTACAAAAATGCAAATGGAAGAGAAATAGAGTCATGTGGTAAGGCTTTGTGTATGTCAACAGACATGTAGGTGTATATTCTGAAATTGGAAAAGGTGGTTATGAGTAGGACATACACAAAACATGCAGCACGCGAAACACATACAGAAAGACAATAGAAAATTTTACGCACACTACACGACTCGTACAAACAGGCAAACAGACAAGGACTGAGTGTGCGTGACTCAGTGGGGAAGACTGAGCCGCCACACCACCGGGCCGTTTGTTTGCCATATCCTTGTTTTTTTTTTTTGGGGGGTTTGGGTTTAGGGTTCCACGCAGCCGGCGCAGCTGGCTCTCCAATTACACCACTTTTTTTTTTGATTTTGGTTTTGAATCCACACAGCTAGCGCGCCAATTATCTTACACCAGGATTTTTTTCTTTTCAGGATTGGTCGCTGGGTTCGTTATGTCAGTGGCTATTTTTCCAGAACGCGTTTCCAGTTCAGCTTCACGGTGGTAAAACCCCCATTGTATTGTACTGGGAAATGAAGTTTGCAACATGACCTGCACGTCAGCAATGAGCCAGCTGCAGCTTCCTTGCAACGGTTCAACTGGTCAGGTCCCCCTCCGGGAACACGCAATTTCTCACAGAACACCTCGTACATGTACCAGGTGTTTCTTCTCACCTCGTACATGTACCATCGCGTTCTTTCTTTCTTTCTTTCTTTATTTTGGAAAAATAGCCACTCTCACAATACAATGTCACGGTGACGTCACGGTCGAATCGACTTGTTGTCATCAAGAGAATTCTTGACCTGTTTTCGCACCTCGGAACAATGGTCCGTGTTGCAGCAAAGGTGGAAAGAGGCAACATTGTAATGCAAGAGTTACCATACACGATTTCCGCGCTTGCACAGATCTATGGCAGTTCCCTGAGATCACTTCAAATGAAGTAGCACACATTGGCAATGTCAATTATCCCAGAGCCCTGCACACTGAGAAGTATGCCCTCGTCAGCTTCTGCCTTGCCCGCTGGCAGAGCAACGATTGAATACCAGTGCACGACATTTGTGCTCACCGTCCCCATTGACGCGGCTGCCACACATCACGAATTGCACTGTACACAAGGGGAAAGAGGGGGTACACATGATGGGGGATATGGGGAGAGGAGAGGAGTTCACAAATCCCCTTCCCTCTTTGGGGACAGAGCATTGGAACAACCATCAAGTGTAGACCCAGCCGAGTCCGCTGTCAGTGGACTCTCGACGTTGCAGGGCTCAAATTTAAGGATGGACCAAGTGAGTTTGTGCATTGAGTGTGACGTGTATAAACGTCTGGCTGCGTGTGTAGCTATATAAGAATGTCGCACACACACACATGCACGTATAAATGTGTGTCGCACGCACATCATCCAGGCAAAGAGCATCTTGCAGCACAATGCAGAAATAGAGCAAGGAACATTTCCAGAGAGATCCCGAAGCAAAAGTTGGATGGAAAGCAGGACACCACCAGTTATAAGCCTCAAGAGATCGACCTGGTCGTTGATATTTGGCCATGCCAAGGGTGCCACCTTGCTTGAAGTCGACGAGCGAAAGGTACGTCACAAAATAATGTGTTGCAGCTCATCTCGAAGAGATCTCGAAGAGATTAACTTTGGAATGAATCTTAAAATGGCAAGTGGCCAGGGCTTCTCTGCACACGTCTAATGCGAATCGCAATGGGAGTTTTCAAAAGCTCTTATTTCGATCCTGAAACACGGTCTCCATTTCTCTTAGCCCACATTTCAATGGAAAGAGATCCAGAGACCTAGCCTGTAATTTTCTTGATGTCGTGTCTTCCAGAATGTCCGTTGGTTTGCCCTTATTACGTTCCTTTGCCTTTGGAAGCAATATCATGAGTGAAAGATTTACATTGCTGACAAATTGTTTCTGTGCATGTCTGGAAATAGTGAGGGATGAAGCTGTGTTTTCAGATGTATCGAGCGCTCATAGTTTTGACTTGCCTCCCTCACCTCTCTCGTTTTTATTCTGTTCTCCTCTTCCCTTTCCTCTGTCGACTCTTTCTTCTCCCTCCTCTATCTCTTTTCCAATCCTGTCTCTCCTTTTTGCACCTTCTGCGATTTTTGTGAGCAGAATGTGGTGCATGTGCTCATACATCCGTATTCGAACTTTTTCAAGTGTTGGGAGTTCCTGTCCGGCCTTTTGATACTTTATTCAACTACTCTCACACCGTTCATTCTTGTGTACTTGTCAGAAATGGAAGGATGGTGTCAGGTGTGTGCATGAATTTGTTTGTGTATTTGTGTATCTCGCTCTCGCTCTGGCTCACGCTCGCTCTCTCTATCTTTCCCTCTTTCTCCATCCCTTTCTATCTCTCTACATCCCTCTCTGTCTGTCTCTGGCTCTCACTTCCTCTTTCTCTTTCTCTTTTTCTCTTGCCCTATTTTTCTATATCGCTTTCTGTCCCTCTCTTCCTCTCTCTTCCTTTGTGTGTCTCTCTCTCTCTTCCTCTTCTCCCCTCTCCCCCTCTCTCTCTCTTCCTCTTTCTCCCTCTGTAACTGTCTCTCTCTCACGCTCTCTCCTCGCTCTCTCTCCTCGCTCTCTCTCACACTCTCTGTCTTTCTCTCTCACTGACTGTACGCACACCAACCCCCCCCCCCCC
>Ga0105053_10012872_pt1 | contig 9997 bp, 6 predicted proteins | sample BON01_FD_78093 | JGI IMG/M metagenome (GOLD analysis project Ga0105053, IMG submission 78093) | Freshwater microbial communities from Lake Bonney liftoff mats and glacier meltwater in Antarctica - BON-01 | ecosystem: Environmental > Aquatic > Freshwater > Ice > Glacier meltwater | place: Lake...
CCCTCGATGCTCAAAGCACTGGCATCCTTTGTAGCGTGGCAGGCAATTTCGGCGGCGCCAAACTTGAACAAAAAAAAATTGTAGGCCCGGGAAGACTCGAAACGTTTGCTAGGCGCAACAAAGCTTGCTTTTCCTGGTCTTGCGCTGGCCAATTTTACGGCAGTTGAACATGAAAGCTTTTGAGGTAATTTTGGACTTCAAAAGTTTCAAATCTGTCCCTTAAATTGCTCTTATATTTGATGATAATCCGAAGAACCAGAACCTGGGTCCTTGGATTGCTGGGGAAAAAACCCTCCGAGTCCTTGTTCGTGAGGAGCATGTTTTTTTATTACGGTGCACGCATTGGACAAAACCACCTTGAAAGACTCGGAAGACAACCATGAGCGCATTGTGTCGGCCGACTCGGATCTCCTGTGGTTGCTTACGCGCGCCATCGTGATTGCACTGCTCCACACCATACGCTCATTGTGACGCCGCATTGTCTCAAGTTTGGTGCCCTTCCGCGTCTGTTCAGTTGGATTCTCAGTAGTGAGAGCCCTCTCTGGCAATGGCGGTGGTGGGTGTGACGTCACGAGCAGATAAACTTTGAATGGAGGAGGGTGTGAAAGTGGAGCTTGCAAAAGGTCGGAACATACTAGTTGATGCTCCAGAAATATCCGCCGGAGTACAATCCCAGTCCTCATCGAAGGGCGTCTAAGGGTGTAAGGAAGGATATAGGAGCCGAGACGCTCAAGCATTCTTCTATATAGGCCCGGGAATGCGACCATCACACAAGCCTGAGACAAACAAGGAGTTTATGCTGTCAGGCTCGCATATGTATCACAGCGTAATGTTCCGCTGTGGCTGCACGCAGGAGGGTAGCGTGAAACAGGGGGCCTCCTGTTATACAGGGTGGTTCCGGGAGATAGAAACTGGCACATAGACACTGCAGACTGGAATTTGGCCGGTTTCTTCACTAGTTTTAGAAACCTGCTGGCAGGCATTTGGGGCAGTTTCTTAAGATTTATAGAAACTGGGTTTAGAAACTGGCTGGCTGCCTTTCTAGGATTTTTCTATGATTTTTCTATCATGTATATGATTTTTCTATGATTTTGCAGGATTTTTTTATCATTTTTCTATGATTTCTATTTGATTCTATAGAAATCATAATAAAATTCTGAAATATCATAGATTGGAAAAATCATAGAAAAATCACAAAAAAAATCATAAGGGAAAATCATATGATTTGTCTGATTTTCATGATTTTCTTTGGTTTCTAGGGGGTTTGTAGAAACTCGCTGGCTAGGGTGGCAGTTTCTTAATGTTTTATAGAAACAACACTGGCAGGCTGGGTTTCTGACTTCATAAAAACAGTGGTTTCTATCTCCCGGAACCACCCTGTAGCCTGCGACAAACTGTGTACCAGTGGCGATGTGCAAATGTGCGCTAGGCTGAGTGGGTGATGGCTGCGTGCAGTTTCTGATGGTAAGACTGAGGAAGTAAGAGTCTTATTTCCGAGTATGCCAGTGCGTATTTGTCTCGGCGTGCCAGTGTTTGCAGAGCCGCAGGCTCTTTCTTGGTCAAGAGGGATTGTCACAGTGGCTGCATCCAGTTCCGATTTGGAACTGGGCTGACTCCGAGTCGGACCGTGACTTCGAGTCCGAGAAGTAAGTACACTTGACGCAGGCTGTCACTGGCACGGTGAACGTGACCGCCGGGCCGTGACCGTAACCATGACCATCCACTGACAGAACTTCAAGTTCAAGTTCGAGGTTCAAGTTCCAATTGGCAATTGCACCCACGCACAAAAAATCAAAAAGAACTTGCAATTGAAACCTTCAGTTTTAGACTCGGAAAAACTTTGAAGGAACTTGAACAAAGTGAGAATGGGGACCTGGGGTTTCCAACTCAGGCTTGTGCTCGTCACGGTTGCCACGGCGTTCGGGCGTCACGGGGGTTTCCACGGACTTTCTTTGGATGCCAGTGCTTACCAGCTCCAACTTGAACGTGCGCCGTGCCCGAGGTGTGAGTGCACTACCGTGACTCCGAGTCAGTACCGTTGTGTTCCTGAGTCGTGGCGATTTGGTGGCTGCCTGTTCTATTTGCCAACCATTCAATAGACTAATGCCTTTGATTGTCAACTTGAAGTTGGCTCAGACTAATTCAGAAGAGAGCAGTTGTATCAAGATGTGTTCTCTTATAATCTGAAGCTGCGACCGCTCTGTTATTGATTTGAAGGTGCGCTTAGTACGAAACACCTTGACAGGAATGAGAGAGCAGAGGTCACACTATAGTTCTGCAACCGAAAATTCAAAGACTCCTTTTTCCCACACTCGCTTTTCTGTCTACGACTACAAAGATCTGGCGCGATGACAAGGTAAAATTCCTCGAGTTTTGAGCATTCAAGTGTGACATGTACTTTTGTGTCTTTGGTTCATCTGTTCTCTCCAAGGGATAGATGAACCATTACACTCAATCAGATGCAACGAATAGTTTAGAAGTTCCTTCAGACTTTGGCGTCCGTTCTAGGCGTGGACTTCAAGAAAAAGCTCGAGGAAATCAAAGGCTATTCCCTGGGATTCATTCTTACTGACAGCGTACTTCCGAGACATGCTCTCAACTATATTCAGATTTACACGCGCAGCACATACTCACATGAAGGGAAAGTATCAGGTATTTGACGATCATCGTCAAATACCTGATACTTTCAGGATACACACTTACTGACACTCAACCTGTTCGTTCTTTTTTTCCTGTTGTCGGTAGATTCCAAATAATTTCCTGCTACTTCGGAAAAAAAACCTGCGGGGCACGTGCATTTTGAAGCCCATTATCGGAGGTTTACAACAGTACGACAAAATTTACCCCTCAACATTGAGACCCCCCCCTCTGTGTGTTGTGTGAGACGAGACGTTCACTTCTTGGACTTGGCACCGATGCGCTTGAGGGCGCGGTGGTACTTGGTCCAGCGGGCGAGGGCGGGCTTGACGAGGTCAGGGCGCTCCTTGGACACGTGTGCCGTGATGCACCTGGCCACGCGCTTGAACTCGCGGCGCATATCCTTGGCGCACACAGTGGGCTTGTCGAGCTTGCACTGTTCGAGATAGAGAGAAATAACACTTACTCGTCAGTCGTCACTTATCACTCTTCCCTGCAGAGCGTCAGCAACTCCATTCAAACTTCTCGCCTGACCGCACACCTCACAGATTATAACCCGGAAAAAATCTTTGCACACTCCAATCAGGAGATATTCGAGCAGCATTAAGATGCATTTCCTTTTTTCACCCTGCTTGTGGGATCGTCCGATATATAGCCAAACAACAACCCTCAACCCGGCACAAACGTATTCGAGTATTGGTATGTGTATCGCAATGCCGATGCTTGCACAAATGAATGTATAGCGCATATATGTATCTTCCTTTTCCCGGATGCCTCCTGCGCGCGCAGTGCTGGTAGTAATAATATTCTCGTGATATTTCCAGATTTTGAGCCCATCTCGCCGTCTCGAGAACACCACCCCTTCCGCTATTGTATGTGTGATTTGTTGACTGCTTCCTGCTGAGACTCCAGCCAGATATCTGTGCATGCTGGAATATACACATTCACATCGATCGGGAACGAGTGAAGAGCCGCCTGTTTGTTCCGCGCAAACCATGCACGACGCGAACTGAGCCTGGAATAATGCAGAGAGTGGATCTACTGGATCTACCGCCGAATACCAGAGGATGGGGGAAAAGGAGGAGCCAAGGCGATACACCGAGCAAGGCAGTACGAGATTAAATCAGTGACTAACCGGGGCGTTGATGCCCTTGGGAGACTTCGTGCAGAGAGTGATACCCTTGGGGTTCTTCTTCTCCTTGTCAGCATCCGTGTAGTACTGCGAGATGTCAACTGCCTTGCCGTTAGCGATGCCCTGGAACTTGAACGAGTTCTGGGCGGTCAAGTTGTACTTCTCGGTGGAGAACTGGATGCGGCCACAGTCCCTCTTGACCAGGAAAGAGCTCTGCCAAAACGAGACACATATATGAACATAAGCCTTCTTTACCATTACCACACTGCACACGGCGCACAGCCATCACTTACTACTGCATATTCTCCAATGGCGGCACGTGCTTCAGCTCAAGGGCCAGGTGCCACGCTGCCTAGATGCGCGGAGCAAATGCGAAACAATTCGCTATGATACATACATGAAGCCTGGCAGCACAAAAATCTTCGCTTGTCTCAGGCTTATGCTTGGGTCAGCTCTGTATTCCTATACAGAATGCTCTCGTCTCGGCTCCTGCCGCGGCATCCTTCCGTACAACACCAGTCGCCATTTCATGAGGACAGAGCAAGAGATTGTCCACCGGCAGATGCCTCCGGACCAGTTATATTCCAGAATATTGCACGCTGCAATTTCCCTCCTTCTCAATGCATGAACTCCGTGGCCGTTGGCGTCAAGCACCCGCAACCGCCATCCACAGAGATTGCTCTAGCTTCTTAGGAAGATGCCCGATTCACAGAATGGCGCCAAAATTGGGTCAATGCGGCGCCTCGGACTGCATATACGAATGGTGTGGAGCAAGTGCACTCACGTTGGAGCGGGTAAGCATCCACAGGAGGTCGGCTGAGCACTGGCCACTCATCTTTGCACGAGATGAAAACGAGAAAAAAACAAGGAACGTTCGTGCACCATTTAGTTCGTGGACCTGTCCGCGCGAACTAAATCTTTTGCCATGCGAGACCAAAGAAAACTATGTGCAAGTACACAGGCACGATATGGGCCGGACACTCCTCTGGGCCCTCCTTGCTAGCTCTCGTTCGCAACTTTGACCCACACCTGGCATCAGCGGCTCTCCCCCACTGCGCGCAACCTCCGTCGGGTTGCCCGAGGAGGTCGAGAGGCGAGTCAGTGCACAGGGCCCTGTGCACCGGCCTCAGCCTCCGCTAGACCATCCGCTGCACTCTCCTCGGCAGCCCTCTTTTGCAGCTTTTATCAGCTCGAGGCTCGACCCTCCTCTGCGACTCTCTTTGGCAAAAAAACTCCACAGTCTTGGTCCTCGCAGGGAGGACTTCCAGTGAGCGAGTTGAATATGCAGGCTCGACTGTCGCCTGGGCAAGTGGGACGGAACTGGCGCGCAATATCCAACGAGCTCTTGGGGGAACTGCGGTGCCTCGTGCCCGCCGCGTGACAAACGCGACTTTTTGAACGAACTACTGCAACTCAACGTAGAGTTTGTTGTGGTTCTGCGAAAGGTCAAGCCAACACATCTCGGCCGATCGAATCTTCCGCATAGACCCGGAAGAAGCGCCGGGAAAAATCGAAGTGTCAAGAGAGGCAGTGTCGGACACTACACAGCGCCTCAGGAAAAGTGCTGTGGAGCAAGAGTGAAGGCAGCAGTCGAATTTGCGATACAGAAATGAGAGCACCCGTGCCCAGGGTTATGAAGATGAACAAACACACAGTTTTCTACAATACCATCCATCAATCAAACTGATGATGGGAGTGCCTGAGGATTCGCGTGCGCAAATGGCGGGCGAACTCTCATTGTCGACGCCGCGGCTCCCATTGGCGGTTTCTCTGAATCGCTCTCCCATGCGTCTCCCCTCGCCGCACATCCGTCCAGAGAAGGACATTCGGTGCTGCTTTCTTCTTTCGCTGGACACTGTTTTCCTCTGCCATCCTTTTCACCATGAAATTTTGCGCGAATCTCAAAAATACTTCCTCCTTCTTTTTATTTCAGTTACCCTTTTTTTTCAAGAATCTCAAAAAATCTTTATGTCTTCCAAAATTTCTATCTATCTCAGTCTTTGCGTTTTTTTTCACTGCTGTATGGTCTTTTTTTGGGGGGGTACGGACCCCCCCCCCTCTACGTTCTCTTCGAAGAGACCGTTTCTGGACCGTAGAGAGGAGGGGCCCGTATGGTCATCAAATTTTTGTGTGAAAACATCGAAATTAGAAAAAAATGTGGAAAAATGAAAATTACACAGAACGAACAATTCGAAAAAAAGGAATATTGTATTTTCGAGATTCGGTCAGCGGACGGCGTGCGTGCTGACAGAGGTCAAAGGGCGCCGTTCCCATGTCACTTAAGTCGATTGATGGACAACAATTCAATTTTGACCGTTCCCATGTCACTTAAGTCGAATACCACACGAAAACCAGCCTTCGCCCGCGACCAAGGTGTGTAAAGTGTGAATTTTCTTTGTGTGGAATGTGGCGCCTACACGCGTGTTACTGGTCAACCTCTGACGGTGTGCGTCACAGAGTAGGTGGAGATTGTGGTGTTGCCAGCGTTAACAGTAGGATCCCCGGCGACAGGAGTCTCAAAATCCGCCAGACCCTCCTTTGCGATCCTCCTCTGTAGATCTCCTCAGCAACTTTTCCCCACATTTTGTATCAGCGACTCTTCCCCATGACCACGTCTGATGGGATACCCAGAGAGGACGAGAGGCGAACCAGTGGGTTGCCCAAAGAGGTCGAGAGGCGAACCAGGGGTATCAACCTCAACCTCTGTTAGACAATCCTACGCACCCTCCTCTTCTTCTCTCTTCTGATCTTTTCTCCACAGTTTGTAGTGGCGGCTCCTCTCCGCCGCACGCCACCACTGAATGGTTGTCCAAAGAGGTCGAGAGACGAGTCAGTGTAGAGGGCCCTGTGCGCCGTCCTCAGTCTCCGTTAGACTACTCGGGTTACCCTTTGACTCGGATCCGGCACAATTTTTTTCTCCCCCCCCCTCCCAAAACCCAGATACATTGGCTGACGTCGGAATTGTAGTCGGATGCGGTGAGTTTCAAGAACAAGTGCGACGAGAGGAATGGGCTGTTTTCTGGTCAACTGAACGACTGAACTGATCTTTTTCCCTACTAACGTCCTGGGACCCCCCTCACTGTCCTCGTCCAAGTCTGTAGTAAGGGTCATCAGGGGAGTAGCGTAGATGCGCGTCGCCAGAGGGGTTTTAGTCCCGAAACACTGTGTGTCACGAGATCACGACCACACCACGGAGATTTTTCATCTCTTCACTTTTTCCCGACTCGCGGGAAAAAGCCTGCGTCTGTGCGAGACCTCAAGATTGCGCATACCATTGTCCAAAAAACCAAAAAAAACCCTGAAAAATCTGGCGAGAAGTACACATGTTGAATAAATAATAATCTCAACGCCTCAAACTCCAGCAAAATTCGCGGTTCTTTTTCCTCAAATGAAAAAAATTAAAACAGTGCACTGACACCTATCACTCCCAACGACTACTACCCGGTGATTCAGCACCCGGCGTAATTAACACACTGTTAACAGCCACTAGAGGCGGAAATGAAGTCCAATCTAGGGGATGGTTTTTGTTGTAAGTGGCCCAGCGCCGCACGGCACCCTTCTGCAGTTGAGAATTTAGAAACGACTGGTGGGCGGTAATAACATAATCTTAAGTCCCGGGACGGAGACACTCCCAGGGTGGGGACTGGTAATAATTCTTTCTTTCTTTCTTTCGTTCTTGGGTGGCGAAGACCCAACTTAATCACTGAACCAGGCGTGTGGTGATCACCCAACTAATCACGTAGGATCCAAGAAACGGGCCCGGACCGTCAATTCCCAAAAACAAACAACATCCAGAAACGGGAAATTCAAAAAAAAGGGAATGGTGCGTATTGATTTATTTGATTACATTAGGGAATCATTTCCTGCTTGTGTTGCGATCGTTCGGTCCCAGTTTTTTTTTTTTTTGGGTGTTTGAGAGTAGAGTTTTTATTGAAACTTGATAGTGGGTATCAGGTATCCCAGGGATGCTGGCTTTTTTTTTGATTCAAGATGGCAAACCCTGGGAATTTCCTCCGCTCTAACACCCTCTTTCTTGGGTTTCGGTGTGTGTACGTTGATTTTTTTTTGGTTTTATGTCGTTACACAATCATCATCAAGTTAACTCTCCCGGGCCAATTTGATCGCAGGAACCCCACCCCCCCGGTTTGATCGCAGGAACCCCGCCCCCCTGGTATTTACTATTTTCCCTAATCAAGAACCCGGAGGAAGAGGACCCCCCTCGAAGAATTTGGTGCGCGCGACCAGCGGAGGGCTTTAGCCCCGGAGACGCCGCGCGCCACTTACAGTCAGCCAGAGTCCATACAGACAGTTACCGTGACCCTTGGGGAAACCCAACTTTTTTCTCGGTTTGAGCCTGCCCTGCTCTGGCTGAACTAGAATTGCGCGCAAATTGGGTAACACGATGATAGACTAATTTTGATTGCAGGGTTGACTAATTCATAAGGGAGCATTTGTACCTGGATTGCTCCCTTGTGAATTAGAGTAAAGCAAAAGCTCGAATTGCTTATGTCCCGACCACGAACTCACGTTTAGTACGAAAAATCGGGAGTCAAAATCAGTCTATTGACACCCAATCGGGTTAGAATGGCATTTCGTGATAAAATAAATACACTTTTTTGGAAATGCAACCATTTCAGGGAGATTCTCTTCTTTTTCTTCTTCTTCAGGGTTGAGAAGACCAAACGTAATCACGAGTCACTGGACTAATTTTTTTCCTTTTTTTTCAACTATAAGCGCCGCATCTTGCTCCTGGTTCTTGCCTCCACGAACCTCCCATTCGTTTGGCGCCGTTTTGTGCCGCAAAGGGGCGCTTCAAAAAAGAGTGAAGGCTTTCCATAAGCCAGCAATGTACTATGGACACAGGTATAAAATAAAGGCGCAGTGATTGGCCTACCACGCCAACAATGTGGGAGCGCACATGCACTGCCTTTATGGTTGTAGTGGCCGCGGTGGCGATCTCGCTGTCGATGCACCACCACTACTCGCTCCCTGCCCAGATGCGCAAGCTCAAGAGCGAGACAAGACACATCCAGAACGGCTGGTCGGACCTGGCGGCGAAGCCGCTTCCGTATCTCGATGCGGAAACGAGTGCGACGCAGCGTCTTGCCCAGATCGACTACGAAGTCGCGCGAGCCGAGGCCGACTCGCTGCTGCTGCAGTCCAAGCTACTTGAAATCCTAGCGAGCATGAGCCACGAGGAACAGGCTATGGTGCCCACGAACATCAAGGACATGCTCGCTCGCGTCGATGTGCTCTCAAAGGACACGGCGTTAGCGCTGATCGCTATTCTGCAGCAGACGCATTGGGTGCCGACGAAGAACGATTCGGCGCCCTCACCTGAAGCAACAGCCACGGCAGCAAAAGATCGAATGCGCAGCGATGCCGTGCAGCAGCTCGACGAGCTGGTTGCCGAAGTCGTGCACTGGCGAAACACGCCCTCGAAGCCGGACGGAGATGATGGAAAGAGCAAAGGCACAAGCGCCGAAGGCCGCGCTCTGGCAACCTTGCGCAACGAGCTCCTCGCGGAACGCAAATGGCTCGCAGAGATTTCCAAAAGCACGCACACTGCTACTTTGGACAAGCTCCGCAAATCAGTAGAAACCCTCATTCCCAAGACAGACATTCTGAAAGAAGGTGATGTGACAGACTTCAGCGGGAAGCATTCTCTTATTGTCGCAGCTAACCCGACCATACACAGCTCCAAGTTCTCTGAATTTCTGTCCGCGGAGCGCTATGGTACGGCCGACGTGATTGAATCTGGAGTATGCAACCAAGATTTTGGCACGTGTTTTATTTTATTTTTTCTGCCCACCTTTTTGTCTGTGTGTTTACACTTACATCAATATTTATCTATGTATATATATGCACACATATGTATGTACATGTGTATATTTGTATATATAGTATATACATATAGATGTATATATATGCATAAATATGCATAAATATATATATATTTGTTTGTCTTTCTGCGCCTACCTTCCTTTCTGTGGATTTACATCCATATCTATATCTTTTGATGTATCTATCTATCTATCTATGTCTCTCTCTATCTATATATATATTCACACACACACGCACACATATTTGTGTCTATGAATTCATTTGTATATATGTATGTATACATATATATAAATATCCGTATGTATACGTGTGTACACATAAATGAATATATATATATATAAATATATATATATATACAATTATATATATATATACCTATACACA
>Ga0105053_10012876_pt1 | contig 9994 bp, 11 predicted proteins | sample BON01_FD_78093 | JGI IMG/M metagenome (GOLD analysis project Ga0105053, IMG submission 78093) | Freshwater microbial communities from Lake Bonney liftoff mats and glacier meltwater in Antarctica - BON-01 | ecosystem: Environmental > Aquatic > Freshwater > Ice > Glacier meltwater | place: Lake...
GACAGAGATGCCGTTTGGGTTTAACGGAGGGTCAAAACCGGGCCCCAAAAAAGTATCATTCCCAGATGCGTTGCAAACACCAGAAGATGATGACGGCCGTAGCGTGTCTCCGGATTATGAGTCGACCCCGTTCATGCCGTCTTCTCCTGACATGAGTTTGGAGTCTGACGAGCCTGCTCCGTTTATGCCATCGTCTCCAGAGTACGACTCTCCGTGCTCTCCAGCGTACTCATCCGCGATGTCATATGCTTCTGATTGCGATGATTTGTAAAATTAGACTTTGAAAGTTGGTATATTTACGGTTTATAGTATCCCGGAGACCCATTCCCAAACCAAATTTCATTTCCCGGGTTCCGGTTGATCCTCAAATTGTCTCGCAAGCTGTCGAAAGCTACGTCTTCAAGTTTTCGTTTGACAGCACGTACAAGTTGTCGCTGATCTGCGAGTTTTTCTTTCGCTCCCAAGAAATGAATGATTCCAAGCCTGTCCATGAGGCCTGTTTTTACTCTTACGTTCAAGTCAAAATCTGTGGGGTTAATACCGGTTGCATTCATGGCGATAATTCTGGGGAATCGGGTCGTAGTAGCGAGCGCGTGGCTTAAAGTAGGCAAAATCTTGCGAGCGACGAGAATGTCTCGTAATGAAGACATGTGACGCTGATTTACAATTACAAACCGTATTTTAGGGTGTGAGAGCTTAAGCTTCTCGATCTCGGCTAGTGTTTGAATGCATGCACCGCATCCACTTAACTCTAGCATGACTACTGTTTGGGAAACTGGGGTTGCAACCAGTGTTGCCAACTCCTCTACTTTTTGAACAACTACAGGATCGGCTTCAGGAGTGGCGGACATTTTGTACTTTACTGCAATAAGAATTTGTTACTTGCTGTCACTGAAAAATCTAATTGGAATAACATGATGTAAAATTTACGAGGCACTGGAAGCAATGTGTACCTTGCTGGTTTATGGAGTGTGTGAGTTTCAGTACCCATGGCGGATATTTTGGATGACAGCATGTCCAAGATGCCAATATTGGTATCAAACTCCAATACGCAAGATGTGAAGCGTGGGGAAGTCTTCTGCTCAAAAATCATTCACCAAAAGGCATCTCATCAGTCTAGATTTACATGGGCGCCTTTGTACCGCAAAATATTGGAGCACAATGGCGTCGTAGATGTGGAAGGCGTCCGGGAATTCCCGCGGCCACTGTCGTCCCCATTCCCGTGCTATCAATGCCACATGGTATTTTCGTGCCCGCCAGTATTCATACCTATGATGGTTTTGAACGGCATGCGGACAGAGTGGGGCAACTTCTGCGATCCCGCGTGCGCGAACACGTACATGCACACCAATATGAACGACTCCAATCTGGCGGCCAGAGTTGCAGACTTTTACGAGTACGTGCAAGATGTCCACGGCTGGGAGGGTGAGAACATTGGATTCGCTCCTCATTTCAGCATGCTAGAACGATATGGCGGCTGTCTGTCGGATGAAAAGTACATGAAAGTTGCGAGGACACCGGGGTTGCGGACATTCCAACGCATGGCACCATTCATCCCTACTGAAGTGGTTATAGAATGGCAACGCCGTATTGACGAAATGGAGGCGGACGAAGCAAAACCGGCTGCCGCACAGCCGACATGCGCATTCGGCAGCGATCGACGTGCCGAGGAGAAGAAAAAGACCGCGTCCGCGTATGAAGCTCTTGCTAAAATCATAGGGTACAAGCCAGAAGCTGCGCATCATCACCACCAATGGGAAGTCCGGGGATTAAGGCAGCCGCCAATGGCAGAAATAGAGGCACGACTCATGTCCCTCCCCAAACCCGAAGAGAAAGAAGGCTTGTACAGGCTGTACTGGGAAAGGCACGGCAAGGGCGCACCGTTGCCGCAGGAAAGCATGGAGGACGTGCCGGCTGCTGCTCAAGGACCGGTGCCTTCGCGCGCGAAAAAGTCCAAAACGGCCGCCTCTTCTCAAAGTTCCAATTTAGGGAGCATGCTCGTACCCACTAAAAAACCATCCTTGTAAATATGCGATTACATACCGTAACACTGCGAAAACACGGGCCATACACACAACATCGTTTTACACGTGCAAATGAAGATTGATTATTTATTCAGTGACATTGACACGACTACACGAAAGGCCTTGCAAATGGATGATGTGGCAGAGTACAGTGTGAGCCCACCGTGGATGTCAAAAATTATTTGCGAGACCATTGCCAAGGTTTTACAGACAAACGAGCTTTCAATTACAGATGGGACCGCGTGTGTCGGCGGCGACACCATTCGGTTTTGTCAGGCATTCACATCGGTGAACGCAGTGGAAAGCGATGCAACTCGTGTACACATGCTGCGATTAAATGTCTCTATCGTTGGATGTGCCGACAAAGTTGTCATTTATCATGACAGTTACTTGTCCGTCTGTGACACTTTGGTTCAGGATGTTGTGTATTTAGATGCTCCATGGGGTGGACCGTCATACATAGACATGGCGCACATTGATTTATTCCTGGATGGCATCCCTATTGTAGATGTGTGTGCTCGTGCATGGGATCGCACAAGACTAATCGTCTTGAAAGTACCTTGTAATTTCAACATGATGGCATTTAAAGTGGAAGGCGCCAGCAAACTCCCGCGTGCACAAATAGTATCCATGCCGGTTGGCCGTTTACACTTGTTGTTTATCCGTAAAAAACCAGCTTTGTAAAAGTACAAGTTCATCTTATTTTGCGAGGACCTTGTTCATACATGCTACTCGGGTGGATACTGAAGATCGTACCAGAGTCTTGTCCATAATTTCTGGGACGCCCATATCGTCCAGTTCTGAATTGGAGCTTGACAGTCGGTGGTGTATGCGGTTCACCGTCTCAACCATGTCAATGCTACTTTGGCGGAGAAGCTTGACGAAAAACGCAACCGCAGACTCCAAAATTGCAGAGGTGTACGCCATGCGTCTGTCGGATACGTCTATGCCGGTCGTGTCGGATGTCTTCACATCGAGGACTGCGTCATCGCGCACAGTGACGTACTTAAACTGATACACATCGTCATAATGCCCTTGGGATACGCGTTTGCTGGCGTCAACTACAGCTTCTAACTGTGTCCGCAAAAGACTGTCTATGGAACCGTATGGGTTTTCGGGGAAGACGAAGGGCTGCACGCCTTCGCGAACAAGCCGGCCCACGCGCAGACTGACGACATCGCTCATGTCGTGACCAGCGAAGCTCTCCAATCTTGTAATGTCGACGACGTTTTGTGTGCACACAGTCTTGACTTTTTTCTGGTAAAGGAGGCGGTCGTAATAGCTCTTGAACAAGATGCCTTCCATGGTGTGTAAGGTATCGGCAGCTCTGTGGAATAGGGCGACATCCACAGCGGCAGCAGTTTGCCGTTTCTGCGTCTGATGGGTAAAACAAAACACACATGAAGGAACACAATATATCAGGGATCACGAATGTGAGAATATTCAGGACGTACCAGTGTGTGACAAAAGGCATGGACATGTTGGACAAAACCAGCCTGTGCATGCGCCCATGTCTTTTCAAACTCCTCGAATGAGCTACGTACAAAGGTCTTTAGTTTCTTCCAATCGGCACGTACTTTCTTCACTTTATTGGCGACGGCTTTTACACGGACAGAACGCGTGGCGCTCGCCACCCGTAGCTTCATCACATTGGCTGAAAGGGTGGCTAGACGTCGTCCCATTTTGGAAGATGTAGACACGATTGCATCTACATTAAAATCGGGGATGCGGAAATCATCTGCGTGAAATCGGGCAGATGGGGTGGAGACGACGGCCAGAGCCTCTGGCATAATGTACGTTTTGCCGTCGGCTAGCACATCCATGCGGTGTTGAAACGTGTACCGTAATTCTGAAGGCCCAAGCTCGAAATCACAGGGGTCGCTGAGTAACAGCTGTCGTTGTTCCAATTCCAAAATGCGTCGCAGGCGCAGACTGTCTTTTTCTATCCTCCATTTGTTGGTGTCTGCAGACATGGCTTCTGAGCCGTCAATGTACGGGGCGCATGCAACCGTGGCGCACAGACGGTGCTTGCTCTCGTCAATGGAGACTGTTGAGATGGTGAATGATCCGAATAGGGGGCACAGAATGTTGGCGATTTTGGTGGGGAACACGGCAGTGACTCGATTGGAGACGGACCGTAATTGACGGGTGAAGTCTGCTACGTGGCGACCATTCAGGGACATGGACATGGTAACGTGCTCATTCCTGTCGGTGTGTCGAAACTTCATGTGCAAGGAAAGAGCTGGACGAATGTTGTGACTCAGTGTCATCAAGCTGGAGTGTACACGCTCCATGAGATGAGAGACAACTGGCTCGAACTCGTTGGGCGTATCGCAGACCACAAAGACGTCGATGTCCTGTGTCTGCCACCGGTACTGCGGAGGGACGTACAGGTTCATGGCGCTAGATCCGTAGAGGACTGCACTCGCTCCGTACTCGGAAATTGCACGGAGGATTGCGGATGTCCCCCATGCGGTCCATGTATGCGCCGGGATAAAGTTAGGGTTCAGCATGCTCCTTCCCCGAAAAAATGTAGTTTGTATTTGTGACCCGGAAAAATGTTTTTTATATTTTAAGTACCCGTAGTATAATAAACACGTCAATATGCTACCTGTCTTGGCTGGTACACTTACAATCGTCGGCTTCGTGCTGATACTATCGTCAATAGCAGCTGTGAAACAGCGCGCATCTTTCATTACGTTGTTGGTCATTGGTGTCGTCTTGGCGATAGTTGGAATGTCAATTGCCCTTTCTGGGAATGCGCCAAAGGTGACGACGCCGGCATTGTCGGATGAGAAACCAGAGAAGCCTGTGCGCAAGAAAAAAATGAAATCCATTTTGAAGAAATACAAGTTTGGCGATGGGTGGACACCGCTGCCGCCAGTTGCAGATGGGAGCCAAATGCAGGATCAAAATCAAAACGGGAGGACATCTGTACAGCCTCCACAAATTCTGGCGACTGTAGGAGGCGGGAATGGATCGAGGTCCCCTTCTCCATCCGTGTCGTGGTCAGATGATGAAGCCGGGGAGTCTTTGGAGAATGTGGTTGAGTTCAATGGAGTGGAGGCCCCTGACAGCATACAGAATTCCACGCCAGTGGGTTACCCTGCCCATCCTCCTACCAATGTCCCTGCCAAGCCTCGTAGGAAGGTCCTGGGGTATGAACCGGCATCCGCCCCTGGAATTGACTTGGCGGCTGTGTTCACCACGCAAGAGGTGCCGGTATCTGTAGGTGGTGCCGTGTACTACAAGCCCAAGTACAATTACCCCACTGTCGGTGAGATTGCTGCGGAGCGCAGTAGTTTCTACTCCCGTCCCGAGACGCCAGATATTGACAGGCACAGGCGCTTGGGCCAGTTGCGCGATTATGCTTTGACGATGCGCGCACAACGATCGGGAGTTATGGTACCCATGACGTAGGACCTGAAATTGTCCGGCTTTTACACACCCAAATATATTGTTATAGTATGGCAGCCGCGTCTACTTCTCCGGCTAAATTGGCGACACTTGGATCGGGGGAATATGGATGCGTCATCCGCCCGCCAGTACCTTGCAACCCTGCAAAGACGGAGTATGCTGACAGTGCCAGCTTGGATGCAAGGCCTCACGTGTCTAAACTGTTCTTGAAGAAAGGTCCTGGTTATACTGACAAGGCGAACGAGGAGTTTGGTGCGTACCAATTGATAAAGGAACGTGATCCGAGAGGTGCTTTCACGGTAGGTATAGATGCTTTTTGCACGCCGCAGTTTAGCCCTGAGTATGATGAACGCACGATCAAGTCTATATGCAATGCGCGTCCGATGTTTTTTGGCCGTCAGTTGGTGTACGAGTATGGTGGCACTAATTTGCTGATGCTGTTGAAAGAAAACACTGTCCCGTTTTATACAATTTTGGAATCATTGACGTCTATTGTGAATGGGTTGGTCGTCCTGTCACAAGAGCCGGCTTTGGTGCACATGGACATAAAGCCTGAGAACATTGTGCTGAATACTGATCCGGGGATGCCGCCGACTGCAAAACTGATTGACTTTGGCCTTTCTGGTCCGGTGTCAGAAATACTGAAGGCCGAATTGTTAAGCAATGCATATGAGTTTTACCCGCCTGAATGGAGAGCATTGGCATATCGGCTACCTGCCCCCGAAACAACCGCTTTCAAACGATTATTAAGGGATTTCACAGGTGGAAAAGAAAAACTGGAAGCGCAATTTTTAGAAATGGCACAAGAGCTGGTGTCGAAAAGTAGGACGCCTGATTTACAAGCGGCGTATTTTGGCACAGACGACTGTAAGAAAACTATACGAGATTTGTTCGGCACAAAACTGGACGTGTACAGTTTGGGGATGACAGTAGCAATGTTGTACATTGTATTGAAACATAAGGGGCGTGAATCAGATGCGAATAATGCTACTCTAAACCGTGATTTACAAGCGTGGGTTCAAATGGCTTCTCACGGGAATGCATTCAAGAGGTACGCCCCGCAACGAGCAGCGCATGTTTGGGAAGACATATGGACAAGATACCATGCGGCCAATTCGGCAGCTCTGCAAATGTCGGCCATCCCATCGACAACTCAAATGTATCCGCCTTTGCCAAGGTCCCCAGGTGTCGGCGGTTCAGATTCACCAACTGGGTTGACTTCATTCGGCGGCAAGAGACGATCAAAGCGGTCGCGGTCAAAAACATTACGGACATTGAGACGGCCAAAAGTCGCAAGACGCAGGAAATCGCGATCAGCATCGAAGCGAAGGAAATAAAGGTTTACAAAAATGTACGTATATTGTTCGTCTCAATGCGATTTTGCCAGTAAATTACTGGCCGCCTTTATCTGCGTGCACTTTCCCAGTTTATCTCTGATCGTGTTGCACAGCAGGGTTTTCGCGCTCCGGAAATTGTTTACCAACTGTGCCTGTTTCATTACAAAATGCTCAGCCAATGCAGGTTCAGACGAAATGGCGTGTACCTCTGCATCGATATTTTCCAGAACTTGCTGCCGTTTGGCAATTTTGTTCTCCAGATCTGACACACTGTCACGATACAGGTCCATGTCGGCCCGGAATTCCTCCGTCATTTTCCTGTACTCATCTGACCGCTCTTGGTAAATATCCCTGACTTTACTCTGGTCCTCCGAATCAAACAGCTCCTCGTTTGTGCTCATGCGCTCCAGGAATTTCTCAATGCGGATCAGGTTCTCGTGTTTCTGGTCGATTACTTTTCGGAGGTCCTCGAAAATGTGGTCAAACGTCAGGTCTTCCTGCTGGCCGGAAGGGGTGCCGCCTGTAGGTCTCCGAGACATGGGGGTTCCGGTAACAGTTACTTTTCGGGTACACCAAAAGTAACATCGCGGTTATCGAACGCAATCCCAAAAAACAATGATCGTTTTAAGTAACTACAAGTTGGATGAATAGTAGCAGCAGGTCTGTCCCTGCATCTGCTATTCAGGACATGACCGGGGCAGAGGTTCGAAAGGCACTCGGCAAAATTCGGACCATGTGGTACCAGTCCGGGCCCAACTGCCCCGTGTTCATTTGCTCAAACTTGGTGCGAGACAAGACTATCGCCGAATTCTGTACGGAATTTGTATACGGACACCATTTGAAACGCCACCATAAATCAAGCCAGCAGCAGAAACTGCAGATGGCGAACGAGCCGGGTGTTGCCTCCTCGTCAAAGGTGCCAGCATCAGGCCGCCCGGGCCCCAAAGGAGACGACCACGACCCCTTCCCATTCACACCGGGATGGACACCCCGTGAAATACCAATCGACAACAAATGGTGGGAGTACCCAGAGTCTATGAGTTCTGCAGCGGCGCCACCTGCAGAAGGACCTCCAGAAGGACCTACCAAAGCCACAAAAGCCACACAGACCAAAAAGCAAAAATGCAAACCTTGACAAGTAGTTTCTTTTTGAGTAAATGTGGTTTCGCGACCTCATGGTGGTGAGTTACATTGAGCTTTACAGACGCGCTTCGTATGACGAGATGCACCCTGTCGCGCTCTGTCAGCAAATTATGGTGGGAGACGTGTAAGGCGCTGATGCCCACGCGGCGGACATTGCCGGATGCGGAAATTGCAGCCCGGCACAAAATATTAAAGAATGATTCTATCTGTGTGTACTGTGGGGATGAAGCGGGGACGATGGACCATTTCAGGCCAGTGATTGAAACGAATGGAATGCCATCAGGGTATTGTGACGACGATTGGAACATTGTGCCCGCGTGTTTGTCGTGCAACTCCTCCAAAGGAAATCGCCACTGGTTGACCTTTATGCTATCGTCCACCCCGAAATCGCCCACTACACGGAACATCCCTTACTTGGCTCGAAAAATCACAAAGCTGCGGAAATTTGAGCACGCCGGCAAACAGCTCGTGCAGACATGGGACGTGAAAAAGTACAGGAAAAAACTGGAGGCTATGAAAACAAGTTTGAAAGGCATGGCGTCTGTACACGCTGATAGGTTACGTGCATTGTTAACAGTACGGCCTGCTGCCAATCGTTTAAAAGGTACGACGTCCAAACCCCAAAGACGAAAAATAAAATAAGAGTACGGTTACAACGACAAAGTAAATTTATAAGGACAAAATATAAAAACACCAAAAGTTATGGATTCGCTGCATCCGTATGTGGAGACATTGACACTGAAGGAGGTGAACTGGACGGAGATTGTAACGCCGGGCACCCGCATCCACCTGATCCATGGAGGCACGGCTGATAACCAAGGCGTGTACGAGTGCACCGCCAGCTTGCAATCGTTATGGAAGGCAGGAATGGTGAGGACAACCACCCGTGAGCAAATGATGGACGTCATTCATGCCGTCACTGCCGTGGGTAGCAGCGCATCTGTGGAGCGGTTGCTGGTGTGCTTGACTGCGGATTCCATCGCTGCGTACCCTTCTGGATATGACCTCCTCGTCTCCATGCCGCATGTCACCGTCATCGTCACTGTCCCACTGAACACAATCCAAGGCCGCCCATACTCAAGACGCAGTGGCATAGTCGTGCTGTTCTTGCCGTCTTGCCGTGTAGACATGGACACTGTCGCCACTGCTGCCGAAGTGTACCGCTTCCCTGACAGGCCCGCATTGTTGGAGCAGGCACTGTGGTCGTTGCCTTTTTCATTTGGCATTTCATGGAAATTGGGCGACGTGGAAGCCAAACACGCCATCTTTTCCGTGTGCGCATCCGTGCCGATACAGGATAAAATTGACCGGATGTTTTGGTGGGCCGGGCAAACACGGCTGCTGCCGTACGTCTCGCAGGTCCCTCCCGTCATGGTCGAGTTGGTGAGTAGTCATCCCTCCCGATTGTATCCATCGGTTGGGTTCGTACCTCAGTACATTAACGCCACCACTGTACGAATTCGGACGAACATGGACAGGTCTCTGCTGACGACAGCGAGGTCCGATCCAACGATGGCTTCGCAGACGTGCGACTGCCACTTTGTCACCCCAGAGCGTGCAGTCGTCCCCGTCAGGATAACGATTGGGAATTGCATTGAGGATGAGGAGGTTGACAAAGATTCCGAGGAGCCTATCATTTACCTGACGTGCCCTTGCGTGTTCCTTGCGTTGGAGCAAGCATCGCCTGCGACGCACGTATCCGTATGGAAGGATTTCACAGCGGCTCTCCCTGAAATTTGACACCAGTGTTTGTTGCCTGGAAATCTGCCGGTACTTGTAATACAATACGAAAAAATATGAACCGTGGCAGCACCTATTTGTACGTGAGTTTGGCATTCCTAGTGGCTGTTGTGGCTGTTGCCATGGCGCTTACATTTACATACCGTAACAATTCAGTGTGTGGGGTACCTGAAGCAATTGCGGTTCCAGAGATTACGTATGAGCGAAAGGTTCCGCGCGTGGCGCCTTCGGCAGGGCCGCTTTTGGGAAAGGCGGGCATTTTACAGGGGGCAGGGACAAGCATTGTACGCGCACAAATCGACGAGAATAAAATCATTCCGTTGTTTTGGAGAC